>Ga0306925_10004415_pt1 | contig 12695 bp, 16 predicted proteins | sample flu12Cox44000176_FD_203755 | JGI IMG/M metagenome (GOLD analysis project Ga0306925, IMG submission 203755) | Lab enrichment of tropical soil microbial communities from Luquillo Experimental Forest, Puerto Rico - flux8day.12C.oxic.44.000.176 (v2)... | ecosystem: Environmental > Terrestrial >...
CCCCATACGGACTACCGTAGGTTGGCAGGTTGGCTGGGAACCTGACGATGGCCGCAATTCTAATCCTTTCCCGACTCGACAGTAAATAGTACGCAAAGGACTAGGCACTGCCAGTCCGTTCGGGTTCCTCCGAGCAGACTGGCGCGATGATTGACGGCAAAGAAGTATTGAGACAAGCCCCTGCCGCATTTTCCATTTTCCAACCGAGCCGCCGTCAAATCTTACAAAATGCCGCCAGTTCTGGCGATTTTTGAACTATGTAACTAGCTTCCCAAGCTTCGGACGTGGGCTCGATTCCCATCGCCCGCTCTAGATCCACTCAGACTTTTCACTGTGCCTTTGGATGCCTGCGCCGCCACTCGCCACGCGCCTCTTCTAACTGGCGCTTGAACGTGTCGGGGCATCTTGGGTCCCGGCACAAAGCTTCTCGCGGCCTTGCCGAAGCGCATCAACTCGTCGTCTGACATCTTGCGCAACCGTGCACGCAACTGTTCGAGTTCGTCGCTGGATTCGATTTGGATTGACATGCCGGTCTCCGGCAGAAACGGAGGGGTTATTCAAGCACCGGGGCGGGCGGCTACCCCGGCGCGGGTCCTGTCACATTTTTATCTGCAACCCGACGAACCTAATCGGGCTCAACGCCTAAGAGCAACTAGGAATTTACTGTAGGTACTGAATCTCGACGGCTTGCGCCGGAAGCGTACGGCAAACGGCTCGGGGCCTCGACCGGACCGCAGGTCAGTCAAAAATACGCGGATTTTCGCATAGATTCAGGCGCCCCACAGTAGGCTGCAGTTGACAGGATTCCCTTCCGGGAGGCCACTGTCGCTATGGACAGGTGGCAATGCTGCCCCGCCGTTTAGAGTCATATGTTCCACGTGATAGAACGCCATGGCTCGAACGCGGATATTACTTGCTGATGATAATAGAGCGCTCCTCGCAGAACTTTGCCTTGAATTGCAGGAAGATTTTGAAATCGTAGGAACTGTCGCCAACGGACAGGATGCTGTCGATGGCGTTTGTCGATTGGACCCGGACGTTGTCGTGCTCGACATAAACATACCGATCCTCAACGGAATTCAAGCCTCGCTGCGCATTCACGAGAGTCACCCACGCTCGAAAGTTTTGTTTTTGACAATCCACGAAGAGGACGAATATATTTCCGCAGCGTTTTCTGCCGGAGCCTGTGGCTATGTCTCAAAGCGCCGACTCGCAACCGACCTTGCACGCGCAATTCGGGAAGTCATTCGGGGTAATGTCTTCGTTTCACCATCACTGAGGAGATCGGCATCCGCACGGTAATCCGGGAAGAGATTTGAGTATCATTACTGAAACGGTCTAATGTCACAACGCATCTTAAAGATAAGATCCCCGATTTAAACAGGAGGCAAGGAAAGTGACTTGTGCATCGTGCGAGTCGATGACCATTGAGGAATGTGAATCAGGGATCACCATCCATTTCCCCGAAATGAAAAATATAGAAAAGCGTCCCATTCTAGTATTCGCAAAATTGTCGGTGTGTTTGACTTGTGGAAAAACCTACTTTGTTGTGCCACAGTCCCAACTAAGACAGCTTTCAAGCGATTCCCAGAACCGAAATAATTTAGGCGTCCAAAATCGAATAGACACCGCGTGATCTGCAGAGATCCTAGCATCTACTTGGTAGGCAAACCCTGGTAAACGAGGAAACCACCCAAGTGGATATGGCGTGAAGGCAAGTTACCGGTTTCGAGGGTGGATTCAATGGGTCGACACAACACCAGTCGAAATATATTTGCAGGATTTTGAAGGGCTAGATTCGCTCGCGACGGTTGATTCAAAAGAAACAGAGCCCTGTTTAGGTCTAATAGAGGACAGCCAGAAGAGCGGTTCCTCGTTAAAAGTATTATGAGCCCAGTCGATTAGAGAAGTGTTGCGTCGACCGTCTGAGCCGGCAAGAGTTATCGCGAGTTTGACCGTTTCCAGCTCTTCTTTCGGACAGAATCGAAGATCAATTCGCAGCAGTGGTTATAGCTTTGGTCTCGCCACGAAGCGGCACGCGGGCGCGAATCCGCGTTCCCGCATTTGGATGCGAATCGATGGTGAAAGTGCCGTTCACCTGATGGATGCGCTCCGCCATGCTGACCAGCCCCAACCCTCCGCCGCTTTGTGTAAGCGTTGCATCAAATCCCACGCCTTCATCATGAACTTGTAATTCAATGTCCCCGGAAACTTCCTGCAGGCGCACCTCAAAATGCTTTTGACCGCTGTACTTCACGGCATTGTGTAGAGCTTCCTGAACCACGCGGAAGAGGGAGAGTGATACTTCGTTAGGCAAAGAAGCTGGTACATCCCTACCGTCAAACTCGACCACCACGCCGCTGTGCTCTGAGACCTCCCGGCAAAAACTCCTGATTGCGGTAACCAAACCAAGATTATCGAGAATGGAGGGATGCAGCTCGTGGGACAGCGCTTGAACATCAACCGTAAGATCAGAGCACTGCTGCCAGATCTGCTCCAACTGATAAGCAGGCGACTGACCGCGGCCCCAGTCGTTGGTCACCTTTTCAATCTTGAGCGAGAGCATCGCAAGCCTCTGACAAATATCGTCGTGCAATTCCCTCGCAAGACGACGTCGCTCCTTCTCTTGGGCGTCGATCAATTGCCCACTCACCTTCTCCAAGGCCTCTCGTGCTAGTCTCTGGTCGGTCAAGTCACTCGCAGAGCCGATGTAGCCCGCAAAGGAACCATCGGCGTTGAATCTCGGTACGCCATAATCGAAAATCCAGCGATATTCTCCGTCGTGTCGGCGGAGGCGATACTCCATCTCAAAAGGCTCGCGCCGATCGAACGCCTGGTTATAAGTCGCCAGGCAGCGCTCCGAATCCTCAGGATGGACCCCTTCCACCCAGCCATTTCCAAGCTCGTCGTGAATGGAGCGCCCAGTGAACGTCAGCCAGGGCTGATTGAAATAGGTACACCCCTTGTTGGGGCCGGACATCCAGATCATCACCGGAGCCGTGGTGGCGACCAGTCGAAAGCGTTCCTCACTTTCCTGAAGCTGTTCTTCCGCATGTTTGCGTTCGGTGATATCCGCCACCATGCCCACAATTCGTTGCAGCTTGCCTTGCTTACTGAACTCAGCTCGACTGCTCCTCTCCACCCAAATGGTCGTTCCGTCCGCGCGTAGCATGCGAAAGCTTATTCGTAGGTTGGGCCTCCGAAGACTAAGCTCGGCAAGAGCGGCCATGACCTTTTCTCGATCCTCCGCGTGAACCTGATCGAGTATCTGCCGCCCGGTAGTCTGTGCTGTCCCATCGAACCCCAGTACCTGGACGAATTCCGGTGAGCGCTGGATGACATCCGTGGCCGCGTCCCACTCGTAGGCGAACATCTTTCCTGCCTGCGCAGCCAGACGAAATCGTTCCTCGCTCTTTCGTTTTCTTGCTCGTTGCCACAGCAAACCAACAATCAAAAGAAACTGAATCGCGATCACCACAATGGCTGCGACGATATATATCCAATAGCGCTCCCAGAGAGTAGGTTCGCGATAAAACACCACGCTGCCGGGCGGCAGCGCCGACTCGGGGATGTGCCACCGACGGAGTGCTCGCCAATCCACCTTAATCTGAGGACGGCGGTAATGCACAAGGGGAATGCTCTCTGGTCGCTCGCCTGACAGTAACCGTTTTGCCTCGTCCGCGGCCAACGGGATTTCGGAGTTCCAATCGTAACTGACACCGCCGATGCCCCCATGATTCAAAACATCCTCCGGGAAGATGCTATAGGTGGGCAGGCGCTGGGAGATCCATGAGAGTAGGTCAACGGGGCCGATCGCTGGCTGAACGGATTCCTGTGGAGCAAGCTGAAACAAAACAACGGTCTGTGGCGGAAGCTGAGCAATCCTTTCCATCAGTTGACTCGTAGGTAGAGAAACCAGGTCAACCTCCCTTACTTTGTCTTGATGATGAAGAAGCTCGGCGTGGATCCGCGCTAAAAAGTATTTGTCGGGTGTCGAATTGGTGGTGATGACCGCGACCGTGTTGGTCTTCGGCTGAAGATGGAGCGCGAGGTTGATGGTGCCCGGAATATCCACAAAGGCCGTCACGCCAGTTACTCCTGGCAACGTCTGCCCCGCAATCTGGTCTGGCTCAACGTCAATGAAAATGACAGGTACGCCGGGGAACAACTCGTCATGATGTCTCACGGTGAATTGAAGCCCCGGGTTACTCTGCACCAGCACGAGGTCCAGCTTCGCCCCGCCGTATGTATGCCTTAGAGTTCCGACCTGGCCTTCCTCATAACCCTCTTCGTCAAATCGCCTCCCTCCGAGGTACTCAACATAAAAGTCAACCGGCGAGGAAATCGCCGTTTGCAGCGCAGATTTCAAGCGATCTAAGCTCGCATAATCGCGGTTGGAAAAGCTAAACAAGATTAGTATTTTCTTTGTATTAGGGTTTGCGTGGGTCAGCTGCCCGGTGAGGCACAACAAAATGCCCAGCGTAATTCGCGCAGCCGCGTAGAATCTCGGTGCAGGAATCCGGCCACGCCCATCACGTCTTTCAGCAACGTGTACGTACTTCATCACGATTCGGGTGGGCGGAAAACTGCCCGAAATATTAGCATGACTCAAGAACGGAACCGATTAAAGATTCGATTAACGACGATTCTGCGGGTCGCTGGCCAATCGATCACAGATTCGACGAATGGTCTGGCATTCCACCGTAAGGGCCATAGGGCGCAATCCCTCGGGGCGTAATCACTGCTGCGGCCACTTCTTGTCGATCCGATCCCAAATGAACTTAGCATTGCTGATGGCGTTTTCGACTAGAGCGAATTTCGCCGGGCTCGGTCGATCGCCGAGTTCCATCAATTTGCGAGCACACAACAGTGTTGCAGCGAAAAGGATCGCGTACTTTCGTCCTTCGGTCATTGGGAAATCTCCCGCGGTGTGGTTTTGCGGACGTTCTGGTGGAGGGTGTCAGATTTTCAGGAAGCTGGTTTGGATCGTGGTGTCGGGTCGTCGGCAGTTGGTGCGCATCAGATAGGGTCGCCGAAAAAAAGGGCTCCCGCGCGCGATTCTCCAACTGGGCCTCGACGACAGTTTGTTTATTTCGTGGGCTACTTCAGGTTTAGCGCGATGTCTTTAACTGGTCCTCAAAAGCTAGCGGATATTTTTCAACATCACAGCGTCAATCGATAAATTGCCTCGTGCAAGCGCCAGATACTTTCCGTCGCGAGACCACGCGTGACGCCAGATGAGCCCAGAAGTGAAATTGGTAATTTGTCTCGCAGGTCGCCCGTCGACAGGTTGACTCCAAAGGTTTGATACGCCATCCTTCGTCCGAACAAAAGTGAGAGCATCGCCCGAAGGCGTCCATCGGATCGGTAGACTAACCATATTTGACGCTGCAGGCACAGGATCCTCAGAGTTTGGTAGGAATGGCAGGAAGCGCCGATAGCCGCTATTGTCGGCGGCAACTACTTCGATCACGGACTGCGGGCTCTTCTTATCCTAGATTGGGATGAGAAGGCGATCCATCGCTCGTCAGGGGAAATCGTGGCAGACACGGCCAGATTCTGCGTAAGTAGCTGAGGACTTCCACCGTCCGAGGCCACCTTCCAAGGCCCTTCCCTCGTGTAGTAGGTCAACCATTTGCCGTCGGGGGAGACTTCTGCATTCCATGCGGAGCTTTTGCTGGTCGTAACTTGCCTGGCATTACTGCCGTCCGCGTCCATTCGCCAGATATTGTTCGCATAGGAGAACCACAGAGTGGAGCCGTCAGCCGTGACACCTGGATCTTGACAGCTCCCAGGCAAATGAGTCAGTTGCTGTCGATGGTTTCCATCGCGGTCCATCTGCCAAATTTGAGGAGCAGTTTCAGAACCCATGTATAGAACGCGTCCATCAGGGAGCAAGGCAAGTCCCCGAATGCCATCCATCCGCCCTGCGCCCGAGATCTCTTTTGCCTGAGTAGGATTTGCTGCTGGCGCAATCCAGATGGAAGAGCTAAAAGCTGTAACTCCGACAGTGCTCAAGGAAAAGTTGTTTGAAATTGCAGCGAAGTATGATTCATCCGTAGTGTGACTAGAGGCGTCCAATACGAGCGAAGGGAGAGGAATGGCTGTGAGACGAACAACGAAGATATACGTCTGGATGGTGATTTCACTGTTGAGCTGCTCTGTGACTTCGGCCCAGAGAGAAGAGCACCGCATTCGGAATATTGTCTTGGTTCATGGAGCTTGGGCTGATGGCTCTGGCTGGAAAGGCGTTTACGACATTCTGAGCAAGGATGGATACAACGTGAGCATTGTGCAGGAGCCAGAGACTTCGTTTAAGGATGATGTCGCCGCAACAAGCGTGTTCTTGCTCTGCAGGATGGTCCCTGTCTTCTCGTTGCACACAGCTACGGGGGAGCAGTGATTACGGAAGCGCGTACAGATTCTACAGTCGTCGGGCTCGTCTACATTGCGGCGCACATGCCGGATTCCGGCGAAAAAGAATCAGAAGGGGGCAAACGTTTCCCGAGCGATCTTGCCAAATCCGGCGCGATCAAGAAACTGCCGGATGGTTTCACTTACATCGATCCGGGACGGTTCCACGAATTGTTCGCAGCGGACCTTCCTGTCGAGCAAGCCGCTTTCATGGCGCGTTCTCAGGTGTTGAATTGTGCAGACAACTTCTCAGCGACGATCACCACAGCTGCCTGGCGTACGAAGCCAAGCTGGATGTTGGTCGCAGGAGCCGACAAAACCATCAGTCCAGATCTCGAACGCTGGTACGCGACTCGCGCAAAAAGCCACACCGTTGAAATCGCAGGCGCTAGTCACGTCGTGTACATCACCCGGCCGAAGCAGGTGGCTGCACTGATTGAAGACGCTACATTGCACGCTCGCTAGGCCAGCCCCACTCCTGATTAAACGGCCGCGCGGTCAGTTGAGGTCCCGGTACCCACATGGACAATTTCGCGACGCAAATCAGGACTTAGCCGAAATGGGTTAATGAAGAGGGGATCTCCGAATTTCGTGCCATGCAAGCAAAGACGAATCTGCAGTCGTCGCCGGGGATGTCGCCTTACTCTCCGACACGGCTAGAGTGGCTGGAATTAGACCTTCAAGCGAATTATCGCGAAGCGGACGAGCGATCCCCAGACATATCACACTCTCGACTCTGTCCATCAGGGCCATCCGGCCCGCAGAAATTAATGAAAGTCTCGGCAGTAACCGGTTTGTTTTCAGCACGGGGAGCGCGACTTTCGAGCCTGTGGCGAACCCACCAGACTCTATCGTGGTTTTCGTTCAGTATTCCAATCAAACCTCAGGCAAGACAGTGGACAAAATGGTCGAACATAGCAGGTCCTTGGCCGAGCGAGTCATCACCTCTTACGGCTGGTCAAGCTGGGCGGAAATTGAGGTCCAGAAGAAATTGACGCCGAATCGCTAAACCTCCGCACGCAGCACAACGTGATAATCTATTGGCACTGATGTGGAACCAAAGGCGCAGAAATGAGCGAGATATTTGAATTAATGCACCAAGCAGGTGAGGTCGCCGAGACTGCTAAAGACGCAATGCCGCACTCCTTGGCGGTGGACAAGACAACAGAAAAGCTTGCTCGCGAGATTTTGGCCGCCGCAAAAGAGGCACTGCCGGACCATCGGATTCTGAAATCGCTGAACTTCGAGCCAGGTGACGTCAGCTGGGTTAGCGTGCGTTCTGCAATGCAGGCAGTCAAAGAGGCGCTGAGTTCGGAGAATATGGCAAGGGTACGGGCCAAGAATACGCAACGGCCAAAGGCCCGACGTGGACCTTGGAGCTAGCCCGGCTCTCCGGCGCGCGCACTGAACGTGTCCAGGCTCGCTTTGGTTTGAGTATCAATCCCACAATCGCGGCTCGAGACGTTGTGAGTAGTGGTCATGGTTGATTTCCACCTGGCGCACCGGGAAAGAAACGAGATTCCCTTTTTGGTGAGGGTGCCTCCCGAAAATCTCGAAATGTCTGAACGGATATGGCTTACCCTTCCTTCATAATCCTCGTTGATGTTTCTTTTTCTTAGAGCCTGCCACAAAACCCCGACCGGCACACGTCGCGGGTGAGCACCCTACTCCTAGGGGGCGCGGAGGGCAGCATGCGTCGGAACAGAATCAGGAATCTAATTGCGGGCCAGGGCCTTCCGTTCGAGACTTTGTGCATAGAGAGCTGTCGCACGGCGGTTGTGGTCGTCACTGGCGGCTTGGCGGTCCGCCACGGCGTCTTCGAACGAGATCCCGGCGACCTTGAGCGTCTCCAGGAATGCCGGTGTCGGGTGGCTGAGCACCTGGTTGGTGTATCGGCAGCTGGCTGAGTCCAGTGCGGTGACGCTGAGGTCCCAGATTACCTGGATCTTCGTCCAGCCGGCCGGTGTCTGCACGTCGCTGAGTGACACCATCCGGCAGTGGTGGGGTTCATGTACCTCGGCCACGTAGTGCTGCACCATGAGGCTGCCGCCGATCACCTCCACGTTAATCGACATCGGCCGGCCGTCGTCGGTCGTTGTTGTTCCGGCTGCGATATGATCTGGTGGTGCGCAACGCTGGTACTCTGCGTCGGGCAGGTGCAGTAGCCAGTCGGCGATGTCGACGAGCTCGACCGGGGCGTGGATCGTGGCGGTCTTCTCGGATTCGACCAGCACCATGTCGGTCAGAATGTCCGTGGTCGTCACGTTCACGCTCCCTGTTCTCTCGTTGGTTGATTTAGCTTTTCGACGCCGCTTTGGCTCGGACCCACCAGCTGGTGAGCAGCGCAGCGTATTCAGCGGGTTTTCTTCCCAGCAGAAATGGCCCGCGCCAGGAATGAGATCGACCTGGGCGTTGGCTAGTCGCTCATGAAGGAACTCGGCGTTGGACGCGGGCACCACCTGGTCGTCGGCTCCGGCATGGAACACCTTGCGTTGCTCTCTTTCTTCGACTTCCTGCCAGCCGAAGCGAGGCTGACGAGTTCGCTGCTTTTGACATCCTCCGTCCGTTTTTCCCGGATTGACGAGGCGCGCGAAGCGACTGCAGCCATCCCACGATATTTTCGATTCCCACACTCCACACCTTCACATCCTGGGTATTCTTCGCCAACACCAGGTAGCCTTCGACCATCGCAATCAGAAAGCTCGCGGTCTCGTCCGGAACCAGGTCGCGGCGGACTGTTCCTTGAGACTGTCCCCTCCGCAAAGCCATGGCAATGCCTTCTTGCCAGGCATGGAACATTGCCTCTAACCGCTTGCGGAATTGTTCGTCGAGCCAAGGAAATACCTATCAGGTACCACCAGAACGAGAGATGGAAGCATCTGTTGGTATACCGCTTAGCGAGCCCCTCGGCCACTTGGAGAGTCCCTTAAGGTCGATCATCGGAGGAGCAACCATGCCCAAACTTCGTGTTAGCATTGGATCGAATCGTTCCGAGCGCGCTACCTGCCTATCCCTGGTGTGCTGGATTCTGCTGTTGGCTGTGACCGTGTCCGCGCAAGCCCCCGAGTCCGGCCCGAAACCCGGCATAGTGCGCCAGCTCTCTGAAGTGAAATTCCCATCCGGCGACGGTCCCGACTGCCTTCAATTCTTCTTAGAAAACGGCAACTTAAAAACGGGATCCTCAACCGCCATCATGAAAGCGGCGCCCAAGTGCGTCGTTCCGCCCCACTACCACACCGCGGAAGAGCAGTTGATCATCGTAAAAGGAAACGTTTCCACTGGAATGGAGGGCATGCGGGATACCGTTCTTGGCCCCGGCGGCTTCGCGATGATGCCCAGCAAGCAGCCTCACTGGTTTACCTGCACGGCTCAAGAAGAATGCCTAATGTTTGTGACCTTTGATCGCCCCTACGACATCGTCTGGCTCAAGCCCAACAAATAGGGCTCAGGCATTGTTAAGCAAGTCGACCTGGCTGACCGTTCCCGATTTCGCGCACGGTAAGGTCTTGCGATGCGTTTGTCGCCGAGGCGTCGCGTGGGGCACCAGAGATTACAGAAAAAGCAGTCTGGCATGTCGATCGGCATTGAACCACCAGTTTTTTAGCGGGCACATTGAGCTAATAGGGCAGCCTAAGCCTACGGTGTGCAGTCCATCTCGCGTAGAATTCGCAACTCTAACTCGGTAGCTCACCTACTTTTTGTTCTGCAAGGTGAGCCAGCAGTCTCGTCGGCCAGGAAGCGGAGCCGAGCAGAATCAACGCGATGTGTTGTAAGTGTAAATCGGCTGTTATCGACAAGGATGCCGATGGCCCAAGTGACCTCGTCCTTCTCTCGCGATGCGTAGCTTGTTAGACTCCCCGGATGTCTCTTCGTAGCATCGTCGCGAAGTCTGGCGGGTGGCCTGCGTCTATTTCTCGCGGCCTCCAATACGCGTTCTACGACTTCACCCGCGAGATGCCGCGGACCAAGCGCATCATTACATGGGCTGCGATCCTGGTCCAGGGATACGCGATTTATGCCCTGGTGACTCGCTCTTTCGTATGGCCGATCATGTGGCCAGGCCCCCGGTACGTGTTTGCCGTTGGCATAGTGCTGTTCTACTCGGCTTACACGCTAATGAACGGGTTGCTGGCTTCCGAGCTGGTCAGAAAAACCCAGCTCGAATCCGACCAAACAGCTGCGCGGAAAATTCAGCAGACGCTGATTCCACAGGAACTGGAGCCGCCTCCGAACTACGAAATCGAGGCGCACTATCAGCCGTTTCGCGATGTGGGCGGCGACTACTTCGATGTGATTGCTCTTCCGGGAGCATACACTCTGATCGCCCTCGCAGACGTGTCCGGCAAGGGAATGGCGGCTGCGCTTCTATCAGCAAACATCCAGGCGCTGGTTAGAAGCATCTCCAGCGCCGGAGCTGAACCCTACGCGCTAGCAAAGCGGATTAACGAACACCTCAGCCGCCACACACCCTTGGGAATCTTTGCAACGGCGGTTTTCTTGCTCCTGAATAGGGACTCAGGAGAACTCAGGTACGTGAACGCGGGACACAATGCGCCCATCATCTTTGGTCACAGAGTGATCAAGCTCTTGGAAGCAACCGGTCTGCCGCTCGCACTGTTCAACGATGCCGAGTACGAAGCGAGAACCGCGCAACTTGATCGGGGGAATTCCCTCCTCTTGTTCACAGACGGCCTGACCGATGCGATCGCCGGCGACGATCCCGAAGGCCGTTTGCGAGCAACATTGGAGGGCGATACTGAGAAAACGATGTTGAGGCTCCAGGCCCTGGTGGACTCGAAGCTCAATCGCGATGACGTCACGATTGTATTAGTGGCCCGACTCCCACCGGGTAGGGCAAATCGGAACTGGGTTCGAGACTAAATGCGAATGATCGGCTAAACCTGGCGCCTTACCTGAGAGTCCCAGAGTGCACGGAATGTATACATGCGGACCTGGCCAAGCAAGATATCAATTGTTAAGTATTGTAAAGTTTCCTGGACTTGCCGTGGCTCGTAATTCTCACAAGTATAACCTCGCGCAGGAAGCCCGCCCCTGAAGGTATTATATTGGTTCTATCCATTTGAGACCGGACTCATGCCAGTGTATGAGCTGAGAGGTTCACGTCCGGTTCTGAGAGGGCGCGGGGGTGAAATTCCCCCGCGCTACTCGCCCAGGAGTTACGAATCAAGCGACGGAACCGCAGACTACACGATGTTTTCTCCCGCGCCTTCCCGGTAGGCTTTCATGGTATGAATCAGGTATTTCCGATTGTGGCCTTAATCCACTTCATAGCGATGCTGGAATCTGCGGTCAATGCTCAGGAGATTCACATTAGAGTTCTGGACGCCCAGAACGGAAAAGGAATCACCCAACAAATGGGGCAACGCGATCAGCAGTCCTGCTCAGAGCAGGAGGCAGGGTGAACGCAGACACGCCTTGCACGCAAAGCCAACGTTACTCGACTCGCGGTTTATACAGTTAGTCTCGTATCGGATGGCGAGGAAAGCGTCGAAGCCAACTGCTTTCGTGCTCGAAATAATCTTGAACGAATCGCGCCCGGTGGCACTTGCAGCATCGCGCCGGCTTCTTCTGTGGTGTATTCATAAACCTCGCAGAGAAGAAGGGCAGCTCGCTGCTCCGAACTCAGTTGCGAGAGTTTGCGCATCAACGCACTGGCACTTTGCTTCTGTGAAAGGATTTGCTCCGGATTTGGTCCTGGGTCTGGGAGCAAGTCCGCCGGCTCCCCTGGTTCTGGAGGGACCGAGCGTTCCGACGAATAGGCTCGCTTTCGCTTGCGAAGAATTGTGATCGCTTCGTTGACGAGTATCCTGGCCAGCCAACTGCGAAACGCACCTTCGTACTTAAAGCTCGTCATCTTGCGGAAGGCCGCCAGCGAACAATTCTGGACGGCATCCTCAGACTCTTCATGGTTGCGCAGGATGCGTTGTGCCAAGCGGTAAAGGATTGGCCGGTACCGGGAAAACAAAATCTCAAACGCGTCCCTGTCTCCTCGCAAGCCATCCGAAATCAATTTGCTGTCATCCAGATGCGCTTCGACTTCGCTATCTTGGTTCGCGTTTTTGTCCTTCAACGTTCCCGGCACTATGCTTCCCTCATTTCCATATTTCCCGGAACTCATCAATACCCGGCACTTCGCAAAACGGCGCGTCCCGGAAATAAAGCCGCGACTGGGTGGTGCTTGCTGCTATATTTGATTCCCGAAACAATCCTGCCGTTTGCATACCAATTTGTCTCGCTACAGGTTCAACCTCTGCAAACTC
>Ga0306925_10004416_pt1 | contig 12694 bp, 10 predicted proteins | sample flu12Cox44000176_FD_203755 | JGI IMG/M metagenome (GOLD analysis project Ga0306925, IMG submission 203755) | Lab enrichment of tropical soil microbial communities from Luquillo Experimental Forest, Puerto Rico - flux8day.12C.oxic.44.000.176 (v2)... | ecosystem: Environmental > Terrestrial >...
ATTTCGATGTGACCGTGCCTAGCAGTGAAATAGCGCCAATCGTTGATCGCCTGGTCAATCACGAGCTCCGATACCTTACCGGCGGGGGGATCACCGCCCGGCAACACATATCCCGGCGGCACGACTCCCAAAGTCGGATGATGGATGGGCACGAGCGCTTCGGCGCCGCTCAGCGCCAGCGCGCCGGTATCGATCTTCGGCTGATACCAGAGTTCGAGAGAGTTGACGGGCGACGCGTCGGCCGCGCTCCCCGAATGGATTGGCGGGAAGTCATTGGGCGCGAGCACGGCGGCGATGCAATTGCGCAAATCCGCTTGGCTGAAAGGGGTCGGGAGCAAGGGCAGCATGGCAAGGCCGAGCTTCGCACCGAGTTCTCGGATCGCCGCCACCATGGGCGAAACCCGCGGGCCAAGCACGAGCACCTTGCGGTCGAATCCCTTGGCCGCGAGCAATTCCATCGCCTCGCAGGCCTCGATCCCGCCTGCCGCCAACTCGTTCACAACGAGGTCGGGCGGTCGCAAATCAAGCTCTGCGCCCAAGTCCGCGACGTCGGCGCATTCGCAAGTCACACAGCCGAGATCTTGCAGCGTCTCTGCAAGGAACGTTCGCATCTGTTGTCTGGGATCGGCGACGCAGACCCAAGGTATCGTGCTGGGCCGGGGGAGCGCAGCAAGCTTGGTTGCATCCTCGGGTCTTTGGTCGTCCATGGCACCACCCTGTACTGGCGAGTGGCGGCCATTTTAGAGAGGCGGCAGCTCTCAAACGTGAAATTCTCGGCGGGGCACAGCCAAATATGCGAATACCATCAACTTTGGCTTGATGAGCTAGTTAAAAATTTTTTCAATTCTCCTGAAACTTGTTCCTCCTTGCGGAGGCGCTCGGACTGCGGCCCTCAGGCCGTCATGAGAAAGCGAGGTTCCGCACCCTCGAGCACGACGCAGGTCAGCCGGCCGGTCGCAAACGCTCCGGTGTCGATATTGATCCGGTTCGGTAGCACCTCGGGCCGCTCGCTCGGCGTGTGCCCGTGAACGACGATCCTGCCGAAATCCATGCTGCTGCTCAGAAACTCATCCCGAATCCACAGCAGGTCTTCGACGGTTTGGCGCTCGAGTGCAATGCCCGGCCGTAGGCCCCCATGGCAGAGGAAATATTTTCCGGTGATGATCGACGTCTTCAGCGAAGCAAGGAACTTGAAGTGCTCGTCCGGCACCGCAAGCTCTAGGGCCCTGGCCGCCTGTTCATAGTTTGCGCCCATCATCAGATTGCTGACGGGCACGCCATAGGAGTGCAACGTTTCGAGACCGCCTAATCGCCGCCAATGCTCGGCGACGGCGGGATCGTCGAGAAACATCTCGAGCAACGCTTCGTGATTTCCTTTCAGCGCGATGAACTCCGTCGGGAACGGATTGCGCACGAGGCGGTCGAGCACCCCGCGCGAATCCGGCCCTCGATCAATGTAGTCGCCGAGCGTGACCGTCATGCAGTCGCTGATTGGACTCGCGTCGAGGTCGCGAGAAATGTGCTCGACCATGCGGTCGAGCAGATCCGACCGGCCATGAATGTCGCCGATGACGCAAATTCTCGTCCTATCGAGGACGATCGGATGCGAAATTGTGACCACGGACGCAGAAGTCCTGAATGGGCCCGCACTTTTCCATCCAAGTGATCACTCGGATGTCGCCACCTCGATGACCGTTTCCCGCAGCTTGCCTTGGTTCGACAGAAACCAGTCGTAGTAACGCTTCAATCCCTCCTCGAGCGGTGTCGTGGCCGACCAGCCCAGCGCTTGGATGCGGCTGCTGTCGAGCAGCTTGCGCGGTGTTCCATCCGGTCGCGACCTGTCGTAGACAATGCGCCCTTCAAAGCCCACACAACGTTTAATGTGTTCGGCGAATTCAGCAATTGTGACGTCGTAACCGGCGCCGACATTGATATGCGACTCGCCGGAATAGTGCCGCAGAAGATGGATGCCGGCGTCGGCGAGATCGTCGACGTGGAGGAACTCGCGCCGAGGCGTGCCGCTGCCCCAGACGACGACTTCCGCGGCACGCGCCATTTTGGCTTCGTGAAAGCGGCGCAACAGTGCCGCCGGGACATGGCTGGTCTCGGGATGGAAATTGTCGCCGGGGCCGTAAAGGTTCGTCGGCATCGCCGATATGAAATCGCACCCATGCTGGCGGCGGTAGGCCTGACAAAGCTTGATCCCGGCGATCTTGGCGACCGCATAGGCTTCGTTGGTCTTCTCCAAAGGCCCTGTTAGCAGCGCCGCTTCGGGGATCGGCTGGGGAGCGTCGCGCGGATAGATGCACGACGAGCCGAAAAACAGAAGTTTTTCGACACCCGTGCGGTAGGCAGCATGGATGATGTTCGCTTCAATGAGCAAATTGTCATAGAGAAAGTCGGCCGGAAAAGCATCGTTGGCGTACATGCCGCCAACGCGGCCGGCGGTCAGAAAGACGATCCGAGGCCGCCGCGACCCCATCCAGTCTTCGACCTCGGATTGGCGTCTCAAGTCGACGGCCGTTCGGCCGGGATCGAGCAACAGAGCGCAAGGTTCGCGCTCTAGCCGCCGCATCATGGCACGGCCCACCATGCCGTGCTGGCCGGCGACCCAGACGAGTTTATCGGTCAGATCGAACAACACCGGAGGATTTCACCCCTTCCCCGCGTCGCGCTAGGTTCAAAGCCTATCCGTAACCAGCTAAGCCTGCCAGATCTGCCGTCACGCGGGTCCTTGCGGGCTTTTTTATGCGTCGGACTTAAGGCAGTGTCAGCACATTAAACGTTCCACCAAGCTCAGCAGCGAACGGGAGTTTGGCGACATGAATGGTGCGCCCGGCCCTAATCGGCGCAAGCGGCCAAGGTTACCCCTGACGCTCGTTTTACGCTGTGCTAGGAACGCCGTGGTCGGCTGGAGCCGCACTTACCGCTCCTACCCGTAAACCTGCCGAGCACGCTTGGTACCTCCAGAGCACAATCCATCTATCGGCTTTCGGGGTGCGGAATGAAGGATCTTCGCGATCTCATTTATCATAAATGTTTGGGCGCGCTGCCCTCGCGATATAAGCGGAGACTCTTCTTAGATTTGGCCAAAATGTCGGGAACTTCAAAGATCAGAGCAAAGGGCGAATATGGCGACATTTCCGGCTTCATTGACGATATGCAGATTTTTGGACTGTATGTCAGAGATGGAGTTTGGTCTGCACACATCAACGCGATCTTCGTTGATTATTTTTCGAACCGGACCTGCGGCACGTTCCTGGACATAGGCGCCAATATAGGGTTGACAACGATACCGGTAGCTAGGAACCGACACATTTGTTGCCATGCCTTTGAACCCGATCCGGATAATTTCGAGTTGTTGCAGGAAAACGTCAGACACAACGTGGGAGGCAATGTGCGGCTTCACAACGTGGCCTTGTTTTCGGATACGACATCGTTGACGCTTGCGCTCTCTCCAGATAACCGCGGCAACCATAGAATTCAGCAGCCTTCCCTCCACTTTCGTGACCAAGATAGAAAGACGATCAACGTTCGAGGTGATCGCCTCGACGCAATATTGGACGTGGGATGTATTGAAACGCCACTCGCCATCAAAATCGACGCGGAAGGGAGTGAATATCAAATTTATAAAAGAGGAAGGAACGTCATCCGCCTGGCCGATCTGGTCATCATGGAATATTGGCCATACGGGGTAAAAACCGTGGAAGGAAACACGGACGAGATGATTAGGATGATAGAGGAAGATTTTGATTATGCAACGATCCTCGACGAAGGACAGCCATTCGGGCTTCATGATCTGACAAGATGTTCTAACATCGTCGGCGAGCTGAAAGAAATGTCTGAGCGATCGGTTGAGATGGAATGTGTCGATGTTCTTCTAGCGAAGAAGGTTTTTGTTAGCTCGCGCGACCCAGCTGAGTACGAAAGCCAAAAGCGCGCCGCTCGATGAAACCTCCACCGTTCGAATATGCAAGACCCGCGGACCTCGACCAAGCTTGTGCAATGCTCGCCGCCGGCGACGACGCGCGGATCATCGCCGGTGGGCAGACCCTCGTCCCGCTCATGGCCATGCGGCTTGCCCGGCCGAAACGGTTGATCGACATCGCCCGCATCCCCGATCTTTCCTTCGTGCGCTACGAGCGCGAGGGGATCGCAATCGGCGCCACCACCCGCCAATGCGTGCTCGAACGCGACGCGGTCGTTCGCGCTGCGGTGCCCCTGCTCGCCAAGGTGATGCCCTTCGTGGGTCACGCTGCGATCCGTTCGCGCGGAACCGTGGGCGGCTCCCTCGCCAATGCCGATCCCGCGGCGGAGATCGCGCTGGTCGCAGTCACGCTCGGTGCGACATTCATCTATCGCCAAGGCGCCGCGAGCGCAGAAATTCCGGCCTCCGATTTCTTCGTCGGACCGATGATGACAGCGCTGCCCGCCACCGCCTGTCTTACCGCTGTACGCTTTCCGCGCTGGGGCGATGCGCGCATCGGCGTGGGTTTTCACGAGGTGAGCGCACGCAGGAGCGACTTCGCTTTCGCCTCGGCCGCGGCGCAGGTCGCGCTCGACGACGACGGCGTCTGCCGGCGCCTGGCGCTGGGGGTCGGCGCGGTGACGGCCTGCCCCATGCGACTCGATACGGTGGCGAAGGCGCTCGAGGGGACGCGCGTGGAGCCGGCCGTTGCGCGCGCGGCCGTGCGTGCGGCGCTCGCCGACATCGAGCCGCTGTGCGACCTGCACGCGTCGGCAGACTACCGCCGGCGCGCCGCGGCGAGCCTTGCCGTGCGCGCGATCACCGATGCTTGCCGGGCCGCCGAGGCCGCGCATGCGCGTTGAATTGATCGTCAACGGGGAGAGGCGCACGGTCGAGGTCGAGCCGCGCATGAGCCTGCTCGATTGCCTGCGCGAACGCTTGTTGCTGACCGGAGCGCACGCCGGCTGCGAGCACGGCGTGTGCGGCGCCTGCACCGTGCTTATCGACGGTGCTCCGGCGCGTTCCTGCCTGATGTTTGCCGTGCAGGCCGACGGCTATGCCATCACCACCATCGAGGGCGTGACTCCGGCACCGGGCGAACTCTCGCCCATTCAAGACGCTTTCTGCGAGACGCACGGGATGCAATGTGGCTACTGCACCCCGGCGATGATTCTCACCGCGCACGCGCTCCTGGCCGACAACCCTGACCCGACGCGCGCGGACATCGTCGATGCAATTTGCGCCAATATTTGCCGCTGTACCGGCTACGCGCAAATCGTCGAAGCGATCGCGCTCGCCGCCGAGCGCATGCGCGGCTTGAACCAGCCGGCGCGCAAGCCATGACCGCGAAGTCGTTCCGTTTCGTGTCCACCGATCGCCGCGTCCGCGAGGATCGGCGCTTCGTCGTGGGCAAAGGCCGCTTCGCCGCCGACATCGCCGCGGCCGGCACGCGGCACGTGGCGCTCGTGACCTGTCCGCACCCGGCCGCGCGCATCCTCGCAATCGACAAGGCCGCGGCGCTGGCCGTGCCCGGCGTGCATTACGTGCTCGACGGCCGCGAGCTGGCGGCGGCAACGCAGCCGCTGCTGGCCGGGCTCGATACCCCCAAGGTGCCACGGCGTCCGCTCGCCGTGGACGTCGGCCGCTACGCCGGCGAATGGGTCGCGGCCGTCGTCGCGGAGACGCGCGCGCTTGCCGAAGATGCCGCCGAGCTGGTGCGGGTCGATTACCAGCCGCTGCCGTTCGTGCTCGACGGCGAAGCCGCCTACGCGCCCGGCAGTCCGATCGTGCACGCGGATCACGGCTCCAACGTGCTGCTCGACCGCACCTTCGTCTGGGGCGAGGTCGAGAAGGATTTTGCCGAGAGCCCACATCGCCTGTCGCTGTGCCTCAAGTGGGGCCGCAGCTCGACCGTGCCGGTCGAGACCTTCGCCGCGCTCGCCAGTTGGGACCCCTGGCGAGAGGTCCTCGATGTTTACGCGTCGGTCCAGATGCCGCGCTTTCCCGACCAGGTAGCGCTCGCGCTCAAGCTGCCCGGCTCGTCGGTGCGCGTACACAATGACGTCGACGTCGGCGGCAGCTACGGCGTCAAGCGCGGCATCAAGCACGCGGTGCTGGTCGGCTATCTCTCGCGCCGGCTCGGTTTCCCGGTGCGGCTGGTCGAGGATCGGCTCGAGAACATGCGCGCTGGCGACGGCCACGGTCCCGAGCGCAATTTCGACATCGAGGTCGCGTTCGACGAGATGGGCCTGATCCGCTCGATGAAGATGCGCGCGCTCGACAATGTCGGCGCCTACGCCGGGCGCTCGCCGTTCCAGCTCGGCAAACCGATCGGCGCGATCGTCGGGCCCTACCGCATCCAGAGCGTGCAATACCGTGCCATCGCGGTCACCTCGAACAAGACGGTGCAGGAAGCGGTGCGCGCTTTCGGCCAATCGCCGACCAACTACGCCATCGAGCGCGTGATCGAGGAGGTGGCCCGGCATCGCGGGCTCGATCGATTGGAGGTGCGGCGGCGCAACCTCATCCGCGCCGATGAATTTCCCTATCTCATTCCGAGCGGCACCACCTATGACAGCGGCGACTACCACGCGGTCGTCGACAAGGTGGTCGCGTGCGCGGATTATGCCGCCCTCGTCGCGGAGCGCGATCGCCTGCGCGCGCAGGGCCTGCTCGCCGGCATCGGCATAGCGGCCTGCCTCGAGCCCAGCGGCGCCAATTCGACCTTCGAGCCGCTGCTCAATCCGAAGAACGAGACCACCACCTATACCGATTCCTGCCGCATCAATGTTGATCTCAGCGGCGCCGTCACCGCCACCGTCCATACGCTCTCGGCCGGACAGGGACACGAGACGCTGGTCGGCACCGTCATCGGCGAGGTGCTCGAGATTGATCCCGACCGCATCCGGGTCGTGCGGCCGGACTCGCTTACATCGTTGCCGAGCCAGAGCCCGGTCGGCAGCCGCATGGCGATCATGCTGGGCGGCGCCGCGTTCCACGCCGCGCAAAACCTCAAAGCGCGGCTACTCGCTATTGCCGCGCATGACCTCAAGATTGCGCCGGAGCGCGCGGCCTATGGCGCTGGCGACGTATTCGAGCGCAGCGCGCCGCAGAACAGGCGGACCTGGACCGAGCTCGTGACCATCGCCCATCGCAACTTCCACCGCCTGCCGCCGAATACCGAGCCGGGGCTTGCCTTCACCCACGTGATGCAGGTGCCGACCGGCGGGCAGTTGCCGACGGCCGACTGCCGCGTGCAGATGTATCCGTGCTTTGCCTTCGAGTTCCATCTCCTGCTCATGGCGATCGATCCCGATCTCGGCAAGCCCGAGATCAAGCGCTACATCGTCGGTCACGACTGCGGCACCGTGATCAATCCCAAGATCGTGCGCGGCATGACCATGGGCGGCATTGCGCACGGGATCGGCGCGGCGCTCTATGAGGAGTTCGCCTACGACGCGCAGGGCCAGCTCGTCGCGCAAAGCTTGATGGATTATCTGTTACCGTCGGCGCACGAGGTGCCGCCGGTCGAAATCATCCATCACGTGACGCCCTCGCCGCACACCGTGTTCGGGCAGAAGGGCTCGGGAGAATCCGGCTATCTCGGCGCGCCGGCCGCGATCGCGAGTGCCGTCAATGACGCGGTGCGGCCGCTCGGGATCGTGGTGAACAGCCTGCCGATCAAGATGGCGCAACTCGGCGACATGATCGCCGCGGCGCGCGACAAGTCGAACACCGTTGAGGCGCCGAAATGATCATCGACGTTCACGGCCATCTCGTGCCGCCCGACCTTCTCGCCGCAATTCGCAAGGAGAGTAGGCGCTTCCCCTCGCTGCGCCTGATCGAGGATGGCGCGAGCTTGGCGGTTGCCTTTGCCGGCGGCAAGCCGTCGCGGCCGATCATGAAGGGCTTGGGCGACGTTGTTGGACGTCTCGCTTGGATGGATAAGCAGGGAATCGACCATCACGTGATCGGAGGTTGGCCCGACTGGTTCGGCTACGAGTTGCCGGCGGCGGAAGGCGAGGCCTGGTGCCGCCTCTTCAACGACGCCCAACTCGCCGCGGCGAAGGCCGAGCGGCGATTCGTGCCGCTCGCGAGCGTGCCGCTGCAGGACGGTGCGCGCGCCGGCGCCGTGCTGAAGGCGGCGCTCGCGGCGGGCTTCCCCGGCGCGATGATCTCGACCTTGCCGCGCGGCATCGGCAGCGTGCTCGACGCCGCCGACCTCGATCCGTTCTGGGCGGCGGCGGATGAGACCGGCGCCGTCATCCATATCCATCCGAGCTACGACGCCGGCGACACCCGCGTGAATGATTACGGCCTGGCCAACGCCGTCGGCCGCATCAGCGACGCCATCGTCGCAGTGGCGCGGCTCCTCGCGAGCGACCACGTCACGCGCTACCGCAACGCCAAGATTTTCGTGCCCATGGGTGCTGCCGCGCTTCCGTTCCTCCTTGGTCGCCTCAAGCGCAACCACGAGATCACGCCGCGAATTGCCGATCCGGCGAAAGGGTTGGCACTGCTCTACACCGACAGCATCGTGCACGACCCGCGGGTGCTGCGATTTGTAGTGGAGATGCTCGGCGCCGACCGCGTGATGATGGGCTCCGACATGCCGTTCCCGATCGGCGACGGGGAACCCGCCAAGATCGTCGCGGCGGCTGGGTTGAAAGCCGATGAGGTCGCGTCGATCACCGGCCGGCTTGCGCAAAAACTGTTCCGGATCGGATGAGTGCTGCGAGACACGATGGTTAGAACGACGTCGCGATCTGGGTTGGGGGCGCTCGTGGACCCACCACAAACGTGCATGAGTTAAGAAGCGCCCGGCCGTGCCGGCATGTCTAGATCGAATTGGCCGAACCACAATGACGGGCGAAGGTAGCGTCGACGCAGATATCAACGCCGCCGCAACGTTCGCGGCGGCGTCAATCTCTCTATATTGGCGCAGGAAGCTGCACCGTCTGGCTCGGGGGCATAATCACCTAGAACTTCACCCAGGATTTCGGTTGCTGAAACGGTGCGTTGAACATCCTGCGGCTACGGAGTTTAACCACGATGCCATCGGCCTGGGCGCTTGGCCCGTTCGCTGACGGGCGAATCGAGCGTCCTTGAGAGTCGACGCTTTGGATGATTGCCAACGGCGGACGCTTGCGCGGGTTAGGATGTGCTGCGATCCAGTTGAGGTACTGCGACAGCGCATCCATTTGGTCATCGAAGGGGCCATACGGGAACTGCATGGCCTCGCTGATGAACTCATCGTACCACGGAGCGCCCTGAGGCAGCTGAACTAGGCCGTCACGGATGGTGCGACGATGCTTGCGCAAGCGCTCGATTTTATCGCCGGAGGGCGTGATCGGCACCAGCTCCATTCCATTCTGTGGCTTGGTGTCTTGGATTAGTGCTGGACCCTGTCCCGTAGCTTCGATCAGCACCACGCTCGGCCGATACCTTCGGATGAATCGCCGAGCTGCTGAACGAAAATCGCTGTAGGTTGCATGCTCGCGCCACTGGTCGAGTAACAGGTGCGCGCCGTCTTTAGGCGCCCACGCCTGGATGACACTGCAGCTGTTCGTGGGCCCGCCCTTCTGCCCCGGGTCGATGCTCAGAACGACAGGTAACTCTCGCATCTGTAACTCCGCCAGTGGGAAGGTGGGAAAATATTTCGCCTTAATGCGCAGGCGGTCACGGCCGCCCGGATTCTGCTGCTGGAGGGTCTCAAAGCCCGGTTGCTTCGAATCACGCAGCCGTTCAATGTCGCGTTTCGTGAACGCGTCAGGGCGCAGCAACTCGCCCTTCTTGCGATTCCAGACGTCGCCGCCCTCGAGCTCGTACTTGCGGGAGCGCGGAGCGATAAGAGGCAGCTTGAGCCGCTTCCACCCGCCTTTTTGAAAAACGTGACCAGGCAGATCGTCTTCACTGATGCGATGCGCAATGACCACGATGCAACCTTTTTTGGGATGGTCCAGACGAGTCTGGATTTCGTCGTCAAAAAGATCATTGACACGTTCGAGACGCTTGGTGTTGCCGCAGTCTTTGATCTCGACCGGATCATCGATGATGATGTAATCAGCACCGAGGCCAGTGACGCCGCCCTCGATCGAGAGCGAGCGCACGCCGCCGCCATCGGCCGTGACAAAGTCCATGAGCTTGGCCCGATCTTTCTTCAGCCGGGTATGGAAAGCTTGCTGATACCATTCGCTGCGCAGAATATTACGAACGGCGTAGGCGGTTTTGTCGGCAAGGTCCTGGCCATAGGTCAGGATGACAATCTTGGCGGAGGGATTGTTCGCGAGGATCCACGCCGGCAGGCAGATGGAACCCATGAAGGTCTTGCAGTGGCGCGGCGGCATGCTGACGACTAGACGCTTTGTCTCGCCAACGGCGACGCGCGTCGGCTCTCGGGCGAGAAGCTTGAGGTACTTGTCGTTGCCAAGGCTTCGGCCCTTGTTGAGTGTCGCGAACGCCTTCATCGCGAAGGCGAGGAATTCTGTCTGTACAAGTTTCTTGGTATCAATATTCATGATGGTTTACTCCTTTGAAGAATTAGTTGTCACCGCAGTCGTGCTGCGGCGTTTGGTCGAGCGGCGTGCAAACGCCTGAACGATCTCGCGATCCTCCGGCGCTTGCTGTTGATCATCGCCTTCACCGCCGAATGAGCGGGCGCAGAACGACATCACCGTGGCAATGGCGCGCGCGTCGCCATTGATGGCCGACGTGACCAGCCGTTTGATGAGCGCACGCTGTTTTGAGATCGCGACCTCACCATCGGCTTCCCGAAACGAGATGATTTCGCTCAATTCTTCACGGAGGTCCGTCTTGAAGTTTTTTGCGCCCTTCGGGCGGCCGTTTGGGTTGCCGCTCTGGCCAGGCACAAACTGGCGATGCCGCGGCGGCTGCTTGTAGCCGGTGGGTCCATTGTCATTATTGTTCATGTTTGTTGACTCCTCAGGTGCTCAAAAGTGGAAATCCAGAATCACGCATGGAAAGGAAACGCTCGATTGCTCGAGCGTGTCCTTCAGCATGTTAGGGTGGATAGCGATTAGCGGTATATTGCAAGGAGTGTCGCTCCGAAACGATCTACGGACTTGAAAACGACTCCAGCGGCGTGAAACTCGGCTGCGGCACCAGGTGCGAGCTCGCAGAGAAGCGTCGGCGAATCGCCAGGGGGATGCCCGAACAAAACGACGGCACCCTCCCCAAAGTTTTCGACCCACCACGCCTGCATCGCGACGGGCTCGTTTGGCAAATGGATTCGGCCAAACGGCGCAAGGATTAGTTGCACCGGATGAACGTCCGGGTGGGTCTGGGGATCTATTACGACAAACATATTCTTTAGCTCCTAAAGTTGGAGCCGACCGATCCACAAACTGCGAGGAGAAGGCATGCGTGCACGTACTCTCGCGGCCGATGAAGCGTCGGCGTTGTCTCGGAGTACGTTGTTGGACGGCAGCAGCGAGCCCACCTGGTTGCCGTGTCCCGGCCTGGGGGGCCGGCAATCTAGCGCTCGATCCGAAGGTCGAGGAGCCTATCCGCGATATAAGTATAGGCGCGGGGAATGCTGGAGGGACCGCGCTCTCTTCGGTTGCCACAATCTAGGATTGCGCATTACAATCTGCGATTGTCGAGAAGAATTCCCTGTATTTTTCCCTGTTACGCTTAGACCTTTCATGCCCCTATCCAGAGGCCGCAGGTGAGCCGTTCGCCGTGGCGCTCGACGAGACGCCGAGCTCCGCTGCCAGCGTGCTGCCGTGGATGATACAAGAATCGCGCGCGACGCGAACGCCAACGGACGTGCACGCGATCGGAGAGACGAAATGGCGAACGACGCGTCCGCGCGGGGGCCCAAAGCATCGCTGGTCACCGCCTTTTGCTTGTTGTCGTGCCTCGCGCTGGACGCGCCCTATTCGCCCGCAGCCGCGGCCGATCAGGTCAAGATCGGCATCGCGCGCACCATCAGCGATGCCGGTTACTACATCGCCGACGCCATGGGCTTCTTCCACGAGGATGGCCTGGACGTGTCGATCACCGCGTTCAATTCCGCGGCGCAAATGATCGCCCCCCTCGGCACCGGCGAACTCGATGTCGGCGGCGGCACGGTGTCGGCAGGCTTTTACAACGCGGTCGGGCGCGGCATCGGCATGAAGATCGTGGCCGATCAGGCATCGATCAAGCCGGGCTACGGTTATTCCTCCCTGATGGTGCGCAAGGACCACGTCGTCAGCGGCCGCTACAAGACTTTCGCCGACCTCAAAGGCATGAAGGTTGCCATCGGCGCACCCGGCACCGGCACCGCCTCGGCGCTCAACGAGGCGCTGAAAAAAGGCGGACTTAAATACGGCGATGTCGATGTGGTCTATCTCGGCTTCCCCGAACATCTGCCGGCCTACAAGAACAAAGGCATCGATGCCAGCATCACCAACGAGCCGACCATGACCCGCGCGATCGAGGATGACGTTGCCGTGCGCGTTGCCGGAAACGACGTCACCTATCCGGACCAGCAGACCGCGGTGACGTTCTTTTCCGACCACTTCATCAGTGGCCGGCGCGAGGTGGCCGAACGGTTCATGCGCGCCTATCTCCGCGGCGTTCGCATGTACAACGATGCCCTCAAGGACGGCCGGCTGGCGGGGCCGAAGGCGGACGAAGTCATTGCGATCCTGGTCAAGCATACGACCATCAAGGACGAAAGCATGTTCCGCCGCATGGTGCCGAGCTATTGCAATCCCGACG
>Ga0306925_10004418_pt1 | contig 12694 bp, 7 predicted proteins | sample flu12Cox44000176_FD_203755 | JGI IMG/M metagenome (GOLD analysis project Ga0306925, IMG submission 203755) | Lab enrichment of tropical soil microbial communities from Luquillo Experimental Forest, Puerto Rico - flux8day.12C.oxic.44.000.176 (v2)... | ecosystem: Environmental > Terrestrial > Soil...
TGCTTTGCAGAGCGAGCGCGCCGCGAGGGGCCCACGAGCGTATGGGTCCACAAGGACGACGCAGCGGTAGCCCAGGGGGCCAGGCTAGGAAAGAGTGACGCCGGCTTGGCCAAGTACCTGGCGCGCACGGAGTTCTACCGAACGATGATCTCGCTCTCCCGCCGCAAGGGCACAAAGATCATCCCAGTCACGGAGGTGTCCACCTTCGCCGACGACGAGGTTCTCGACGTCCCAGGCAAACCCCGTGCAGTGCACATCCCCGGGCACACACCAGGCAACGCCGTGCTGTTCCTCGAATCCCGGCGAGTCCTGCTCACCGGCGACACCTTGATCACCCACAACCCTCTAACCGGCCGAACCGGACCCCAGGTCATGCCCTCCGGGTTCAACCGCGACACGGCCCAAGCCCTTGCCTCGCTCAGCGCCTTGGAGAACCTCAACGCGGAGATAATCCTCCCGGGGCACGGCGACCCATGGCACGGACCGGTCAGCCAGGCCGCTCAGCTCGCCCGGGCCGCCGGGCCAAGCTGACACTCACCTTCGGCTCTCGGCGTTTGAAGGAACCCAATGGTGGTCCGATATCCCGCATTGCCTACCCAGCTCGCATCCACCAGCTCGGCGAGCCACTCAGCCCACAGATCGCCGGCGCCGCTGTTGCGGGCCATAACGGGACTGCTCACCGGCCGTTGGCGCGAACATGCCGGGATGACCGCGCGCCGACCCGCCTGATTGCGCGCTCTCGTACTGATGGGTGCCGCCTGTGATGCTCTCAGATCAGGGTGATCTATATGTCCGTGCGCTACAGAACCGCGAATCGAGGTGGTAAACGTGCCGTAAGTTCGGTTTATGCCACGGGCCTGGATGGCGTGGTTATCAACGTCCCTCGCCGGACGGGCCGGGTGATGTGCTACGCCCCTCCCCAGACGGGCCGGGCGTGCTTGACGTTCCAACAAGGTCGCTGACGTCGATGGCGTCGATGAAATTTTCGTGTGCGCCAGCGGCGAACTCGGTGACCAGCGGCAGGACGACACTAGGGCTCGTTGGGAGCGGCACATCCGGTGTATCCCTTGTCTGTGCTTGAAGCCCAGCGAGCTTGAGTGACTGCAGTTGCGGCAACAGCGCGGTCAGCAGGATGACGGCGATAAACAGCGGTGTCAGTGACACCACCATTGAGGTTGTCCAGACCATTTGGTTCCTTCCGTGGAGAACCCAGAGCACCGCTGTAAGCGCCAGCGCCGCCATCAGGGCGAGCATTCTGAGACCGGTATCCAATTCGGGCGCGAGACGGGCACGCCATCGGGATCTACGCGGAATTTTCTCCTTTGCGACTCGGCTTTGCTCTCCTTGATCATGACGCGCCAACGCAGCAAAACGGATTCTTTCGCTCGGGCGCCGCTCATGTTCTGCAAGCTTGTAGTACACGGTCCCCCTGCACTTGAGCGCATCCGCTTTGATCTTCTCCGGACGTACGGTCGCCGACCGTGGGTCCGGATGCATGATCACCTGGGTAGCTTCAGCGGCAGCCTCCTCGAGCATCGCAGGCGATTGAGCTCTGTCCCCGCGGCTAAGTAGTATCCAGGCGAGTCCAAGACGCAGCAGGTCGTCACTGGCGCTATTCCGTCCGACAAGCCGACTGCGGAGCAGTCGTTCTGCCTCGGCCGAAGACCCTTGCTCTTCGAGTTCGTAGGCAAGCGCGACGGCCAAGGTATCGCTCGCAGGAGGCATCGCGAGGGCGAGGGCAGCCCGGAGTGCCGAGAGCGCGGCCTTACTGTCGCCCCGCGCCAGAAGAGCGCGGTAAAGCTGGAAGTATGCCGGGCTGTCGCCCCCGTTGCCGTCGCGCCTGTCGCCGTCCCCGCCGTTCTTGTCGATGCGTTTGTTGAGCATGCACACGGCCTCGTCAATCCGGTGCATACCGATGAGTACGCTGGCGAGTGCGGAGGTTTGGGTGCCGTAGGGATTACGTTCTATGGCTTCCTGAAGGAGTGACTCCGACGCGCGAGGATGGCCTTGGTCGAGGGCCAACTGTGCACGGCACGCCAGAGCGGCGGCGTCGCTTTCTGCGCCCCATTCCATAGCATCAAGGCACAACTTATTGGCGTCGCGCCAGTCAGCCTCGTTGCATTCACGGGCTTCACTGGTGCTCTGTCCCCGGTCCTCAGCGTCTTGTATCAGGATCATCGCCAGGGCTATCTTCGGGCCAGGCCGATCAGGCTCCTTCTCTAGTGCCTCCCTTAGCGGGGCCTTTGCCTTGTCGGGATCCCCCTGCTGGGTAAGGACAGATGCCTGGCCCAACAGGCCAGAGACGCCGCCTGCCTCCCGGAACAAGTCCATGGAGCCGTCGAAATCCTCGCGATCCAACTTAAGCATCGCCACGGCGAGCCGCCGCCGCTTGCTGTGAGGCCACTTGTCCTTCCAGTCGCGGAGTACGGCCCACGCGTCGTCCCAACGCTGCATCCTACGGAGCGCAGTTATCCTGCCGAACAGCGCCTGCTGTGAGCTCTGATCAAGCCGCAGCGCTTCGCAGAACGCGTCGTGCGCCCCGCGATAATCGTTCTTCGCAAGCCGCAGCCAGCCGAGCTCGACCCGCAGCCGCGCGCTGCGGTTGAGGCGGCTGATTTTCTTTGTCAGGTAGGCGTCCAGCTCTTGCCATCGACCAAGGCGGCGCATCGAACGACAACGCCACTGAAGCGCACGATCATGGTCAGGCTCCTTCTTAATTACCCGATCGAGTTGCTCGAGCGCCGCCTCATAACGACCGTACGCGAATGATGTCTTTGCCGCTTCAACCAGCACGTCAAATTCCTGTGGGTGCTGAGCAACGCTCTTTGCGGCGATTCTCATCGCCTCGGCCTTGTCGACATTTCGCATTATGCAGATGGCGGATGACGCTACCACTGCGGGAACGGGATCGTTCCCACCATAACGCTGAAGCGCTGATCGAACCTGCGAGCCGAGCTCCCCACGATCTACAGCCCGATTCCTGCCAGCCACGTCGATCCAGGTCGCGATGATGGGCGGCGAAGCGAACGCGGGAGCACTGCCTTCCTCAGCACACCTGCAACGGAGCCATTCGTGGAAGACCTCGCGTGCCTCCTCATCACGGTCGGCGCCGTGCAGGAGCGTAACCAGCTGCCGTAGGCTGTCCTCATCCAGGGTGCTTCCCAAGCGGCGCAGCAGGTTGATGGCCCGATCCGGGTATCCCTTGTAGACCTGCACGTCCGCCTGGGCGGATGCAATCGGCGAACTAAGTGGCGCGTCCGCAGCCGCGTCCGCAGCCACCTGCTCGGCCGCAGCGGCCTGATCGAGCCGGAGCAATGCCGTCACAAGCGGCGGTACGAAAAGATCAGGCGGAGCTCCGTGCGCTTCCGCATCACGGAAATGGCCGGCAGCACACTGGAAGTCGGCAGAACGCTGGATCTTGTGCCGTCTATACGCCACCCATCCACGCTCAATATCGAGTTCGGGGTCGTCGAGCACCGCCTCCGGCGCAGCGGCGAGCACCTCCGCCGCCTCTTGGTAATTCCTCCCCCTGCGCAGGCTCGCTACCTGCCACCGCCGGTCCTTGATGCTGAGCGGAAATTCTTGTACGAGCTCAGCGAAGATCGCTGTGGCGTCCTCGTAGCGCCGTTGGTCGTAGGCGATGTAGCCGAGTTGGCGGCGCAGAGAAGGATCATCATGGTGATATCGCAGGGCCTGCTCTACCAGTGACGCGGCCTCAGCGGGGCGTCCCAGGGCGCGCGAGATCTCGGATAGACCGCATACTGCGTCTATCGGCTGGGCCTCGGATCCGCCGAGCAGCTGCCGGAAGAGCGAGTCGGCCTCGCGGTACCTAGATCTCTTGAAGGCCTCCCATGCGTGCTCAACTATCCTGGCCCGCTGGATTTCCCCGAGCCTGCCTGACTTCGGTGGCCTGCTCCGTTCGTGCAGCCCGGCTTGTTGCTGCGGCCTGCTCGGCCGTCGCGACCTTCCATCCTGCCCAGGTTCGGCTTCTCGCAGCATGTCCCGCGCCTCCTGACGACACTGCCATGTAAGGAAAGAGTCCTTGGCCACGCCACTGATACACACCCGGGGTTATCCCGGCTCATGGCACGTAGCAAGCCGACGACTGCCCATCTGGCTTCCCTTTGGATGCAGAACGGCGGCGCAGCAGTCATTGCAAAGACACGGCGGCGTTGGCTGAACCACGGGAAGCTGACGGTCGCCGCAACAGTTGATGACATCCACGCCGACGCGTAAATAAACGAAGATGCAACGCCCTCAATTCGGCATGAGTGAGCGTCTCGATGGCAGTTGGCTGCGGAGTAGCCGAGCACGGATCACCCGGTTCGGGTGGCGTCGGGCGGCCATCCCAGCGCCCAAGCTGCCGCGCGTAGCGGCGGATACTTGCGCACCGGCCGCGGACTGGCCCCGGGGAATGAGCGCTGCCGCTGTGTTACCGCGATGTAACCGCCGCGCTCGTAGCCTCTGACCCGAAACCTGACCGGCCGGGCTGAGGCCGGGCCGTGCGTGCTGGCCGGGCCTGGCGCTGCCGGTTGCCCGGGCCGGTGGCGGCGGCGCTGCGTGTACCCGGTCGCGGGGGGTAGGCCACGGGGCGTACCGGGCCAGTGAGGTTCATCCCTCAGGCCGGTGCAGTTCATTCGTCAGCCGGATGCCGCCAGCCACCGCTTTGCCTAGCGTGGTAACTGCGGGGCCAGGGCGCTGGCCCGGGCGGCCGGCTCATCCCGGACCAGCCGGGCGCACTAGCGCCCGGGCCCGCCGTGATCCTGACCGCGGCTATGGCCGTCTGACCGCGACGATCACTGCGAAGGAGCCAGCCACCATGTCCGCCTCCGGGCCTGCTGAGGCCGCATTGATGAACACCGCCCACATCTATGCACGAGTATCGGAAAAGGAGCGGCTGCTCCGGTTCTTCACCGAGGTGCTCGGGCTCTCCCCGCGCGTGGTAACCGCCGCCTACGTGACCGCCAAAGAGCCCATGTACGCGGTCACCTTCGCCAACGGAGCGGGCCTCAGCGTCGAGTTCACCGGCGACGCGCTCACCGACCAGGCCGCCGAGCGAGGAGCCTGGCTCGAGCTGACCGTCACCGACCGCGCCGCCGTGGAAGCCAGGGCCCGGGCGTTCGGGGCAAAGCGCATCGTTCATCCGGCCACCCCCTTCGTCTACCTCCAGGCTCCCGGCGGGCAGGTGTTCCGGATCGTCGGCCGCGATGAGCGGGAGGGTTCCTGACATGACCGAAGCCCGCGCCACCGCCACCATGTTCGATGGCCAGCGAATCCGCATCACGACGCCTCGCTCGTTCGATGACGTGCTCACCCGGCTTCGCCAGCTCATCGGGACCGCCGCGATCGAGCATTACCCCGGCGCCATGCAGCAGCTCGGCGGCGTCAGCCAGGAGAACTTCGAGACCGTCGTCCGCAGCCAGCTCGGCCCCAGCGAGTTCATGCTCTTCCACGAGATCAACCACAGCCAGTGGCTGCCCGTGTACGGCGTCACGCAACGGGTCCTGCGCCTCATCTTCGGCAACCCGGTCATCGCCTTCACCATGATGCGAGACGACCTGACCGCGGGCCTGTTCGCACCCGTCGAGGTCCTGCTGGTTGAACACGGCAACGCGGACGGATGCGCTGTCGTCTATAACCTGCCGTCCGCCCTGGTCGCCGCGGAAGACCCCTCGCTGCTGCCGGCCGCCCGGGAACTCGACAGCAAACTCAACGCCCTCATCAGCGATGCGACCGGCATACCGGTGCCCGCTCCCGAGGAATGACGACGCCACGCCATGATGGCTCCGCCTGCATCGTGGCCCTCATCCCGGCAGAGCCTCAGCTGATGGCGGCGGTCACAGCGGGATGAACCGGCGGGCCTTGCCGGTTTCGGGGTGGCGGGCGATGTCGGAGACCTGCCGGATGTGCACCTGCGGGTCGGGCAGGCCCGCCGCATGCAGGCTCTGCTCGAGTGCGGCGGCCAGCGCCGTCAGGTCGAGCGGTCCGCTGGCCACCACCGCAATGTCGATGCCTCCGGTCTGGCGGACCTGGTACTCCAGCGCGACCGGGGTGCGGACCATGACGGTCCGGATGACCAGCGGGTCAACCGCGATGGCCCCGTAGCGGAACGTATCGTCGGCGCGTCCCTCTACGGTCGCCCGCAGGTAGCCGGAGCCAGGGTCGGCCGAGTGGCGGGTGAACTGGTCAGTCAGCTCGTAGCGGATCAGCGGCTGGGTGTAGTTGTACAGGTTGGTCAGCAGAACCTTGGCCGACGGCGTGCCGTCCGGGACCGGCTGATTGTCCTCGTCGACGAGCTCAGCGATGCACATGTCGCTGGCGAAGGTCAGCACTGTGCCGCCCGGTTCGCTGTGGCCGACCAGTCCTTCGGTGGAGGCGAACTGGTTTATCAGCGGGATCCCGAACGCATCACTGATCACGGCCCGGTTGGTCTCGGTCAGCTGCTCGCCCATCGCGGTCACCGAGACCGGCGCGATCGCCAGCCGGCCGGCGCGCTGTTCCCCGGCGAGCAGGGCCAGCTTGGAGGTGTGCGCCATGACGACGAGCGGCTGCACCTGGTTGAGCCGCTGGACCAGTTCAGCCAGCGGGAGCGTGGCCGGCGCGGAGGTCGCCCGCACCGGGTGGCCGGCTGTCAGGACCGCGGCGGCGAAGCCGCTGGCGTGAACCGGCGAGGCGGCGCCGACGAGCGCCACCGGGACCCCGTCCCGCGGCGGGCCGGCAGCGGCCAGCCTGGCCACCAGGCGGCGCATGACCGACGCGGTGAACTCGGCGAACTCCTCGATGGTCTGCACGAACAGGCCGCGCAGCCCGGAGCTGCCGCCGGAAGCCAGGCACACGTACCGGCCGGACAGCAGGCTCGGCGCATCCACTGAGGCCATGACGTGAGACTCGACTCGCGCCCTGGTGAGCCGCCGGTCGGTCAGCACCTCGTCGAAGCCCGCCATCATTTGCTCCTTGCTCATCACCGGCAGGTCGGCCAGGTCAGCGAGCTCGAAACGCCCCGGCTCGATGCCGGCCAGGCGACGGGCATGGAACGGGGAGCGCTCTATCGCGCAGGCCAGCAGGGCACGCAGCCGCTCGCGCTGGTGGGCGGCCAGCCGTCCGGCGTCCCAGGGCAGCCGCTTGATGTGGTCCGGTAGCTGGGTGCCGAACGCCTCGCCGTAGCGTGCGCGGAGCGCGTCCAGGCCCGTGCCGGTGGTGGTGGTCATCTCAGTCTCCTTCCCTTACGCGTCCCGTCACCGGAGGGCAACGGTGATTGGGGGAAGCCCTGCAGCAGCCCGAACGCGGCCGGCGCCTCCGGACCCTCGGGCTCTGCCGCCTGCTCCAGCCGGATACCGGCGTCGACGGTCAGGATCATCTGCGCCATGTCCTCCGCCGGGAACGGCGGCAGCTGGCCCGCCCGCCGGTATATGCCGGTGATGACCTCGGCCAGGGCCTGCCGGGTGCGTGCGTGCAACGCCGCGTACCGCCGGCTCAGATCCGGGTCGCGCGCCGCGTGCACGCGGAACTCGATCACCAGCAGCCCCCAGTCCAACTCGGCGCGGCTGCGCCGGGCCGCGTGCTCGCGCAGCACCCGCACCCCCTCCGCGCCGCTCAGCCCCTCGGCCAGCCGGGCATTCTGGGCCCCGCGCTCGGCGATCTGCTCCTCCAGCAGCGCCAGGAACAGGTCGGCCTTGTTGCCGAACCGGGACTGCACCACGCCGCGGGAGAACCCGGCCTGGTCAGCGATCTCATCCAGCGTGGCGGCGTGGTAGCCGCGGGCCAGGAAGATCCGCCGCGCGGCCGCCAGGACCAGGGTCCGGTTCCGCTCGTTCTGCTCGGCACGGCTCAGACGACTCATACGGACTTCATTTAAATGAAGACTTCATTGAAAGTCAAGCCCTCGGGCCCAACACGAATCACTACCTGCTCGCGGCTATGCGGCAATGCGTTGCTAAGTACCTCGGAAGTCCCGAACAGCAAGTCGTCGAGGATCGCGCCGGGACACGGCCGCCCAGCCCGCGCAAGCGCGTGCCAGGCCCTCGCGGCGAATTGCCGGGTCTGACCCTTGCAAGTGCGCTGTGCGTCACCCCGGCGCTAGCTGGAGCTGCGATGTGATGCTTGCCTGCGGAACTTGGGTGGGGAGCAGGGCCGGGTAGTACTCGTTGATCAGGTAGGGCCGGAGCAGGTTGAGGTAGAACGGGCTTGCCGGGTTGGCGCTGGTGCCACCGGGCAGGGCCGATACCGCGACGGTGTGGCCGGGAGCGGGATTACCCGCGAACCGCCGCGCCGGGCCGCTGTCGAACATGAAGCCGTTCACGCTGTCCGCGCGGACCGGATGAGTTGCCGCGTCGACGGTTTCGAAGCCGCCATCGACCGGTATCCCGGTCAGGCCCGGCAGCGGCGGCGGGAACTGCCCGAACGCCGGCGGCACGCTGAACGGCCCGCCGAGCGGATGGGCGAGCACCAGCCGGTGCAGCAGGCCCCACCGGTAGTCGTCCTGGTTGGCGGACCCGTGGAAGGCGGCGCTGAATGACGGGCTGGCGAGCATGGTGAGGGCGTCCCGCAGGCTGGCAAGGATCAGGTAGTCACGGGCGGCGGACGGGTCGCTGATGCCGGGGACGGCGAAGAAGTCGATGCCCGAAGCACCGACTCCGTGCGCGGCCGGGAACGTGTCCAGCAGGTGCTTTATCGCGGTCAGCGCGGGCTGGTCGTCCGGTACCGGCAGCGTGCCGAGATGGCCGTCGATGATGCTGGTCACCGCCTTGGAGCGCCACGCCGCGTAGATGGTCGCAGCGATGCTGTCAGCGATCTCAGCCCGGGATGGCGGCGAGCCAGGGGGGCGGCCGGCGTCGTAGCCCTGCGCGATGCCGGTGGGGGTGGTGAAGTCCCACCGGCAGAGCCGCCGGACCGCTTCCGCTACCCGCGGATCGGCGGCCAGCGCCGCGAGCTGCGGTACGCTGCTGGTCTTCGCGTCCGCGAGCGCCTGGGTGATGTGCGGCACGAAGTACTCGGCGTCGAGCAGCGCGGTGTCGGCCTGCATCGCCTGCATGTCCGCCAGGGAGACCTTGTGCCCGGCTGCCAGCCGCTGGCGCAGCATCTGCTCGATCCGGCCGGCGCGGAACCCGTCGTAACTGTAGTTGAGGTAGAAGATGCCGCCGCCCGGCCTGGTCCGGCCCAGCGGGTTGTTGCCGAGCGTGAGGCCTACTGGGTCGTTGTTCGCGCTGACGAACCAGCCGGCCGGCGGGTTGATGATGTGCGGCATCTCCGATGCCGGGTAGATCTCATACGGGATCGCCTGGTGGGGCTGCGGGTGCCGGACCGGCAGCCACTCGTTGCCGCCCTGGCCGTTGCGGATGAACCACGGCGGCAGCCCGTTGACGGTTCCGGCCTGCAGATCCTCGCGGACCGGCATTTCCGCGCTGGTGAAGTAGGCGATGTTGCCCCGGATGTCGGCGTAGGACCAGTTCTGCGACCCGACGGCGAAGTACGGCAGGCCCTGCTCGAACTGCGACAGGTTGCGGGCCCGGTCCCAGCGCAGGAACGCCTCCAGTTCGAAGGTGGGGCTGAACCCGGTGTACTGCAGGCTCAGCGCCGAGCCGGGGGAGGATGTCGTCGGCGGGGTCAGCTGCACGATGGGGCCGTTGTTGCGGCGCGGCACGATCAGCGTCGCGGCCGGGACGCCATCGGCTGCGGTAGCGGTGACGAGCTTGCCGCCGACGTTGTACCGGAACTTCTCCGGGATCGGGATGACATGCTCCTGCCTGCCCTGGAAGACGGTCGACAGGCGGCTGGGCGAGTGCGGGTCGGTGACCACCTTTTCCAGGTAGGTGTCGGTCACGTCCATCGGGTTGGTGGTAGCGCCCCAGGTGATCCAGCGGTTGTGCCCGATGATGACCCCGGGCGCCCCCGCGAACCCCTCCCCTTCGACGTCCATGCCGGGGGCGTTGAGCCCGATCGGGTAGAACGTCGACGGCGCACCCAGTGACAGGTGCGGGTCATTGGCCAGCAGCGGGTGACCGTTCACGGTGTGGCCGCCGGCCACCGCCCACTCATTTGAACCCTGGCTGCCGTCGCGGCTGAGCGCCTGGGCGAACAGCCGGTCGCCAGCGATTCCGGCGAGGTAGCGGCGGGCCAGCGGCGCGGCGGCCGACAGCAGCCGCAGATCGGCCGGGGTAAGCCGGGAAGGCAGCCCCGCGGTCGGCTGGCCGCCGCCGGCGTCCGGGATCGTGGACGCGTCGCTGAACGGCTGTGAGCGCATCACGTCCTGGCTGAACAGCGCGTAGCCCCGTTGCGGGCCGAGCGCGGTCACATACGCGACAAGCTGGAGCGTGGGGGTGATATCGAGGTCGAACGACAGCTCGAAGGCGATCGCCTTCCCGACGGTCAGCGTGTCCACCGGCGTCCACGGCCGGAAAGACCTCAGGTGCAGCGCCGCGTACTCGGGGGGAAGCGGGTGGCTGGCTGCGTAGGCGTTGACACCGCCTGAATAGGCGGTCACAGCGGCCCGCAGGTCTGGTGGCGCGGCGGCCCAGCTCCGCTCGGCCGCACGGCGCAGCCCGATGGTCCGCGCCTGCACATCGACAGGCAGGGCGGCCTTGCCGAGCAGTTCGGCAAGGGTGCCGCTCGGCTCGCGGCGGCTGACATCCATCTGGAACAGCCGGTCCCGAGCGTGTACCCAGCCCTGCAGGAAGAAGAGGGCACGCAGGGACCCGGCCCGTATATAAGTGATCCCGTTGCGGTCCTGGATGAGCCGCGCCGCTGACTGCGGGGCCGGCATCCGGGCGGCCGCCGGGGACTGCCCGAGCGGCGCCGCGGCAGCGGCCGGCGGCGGGGCGGTAGTGAGGAAGCCGAGGACGCCCAGGGGGCATGCCACGGCGACAGACAGCTTCGACCGGATTCTCATGGCAACCCCCGCGACATGAAGCAACGGCCAGACGGCAGATACCAGACAGGTACCGTCAGGTTAGACCTGCCCCGGCGGCGCCACCAGACCAGCGGCCGCGAAAACAGCCCACGGTAATTGCCTCTGACCTGGCACAGGGGTTCCTACCGCCGGAAAGATGCAGTCCGGACAGGTCAGGGACTCTCTGTAATGACCCATGAGCGCAAGCTGCCGGCCGTATTCGCCGGGCACCCGCTGTAGGGGACCTGGCTCAGGTCGGGGAAGCCGGGCAGGCTGGCGGCGGCGGGACGGCCTTGCGCGAGGTAGCCGACGGTGAACTGGACGGGAGCCGGGGCCGGGCAGCGAACCTGGACCTTGAATGTGACCGTCAGCCAGGTGCTCGCACCTGGCTGAAGGATGTCACCGGCCGGGATGAGCCCGTCAGGGAGAGCGCCGCAGGGTGCCCATTGCTGCGTGACCTGCTTGAGCCCGCCCATCGGGAGCACGGCCCTGGCCGTCTGGAGCGTGAGCGGCGCCGCGGACCGATTCGTGACCTGCACGCCCAGCTGAAGCTCTCGCCCGGTCTGTGCCGAGCACGCGGCGGTGTCCTGGATAAGCGGCGGCGAGTTCGCGAACGAGAACGTCGCGGCGGGCACTGACGCAGGCGACGCAGACGGCGTCGCAGTCCCGGCAGGCCTCGGGAGCGCGGCGCTGCCGCGCGCATGCCGGTCCCCGGCCGCGTACCCGGCGGCGAGGCCGGCGATCAGCGCGGCGACGGCAAGGACGCCGGCCCCCCGGGACGGCCGCCAGCCTGGCGGAAGGAACCGCCGGCCGCCTAGCTCCACGACGTCATCGGCCCGGGGGTCGTCACCCATGTGCCCATTATCTCGCCGGCCAGCCGACCCCAGTAAGGCCCAGTGGAGTCCTTAATGTTTGCCGGTTGGTGCGGATGCCGGCCAAGCCGTCATCCGCACCCAGAGCGTCTTGCTAGTCGCGGGCCAGCGTGCGGCCGACCTGGAATGGGTTGGTTATCTGGACCCGGTTCGCGCAGGTGTAGCTGCTGGCCTGGTTGGGGTCGCCGCCGGTAAACACGGCGTCCGGGTCGGGGTAGGGGCACAGCGGCCGGGTAACGGGCTGGCCGTTGATCGAGCCGCTCGCGTTCAAGACTGCGGGCGCCTGACCCTGCTTCACCCAGTCGATGACCTGCTGCATCGGGTTGGTGGGGGCGATGCTTCCCGGTCCGGGGGCGCCGCAGTGGGCTACCCCGGGCGCCAGGAAGTACCGCATGAACTGCTCGGTGCTGCGGATCCCGCCGTTGGCCGTGAGCACCTGGTTGTAGTAGTTGATGCTGTCGCCGGTGAAGATGAGCTGGTCGGCGAGCCCCTGCCACATGATCAGCTTGCCGCCGTGGGCCTTGAACGCCTGCAGGTTCGGATTGGCGGCCGCGATCTCGGCGTCATACCGCAAGCCCGACTTCAGGAAGTCCTGCCAGTACTGCTGGTAGGTCTCGTCGGTGTAGACCCAGGTCGGGTCCATCTTGATCCAGTTCTGGAACCAGTCGGCGCTCGGGATGAACGGCGCGCCGGAGAATTGCCCGTTCGCCTGCTGGAACGTGGTAGCGAGCCCGAGCCCGCCGCCTGGCCCAAGGAACGGCAGGTAGACCCCCGACAGGTTCGCGCCCGGTTCGAGCCCGAACCAGACGGGCAGGCCGGTCAGCAGGTTGTTCTGCGAGCCCGACAGGCGCGGTCCCTGCCAGATCTCCCTGATCACGAGGGCGTCGGCGGACGTGAACGTGCCGCACGGGGTGGCCCTGCCCACCAGGCTGTTCAG
>Ga0306925_10004419_pt1 | contig 12694 bp, 9 predicted proteins | sample flu12Cox44000176_FD_203755 | JGI IMG/M metagenome (GOLD analysis project Ga0306925, IMG submission 203755) | Lab enrichment of tropical soil microbial communities from Luquillo Experimental Forest, Puerto Rico - flux8day.12C.oxic.44.000.176 (v2)... | ecosystem: Environmental > Terrestrial > Soil...
GTCGGCGTGACGGGGACAGTCTCCGGCATCGTGTTGCTGCTCGTGGCGTAGCAATGCTACTATTCACTATCCTGGCTTTGCGCTGGCCGTCCTACGCGGATGTCGGAACGTGACGCTCGACACCTGGTTCTGCTGGGCTGTCAGTACTGAGGGATCACATCGGAGCGCATTGTCAACTTAAGCGGCCGTGGTATGCTCGTCGTGTCGGTGGCGCGGCGGCTCGGGTCGGGGAACTCGTTTGCTCGCCTATGCTGCTGCCCCGCTCAAGCTGAGCGGGGCCGGAAAAAGGCGCTCTGGGTCCGCTAAGTTGACAATGCGCCCACAGGCGTTTGGCCGACACCGATATCGCGCGGTTCTGTTAACGGTGCTCAATCTTTTTCGATGTTCCAGAAGACGAGGGTATTCGCCTTGAGCACTCCCGAGATGTTTTTGCGCCATAGAAACGGCTGCTTGAGTTGCCCGAGCGGGACATAGGGGATCACTTCCCACAAACGCCGGTGCATGGCCTCGACCAACCCCTTCTGCTTTTCCGGGTCGGTCTCCTGGATATATTGCTGGCGCAAATCCTCTTCTTTTTCGTCGCACGGCCAACCGACGAAATTCTTACCGTCGCAGGTCATGATCGTCGATGGACTAACCAGCGGGCTGGCAAGCTGCGCGCCGTTTGCGCTGGTATGAAAGAGGTTCCAGCCGCCTTGATCGGGAGGATCCTTCTTAGCGCGGCGCGCCGAGACGCTGCCCCAGTCGGACAATTGCAGATCGACATTGATGCCGATTTTCTTGAGACGGTCGGCTGTAACCATCGTCAGCGTGTTGTAGGCCGGCACATCGGCGCCACCGATCAGCACGACTTTTTCACCCTTGTAGGCCGATTCGATGATGAGTTGGCGAGCCTTTTCGAGATTCGGATGCCGGAAATCTTCTGAGCCGACCTCTGTGCCATTGGGGCTGCCGCACACCCAATAGGCGTAGCACTCGCGCCAGTACTTCGGATCGCCATAGGCTGCGGTCATATACTCCCGCTGGTCCGACATGTAGGCCAGCGCTAAGCGGGCCTTAACGTTATTGAACGGCGGTTGAATGCTGTTCGGACGCAGCACCGCGTAGGTCTCGATTGGCCACACCTCGCCGACCAAGATGTTAGGATCACTGGCGACGGTCGGCACGACATCCAGGCTGGGCGAGTCGAGGAAGTCGACCTCGCCGTTGCGCAACGCGGCGATCGCGACCGTCGCGTCCGGAATGATGGTGAATTCGACGCGGTCGACCTTGACCAATTTCCCCCCGGAGAAGCCGCTGGCCGGCTCGCTGCGCGGGACATAGAAGGGGTTCTTCTCATAGACAAGCTTCGCGCCAGGTCGATACTCGGATTTGACAAATCGGAATGGACCCGATCCGATTATTTCGGTGATCGGGGTGTAAGGGTCCGTCATTGCCTCCTTCTCGCGCATAATGCCGCCGGCGATGCCGTTGCTGCCGCCGAGCAGAAACTCGACGAAACGGAACGGCTCCTTGAGGCGGAGCGTGAACGTCCTGTCGTCGATAGCTTCCAGCGCGGCCACACGCTGCGCCAGTGATTGAATCTGGCTGTCGCGAACGAAAAGGCGCTTGAGCGTAGCAATCGCGTCCCGTGTCGTCAGCGGGCTACCGTCGCTGAACTTCAGCCCGGCACGCAGGGAAAAAGTATAAAGCAACTTGTCGTCGGAGATGGTCCAGCGCTCGACCATCTGCGGCCGCGCGACCATGTCGGCATCCCAGCTGAACAGGGTGTCGTAGACGAGGGCGGCGTGCATCGAAGTCAAATTGACCTGAGATTGGTGCGGGTCGAACACCTTGACCTCGCCTTGTGGCACCACCCGTAGCACCTTCTGCTGCGCCATGGCTGGCCCCGTTACAAGCGCGAGGGTCAGCGCAAGCATTGCGGGTCCCAACCGAGCACTCCCCCAGATCGTCATGGCACGCTTCTCCTCTGCATAGTTGCCCTTAGGTGTTGCAAGAGAACGCGTTTCGAGGAACGTCTGTGGCCAGCGACGACCCCTATCCTCACCCGCCGCGAGGCCAGCCAGTGCGCCGGCTACGATAACACGCTTCGGCCACAAAGGGTTTTGCCCGTTCCTGCGCGCCGGGCGGGGCGGCGTTTCGGGGCCGGCGCGTTGCCAGGTCGGGATCGCCGAAATAATGTCAGATGGCGATGACCATTACCTATGACGAATTCGCCCGGGTCGACATCCGCGTCGGTACCGTCGTGGAAGTGCAGCCCTTCCCCGAGGCGCGTCGTCCCGCGATCAAGCTCTGGGTGGATTTCGGCCCCGCGCTCGGGATCCGGAAGAGTTCGGCGCAACTCACCAAGTATTACACGCCCGAGACACTGAGAGGCCGCCAGGTGGCGGCGGTCGTGAACTTCCCGCCGCGGCAGATCGGCCCGTTCATGTCGGAAGTGCTCGTGCTCGGCTTTCCTGACGCCGAGGGCGCAGTTGTGCTCATTGCCCCCGATCGGAAGGTACCGGACGGCGGCAAACTGTTTTGAACGCGGTATCCGTGTCAACGAAGATGGCTCACCGGTCACCTTACCGCCGTCTCGTTTGCTCTCGATAGGGCCTACCGCGCGCGATCTCCCGAACGGCACTGTCCTTTTTTACTGCCGATGAGTTTTATTGCCAGTGACGCAGAGGGGATCGATCAAAACTGCGGAATGCGCGGCGAAGGCTTGCCTGATGTTTGAGCCCGCCGGCTTCTTTTTGCCGTATCAGACGGGGGCCCGGTGTTCCGTTTGTGCCGCGCGCGTGGCATAGAGCTTCCCATGGCGCTCTTCGATGCGTCCAGCTCGCTTATGCCGGGAAACGGCGGCGCCGACATGGTTTGGGCGAGCGCTCTTGCATGCAGCGGTGATTTCCTGTTGCGTCTTGCCAACTGCCAGCGCAAGAACCCGATCACTGAGGCTCGATGAGCCGCGCTTGCCGCCAGCGGGTTTTGCGGCCGTAGTCGGTTGTCGCCCGCGTCCTCGCGCCGGAACACCCGCCTTCTTTGCTGCGCTCGGTGTTTTAGCTGAGCCTGTCTTTACTGCCCTTGTGCCCTTGCGATAACGTTCGAGCACCCGCTCGGCTGCCTCCAGTTCGCTGAGCTGATGGGTGAGCTTCTCACGTTGGGCATCGGCGCGAGCAAGTGCCTCGCTGACCCGCTGCTTCTCCTTGGTGATCTCGTCAAATGTCGCCATTCTGACCTTCGAGACAGAGCATAGATTGACCGAAATCGATCAATCTTTTCGGCCTCTATCACTACGATACGCACAATGCAACAATAGAATGCTCGCATTGATTGAATTAGTAATTCATTGGCGAGAGCGTGTGGGTCAGATCCAGTGCCCTTCCGCCGACAAAATCGGCGGCTCAGAGCGCGCGAACTAGCGAAAAATCAGTGGTCGTAGCGGCGCACCCGGTTTCCACGGGATCGCCATCCCAGGGGATCGCATTGTCGAATTAACTTCTGTGCAGCAGCAGGAGCGGCAGGCGGAATGCGCGATCACACGGCGGCAATCGCAGGCGAGCAATTCCGTGCTCGGCTGTGGCGCAACAACGCCACGAGATTATCCACAATGCTGACTGCCGAAGACGATCCAAAATCGGGAGACTGCCTTTGCGGAGATCCCATTCCTTGCGGACCTGCCCGTCGACTGGCAGACCGCTGGAGGTGGAGCTGCGTCCACTCTGCTTCTCAGAGAGACCGCGATGTGGTTTTCGATCTGGCCACATCAGGGAAATTGCCCTGACATCAGGGATTGCTCGTTAATTGAGGCCCGGGACGATTTTGGGTTTGGTATCCGCACTTCGTCCCGCGAGAATCGGTTTGCTGCGCCCCGGCGGCGTCGCGACGCCGATCACCTGATTCGGCCGGTTGTTGCGCGAGCCCTGAAAGAGAGTGAAGTTGTATGGATTGATTGCAACGAAGGGAGGGTTGGATGATCAAGGGGCTGCACCACAATGCTTATCGCTGCCGTGATTCCGAGGAGACACGGGCTTTTTACGAGGATTTCCTTGGTCTGCGGATGGTCAGCGCTTTCGAGATAAACGAAGGACGGGCGCTCCATACCTTCTTCGAGATGGACGACGGGTCCTGCCTCGCCTTCTTCGAAGTGCCCGGTTCGCCCTTCGACTTCAAGCGCCAGGACTCGCTGGATCTGCACATCGCGCTCGGGGTCGAGCCCGAGATCTTCGAGGCGATGCTGGATAAGGCCAAGGCCGAGGGTCGAGAGGTGCGCGGGCCGGTCGACCACCGCTTTGTCCGGTCGATCTATTTCCGCGATCCCAACGGCTATGTCATCGAATTGACCGCCAGCACCGGTAAGCACGGCGAGATCATGGATCCGGCGATCTCGAAGCCGCACGAGGCGCTGGCGCACTGGCAGGCGACGAAGAGCCATTGACCGGACCGCTCCGGATCGCGGTGATCGGCGGCGGCATCGGCGGCCTCGCTGCCGCGGCGTCGTTGCTCCGCGCCCAATTCGAGGTCGATGTCTACGAGCAGGCACTGGAACTGAACGAGGTCGGCGGCGGCATCAACATGGCGCCGAACGCGGTCCGCGTCTTGCACCGGCTGGGTTTCGCCGAAGGGCTGGATCGCGAGGGAGTGCGTCCGCGGTTTACTCACCAGCGCCGCTGGCAGGACGGCCGCACTCTGCAGCGATCGCCGCTCAATCCACTGTGCGAGGAGCTGTACGGCGCGCCGCACATGACCATCCACCGCGCCGACCTGCTTGCGGTCATCGCTTCGGGCTTTCCCGCCGAGCGGGTCCATCTCGGCCATCGCCTCGTCGGCCTCGCCGATAGGGGCAACGTTGTGGAGGCATGGTTCGACAACGGCGCCCGCATCACGGCCGACGTGTTAGTCGGCGCCGACGGCATTCATTCGGCGGTTCGGGCGGCACTCTTCGGCGAAAAAGATCCGGGCTTTGCCGGCTGCGTCGCCTATCGCGGACTGGTGCCGGTCGAGCGCATCGCCGATCTTGGGCTCGAACTCGGCAACCAATCCTGGGTCGGTCCCGGTGGGCATCTCGTTCACTACCCAGTGTCGCGCGGGCGGCTGCTCAATTTCGTCGGCTGGACCGAGCACGACGAATGGAACCGCGAGGATTGGACCGACCGCGCGACGATCGCCCGCGCCCTTGCCGCATTCGAGGGCTGGCATCCGCAGATCCGGCAAATCATCGCCGCCGCCGAGACCTGCTTCATCTGGGCCTTGTTCGACCGCGATCCGTTGCCCCGCTGGTCGGTCGGGAGGACGACTTTGCTCGGCGATGCTTGCCACCCCATGTACCCGTTTATGGGTCAGGGCGCGGCGCAGGCGATCGAGGACGGAGCAGCGCTGGCCGCCTGCCTGGTCGTCGCCGGTGATGCCGACCCGGCCGAGACATTGCGGGAGTATGAGCGGCTGCGCTTGCCTCGCGTCACCTTGGTCCAGGCCATGTCTCGAGCCAACAAGATCCGCTTTCACATGCCAGACGGCCTCGCTCAGCGGATGCGTGACGCCGAATGGACGAGGGCCGGCGACCGCGCCCCCGATGCTCTGCGCTGGCTTTACGCTTTCGATGCCGGCGCGGTCGTGAATTAATCCACGCTGTCGGCGCAGCAACTCCCGCGGCCATTCGCTGACCCGCTCGGGCTGTGACCCATCTTCGCCGCCGTGCCCGGGTATAATAATAACCGGTCGGAAGGCGTGGCTCCCGGCGAGGGACCAACGGTTCAGCAGGGAGTCAGACGGACTTTCGCGGCGGCCAGGTCTCGGGCGATATCTTGGCGCGCCCATCGGCTGGCGAGATCAAACCCTTCTGCTGCTCGCAGTTCGTAGCTGACTAAGAACGTCGTTGATTACGCATTCAGTTCGTTCATCAGGGGCCTTTCACCCATTGGAAAGGCGCCGGCTTTCCACGGCGCACACCCTAAGCCTCCGGTGTGATGACGGATAGGAAGCTGCGGAGCCGATAGACCGGGCAAGCGGTCGATTGACACGGGTGGGCTTGCCGGCAGACCCTGAGAAACCTTGATCGCTGTGTTCAACCCACGGGAGTCCACATGGATCTCCAGATGATCGGAAAGCAAGCACTCGTCACCGGTGCGAGCGCCGGCATCGGCAAGGCGATCGCCTTTGCCTTGGCTCGGGAGGGTGTCGATGTCGCGATTTGCGCACGTCGGCCGGAGCCACTACAAGCTGCGGCGTCGCAAATTGCTCGCGAGACCAACCGCAAGATAGTTCCCATACCGGCCGATCTGACGAAGCCGGCCGATGCCGAGGCTTTTGTTAAGGAAGCGCACACCGCACTCGGTCGCATCGATATTCTGGTCAACAACGCGGGATCGGCACCCGGTGGGGTTCTCGAGTTCCTGACCGAAGAGCATTGGGCGCAGTCGCTGCAGCTCAAATTCATGGGTTATGTGCGTTGCTTGAGGCACGTATTGCCGATCATGCAGAAGCAGGCGCGCGGCCGCGTCGTCAATCTGATTGGCAATGATGGGGTCAAACCCTCCTACTGGGAGATCGCGCCTGGTGCGGCAAATGCTGCTGGGCAGAACCTAACGCTTGCGCTCGCTGCCCAGTACGCTAAGGACAATATCAGCTTTGTCGCGGTCAATCCGGGGCCGGTCCGAACCGAGCGCTGGGCCGGCCTCGTTGATGCGATGGCGCGCGACATGAAAATCACGCGCGAGGAGGCTGACACGCTTGCTCCGCGGAGCATTCCGTTGGGGCGCATTGCCGAATGCGAGGAGGTTGCGAGCCTTGTCACTTACCTCGCTTCCGATGTCGCGCATTTCGTCAACGGCACAATGATCGAGATCGACGGCGGCCAGCAGAAGCCGCTGATGGACCGCTTCCGCGATCGCTAAGTCGAGGCGAGTTCCCCTGCTCCGAGATCGGCCAGTAGGGTGTGGAGGCGGTTTGGTGTGATCGGCAACCGCCGGACCGCGCCAACCCGAGCGAGCGCATCATCGACCGCAGCGGCGATTGCGGCGCCCGCCGCGGCAATGCCGGCTTCACCGGCCCCTTTGACGCCAAGCGGGTTGAGCGGTGTCGGCGCATCCTCGAAGAGCGCCACCTCGATGGCCGGGATTTCCGCGATGGTCGGCATTAGGTAATCGGCCAACGTAACCGACTGCGGCTGCCCGGAGCCGTCATGCACGAATTCCTCCAGAAGCGCGGCCCCAATGCCTTGTGCCGCCCCGCCGGCGATCTGCCCTTCGACCAGCATCGGGTTGACCGCGCGCCCGACATCGTAGCCAACGAAGAACCGCTCAAGCGTGATTCCAGCACTGTCGCGCTCGATGCGTACCTGAGCGAGATGCGCGCCGTAAGGGTAGGTCATGTGCTCGGCCGTAAAGGTAGCCTCCGCAGTGAGCGCGCCGGCGGCGCCGCGCGCGATTGCGGCGAAGTCGAGCGAGGGTCCGGAGGGCTCGTCTTGCAGCATGACCCGGTCACCCTTGATGGTGAGGCGGTCCGGTGCCGTTTGCAATAAGCGCGCGGCTACCGCCAGCAACTCGCTTCGCAGCTTAGCAGCGGCAATCGTTACCGCCGCGCCGGTCATCACCGTGACGCGCGAGGCGAAGGCACCCATGCCGCGCGCGATGCGATCCGTTTGGCCATGAATGACCCGGATGTGCTCGAGATCAGTGCCGAGCCTATCGGCGCAGATTTGCGCCATCACTGTTTCGACCCCTTGACCGATCGATGCAGCGCCGGTGATCACCTCGATCCTCCCGTCGCCGCCGAGCGTAATGCACACGTCGTCGAACGGCCCGAGCCCGCTCTTCTCGACAAAAAAGCCGAGCCCTAGACCGACCATCTCGCCAGATCGCCGACGCCGAGCGACATCGGCGCGCAGCGTGTCCCATCCAACCCTCTTTAGGAACTTATCGAGGAGGCCGGCATAGTCACCGGTGTCATAGACGATATCTGTGCCGAGAGCAGAGAAGTCACGGCGATACGGCATCGCCGCCTTAGCAATGAAGTTTCGATGCCGGACAACGATCGGATCTAGACCAAGGCGGTCGGCGATCACGTCGACGAGCCGCTCGCGAACGAAACTCGCCTCGAACCGTCCCGGCGCGCGATACGTGCCGCATGGCGTCTTGTTCGTAAGCCGCACATGACCGACTGAACGATAGGCGGGGATTATGTAAGGCCCAGGCAGCATCGCGCAGGTGAGATCGGTTACGACGACGCCATGAGTCCGCAGATAACCGCCCTGATCAAACCAGAATTCGTCGTCGAGCCCGCGAATAAAGCCGCGCTCGTCAACCGCGGCGCGCACCCGATGGACCGAGCCTCGCGACTGGTTTGCCGCCACCAGATGCTCGTAACGATCCTCGATCCACTTCACCGGTCGTCGGAGCCGCAGCGCCGCCGCACACGTCAGGACGTCTTCCGGATAGAGCTCGCCGCGAATGCCAAAGCCACCGCCGACATGCCCTTCATGCAGATGGATCCGATCGAGCGGCACCCCAAGCATCGCCGCGAGCGCCTGCCGGTTGTAATGCGGCACCTTGGCGGCACCGTAGAGCCGAAGGATGCCGCTTTCTGCTTCCGGGATGGCGATGGCGCCGCGGGTCTCAAGCGGAACGCCGCTATGCCGGCCGACAGTCAACTCCAGCGACACCACTACGTGCGCCGCGGCGAAGGCGGCTTCCAGATCGCCGTAGGCTTTGGTGATTACCGCCACCTCGGTACCTAATCCGGGCGCGAGTTCCCTCGGCAACGCGACGGGATCGACGCACGCCGCCAATGGCTCGATCTCCGGCGCGACAAGCTCGGCGATGTCTTCGGCGCTGTAGGGGTCGACGGCAAACACCGCTGCGATGGGCTCGCCGACATAGCGTACATACCCATTCGCCAACACCGGTTGGCGATAAGCCTCCAATCCCAGTATGGGTGTCATACGAAAGCCGATGGGGGGAATATCGGTGATGTCGTCGGCAGTCCAGACGGCGACTACGCCGGGATGCGCCTGCGCCTCCGCGATGCGGACGCCACTCAAGCGGCCGAAGGCGATCGGCGAGCGCACGACCCGCATGTAGAGTGCGTCAGGTGGCGTGATGTCGGCGGCGAACCGCCCGCTGCCCGTCAGCAGCGGCCGGTCTTCGAGGCGCTTGACCGACTGGCCGATCAGGCTCATTTGCGCATTTCAGCCGCCCCGGCGAGCACCGATTTCAGGATGTTCTGATAGCCGGTGCAGCGGCATAAATTCGACGACAGCGCCTCGCGCAGCTCGGGTTCGGCGATATTGGGGTCGCGCTCCAGGATGCTGACGGCCAGCATCAAAAATCCCGGCGTACAGAAGCCGCATTGCAAGCCGTGATTGTCCCAGAACGCCTGCTGCATCGGGTGCAACTTGTCACCGGCAGCAAGCCCTTCGACAGTGCGCACCCGAGCGCCCTCGGCTTGCACCGCGAACATCAGGCAGGAGCGCACGGGCTGGTCGTCAACTAACACAGTGCACGCTCCACAGATGCCGTGCTCGCAGCCAAGGTGTGTCCCGGTGAGGCCACAATCCTCGCGCAGCGCATCGGCCAGGCTGCGCCGCGGCTCGACGCGGATCACGCGCTCATCACCGTTTACCGTGAAAGTGACGTCCTGTTGGTCGCTCATCACGCTTTGCATCCCGCTTCGCGCAGCAAATGCAAGATCCGCTGCGGCGTGATCGGCATTTCGAAAATACCGACGCCAAATGGTGCCAGCGCATCCGAAACCGCATTGAGCACCGCCGCCGGCGCGCCGATCGTGCCACCCTCGCCGACACCCTTGGCACCGGTGACGCTCGCCTCGGTCAGCGTCTCCAGATGCTGGATTTCGATCCTCGGGATTTCCGACATTGTCGGCACAAGATAATCGGCGAGCGACCCGGTCAGCAGGTTGCCGGCGTCGTCATATACTACGTTTTCGTATAGCGCGTTAGCGATCCCTTGGGCGACACCGCCATGAATCTGCCCTTCGACGATCATCGGGTTAATCAGCCGCCCCGCGTCCTCGACGACCACGAACCGCTCGATCTCGACTTGACCCGTCGCGATGTCGACGGCGACAATCGCAACGTGGCAGGCGTTCGAAAAGGTGCCGTAGGGGTCGTAAGTCGCCACCGCGGCCAGTCCAGTTTCGGCGATCGCCGGAAAGCGATGGCTCTGGTGGTAGGCGGCGCGCGCCAGCTGCCCCACCTCAACGAGAAGATCAGTGCCGCGCACTAAAGCGCGGCCATCGCTGATCTCAATGTCGGAGGCGGCCGCTTCCAATATCTGGCTGGCAACGGATTGCAGACGCTCGCGTAATGTCGCGGCCGCAAGTTTGCAAGCGCCGCCGGCGATTACCAGCGACCGGCTGGCGAAGGTGCCCCAGCCATAAGGGGTGCGATCGGTGTCACCGGCAACGACACGGATCTGTTTAGGCGCGATACCGATCTCGTCGGCGATGAGCTGCGCCAAGGTCGTCTTCAGCCCCTGACCATGTGGCGAGCTCCCGATCCTGGCTTCGAGAAAGCCTGATGGGTCCATTGCCAGTTCAACCCGCTCAAAGCCCGGAGTCATTACCATGCGCCGCGCCGCAAAGGCAGGAGTGCCGGGGCCGGTGCGTTCGGCGAACACCGATAGGCCAAGACCAAGCCATCGCCCCGCGGCGCGCGCGGTTTGCTGCCGCGCGCGGAATTGGGTGAGGTCAACGATCCGCGCCGCTGATTCCATCGCCTCGCGATAGCTGCCGGGGTCATGAATGACACCCGTCACCGAGGTATGGGGGAACTCCGAGGCCAGGTTGCGGCGCCTGATTTCGAGCGGTTCGAGCCCGAGCCGGGCGGCCGCGCAATCCATCAGCCGCTCCATGGCCGCGGTAATGACAGGACGTGACACGCCGCGATAGGGCGCCATCGGGCAAGTGTTGGTAGTGATGCCGCGGGCGCGCGCCCGGTATTCGGGCACCCGGTAGGGCCCTGGCATGTCCGCCAGTGCCATCAACGGCTCTACTCCGCAAGTAGCCGGGAAATTCGAATACGCGCCGACATTGCAGAGGACATCGGCGTCGATGGCCAGCAATCGACCCTCGGCATCAAATGCGCCGCGCAAATACAGACGCTGGTCGCGCGCGTGAAACGAGGCGGTTAGATTTTCGAGCCGGTCCTCGAGCCATGCGACGGTGCAGGCAAAGCGCCGTGCTGCCCAGACCGCGACGACATATTCCGGGACCAGCGGCATCTTCTGGCCGAACCCGCCGCCCACCTCCGGCGTGGCGACCCGAAGCTCGGATTCCGGGATCCCCAGAGCGTCGGCAATGCCAGTACGCAATAGATGCGGCATTTGCGTCGAGGCCGAGAGGGTGACGCGGCCGGTCGCTGCGTCGAAGGTCGCCACGGCACCGCGCGTCTCCAACGGCACTGCAGATTGTCGGCGCGACGTGAGCGTAAATTCGACTACTTGATGCGCGCTTGTGAATGCGGCGGCGACGCCGGCGGTTTCGAAGCGCGCGTCGATCAGTGTGTTCTGCGCTGCCGCCTCGTGGACCAGTGGCGCGTCGGGCGCCAGCGCCTGGTCGAGCGTGACGACCGGCGTCTCCGCGTCTATCTCGACCGTGACCTGTTCGGCGAGATCTTCGGCCTCGGCGGCAGCGCCGGCGATTACCGCCGCGATCGGCTCGCCGACATAGGTGACGCGGTCATCCGCGAGGACCGGCTGTGCAACCGGAACGTAATCGGAGCGGTCGAGGCGCGGACAGATCGGTTTGACATCGCCGAGATCCGCCGCGGTTATCATCGAAATCTTCGGCGGGGCGCTCACCGTCAGGATCCGTCCTCTTGCGACCGGGCTGCGCAGGTACCGCAATATGCGGGCGCCTTGCGCGAGATCGGCGGTGTAGCGGCCGCGCCCTTGCAATAGAACCGGATCTTCATAACGTGGCAGTGGGCGCCCGATCCACCTCACCGCGTAAACGCCTGGTCCAAGGCCCGGCCGACCATCGCCCGCACGAGGTCGCGCCGAAATGCGGCACTCGCGTGAATATCCTCCAGCGGGTCAATCGCCGTCGCTGCGATGTCACCAGCCTCGCGGCGGATCTCCAGTCGACCGTCGGTGCCCGCTAGTATCGCCTCTGCTGCGGCAATGCGTGACGGTCGGTCGGTCGCGCCGCCAATCCCGAGCCGCACTTCAGCGATGCGGCCGCCTTCGAACCGAAGAAACGCCGCGCACATTGCGAGCGCGAAATCGCCTACCCGCCGGCTGAATTCGGCAAAGCCGGTCCGCCAGGCGTCATCGAGCAGAGGCAGGCGGATCTCGGTCAGGAGCTCATCCGGTTCCAATGTGGTTGTAAGCGCGGCGACAAAATACTCGTGCGGCCGGGCATTGCGCCGCCCACGACGGCTGATGATGACGAGTTCGGCATCGAGTGTCGCGGCTAGCAAGCACCATTCGGAGGCCGGATCAGCATGAGCAATGCTTCCGCAGAAGGTTCCCCGACAGCGGATCGGGAGATGCCCGATGTGCCGCGCAACCCGTGGCAGAAACGCGCCGAGCGCACCATCGGTGACGGGTGTCTCGAAACGAACGTGACGGGCAAGCGCGCCAATGCGCAACTCGCCACCGTCCTCGCGCACATAATCGAGCGCATTGATGCGATTGATGTCGATGAGGTTCGCGGGGCGGGCGAGCCGAAAATTCATCGCCGGCACGAGGCTCTG
>Ga0306925_10004420_pt1 | contig 12693 bp, 7 predicted proteins | sample flu12Cox44000176_FD_203755 | JGI IMG/M metagenome (GOLD analysis project Ga0306925, IMG submission 203755) | Lab enrichment of tropical soil microbial communities from Luquillo Experimental Forest, Puerto Rico - flux8day.12C.oxic.44.000.176 (v2)... | ecosystem: Environmental > Terrestrial > Soil...
CCGCGATCTGGCCCGTCCTCACCCCCGTCTGGCTGGGGATGGCGCTGGCGCGTCGTGAGGACCCGACAGAGACCGAGGAGGAGCGTCAGCGCCGTGAGCGGTACATCAAGACGATGGAGCGCGAGGTGTTCGGCGGGTGAACCATGTCTCGCTGTTCGCGGGGATAGGCGGTACGGATCTCGCCTTCGAGCGTGCGGGCGTTCCGACCACCGCTGCCGTCGAGATCGACCCGAGCTGTCGGCGGCTGCTTCAGGCGAGGTTTCCCACCACAGAGCTGTACGAGGACGTACGGGAGGTCACGGGGCGTGAGCTACGAGGAGCAGATGGACCTGTGGGAGTCCTCTCCGGAGGATGGCCGTGCCAGGACGTTTCAGTGGCGGGCCGACGTGCTGGCTTGGCTGGCGAGCGATCCGGTCTCTTCAGCGAGTTCGCCCGCTTGGCCGACGAGTGTGGGGCCAGATGGGTTGTGGGCGAGAACGTCCCCGGACTTCTCACCTCCAACGGCGGACGAGACCTCGCCTACGTCCTCGACACGCTGGTCGAGCTCGGGTATTGCGTGGCGTTCCGAACGCTTGACGCTCGCTACTTCGGCGTCCCCCAGCGTCGCCGTCGTCTCGTCATTGTCGGACGTCTTGGAGACGAGTGGCGAGCACCTGGGGAGGTACTGGCTCTCCAAGAGGGCGTGCGAGGGGATCCTCCGGCGCGCGCAGCGCCGTGGACGGACGTTGCCGCCCTTACTGCAAACGGCGTTGGAACGTGTGGCGCGGACGACAACCAGGCCCAGGCCGGACACCTCGTCTTCGTGAAGACTCATCGGGCCGTCTCGGCGGAGGACAACGAGATATGGCGGCTCGACGACGTGGTCCCGACCCTCAACGTCTTCGACCAGGGCGACTCGCGCGCGGTCGCGCTCGCCGTCCAGCTCCCGATCGCCTTTTCTCATACTCATGTCCTCGACGAGCAGGCATCGAGCGTGGTGGCGCCCACGATCATGGCGGGGGCTGCCAAGCAGGGCGCGGTGGCGACCGACGCCGTCAGGCGCCTCACCCCGCTCGAGTGCGAGCGGCTGCAGGGCTTTCCCGACCACTGGACCGAGGGGTTCAGCGACTCGACGCGGTACCGGATGCTGGGCAACGCCGTCGCGGTCCCGGTGTTCACCTGGCTCGCCAGACGGCTTGTTGCTCTCGATCGTGGGGAGGCGGCCTAGCCCGACCTTTCAGGGTGACGGGTGGCCTGCGCTGCGAGGTTGTCCGGCGTCAAGGCCAGTCCCTTCATCGGGACCCAAGGTCACCCGGTCGCCTCCCCGCCTGCTGTAGCGTGCGCGCTCCGTGAACTGCCGCGCACGCTCGATGGCGAACCACCCGACCGCGCTACGTCGCCCGAGCGATCTTTCTGAGCTCGATGTTCATGTAGGGGTCGACCCAGAACGCGGTCTTGTTGAACCGGATGTAATCACGCCCCTGCGAGTAGGCGGTCCCGTACCGGTCGTTCCAGTAGGTGCCCGGGACCCAGAAGTCGAAGCTGGTCTCGGTACAGAACCGCTTGTGGGTGGGGTCGTGGAAGGACTCCCGAAAATCGACCCAGGTGGTGTGGATGTAGAGCAGGCCGTCGGGCTTCAGGATCCGCCAGCACTCACACATGAACCCCAACGGCTCGTCGACGTGCTCGTAGACGTCGAACGCCTTGATCTCGTCTGCCGAGTCGTCATCGAAGGGCCAGGGGAACTGATCTAGGTCCCAGACGACGTCGATGCCGTCCTGGGCGTACCGGTCGTGGTTGACCCACCCGTCCTCTGCCTGTGAGCCGGCCCCGAGGTTGAGGCGCACCTAGCGCACTCAGTGGCCGCGCTGGTGGTGGGCGGGCTGTGGCTCGTCCAGCTCGCGGAACGAGGCCCAGTCCTTGACGTAGACAGCCGGCCCGCCCCGGGTGTGCTGGAACTTCAGCACGCCGTTGCTGATCTCCCAATCGTGGACGTCGAGGATCTCACCGGTCGCCTCGTGGGCGAGCTTCAGCTCGATCCTCACGCGGACTTGCTCTTGCCCTTGCCGAGGATCCGGTTGGCCTTCGCCCTGATCTTGGCTGCCGAGGACGCCGAGAGGTTGCCCTTCTTCACCTGCTGGGTGGCCCTCGCCTTCGCGTTCGCAGCGTGAGCGCGATCGGGCATCGGGTACTTCCGTGACCCCGGCATCCCGAAGGTGGACGACGAGAGCGCGTTGCGCTGCTTCGCCTTGAGCTTCGCCATGGTGCGAACTTTGGCACACCGATGGCATGATCTTCGCGATGGGGCGCGAGCCGCTGCCAACCACCGAACTGGTGCGGATCTCGCGCGAGGAGAAGCGGGCGCGCGAGAAGGTTCGCAAGGCCGAGGCCAAGCTCGACGTGGCGGAGCGCCGCCAACTGCAGAAGGAGGCCCGGGAGCGCCGCCTAGAGGCCACCAAGGAGGCCCGGAAGCAACGCGAGGCCAAACGTGCCCAGGAGCTCTACGCCCAGCGGCACGCGCTGATCGAGCGCGGCGGCACCGGGGGCAACCCGGCGCTGAGGACCAACCCCGAGCTCGGCCTTCCCGCCGGGAACCGCCAGCGGATCACCAAGGACCCGACGAAGAGGGGCGGGTTCCTGCCGCGGGTCCTCACCTCCCAGAAGACCAAGTTCTTCGAGCTGATGGCCGAGGGCCACACCGTGGCGTACGCCGCCCAGGAGGCGGGGTTCTCGACGTCGACGGGAACGAGGCTCAACAAGGAGTTCCAGCAGACCAAGCAGGGCATCGAGTTGAACGAGGAGCGCGCGTTCGCCCGGACCTCCGGGCCGAAGCCGCACTCCCAGTTGTGCCACGAGGCGAAGATCTCCCTCGAGGACTTCACGTACTTCCAGCGCCGGTACTTCGGCGTGGTCGGCCACCCCTGGCAGAAGGAGGCCGCCGAGCGCCTCGCGGCCGCTGTTGCCACCCCTGACCGCGAGTACTTCGTCATCAACGTCTTCCCCGGCTCGGGCAAGTCCACGCTCTTCTCCTGCCACATCCCCGCCTGGCTCACGTGCCGGAACCGCGCGTTCAGAGGCATGATCGGATCGGCCACCACCCGGCTGGCCGAGGCGCACCTGCGCCGGCTCCGTAAGGCGTTCGAGCGCACGATCCCCGAGCAGGCGGACGCCGACCAACTGGTGCTCGGCGCGCAGTTCGACGCCGACGCCACGCTCTCCGAGGAGTTCGGCCGGTTCAAGCCCCAGGTCAGAGAGCTGTGGACCGCGCGGGACATCGTGGTCGAGCAGCTCCAAGCCCGCGGCCCGCTCTCCGAGAAGGAGCCGACGTGGTCCTCGTTCTCGATTGAGTCGGGGTTCTTAGGGATGCGGTACCCCTTCATCGTCTGGGACGACCTCGTCACCCCGGAGAACCAGCGGACCAGCGACAAGCGCGAGGAGATGCAGGAGACCTGGCGGAAGGTGTGCGAGACGCGTCTCGAGCCTGGCGGGGTGATGATCCTGTTGGGCCAGCGGCTCTACGGCGACGACCTCTACCGCTACGTCCTCGACATGCAGGTCCCCGTCGAGGAGTCAGACGAGGAGGACGAGGACGAACCCCAGGCGATGAAGCCCAAGTACACCCACATCGTCTACAAGGCGCACTACGAGGAGAAGTGCCAGCCCGAGTTCCACGAGCGCGACGCCCCGGCGTACCCGGTCGGGTGCCTGCTGGTCCCCAACCGGTTCCCCTGGCGCGACGTCCGCAACAAGATGCAGGACACCGACTGGCTGACCGTCTACCAGCAGGAGGACGTCGACCCCCGCGAGGTCCTCGTCGACCCCGACTGGATCTACGGGTACGAGCCGGACGGGATCCCCGGGTGCCGCGACATGGACCGGAAGGTCTGGGAGATCCCGAGGATGCTCGGTGACGGCGAGGTCACGGTCGTGGCGTCATGTGACCCCTCCCCCACGAGGTGGTGGGCGTGCGAGCTGTGGATGTACCAGCCCCGCAACGAGCTGCGGTACCTGATCGCGCTCGAGCGCCGGAAGATGGAGGCGCCGGACTTCTTGGACTGGGACGAGACCCACGGCCAGTTCACCGGGCTGATGGACGCCTGGCAGACGCTCTCCGAGCAGATCGGGTACCCGATCAGCCACTGGGTCATCGAGGCGAACGCCGCGCAGCGCTGGCTGCTGCAGTTCGACCACTTCCGCCGCTGGCAGGATCGCCGGCAGGTCGAGGTCATCCCCCACACCACGGGGCGTAACAAGGCCGACCCCGAGCTCGGTGTCCAGACGATCGCCCCGCACTACCGGTTCGGCCGGGTCCGTCTCCCCTGGGCTGACGAGGAGGCCCGACTGACCTCCCTCAAGCTCGTCCACGAGGTCACCCGGTACCCGCATGGTCGATCGGACGACTGTGTTATGGCACAGTGGTTCTTCGAGTGGAACCTGCCGGATATTCACCGGCCGGTACCGTTTGCGTCACAGCGCGCTTGGCGACCCTCGTGGATGCGGAGGAGCGCATGAGCATCTCGGCGACCGAGATCCACAGCCTCTTCGAGGAGCGTCGTCGGAACCGCGGGTCGCTTCACCGCGAGATGGACGACGTCCGGCGTCACTACTACGGCGAGATCACGGTCCCCTTGCCCGAGCTCGACGAGTACGAGAAGCCCGCCGTCGCCAACCTCTTCGCGCTCGGCATCGACCAGATGGGTATGCGGATCGGGTCGGTGACGCCTGCGATCTCGTCGGTCGCGCTGCGCCCGGGGTTCAAAGGCTCAGAGGAGCTGGCCCTCTCACGGAAGCTCGCGGTCAGCGGGTGGTGGGACATGAACGCGATGAAGATGAAGAACCGAAGACGCGGTCGGTTCCTCGTCGCGTACGCGTGCAGCCCGGTGAGCATCAGCCCTGTCTCCGAGGACTGTTCCAAGCGACGGATCCCGTTCTGGCGGGTCCGCAACCCCCTGTGCACCTACCCCTCCCAGATGCACGACCCGGACAACATCGAGCCGGACAACGTGATCTTCCACGACCAGAAGCCACTCTCCTGGTTGACCAAGACCTACCCGGAGCGGATGCACTACCTGCACAAGGGATCGAACCCCGACGGGTCCTTCGACGTGCTCGAGTACGCCGACTGTGACGAGACCGTGTTCGTGTGCTTAGGCACATCGAAGGAGACCAACGAGCGGCGCGGGTTCCCCGGCATGAACGTGAACAACGACGGGATCACCTACGCCGTCGAGCTCGAGCGCATCCCGAACCGCGCGGGCATCTGTCCGGTCGTCGTCCCCGGGCGCGTGGGCTTGGACCGCCCGCAATCGCAGTTCTCCCAGATGATCGGGATGTACCACCGGGCCGCGAAGCTCGACGCCCTGCAGCTCATCGCGGTCTTCCGCGCGATCTTCCCCGACGAGTGGATCGAGTCGGTCGCCAACTCCCCCTCCAAGCCCAAGCTCGTGCGCGAGGCCGACGGGAAGCAGGGGATCATGGGGATCATCGAGAACGGCCGGTACCAGCAGGCCGTGCTGAACATCCCCCAGTCCGGGTTCCAGGCGCTCGACTCCTTGGAGCGCAACCAGCGCCTCACCGGGGGGATCCCCGCCGAGTTCGGTGGGGAGTCGCCGACCAACGTCCGCACCGCGCGCCGCGGCGCCATGGTGCTCGGCGCGGCCATGGACATGCCCATCCAGGAGTACCAGGAGATCCTCGAGCGGTCCTTCGAGGCGGAGATCCGCCGGGCCATCAAGGTGATGAAGACGTACTTCAACGGCACGTCGATGTTCTTCATCCCCGCCGACGGGATCGAGTCGCGCTCGGACTACGACGTGACCGCCACCTTCGAGACCGATCACGTGGTCGCCAAGTACGCGCTCCCCGGGTACGACGCCGCCCAGGCCGAGGTGGCCGCGGGCCAGAAGATCGGCGAGGGGGTCTGGTCCGCGCAGAAGGCCATGGAGATGGACGCCTCGGTGGACGACGTCGAGTTCGAGATCAACCGGATCCAGATGGAGGGGCTGCGGCGCTCGCTGCTCGCGGGCATGGAGGCCCAGGCCCAGAACGGACAGCTCGACCCCCACACGATCGCGCGGATCGCCAAGGCCATGGCCGACGGGAAGACGACGCTCGAGGACGCGGTGGACAAGGTGCACCGCCAGATGCAGGACGAGCAGCACGCCCAGGCCCAGGCCCAGGGCGGTCAGCCCCAGCTCGGCCAAGGCGAGGGCCAGCCCGAGCAGCCCAAGCCCGAGGAGCTGCAACCGGGGATGCAGCGTCCGGCTGCTCTGGGTCCGGGCGCCCCGCCGATGCTCCCGCCGTCGAGCTCCGGCGAGGAGCCGGGCACCACGGTCCCCCAGCCGCCGATGGGGGCGGCCGATCTGATGAAGCTCCTCTCGACCACGCACCCGGCAGGCGCAAGTGCCGCGTAACGGCACCGGCCAGAAGCTCGCGAACCGGCCGGTCCCCGGTCAGCCCTACGGCGAGGCCACGCGTCAGGCAGAGGCGATGCGGGTCGCGCCCCGGGCATCGGCGGATCTCAACGTCCCGACGCCGACCGTCCCCGCGACGATGGCCCAGCGCCCACAGCCCGATCACGCACCGGGGGACCTCCCGTTTCTCGACGTGACTCGCCGGCCGCAAGAGCCGATCACCTCGGGGCTGCCGATCGGCCCGGGGGCTGGTCCCGAGGGGCTGGCTGGCTCGCCCACGAACACGCTCGGCGACGAGTTGCAGATGCTGGCCTCCGGTCCCGACGCCACCCCTGAGATCCGCCTGCTCGCCGCGACCGCGCGTGTGGTGGGGATGTAGTGCCCGACGGCCCCGAGCCGCAGCGGCCGAGCTACCCGGCCGGGCCGATGGGTCCCGCTGGCCCCGTCGGTCCCCCGGGTCCGGAACCTCCGGACACGCTGGTGCCGGTCCAGCACGTCGGGCCGTCGGTCGAGCAGCGCCAGGACGCGAACGCCGAGACCGCAGCGAGGGTGACCCAGCTCATCAAGCAGGTCCCCCACCTCGCCAACATGCCGGGGACGACCATGGCGATCGCGAAGAGCGCGAACAGCCTGGCGGACCCGATCCAGACCGCCGAGGGCGCGGTCCACATGCAGCACCAGACCGAGCTCAACACCCTGATGGCGCAGGGGATCGCCGGTCCGCTCGCGCCGCCACGGCAGCCCACGCCCGGCGGCGGCGGGCTCCTCGGCGAGATCGGCGGGTTCTTCAGCGGCGCGGGTCATGACGTCGCGGGCGCGTTCGACGCCACTCGACACGGGATCGCCTCTGGGTACGACGCGGCGAGCCACTGGTTCACCGGGGCGCCTGGCGGCGGTCTCGGGAGCTCGGCGTCGGAGCAGGACTGGTTGCCCCACTACCTCAGTGACGCGTCGATCATCCAGGGGATCAACCACGGGTGGAACTACTTTGAGACCGGCAACGTCCACGGGCTGCACGGGATCATCTCCACGGTCGGGGGGAACCGGTACGGCCGACCGGTCGTCAACGCCACGGGCCAGTTTCTGGCGGAAGACCTGCGGGTCACGCAGGTCCCGTGGAACTTGCTGGAACACGTGCTGAACCTCGGAGGCGTCACGGGCGCTGGCGCCGAGGGGGTCACGCGGTTCGCCGTGCCGTGGGACCCGGGACTCGCCAATGAGGTGTACCGCTCCATGGCTGGCAGCGTCAACTCGTACCTGGACATCCCGAACCACACGTTCCGGTACTACATGGACGTCGGGATGCGCCACGGGTGGGCCGCGGCGCTGGCGGCGGCCGCCCCGGCGCTGGCGATGGGGATCGTCGTCAGCGTGGCGACCGACGGGATGCTCGCTCCCCTGATCGCACGGCTCGGACTCGGTGGTGCTGCCGAAGCCGACCTGCTGGGTGCGGCGAGGGTCGTGGGCGGGCGCGCGGGCATGGAGTGGACGATGAGGCCCGGCGCCGCCGACGAGGTCCAGGGTGGTGCACAGGGGGCTGAGTGGACGATGCGGCCCGCGACAGAGGCCGAGCAGGCGGCGCGTGCCGCCGAGACGGCTGCGCGCCAGCAGCGGCTCGAGGCGATGGCGGAGCGCCTGGGGATCAGCGGGGAGACCAACGCCGAGCGGGCGGCGGCACGCAGGGCGTTCGAGGAGGGACAGCGCGAGTTCTGGCGGAACTTCGCGAGGTCCGGGCTGCCGGGGGTCGACCGGTACATCGGGTACAGCACCGAGCGGATCGCCCAGACCCTGAGCGTGCCGATCCGCGTGGCGCGGATCATCTCGGACCTCTTGACCTCCCCGCGTCTCTTCGCGATGGAGGCGACGAACATCGCGACGGCGAAGTGGCTGATCTACCCCGACTCCTGGGCGCGGACCGCCAACGGCGTGGAGTGGTCGAAGAACAGCCCCGGCCACCCGCCCGACACGTTCGGGTGGATGGTCTACAACCTCCTGCCGGACTCGATGCAGCACGACTTCATCGGCGAGACCCTCCGCATGGGGATCGACACCACGATGAACTTCGGGATCCCCATGCCCCTCGGGGCGTACGGTCGGCTGGTCGCAGAGGCGCGGAGCCCCGAGGGGCTGAAGGGGCTGTTGCACCCCTACTTCCCGGGCACCGACATCTCGAAGGCGAGGGTGCTCTTTGAGGCGCCCGGTGGGCGCACCTGGCGCAAGGCCGTGCGGTACTACGCGACCAACGACGCCGGCGCGATCGCCCGGGCCAACCGCAGGCTCGCGACCGCCGCGCCCGAGATCGACGACCTGAAGGTCTACAAAGAGGGTGCAGCCACCGAGCTGAAGTACGCCAAGGTCCCGAAGGGCAGCGAGCTCCCGCCGCGGATCGCGAGCTCGAGGCTGGCCGCTGACTCGATTGACGTGCCCGCCACCGAGCAGCGGATTCTGGACTGGTTCGGTGATCGCGAGCGCGCGACGACGCTCATGCGCGTGGAGACCCTGCCGCTGCGGAACTTCAGCGACTTCCTGAAGGCGAACCTCCGGGCGATCCCGGGTCGGTACTCGCCGGGCCGACTCTTCGCCAACCTGGCGATGTACCTCGACACGACCTCGGGGGCCGCCAAGTTCGAGAACAAGACCGGGATGATCGGCGACCCGAACTTGGTGCCAGCGGTGCTGCAGGTCTACCGCCAGTTGGGCGAGCGCGAGGGCGTCGTCCAGCACCTGGGCAACATGCTGTTGCACACGACGGACCCGGCGCAGTGGCGGATGATCGTCGAGAACGCGTACGCCGGGTTCTTCCAGCGCAAGCTCTGGGAGCGCGCGGCCAGGGAGCGCCTGAGCCCCGAGGCGGGGGTGGAGCTCGAGACCTCGATCGTCCGTGCCGCCCGACAGCTCGCCGCCAAGTTCACGGGCAACGCGTTCGGCGACGAGGCCGGCGTCTATGTGATCGGCCCGGACGGCGTCAACCTCTCGTACGTCGACGTCCTCAACAAGGACGACCTCTCGACGGCGACGCGCAGCTCGGCCGCGGTCCCGAACGAGCTCGAGCGGATGACGCTCCCGAACTACAGCCAGGTCGACGCGGCGGTGCACGAGATGGTGCTGGGGTGGAAGAAGGCCCTCGAGAAGTCCGAGACCATCGACGGGGTGCGCCACTGGAAGATCATGCGGAACGACATGCCGCGCGTCGCGCTCGGCTCTGCGCGGGACTGGATCGACTTCCTCTTCAACGACCGGTGGTTCAAACCGCTGGCGCTCGCGACCGGTGGGTGGGCGTTCCGGGTGGCGGGGTCCGAGGTCTTCGCGAACATGTACCGCAAGGGACTGTTCAACACCGCGGCCTCGCACTTCATCGGGACCTCGGGCGAGACCGAGTACAAGCTCCGCCAGGCGGTCATCGAGCGGGGCGGCCGCCTCACGTGGGTGCCGACGAAGACCGGGCGACGGCTTGCGCGCTACATGGAGAAGGCCCAGAAGGGCACGGCCACGACCGCGGAGCAGGAGGCGGTGATCGCCCAGACACGCGATTACGCCGCCACGTACTTCGTCCGCAACGACATGCCGATCCCGGAGTCGAGAGAGATGTGGCACCTCACCGCCGCGCTGTACTCGTTCCGGCTCGGGCTCAACCGCGGACTCGCCAGGTCCTTCGCCGGTCCTCGGTTCAACGAGCTGATGGACGCGGCGGCCGCGTCGATCTGGATGGAGCAGGGCCACATCTCGCCGCCAGCGGTGCGCTCGCAGCACACCTCGGACATCACCCAGTACAACCGGCGACCCGGCGCGATCGACGCCGCGGTCCAAGCGATGCACGAGAACATCGGGTACACGAAGTCGAGCGCAGAGGTCCGCTACGCCCTCTCCAAGAACTTCCAGGAGTACCCGAACACGGCGCACGGGTTCATCCAGGCTCGGTGGCTGCGCGCGCTCGCGCTCGAGCGGTCGGACTGGGATCGCGCGCTGCTGAAGTCCTGGGTGGACGAGTACAAGCGGACCGGCAACTGGCGTCAAGCGGAGATGGCGGCACAGGCGACCGGTCTCGAGCTCATCGACAACTACGGCGAGAAGATCCGCTACTTCGACCGCGCGTTCCACCCGGCGGTCTCGGACCGTGTCCACGGCACGTTCACCTCGACGGGGGACCCGCGGCTCGACCACGCCGCAATCCTCGGCAAGCGCACGTCAGGGTTCGTCGTCGGGTCCCCGATGGCCGAGAACAGCCTCTGGGCCTCGCAGAACGCGGGGCTGCTCGATGCCGAGCGTCGGTACATCGACCTCATCGGCGCCCAGCGGATCATCGACCGCTCCGTTCCCGGCTCCTGGCAGGCGTGGCAGGCGGACGTGCACGGCGGGGTCCCGGCCGACGCGTTCAACATGGTCTCCGGGCCGGTCACCACGGCGGTGAAGAAGGCGTCGAAGGAGTGGGTCCACGGGGTCACGGGGTGGATGCAGGACCACATCTTCGGGCCGATGGTGAACAACCTCTCGCGCGACGCGACGTGGATTCTGGACTTCGCCGACCAGCGGGCGCTGTTGCGCGGCGCGGTGCGCGACGGAGAGATGACCCAGGCGCAGGCCGACGCGCTCGCGAAGATCCGTGCGGTGCAGAAGATGGTCCAGTACATCCACAACCCGCTCGACAAGACGGTGTGGGACGAGGCCGCCCGTGTGGTTGCGCCGTTCTACTTCGCCCAGATGCAGGCGTGGCGCAGGGTCGGCCGGCTCTGGCAGGAGAACCCCGGCGCGTTCGAGCAGTACATCAAGCTCATGCTGGGGATCAACCGTGGGATCGCCAGCCTGACGCGCAACGGGGTCGCGTACCTGACGTCGCCGTACTCGTTCTACGGCCTGAACCTCCTGTTCATGCTCAACTCGACCCAGTCGATGAACCCGATCCCCAACGCCGAGGACTCGGCGACCGGCAGCGCGCCGTGGCAGCGGATCCTCGCGATGGTGACCCCGAAGGCCGGCCCCGTGGCGTCGTTCCCGCTGCGGGCCATCGAGGACCTCTCGATGCTCACGGGGTACCAGGGGTTCGACCTGAACATCGGCCACTTCGGCCTCCACAGCCTCCTGGGGCCGGACTGGTGGAGGGGACTCAACAACAAGGTGAGCGGGCAGGTCTCGAACCAACTGCCACTCGTGCTGGCGGCCCTGCCGAACAGCATCCTGCAGCACATCGTCGAGCTGATCTTCGGGGCGGGCGGCGCGGAGTTCGGCTGGGGCGGTCTCGGTGGGGTGACGAGCTCGTACCAGACCGTGCTGGACTCGGTCGCCGAGGCGGCGATCCTCGGCGAGATGACGAGGATCTACAACTCGTACGCGAACGTGCCGGGGACGGGGAACACGGCGTACTTCCACCCGGAGGGGCCGGGTGGCGGGGGCATCACGCTCCCGGCGCACTCGACGCCCGGCGAGGTCCGGCTGTTCCTCACGTACGCGAAGTTCTCCCAGCAGTGGGACGACCCGGCGTGGCGGCAGAGTTTTCTGGACAACATGAACATCCACACCGTCTGGAACTGGGTCGTGAAGATGGGCCTCGGTGCCATGTCGCCGTTCTCGATCTCGTTCGGTCAGGCCGCACCCGACCTGCAGACGGCGTACCGGGGCCTCCTCAAGAAGTTCAACGGCGACGTCGCCAAGGCCGACGACGCGTTCCACAAGCACTTCCCGTGGGCGGTCGTGATCCCGGTGTCCAGATCCCAGACCGTGGAGGGCGGCACGTGGGCGGACACGCTGCCGGGGGTGCAGTTCGCGCTGACCAACCCGTACATGGTGGGGAAGTACCCGAGCGCGGCGGCTGCGCTGACCCCACCGGGCGACCGCACCGCGGGGTACAGCCAGTGGTCGGCGAACACGCTGGGGCTGGTGGGGCTGCGCCACAAGGACTCGCCGCAGCAGTACATCAACGCGATGGTCAACGCCAGCGGCGAGGCGTTCGTCTACGACGTGCTGTGGAAGAACTTTGACGAGAACGCGGCGAGGCTCGGACCGAACGCCGACACGTATCCCCTCTACCAGGAGTACTTCGGGACCCACTCGACCGGCCGGCCGTCGTACCTGCAGCAGTTCCTGAAGATCGCGCCGCAGTACGCGTCGTACTACAACAGCCACCAGACGGAGGCGTGGCGCGAGACGACCATGCACGAGTTCGAGACGATGGCGCTCGACCCGCACTACGGGGGCAACAGCGTGTTGGACAACAGCATCTACGTCGCCGCACAGCTCTCGTCGTACTTCACCGCCGGGACGCTGCGGGCGTACCTGGCGTCGCCCAACAAGGGCGGGTACGGGTACA
>Ga0306925_10004421_pt1 | contig 12692 bp, 9 predicted proteins | sample flu12Cox44000176_FD_203755 | JGI IMG/M metagenome (GOLD analysis project Ga0306925, IMG submission 203755) | Lab enrichment of tropical soil microbial communities from Luquillo Experimental Forest, Puerto Rico - flux8day.12C.oxic.44.000.176 (v2)... | ecosystem: Environmental > Terrestrial > Soil...
ACGGGCGGTGTGCGCGTTGGTCATGGTTTCGAGGGTCGTGAAGGTCTTCGAGGAGAGGATGCACAGCGTCTCAGCAGGATCGAGATCACGGGTAGCCTCGGCGAAGTCGGTGCCGTCGACGTTCGATACAAATCGAAATGTCATGGTTCGATCGGTGTAGAACTTCAAGGCCTCGTAGGCCATGACGGGCCCGAGGTCGGAACCGCCGATGCCCACATTGATTACATTACGAATGCGCTTGCCGGTGTGACCCTTCCACTCGCCGCTTCGTACCTGACTGGCGAAGTCCGCCATGTGGTCGAGCACAGCGTGCACTTTTGGCACGACGTTTTCGCCGTCCACGAGTACCGAGGCGCCGGGTGGTTGGCGCAAGGCCGTGTGCAAAACCGCTCGTTTCTCAGTGACGTTGATTTTCTCCCCGCGAAACATGGCATCGATTCGCTCCGCGAGGCGCGATTGCTCGGCGAGCCGAATCAGCAGCTTGAGCGTTTCATCGGTGATCCGATTCTTCGAATAGTCGAGAAAAATGCCCACCGCCTCGGCAGTCAGACGCTCGCCGCGCTTGGGGTCCTCTTCAAAGATCTGTCTCAGATGTAATTCCCGAATCTTCTTATAGTGAGCTGCCAGATCCTTCCATGCCTGCCGCGTGTTGCCCGGGCGATGGGGCATCGGTTGTAGTCGTGTGGCCATGTCTCGTCTCCTCCCTTCTTGGTTATTTATTCGTTTGAAATTCGTGCGGAGTTTACCGACTCGCTGGCTTCCGCCCACAAGCGAAAGCCTCCCTTGAAAGCGTTGTTGTTGTCACCTAGACGGCATTTGGGCGGCAGCTCGTTCAGTTTCTTCGCGTTGCCACCTCCGAGCACTACGTCCTCGGGTTCGAGAGCGGCCACCAACCGGGCGACGACGTCCGCCACTTGGCGCCTCCATTTCTTCTTCCCCTTTTTCTCTAGTGCCGCGTTCCCCACATAACTCTCGTAGGTCCCCTTCTTGTAAGGGAGGTGGCCCAATTCCATCGGCTCCACAATCCCGTCCACGACTAGGGCCGATCCCAGGCCCGTTCCCAATCCGAGGAACAACATTTTGCCCCGCTTGTAGCTCCCCAAAGCCTGCATCGCAGCATCGTTGACTAGCCTCACCGAACACCCGAATGCGGATCTGAAGTTGAAACCGACCCAACCCCGTCCCAGATTGACCGGCTCCGCTATGGGATGATTTCGCAACACGGGCCCAGGGAAGCCGATGGAGACGGCGTCGTATTTCCAGTCGCTAGCGATCTTCTTCACTCCTTGAACCATTTGCTTGGCAGTCAGCTTCGGTCCTGATTCAAACTTCCTAGGCTCGCGCTCACCACTGATCAGTACCTTGACATGCGTCCCACCCACATCAATGACCAATACCTTCACACGCAACCTTTCGTTTGAATCCCTCGACGAGGGTATCAAACCCTCACCGCTAGCCTAGCCTAAAACCACCGTTTGCAGCTTGTTCACTGCTAAAAGTAGCAGTGGACCATCGCAGCCATTGTTCGTTTAGATCGTCTGTTTGACCTCTAAACCATCAAATCCCTAGTCAACCCGCAGCTTCACCGGGCTTGCTTCTGCAGGGCATTCCGAAGTCCACTCGCGAGCCTTGTTGTTGCGCACAGCCGCCTGAGGCTCTAAGCGTGAGCACAGGAACGTGTTCTGGCCGGCAGACGCGCCGTCCGGCTCCCCGCGTGAGACCGAGAGAGCCGCAGGAAACTGACAAGCATTTGACAGATGACAGCTACCCAGCACGATCCTCGCCCGACCCGAAGAGGTGGCCGTCGAGCCAGATAGGGGCCGTGGGTGCGACTTTTTGCCCGTGTGCAGTATCATGTTTGGTTTGCTGTTCACGGGCCCTCCCACGCGCAGCGAGGCTGAACGGGCCCGGACCAAGCGTCCGCCCCCACCCTCGCCAATCTCTTGATCTGTCGGGAAGGAGATCACGGTGCTAGGGATAGTAGGCATGCCGAGTTTCGGTGCCTGCCAATCATTTATCACTTGCTAATGATTCTGTCACCTGCACCTCGATCATCCATCGCCTTTTCAAGCGTTTCGTAGTGGCCCGCGGCATGCACTTCCTGCCTTGTTTTGGGCGGGTTAGTATCACGACTAGAGTCTTGACCGAGCGGAAGCTAGGGGCATGGAAATGGCCACGGATCGGAGGGCTCCCATGTGGACCTGCGAAACCGGTCGAAGAAAGTGACTCCCTAAGGAGAGAGACGGCATGAGCGAAAAGCTTCCCGTCGTGTATCTCGCCCGGCATGGCGACACGGCATGGACCGAGTCGGGCCAGCATACCGGTCTCACAGACTTGCCCCTGACCGCGACTGGCGAATATCACGCGCGGCTGCTCGGGGGACGTCTAAAGGGAATGACATTTCAGAAGGTGTTTACCAGCCCGCTAAAGCGCGCCGCGCGAACCTGTGAACTGGCTGGCTTTGGGGGCGCTGCCGAGATCGATCCTGACCTTGTCGAATGGAACTACGGTGAATATGAGGGGAAGCGCTCGGCTGAGATTCTCCGTGAGCGCCCAGACTGGCAGCTGTTCCGAGACGGTTGTCCGGGAGGCGAATCGCCCGCACAAATCGGCGACAGGGCGGACCGGGTCGTCGAACGCGTGCGAGCAGTGCGTGGAGATGTGCTTCTTTTCTCGAGCGGCCACTTCCTTAGGGTTTTGGCTGCTCGCTGGCTAGCCGTCGGGCCCGGATCTGCGGGCAAGTATTTTCTACTGAGCACAGCGAGTCTGAGCGCGCTGAGCTATGAACACAATCTGTCCCAGCCGGTGATCCGACTCTGGAATGACGATCATCATGTGGCTGCCTGAGTCGCTCAGCTGTGGACGCAGTTGCTAGGGAGTCGGACCGATTTCAATGGAGAAAGGATCTTCCATGAGCACGAGAAGAGCACCTTTGACAAGTCCAGCAAGCAGCGCTGACCTGCTGCGGCAATACGGGTGTGGCCCGATTCCGTTTGTGGGGACGGAAAACGGGTTTTATGAGCGGCATCTCGTTTTTGACAGGGTAATCAACCCAAAAGTGGCGACGGCGCGTGAGCGCTTTGATGCGGTATCCCGTTCCGTACGCGATATCTTAACGCAACGCTGGGTGCTGACCAAGGAGACCTATGACCGCGAGAATCCGAAGCGCGTCTACTACCTTTCCATGGAGTTCTTGCTTGGTAGGTCGCTGGCCAATAACGTCACCAACCTCTTGCTCGATCCCTTGGTGCGGCAGGCGGTTCGCGAAAAGAGCATCGACTGGCTGGAGTTGCTTGAGCAGGAACCGGATGCCGGCCTGGGGAACGGAGGTCTGGGGCGTCTTGCAGCATGCTTTCTCGACTCCATGGCCACCATGCAGCTTCCCGCGGTGGGCTATGGTCTGCGCTATGAGTACGGCATGTTTAGGCAATCGATCGCAAAGGGTTGGCAACAGGAGAACGCCGATAATTGGCTCCGCGACAGTGATCCCTGGGAAGTCGCACGGCCGCACGAAAAGGTGGAAGTGAAGCTGAATGTTTCCTTTGAGCTGCGAGCTGGTAATCTCCGCCTGATCCCGGCTCGGCCGTCGGCCCTGTTCGGCATTCCATTTGATCGGCCCGTCGTGGGCTACGGAGGCAAGACGATCAACACTCTCCGGCTTTGGGCTGCGGCTGCTCCTGACTATTTCAATTTTCAGGAGTTCGGCACGGGCGACTTTGTCGGCGCCCTAAGCGAAACGCTCGCGGCGGAATCGCTTACGCGAGTGCTCTATCCTGACGATTCGACGGCCGCCGGACAAGGGTTGCGCTTCCTACAGGAGTATTTCCTGGTGGCCTGTTCCCTTGCCGACCTGGTACGTCGCTTTCGGCGGGACAACCAGGATTGGAACACACTGCCCGAGAAGGTCGCGATCCAACTCAATGACACGCACCCATCGCTGGCGGTGCCTGAATTAATGCGGATCTTGCTGGACGATGCCCACTTGGGATGGGACCAAGCCTGCGACCTGACGCAGAAGGTACTCGCTTACACCAATCACACGTTGCTGCCCGAAGCCTTAGAGAAATGGCCGGCGGCGTGGTTTGAGCTACTTCTTCCTCGCCATTTGGAGATCATCTACGAGATCAACCGGCGGCTACTTGACGACGTGCGGACCCGCTTTCCCGGTGACGAGGGACGTGTCCAGCGTGTGAGCCTCGTCGAGGAAGGTAATCCACCTAAGATCCGTATGGCCAACCTCGCCATCGTCGGCTCCCACAGCACCAATGGAGTGGCCGCAGTCCATTCGAAACTCCTGCGCACGACCACCGTGAAAGATCTAGCGGAAATGTTTCCCGAACGTTTCAGCAACAAGACGAACGGGGTGACACCCCGCCGCTGGTTGTTGCAAGCCAATCCCGCATTGGCCCATGCCATCACCCAAGTCATTGGCGAGGGTTGGATGACGGAACTGAGCCAGCTCAACAAACTGAAACCGTTTGCCGAAGACCGAACCTTTCAAGACCTGTTCTTGGCCTCCAAGCGCGACGCCAAATCCCGGTTTGCCGATTGGCTCAAATCGACTTCGGGAGAGATCGTGGACCCAGACACCATCTTTGACTGCCAAATCAAACGCATACATGAGTACAAGAGGCAGCTGCTGAACGCCCTGCGCATCGTCGTGGTTTGCAACCGGCTGCGGCAAAATCCCACCACCAAGATGGCGCCGCGCACCTTCTTCTTCGCCGGCAAGGCGGCGCCCGCCTACCGTTTGGCGAAGCTGATTATAAAGTTCATCAACAACCTGGCGGCTACGATCGACACCGACCCGGCGCTCCGCGGTCGACTCAAGGTCGTGTTTCTCCCTGAATACAACGTTTCGCTGGCAGAACGACTCATTCCAGCCGCCGATGTTTCCAACCAGATCTCAACAGCCGGCTATGAAGCGAGCGGAACAAGCAACATGAAGTTCATGATGAATGGAGCCTTGACGGTCGGAACTCGCGACGGCGCTACGATCGAAATGGCCGAAGAGGCGGGAGAGGAGAACCTGTTTTTGTTCGGCCTCACCGTAGAACAGGTCGAGAACAACCGCGCCTGGTATAACCCGCATTGGCACTATGAAAACGAGCCGGAAACTCGAGCGGCTCTCGACCTCATCTTCTCGGATCACTTTAGCCCTAGTGAACGGGGCGTGTTTGCTCCACTGCGCGATACGCTACTGACCCAGGGCGATTACTACATGCACTTGGCCGATCTAACCTCTTACTGCCAGGCGCAGGACAGGCTCGGCGTCTTGTATGCGGATCCTTCTCGATGGGCGCAGAAGGCTATCTTGAATGTGGCCAGCTCCGGGAAGTTTTCAAGCGACCGCACCATTGCTGAGTACGCAGCCGATATCTGGAAGGTGGCGCCATGTCCAGTGCTTTAGACCCACGCCTAGCGCCGACCGAAGCTGGCGAAATGCAGATCTCCTCGCTCGCGGGCAAGCCTGCCCCGAAAGAGATGTTGATCGATGTCGGCCGGCTGGAAAAAGCTTACCTCGAGCGCCGTCCTGATCTGGGTGATCCCAATCAACTTGTTAGCTTTGGTACCAGCGGACACAGGGGCTCTCCCCTGCACGGCACTTTCACGGAGTGGCATATCCTCGCCATTACCCAGGCGATCTGCGACTATCGCCGGGCGCAGGGTACCGACGGCCCCCTCTACATGGGGAAGGACACGCATGCGCTGTCCGGCCCTGCGCAGCGCACCGCTCTTGAGGTGCTGGCGGCGAACCAGGTGGAGACCATCATCCAGCAAGGGGACGGCGTAACTCCAACCCCGGTCATCTCGCGGGCGATTCTGGTTTACAACAGCGGACGCGATCAACAACTGGCCGATGGCATCGTTATCACGCCGTCACACAACCCACCCGAGGACGGGGGGTTTAAATACAACCCAACCAACGGTGGTCCCGCCGACACGGAGGTAACGCGCTGGGTGGAAGACCGAGCGAACGAACTGCTCAGGGCCGGGAATGTGGGAGTCAAGCGAGTCCCGTTTGTCAAAGCCGTCCAAGCATCGTCGACGCACCAGGAAGATTTGATGCTGCCTTACGTTCGCGACCTCAAGAGTGTCGTTGACATGGAAGCGATTCGGGCCTCGGGCCTCAAGCTGGGCGTCGATCCGCTCGGAGGAGCCGCAGGCCCCTACTGGGAGCCGATCAATTCTCTTTACGGACTGGACATCGCCGTCGTCAATCCCAAGATTGACCCCACGTTTTCTTTCATGACCGTCGACCACGACGGCAAGATTCGCATGGACTGTTCGAGCCCGTATGCGATGGCCAGACTGGTCGGCCTGAAAGATCGCTATCGGGTGGCCTTCGCCAACGATCCAGACTCGGACCGACACGGGATCGTCACGCCCCGAGCGGGATTGCTGAACCCGAATCACTACCTGGCGGTGGCCATCCGATACTTGCTCACCCACCGCCCGCAATGGCGTCCTGAGGCTGTAGTCGGAAAAACGCTGGTCAGCAGCAGCATGATTGATCGGGTCGTCGGAAAGCTCGGTCGTGAGCTTCGCGAAGTGCCGGTGGGCTTTAAGTGGTTTGTGCCGGGCCTCTTCGATGGTTCATATTGTTTCGGCGGGGAAGAGAGCGCTGGAGCGAGTTTTCTTCGTTTGAACGGCGCGGTGTGGTCGACCGACAAGGACGGGCCCATAATGGACCTGCTGGCGGCGGAAATTACGGCGCGCACGGGGAAGGATCCGGGAGAGCATTACCGCGAGTTGACGGCGGAGTTCGGCAGCCCGTACTACACGCGCATCGATGCGCCCGCCACGCCCGAGCAGAAGGCAAGATTGGAGAAACTTACACCCGACGCGGTGGCAGAGTCAGACCTCGCCGGCGAGGCCATCACCGCCAAGTTGACCCGAGCGCCGGGCAACCAGGCGCCCATCGGCGGCCTAAAAGTTGTGGCGGCGAGCGGCTGGTTTGCAGCCCGCCCTTCGGGCACCGAGAACATTTATAAGATTTACGCCGAGAGCTTCCAAAGCCAGACTCATCTGCATGCGATCGTGAACGAAGCGCAACAGATGGTGAACAAGGCTCTCGGGGTCAGCTAGGCTGATGAACGTTCCGCCGTTTCCACCACCCTACCGCGCTTGTGGTCTGCTGCTGCACGTCACGTCTCTGCCCTCTCCGTATGGTATCGGTGATTTGGGATCAGCGCTCTCTTGGATCGACCGCCTGCATGACGCCGGCCAAGGCTGGTGGCAGGCGTTGCCTCTGGGACCGACCGGTTACGGAAACTCGCCCTATCAGGCTCTGTCGTCATTTGCCGGCAACAGCTTGCTGGTGAGTCCCGCCAGCTTGATCTCGGACGGCCTGCTAGAAGCAAGTGATTGCCAATCTCGATTCCCGGCCGACGTGGTCGACTATGACTTGGTTATTCCTTACAAAGAAGGGCTGCTTCGGAAGGCATGGACGAACTTTAAATCCGGAGAGCGTAGCGACCTGCGATCCGCCTATGAGGAGTTTTGTCATACGCAGGCGCATTGGCTAGAAGACTATGCATTATTTCGAGCGCTGAAAGTCAAGTATGGCGGTGCCTATTATCTCGACTGGCCAACCGAGTTGGTAGAGCGCCGCGCGCAAGCCCTAGCCGAGGCGCAAAGAGAGTTGGCAAGCGAGGTCGATCAGGTCCGCTTTGCACAATTCTTGTTGATCCGCCAGGCCGATCAGCTGAAGGAGAGAGCGCGCGCCAAAGGGGTTCGCTTGATTGGTGACCTGCCCTTTTTCGTTTCTCCCGATTCGAGTGATGTTTGGGCTAACCCAGAGCTGTTTCTGCTAAACGAGCAGCGTCGGCCCCTCTTCGTCGCCGGGGTTCCGCCTGACTATTTCAGCGCGCAGGGGCAGCTGTGGGGCAATCCTGTTTACAACTGGGATGCCCTTCGTGCCACTGGTTATCGGTGGTGTGTGGAGCGGCTGCAGGCTCTGTTGGCGCATGTCGATATAGTCCGTCTGGATCACTTCCGTGGTTTCGCAGCAGCGTGGCACGTTCCGGCCGAGGCACCCACGGCACAATCCGGGAAATGGGTGCCAGGTCCGGGCATCGGCTTCTTCCACGCTGTCGAAAGAGAACTGGGCCATCTACCATTCATCGCCGAAGACCTGGGTCTGATCACGCCCGACGTCGGGGCTTTGCGCGACCAGATTCAACTGCCAGGTACCCGAGTCTTACAATTTGCTTTCGACGGTCATCGAGACAATCCCTATCTTCCGGATAACTTCGTCTCCAACACGGTCGCTTATACCGGAACGCACGACAACGCCCCGACTCGACAATGGTATGAGGAATTACCTGACTTCGAGCGACAGAACTTGTGGACTTACCTCAAGCGCGCTCCAGGCGACAGTGCCGACGCGGCTCCGGCACTGATGCAACTGGCCTGGTCGTCGGTGGCGGCCCTAGCGATAGCTCCTTTGCAGGACCTCCTCAACCTGGGCCGAGACGCACGTATGAACGTGCCGGGTCGTGCGGACGGGAACTGGCGCTGGCGCAGCCGCGAAGACATGCTTACCTCCTCCTCGTTCGAGTGGCTAAAGGAGTTGAGCGACAGGTCCGGGCGCTCCGGGGAACAGAGATCTGGGCGAGGCGATCGAATCATCGAAGCGAAGGCGTGACGCTCTGAACTGGCTCAGCTTTGGCTCTCCGCAACTCTGCCAACGGCTTGCCGGTGTTTGGCAATTGTTGCAATGCTCCGAGGCTCTGGCCTTCAGTCGATGAAGCGTCCTAGCCGAATTGAGGCCAGATGAACCAACCTTCTTACAATGAGGTCTTAAAGAGGTTCTTGTTGATGTTCAGCGAGCGAATCTTCGATTCCAGCGTCGATCGTGGAATGCCCAGCTTGGCCGCCGCACCAGACGGTCCGAACACCCGTCCTCCGCTTACGCGCAAAGCGGCCTCAATCACCTCCTTTTGCTCAGCCGCCGGCTTTCGAGAGAGATCCCGCGGACTTCTCGCCACGCCGAGAGGCTGCCGCGAAAGCCAGCTCTCATCCACCGAGAAAGTCTCCGTTTCAGACAGGACCACGGATCGCTCGATGATGTTCTGGAGCTCCCGAATATTGCCTGGCCAGGGGTAGGAGCACAGTAACTCCAGGCTTCGCTTGTTTATCCCTCGAAACTTCTTGCCCGCCTTCCTAGCATACCGATCGATGAAGTACTCAACCAGCATAGGAATGTCTTCCGTGCGCTCCCTGAGAGGAGGGACATCGATCGGGAAAACGTTGAGCCGGTAAAACAGATCACTTCGAAAGCCGCCACTCGCGATAGCCATTTGCAAGTCACGGTTCGTGGCGGCGATCACTCGAACGTCTGAGCGTATCGGTGCCGTCCCTCCTACGCGCTCGAATTCGCGCTCTTGCAGAACACGCAACAAAGCAAGCTGGGTTTCGTCGGGCAATTCCCCAACCTCATCGAGAAAGATCGTGCCTCCTCCGGCCAATTCAAAGCGGCCCAGGCGTCGCTGTGTGGCCCCGGTGAAAGCACCTTTCTCGTGTCCGAACAACTCCGAGCCGACCAGGTCGCGCGGGATGGCCGAGCAGTTCACGCTAACGAATGCGCGCGAGCTGCGATCTGACCTTCGGTGGATGGCGCGAGCAACAAGCTCTTTGCCTGTTCCTGTTTCGCCCATGATGAGGACCGTAGAATCACTGCGCGCAACTTTGGAGATGTGCGAGAGTACACTTTGCAACACGCGAGAGGCTCCAACAATCTCCTCAAACATGGAGGCTTTGTCGATTTCCTCACGGAGAGCGACGTTTTCGTGGCGAAGCCTGTCTTCCGTCCGCTTGCGATCCTCGATGTCGGTAGCTGTGCCGTACCATCGTGTGATGTGCCCCTGTTCGTCTTTGAGAGGGTTCATGCGGAACAGATACCAGCGAAACTCCCCTTCGTGCCTCCGCAACCGAGCTTCGAACTCATGAGGCTCGCCGGCCAGAAATTGCTTCTCTCTTCCGCCGAGAAAGCGTTCACGATCATCTGGATGAACCAGGTCAAGTCGAGACCCTAGCCATGAATGAGTGGCTTGGGGTAAAGCCGCCTCCGTTCGCCATTGGTCGATGTTGATGCCGAAATATTCGAGAGCTACGCGGTTGACATAGAGTGGGCTTCCATCAGCGCCAAGTACACCAACGTGCTGTGGCGTGAGGTCCAGAATCTGGCGAAGCTCACCCTCTCGCTCCCGGATCACCGCTTCTGCCCGGCGCTCCTCGCTGACATCGGTAACCGCTCCCACGAACTCGGGGTCGCCCGAACTATCGCGCGAGGGGTGAGCCGTCACACGGACATGCTTGATGGAACGGTCGGGCAGTTCGAGGCGAAGCTCAAAATCAAACCCCTCACCGTCACGTGATGCTCGATCGATTTGCTGGTGCACTAGGTCGCGGTCCTCGCGATGAACACGAGAGAGGACAAATTCCACCGTCGGTTTCGTCGTCGGATCACACTGAAAGATTCGGAAGGTTTCCTCTGACCAGAAGATCTCACCGCTTGACACCTTCCAGCCGAAGCTGCCGGTATGACTGAGCCTTTGCGCCTCGGCTAGATACGCCTCCCGGCGCTGCAACTCCTCGGTCAATTGTTCCTGCTCCGTCACATCCATTGCGGTGCCTATAATCCTTTTCAAGGCCCCGTCCTCGACCAGTGGCTCACCCACGCAACGGATGTAGCGAACCGCACCGTCTGGTTGGAGGATACGTTTCTTAAGGTCGCAGCCCGAAACTTCAGTCACCATTTTCTGTATGGATTCGGCCATAAACGCCCGGTCTTGCGGGTGGACGCAAGCCAGATATCGTTCCAAGCTCGGCGGTCCTGACCGAGGGTCGAGACCATAGATTCTGAACAGTTCCTCCGACCAGTAGTCATAATATCCGGAAGGGTTGAACCCCCAACTCCCTGTGCGGCCAAGTCGCTGCGCTTCGGCGAGATAGTGCTCGCTTCGCCGTAGTTCCTCCGTTAATTGCTCTTGCTCGGTAACATCTATCCCGATACCGACGAAACCTTGGAATGTCCCTTTGTGGGTCGTCGGAACGCCCACGCACCGTACGCGACGAATCTTTCTATCAGGTCGCACAATCCGTCTCGTGAAATCGAATCGTGCACGTTCTGTAAACATCTTCTGAAAGGCTTGCGCGACGAACTCTCGATCTTCCGGGTGTACGAGCTTCATGTATTCTTCTAAGCTCGGGGCCTTGCCGCTCGGATCAAGGCCGTGGATCTCAAACAAAGAGGCAGACCAGTGGGCGAAACCAGCAAGGTTGAATGCCCAGCTACCCATGTGCGAAAGCCGCTGTCCCTCCGCAAGGAAGGACTCGTTGCGCCGCTGGGCTTCCTCGGCGCGCTTGCGATCCTCAATATCCATGCTCGACCCATACCACTTGACGATGTTGGCGCGCTCATCGCGGAGTGGCGCTTTGCGGTGAAGCATCCAGCGATATTCCCCATCCGCCCGGCGGACGCGAGTTTCGTATTCGAAGATTTCACCGGTCGCGAGCGAGGCCTGCCACTTGTGTACAATCCCCTCCACGTCCTCGGGATGGATGAAGGCCCTCCATTTCCAGCCGATCACATCGTCGAGAGTGACGCCCAGGTATTCCAGCCAAGGTTTGTTGAAGTAGTCGAGGTAGCCGTCAGGCCTGGCGGTGTGAACGAGCGCGGGGATCGAATCGACGAGAAGCCGAATATCGAGCGGTTCGGATTGCTGTCCTGGGGAGGCCATGGCCGAAATCATACACCCATAAGAAAGTGCTGCGCCCGCAAGTGGTTCGCAAATTTGCGCTTCTACCGCTTGACAACGCTACCGGCAAGCTCACCAACGTCGTGCAGAGAATTCCGGTCCTGCTTTACGCTGATCTCGGTCTTTTTGCCGCTCATTCATAGTTGCCCGTTCGTCATCGAGCCACTGTTTTAGCCGGCTGACCTCCGGCACCTTCTACCCCCTTACGCTCACCTTTGCTTTCCGAAATATCCCTCTCCAGTTCTTACCCTTGAATTCCACGGTTGAAATCACAGCGGAAAGTAGTACAAAAAGAGGTGCCAGGAGTGCCAGATGACAGGGCGCGAATTTCGACGAGCTGCCATCTACAGACATGAATCTCATCAAACTATCATCGACGTAAGGCCGTTCGGTAACAGGCAGAGCGAGGCAATCGAGTTTCTCGTATTCAGAGCGCGCCACGAACTGCTCCAGATGGGGATCTTGAGTCTAGCCAAACCGATCTGTTTGTGGCACGACGCCGATCTAAGACAGCCGATCCCGCAGCACGTAAGCGATCATATTTTCCGACTCAGGAACAGCCCCCACCGTATAAGCATCGACCTCGAGCCTGCGTGGTCACCCAATGTTCGCTCCGATTAAGCTAGACCCTGCGCTTCGCGGGGTTGAGTGGCGTACGTTGAAACCTATCCAGTCGAAAAAGCGGAGGAAGCCCAGCCGCTTTACCGAGAGTCGCATCCCAGCCTCCTGAAAGTAGGCACTCGTAAATACTCTTCCTTTATGCTACCGCCATTCAAGCAGGCGGGGACCTATGGCCATCCAGTCCGGCTTGCCCCGAAGGGGTTACAATTAGCCGCGGCGGGATCGAGTTGCACCTTCCTCCTCCGCTGCTCGGAAGATGACAAAACAGCGGGGAAATGGCAGGCTCACGCGCCTGATCAAGTGGGT
>Ga0306925_10004430_pt1 | contig 12680 bp, 10 predicted proteins | sample flu12Cox44000176_FD_203755 | JGI IMG/M metagenome (GOLD analysis project Ga0306925, IMG submission 203755) | Lab enrichment of tropical soil microbial communities from Luquillo Experimental Forest, Puerto Rico - flux8day.12C.oxic.44.000.176 (v2)... | ecosystem: Environmental > Terrestrial >...
CACGCTGCTCGGTCCATCCGGCTGCGGCAAGACCACGCTGCTGCGGATGGTGGCGGGCTTCTGCGAGCTGGACCGCGGCCGAATTCTGTTTGACGGCGAGCGCATCGACACCCTGCCGCCCCACGGCCGCAACACCGGCATGGTGTTTCAGAGCTACGCCGTGTTTCCCCATCTCACGGTCGCCGACAACGTCGCCTATGGCCTGCGCGCGCGCCGGATCGCTGCGGTCGAGGTCGATCGGCGTATCGACCACGCCCTGAAGCTTGTTCAGCTCGAGAACTTCAGGCCGCGCTGGCCGCATCAGCTCTCGGGCGGCCAGCTCCAGCGCGTGGCGATCGCCCGCGCCATCGTGATCGAGCCGCGCGTGTTGCTGCTTGATGAACCGTTGTCGAATCTGGACGCTAAGCTGCGCCTCGAAATGCGCACCGAAATCCGGCGCCTGCAGAAGACGCTGGGCATCACCGTCATCTACGTGACCCATGACCAGGAGGAAGCCCTGGCGATCTCCGATCGCATCGCCGTAATGCGGTCTGGCCGGATCGAGCAGGTTGCCGAGCCGCGAGCAATCTATGAGCAGCCGGCGACCGCCTTCGTGGCGGAGTTCGTCGGCACCAGCAATTTGCTGCGCGGCACGATCCAGCAACGTGACGGTGAGATGGTCGACATCATGGTGGCGGGGGTATCGGTGCGGACGCGGGCAGCGGCTGGCCTTGTGGGCGATCGGGTCATTGTCTCGCTGCGGCCCGAGGCGCTGCGCCTGCTCGCGCCGGGAGAGGTCCTTCGAGCCGGATGGGCTCGGATTGCCGGCTTGCTGAGCGAGGTCGAATATCTCGGACCGGTGACACGGTTCACCGTGCAGCTCGCCGATGGCTCGCCGTTGCGCTTGATGGCTCTGACGCCGCCGGCCACGGCCGGCGAGGTGGTCGTCGCCTTCGATCCAGGCTGCGCGATTGTCCTCGAGGGCAGCACATGAGATCGGGGCTCAGCCGACATGCGTTTCCTCTGGGGGTCGTTGCGATCGCGGTGGCATTTCTCGGCTTGTTCTTCCTCTATCCGCTGCTCAAGGTGTTCGGGGCGAGCCTGTTGGATGCGCAAGGCACCACGCTGACATTCGCAAACTACCTGTCCGTGCTGTCCAACCGGTTCTTCCTGCAGGGCCTGACCAACAGCCTGACGATCGCGGTGGCGGCCGCCGCCTTCGCGATTCTGATCGGGGTGCCATTCGCATTCGTGCTCGCCCGCCTGCCGGTGGGCGGCAAGCCCGCCTTGCTGGCGCTTGCCGCACTGCCGCTGGTGCTGCCGTCCTTTGTCGGCGCTTATGCATTGGTCCTGCTGTTTGGCCGGGCCGGGATCGTGACGGGGATGCTGCAATCGCTCGGTATTCCGTTCGAGTCGATCTACGGCGCGAAAGGCATCGTGCTCGTGTATGCGCTTACGCTCTACCCCTACGTGGCCTTGCCCACGGTCGCCGCGTTCAAATCGGTCGATGTGTCGGTCGAAGAAGCGGCGCAAAATCTGGGCGCTTCGCCAGGACGCATGCTGCGCACCGTCACGCTGCCCCTAGTCCTGCCTTCGATCCTCGCCGGCGGCCTCCTGGTCTTCATCGAGGCATTGGAGAATTTTGGCGTCCCGTTTGTGCTCGCCGAGGACAAGCCGATCCTGGCGGTCGAGGCCTACAAGCTGTTCGTCGGCGAGACCGCGTCCAATCCGGCCTCCGCGGGCGTTCTCGGCATGCTGCTGATCGGCTGCACGGTTGCCGCGCTGCTGATCCAGCGCGGAATCCTAGCGCGGCGCCACTTCGCGACCAGGGCGCGCGGCGCGACGCCATTGCTGGCGGTGAGCCCCCCGATGCGCAGACTGGGGGCGGTCTATTGCTGGACGGTCATCGTCGCGGCGCTGGTGCCATTCGCCGCCGTGGTGGTGGTGTCGTTCCTGGAATTCCGCGGACCGGTGCTGCAATACGGCCTATCGCTCGACAATTTCGCGCAGCTCTTTCAGCGCTCTTATCGACCGCTGACCAACACGGTGTTGCTGGCAACGCTGGCGGCGGCGGGCGCGGCGATCATCGGGGTGCCAGTCGCCTATGTGGTCGTGCGCCATCGCTCGCGTCTGTCGGCGCTGCTGGATGTCGTCGCAACCTCGCCGTTTGCGGTCGCCGGGACGGTGCTCGGCATCGGTCTAGTCCTGGCCTACAGCAGCGGTTTCCTAATTCTGACGGGGACGTGGCTGATCATGGTGCTGGCCTACATCGTGCGGAAGCTGCCGTTTTCGGTTCGGTCCGCGAGCGCCATCCTGCATCAGATCGATCCAAGCCTCGAAGAGGCGTCCGTCAATCTCGGCGTGGCCCCGCTTGCGACGTTCTTGCGCATCACCGTGCCCCTCATGCTCGGCGGCATCGTGGGCGGCGTGGTGCTGACGTTCGTCACCGTCGCGTCGGAATTGAGCTCGACGGTCGTACTCTACAGCGGCCCGTGGACGACGATGACGGTTGCCATGTTCCAGGCACTGGAAGGAACCAGTCCTGGTGTGGCATCCGCGGCGGCCACCGTGCTGATCGTGTTCACCGTTCTGCCGGTGGCGCTGGTCTACCGCTTGCTGCGGCGACACGAGCTGTCGATGCTCTAACCAATCTCAATCAGTGAGCAAGCACCTTGGAGAGGAACTCCTGCGCCCGCTGGCTCTTGGGCGCGGAGAAGAACTGATCGGCCGGCGTGTCCTCCACGATCTCGCTGCGATCCATGAAGACGATGCGATCGGCGACACTGCGCGCGAAACCCATCTCGTGGGTGACGACGAGCATGGTCATGCCTTCGCCGGCAAGCTCGACCATCACGTCGAGCACCTCGCTGATCATTTCGGGATCGAGCGCCGAGGTCGGCTCGTCGAACAGCATCGCCTTCGGGTCCAGCGCCAGGGCACGAGCGATGGCGACACGCTGCTGCTGTCCGCCGGAGAGATTAGCCGGCCGGGCGTGGGCTCTTTGCGACAAGCCGACGCGGTCAAGCAGTTTGCGGGCGCGCGTTTCCGCTTCGTCGCGCTCGCGTTTCAGGGCATGAACCTGCGCCAGTATGATGTTGTCGAGCGCGGACATGTGCGGGTAGAGCTCGAAATGCTGGAACACCATGCCGATGCGCGTTCGCAGCGCGGGCAGGTTGGTCGTGCGCGCGCCAACGTCGACGTCTTCGACCCGGATGCTTCCCGACTGATAGGGTTCAAGACCATTGATGCATTTGATCAGCGTGCTCTTGCCGGAGCCCGACGGCCCGCAGATCACCACGACTTCGCCGCGCTTGATCGACATCGTGCAGTCCCGCAGCACGACCGTCGGGCCGTACGACTTCGACACCTTGTCGAGGACGATCATCGGCTCTTCGGTCATGCAGGTGCTCCGCCGGGCCTTCAGGCTCTGACCGCCAGCCGGGAATAGAGCAGCCGGCCCACCATCGAGATCACAAAGCAGCACACAAGATAGGTCAGCGCTATGAAGCCGATGATCGGAATCGGCGCGAACTCGCGCCCATTGACGAGCATGGCGCTGCCCGTGAGCTCGTTGACCCCGATCACGGACGCCACCGAGGTGAATTTGAATAGGCGGACATATTGATTGAAGAAAGTCGGAATGACATTGCGAAGCGCGATCGGGAGCACCACCAGCCGTATTACCTGGGCGCGTGCAAGCCCGGTGGCAAGCGCCGCCTGCACCAGACCCGGACGGACGGTTCGCAAGCCGGCTCTGACGTCTTCCGCCAGATACGCGGCGATGAACAGAATGAATCCGAGCACTGCGGCGTAGTAGGCGCTTGCCTGGTATCCCAGAAGCGTCGGAAAGCCGAAGTAGCAAATGAACAGCACGACCAGCAGCGGTGTGCCGCGCACGAAGATGATGTAGATGTCGGCGACCTGAGCCAGCACCGGCACGCGCAGATATCGCACTACGCCAACGAGCACACCGAGCACGGTGCCGCCTATAATCGAAACGAACGCAATCTCGGCGGTGAGGCGAAGCCCCATCAGCAGAAACGGCAAATTCTTGAGGATGACTTCAGGCATCGCTCACCCTCTGCTCCAAGTCGTCTCGTGCACCTGCGACGAGCAGCAGGCCGTAGGTCACGATCGTGACCAGCAGCAGATAGAGCAGCGAGATCGTGATGTAGACCTCGAAGGTCCGAAAGGTCTGGCCCTCGATCGCGCTGGCCTGATAGGTCAGCTCGGCAACCGTGATGACCGAGGCGAGCGAGGAATCCTTGATCAGTTGCGAACAAATGCTGGCCAGCGACGGCATAACCATGCGCAACGCCTGCGGGTAGACGACAAGCAGCAGCGCTTGCGCCGGCGTGAGGCCGGTGGCGAGCGCCACGAGGCGTTGTCCTTGCGGTACCGCTCCGATCCCCGACCTGACGATCTCGGCAACGTAGGCCCCGGAATAGAGCGCCAGGCCGAAGGCCGCACACATGAATGGCGGCAGTTTCAGGAAGGCTAGGGCCACGTACCAGATGTACATGTGCACCAGGAGCGGAATATTGCGCATCAGCTCCACATAGGCGGCGGAGCCGGAGCGCAGGATACGCGAATTTGTGGAGCCGGCCGTTCCGACAATCACACCGGTCGCGAGAGCGAGAACGAGGCCGAGCGCTGAGAGCTCGACGGTCGTAATAAAGCCTTCGATGATCAGATCGCGATTGTTCCAGATCGGCGCCCAGTCGAGCTTGTACGACACTGCTGATCCTCTCGACCGCCGAGTGAGGCTTGCGGCGCCGCTCACGGCCAGACTTCGATCGGGATCGTCGGATCGGCGTTGAACCACTTGCGATAGATCATTGTGTATTCGCCCGAGGTCCAGAGGTCCTGTAGGACAACATTGATTTCGTCGCGCAGGTCGGAGTCGCCCTGCCGGATCCCGATTCCGAACGGCTCGACGCTGAACAGATCGCCGACGATCTTGAAATTCTGATCGTCCTTCATGAAACCCTGCAGGATATTGAGGCTGCCGGTGAGCGCCTCGACCCGGCCCTGCGCGAGCGCAAGCCAGGCGCTGTTGTAGTCCCTGAACGCAACCACTTTCGCGGTCGGCGCGGCAGCCGCGATGTTCTTCTCGAGCGTGGTGCCTTGCTGGACGCCGACCTGCTTGCCGGCGAGATCCTTTACGCCGTTAATCGTGCTGGCCTTGGCCACCAGCAAGGACTGGCCGCCTGTGTAATAGGTAATGCTGAAGTCGATGACTCGATCGCGTTCGCGCGTGTGCGTCATCGACGCGGCGACAAGATCCACGTTGCCACTGACCAGCATGGGAATTCGAGTCGGAGAGGTCACCTTGACCAACTCGACCGGCACGCCAATTCGCGCGCCAACCTTGCGAACGAGATCGATGTCGAAGCCCGCGGGCTCGTTTTTGTCGTCGAGGAAGCCGAAGGGCGGTGTGTCGAGCTTCACACCGGCAAGGAGCTTGCCGCGCTCCTTGATCTTGACGATGGTTCCTTGCGACGTCTGCGCGGTGGCCGCGACCGTCGCGGCGACGATTGCGACCATGGCAGAGAGTGCGGAAAGAAAGCGAAATGCGCCCATCGTGTTACCCCTTGGTCGGCTTCGGCTGGTCTCAGGCTTTGCTTCAAGCTGCAATTCCCACCCGCGTGATGCGGGTGAGCGCTTCGTCGAGGTCGCGGTCCGAGCAGGTCATCGAGAGCCGCACGTGGCCGGCGCCCGCCTCGCCGAACGACGAACCGGGCATGGACGCGACATCGATCTCGTCCAGCCATCGCTTCGCGACATCCGTATCCTTGGCTGCAACTGACGGGAACAAGTAGAAGGTGGCGGGCGGCGGATCGCAGGTGATGCCGGGCACGGCCGATAGCCGTTCGGCCGCGAACTTGAGCCGGGATTGGAACATCTGCCGATAGTTCGGCACGACTTCGTCGAATAGCGACAGCGCGGTGATGCCGGCAACCTGGACGAAGCCCGGTACGCAGTAGATCGAGTGTGAGATGAATTTCACGATCGACTTTGACAAGCCGGGCGGCGAGACGAGATAGCCGAGGCGCCAACCGGTCATCCCAAACGTCTTGGAAAGGCTATCGATGACGAAGACGCGGTCCTTGCCACCGGGAAGGCGCTGCGGACTGGCGAAGTCGCCGGTATAGAGGAGGTCCGAATAGACTTGGTCAAAGAGAACCCACAAATCGTGACGCTTTGCGAAGGCGAACGCGCGCGCGATGTCGTCGGCTGAAAAGACTCTGCCCGTGGGGTTTACCGGTGAGTTGAGGATGATTGCCTTGGTACGGGGAGAAACCACCCGCTCGAGCGTGGCCTCCTCGATACGGTCGAGCATCGGAATTCCAACTGGGACGGCGCCGCACAGCTTCGTACACGGCCCGTAGCTGACCCAACCAGGCTCAGGGACCAGCACCTCGTCGCCGGCCTGCACCAGCCCCATCAATGCCGCGAGCAGCGCGAATTTTCCGCCCGGCGTGACGATGACGTCGGCAGGGTCGTGCTCGACTCCCGATCGGGCCAGTTCTCGCTGAACAATGGCCTCGCGCAGGGCGCCAAGGCCGGCAGGTGGTCCGTACCGAGTGTCGCCTTGGCGCATCGCGCGTTCAGCCGCCGCGATGATGCGCGGGTCGGTGTCGATGTTGGGATCGCCGCTCGAGAGACCGATGATCTTGCGTCCCGATGCTCGCGCGACGCGCACACGCTCCGTCATCTCAACGGTTGCGGAGGGTTTGAGGCCAAGGACACGATCAGCGAGTGATTTGGGCACGATGCTGCGCCTTTTTTGCGTGCAAGAACAACGGTGGCGGAGATATCATGTTTAGCTCAGGTTTGCGACCGCATCTTATGCGGATCCGACTATCGGTCACGAGGACGATATGCCACTCTTGTCTCGCCGCGCCGTTCTGTCGACTGCTCTCGCCGCGATCGCAGCACCTGCCGTCATGCGCCGTGCGACGGCGCAAGGCAGCAGCTATCCCAACCGCTTCATCAAGCTCGTGGTGCCGTGGCCACCGGGCGGGATCACCGATGTGATGGCGCGCATCCTGGCCCAACAGCTCTCATCCGAGCTCGGTCAGTCGGTGACGGTTGAGAATCGGCAGGGCGCGGCCGGAACGGTCGGGCATGCCGTCGTCGCTCAGTCCGCCGCCGACGGTTATACTTTGCTGTTGGCTACCAACAGCACTTACGCGATGGCGCCTGCTCTCATGGATCGACTGCCTTACGACGGCGAAAAGGCATTCGCGCCGATCAGTCTTGTGGCTCGCAGTCCGCAGATGCTGTGCGCGCATCCTGCCTTCCCGCCGAAGGACTTCGCGAGCTTCCTCGACTATGTGCGCGCGCATCAGCCTGACGGGGTTTCATTTGGCTCGGCGGGCCCCGGCGCTTCCAGCCACTTGGCGACGGAGCTCCTCATGTCGATGGCAAAGTTCCGCATGCTCCATGTGCCATACCGGGGCGGCGGACCGGCGCTGCAAGCGCTCGTGGCCGGCGAAGTCAATGTGGCGTTCGCGGATGCTGTCATTGCGATACCGGCCGCGCAGGGCGGTACGGTCCATCTGCTTGGCGTCAGCACGACAGAGCGCGCGCCGCGAGCCCCGGACACTCCCACCATCGCCGAGGCGGGGCTTGCGGGTTTCCAATCCGCGACCGACGTGTCGCTGCTCGCGCCGGCCGGAACGCCGGAACCGATCATCGCGCGCGTGCACGGCGCGCTCGTTGCTGCATTGCGGGTGCCGCAGGTGCGCGAGCGATTGCTGGACCTGGGCGCAATCCTGATTGGTGGGTCGCCGACCGAATTCCCCGGTTACCTCGCGCAGGAGTCTGCCAAGTGGCGCGACGTCATCCGCGAGCGCGGGATCAAACTGCAGCAGTAGCCGTAACCTGCCGGCGAGTGCTGGGGATCACGTCGCCGCGTCAGGCAGCTCGATCACCAGGTTGAGGAATTCATCCACTCGGACGCGCGCGTCCGGGCCAATGCAGCAGGTCGACTCCCGCTCCTCGACCAGCGCCGGTCCGTGGAACGTCGCGCCGACGGCCAGGGCATAACGGTCGTAGACCGCGCACGGCAGCGAGCCGATGCCGTCAAACAGCACATTGCGTATTCCACGGTGCGCCGCGCTTTTCGCCGGCGCACCCCGCGTTGGCATGCCGCCGGCCATACGGATGTCCTGACCGGGCGCAGCGCACGCCAGCCGCCAGCTCAGTGCCTCGATCGGAGTATCCTCAACCACGCGTCCGAAGCGTTCGCGGTAGCTTGCGAAGAAGGCCTGGCGGATCGCGGGACGATCGGCGGGGCCGAGCGCGACATTTGGCAACGGCACAGGAATCTCGAAACCCTGACCGACATGCCGCATATCGGCACTCGGCCTCAAAATGATCTCGGTTGGATCGGTCCCCGCGTCGACGAGAAGCCGGCGGCCCTCCTCGGACATCTCGGCAAATAGAGCGGTGACGTAATTCCAATCGAGTCGCTCTAAACGCGCCACATAGCTTCGCACCATGTCGGTCGCCGGCGGCGCGACCAGGAAACCAAGTGCCGATGTCACGCCCGCCCCCAGCGGTACGACCACGCGCTGGATCTTGAGCAGCCGTGCAAGATTGTAGGCGTGGACCGGCCCCGCACCGCCAAAAGCGATCAGCGTGTAGCGGCGCGGGTCACGTCCCTTCTCCGCAAGGTGCATGCGCGTCGCGGCCGTCATCGTCTCGTCCACGATTCGCTGTACGCCCAGCGCCGACTCCATGGTCGAAAGTTTGAGCTCCAGTGCAAGTCCGTTGGCGAACGCATCGCGCACGGTTTCGATGTCGAGGCTCATTTCCCCGCCCAGGAAATAGTCGGGGTTGAGCCGCCCGAGCAACAGGTCTGCGTCTGTCACAGTCGGCTCGGTACCGCCTTGGCGGTAGCAGATCGGTCCCGGCATCGATCCGGCGCTGCGCGGCCCGACTTTCATCAAACCCGAGCTCGGTTCCACGCGCGCAATCGACCCGCCGCCCGCGCCGATCTCGATCATGTCAACGACCGAAACCTTCAGAGGTAATCCAGAGCCCTTGACGAAGCGGCGGATTCGCCCCGCCTCGAAATCGAACTTGTGATCCGGCGCACCATTTTGGACGAGGCACATCTTCGCAGTGGTGCCGCCCATATCGAATGAGACAACATGGTCGAGGCCCATCAGGCGAGCGAGGAATGAGGCGGCCATGGCGCCAGCGGCCGGCCCGGATTCAATCAGGCGAATCGGAAATTCCTTCGCCTCCTGCACGACAGCGATGCCTCCCCCTGACAGCATGACATAGAGGCGCCCCACGAAACCGATATCCGCTAATCGCGATTCCAGCCGATCAAGGTAGCGGCGCATCAGCGGCTGCACGTAGGCGTTGGCGCATGCCGTACTGGTGCGTTCGTATTCACGAATCTCGGGCGCGATTTGAGAGGATAGCGTCAGCGGAAGCTTGGGATAAAGCTTGCTAACGATCTGCGCCGCGCGCCGCTCGTGCTGCGGATTGCGATAGGCGTGCATGAATGAGATCGCCAGCGCCTCGGAACCTTCGTTGGCAACGAGATCGCGCGCCGCCCGCGCCACCGCGGCCTCATCTAGCGGCAACAGAATCTGGCCGTCGGCGTCCAGCCGCTCCGGAACCTCACGCCGACGCCGACGCGGCACGAGCGTCGGAGGAGCTTCAAGAAACAGATCATAGAGGTCATAACGGATCTCACGTGCGATCTCGATGACGTCGCGGAAGCCCTCGGTCGCGATCAGGCCGACAGTGGCGCCGGTCCGTTCAATCACGGTGTTGGCCACCAGGGTGGTGCCGTGGACGATGCTGTACAGATCCGCGGCGCGCAGCCCCACTTCGGCCAACAGCCGTCGAATACCGCCGACAATCGCCTCGCTCGGATCATTTGGCGTCGTCAACAGCTTGCCGGTGTGGACGAGATTTCGCCGAGCGTCGTGCAGCACCAAGTCCGTAAACGTGCCCCCGACATCGACGCCGAGGCGCGCAGACGCTTCGTCCATCGCGCTCACTCCACGCCGTAGTGTTCGCGCGCTCTTGCGTGAGTGATGTATCCCTCGCGCAAATCGCTGCTCACCGCTGCGCGATCTCGGTGTTTCGGGTCACCGTAGCCACCGGCTCCGGGATAGGCCATGCGCAGCCGCGCGCCCGGCGCCATCGTCGTGCGGGACTTCGGATGCGGTCGAGTGCCGTCGGAAAACTCGATCACGGCCGGAGCGCCGCTGCCGCCGCCGAGCACACCCTGCGCCGGGTGGTCGCGGCGATCGGACAACAGTGAGAGGCGCACGGGATAAGGTGAGCGGACCTCGATCTCCGCTTCCTGTCCGAGTCCGCCCCGGAAGCGTCCCGGGCCGCCCGAATCCACGCGCAGTTGCTTTCGCCAGACCACCAACGGCGCAACGCTCTCGAAGGCTTCGATGCTGCCAGCGCCGACATTGGTGGGAAACGCGGTGGTCGGTAGTCCGTCGCGGTGTGGCGATGCGCCCATGCCGCCGCCGGCGAACAGAACCTGACTGAAGCGATCACCGCTCAGGTCCACGCCACTGAACACGGCGCGCATGGACGGTGCGCCGCCGCATTCGGCGATGATGCGATCGGGCAGCACGTCAGCCAGAGCGCGGTAGATGACGCCAGCCAGCAAATGCCCGGTCAGCTGTCGCGCGCCACAGGGAGCCGGAAAGTGCGGGTTGAGGATGCTACCTTCAGGCGCGGCGACGGTGATGGCTTGATACGAGCCTTCATTGCGTGGCGTAAAGGGGTCGAGCGCACACTTCACCGGATAGACCGAATAGGCGTGGGTGTAGTTGAACACGCAGTTGATCCCGCGGTCGATCTGCGGCGACGTGCCCGCGTAATCGATGTGCATCGTGTCGCCGGTCACGCTGACGGCGCACTCGATCCGCGTCACTTGGTCGTCGAATCCATCGGCTTCGAGCGTCGCCCGATAGGTGCCGTCAGGCACGGCCGCCATCGCCCGGCGCATGGCAGCGTCGGAGCGGGCATTGAGCGTGCTCGCCAACCCCTGCAGGTCGACCAGTCCGACATCCTCGAGAAATTCTTCCACCCGCCTGAGACAGACTTCATTCGCGGTTACCTGCGCCTCGAGGTCGCCCAGAACCTGGCGCGGAACCCGGACATTGTCGAGCAGGATGTCGACCAGCTCCTGATTGCGTTTGCCTTCCCGCAACAGCCGTATCGGCGGAATTCGGATGCCTTCCTCGAACAGCTCCCGGCAATCAGCCGACCACAGCGCTCCACCGACATCGGGCGAATGCGCGATCGAGCCGGCAAAGCCGACCAGCGCACCGCGAAAGAAGATCGGGCTGACAGCCGTGAAGTCCGGTAGATGGCCGGTGGCAAGCCAGGGATCATTGGTGATGACGCAGTCGCCGGGCCGCCAAGTTTCCGCCGGAAACCGCTTGAGAAAGGCCTTGGTGGTGCGCGGCAGGATGCAGGAGAACGACGCGATGCCGCCGGTGTTCTCCGAGACCGAGCTGCCAGAGCGATCCATCAACACCGTTGCGAAGTCGTTAGACTCGCGCACGATCGTGGAGAACGCGGTGCGCAGCAAGCCAGCTGCGGCCTCGTCGGCAATGGAGATTAGGCGACTCCAGAAAATCTCGATCGTAACCGGGTCGAACGGATCAGCTTGCGCGTTGCGTTGGGTCGCCGGAATGTCCATGCCGCCAGGCCTTCGAATGATAATCGTACTGCTAGACTCAGCACCGCTTTCCGCAGCCTCGATGGGTCAACGTGAAAAAACGGTAGGAGACTTTAACAATACCGTTCAATATATTTTCGACCGAATTGATACGTCTCGTCTAGGCTCATGTGGTGGCTGTACCGAGGGCTGTGACCCAATCGTCTTAACAGGTCTGACCGTTGACCTGTGCGACGCTCGTTGTGAGACGCGCGTGCGGATCGGCGGTGGGAACGAACCGAAACGTCGGCGCTTGAAGGTCCCCGCTGGAGGTCAAATAAGCGTTACGGACCTGCCAGATTGGCGTCGCGTCGGTCCATGTCCGCTTTCGGGCGCAAAGCGGGACATACGCGGCCGGGCGGCTTCGGCTTCTTCTGTCGCTATTGACCCAAAGCGGACATTAGGCCCGATTCAGAACAATTCAGATATGTGCTGCGGCGCGGTTCCGCCGAAAGATCAATGACGCGAACCAGCCGGTGACGATCGCCATCATGGCCGTGGCGATGCCGTAGAGCGCGCCATGCTCGCGTGCAGTGGTGCTGATAACCTGCTCGAAACCTGACTTGTAGACCTCGAACGGAACCGGCATCCGTGCGATCTGGGCCTCATCAGTGAACAGCCGGACGTCCACCTCATAGGTGCCGACCGGGACCCCGGCCGGTAACGCGATAGAGGCACGGAACAGCGCCCGGCGTCGATGATCATCATGACCTTTCCCCTAAGCAGCAGCCAGCATGCGTGTCGTGTCGTCGAACAGTTCGTCAACCGACATGCGCCGCGGGATAAGCGTTTGCTGGTGGCAGAAGTCGATGATGATTTCCAAAATCGGCCGGCAGGCTTCGACACCGAAACGATAGGGATCGAGCTCCCCGCCGTCGGGCAACCCGGCGGCCCGCTTGCTTGCGTGCAACTGCCGGAAAATGTCCTTCACCACGTCGGGCCGGGAGCGCGACAACTCTTGCCTGACCACCACCATGTGATT
>Ga0306925_10004439_pt1 | contig 12671 bp, 10 predicted proteins | sample flu12Cox44000176_FD_203755 | JGI IMG/M metagenome (GOLD analysis project Ga0306925, IMG submission 203755) | Lab enrichment of tropical soil microbial communities from Luquillo Experimental Forest, Puerto Rico - flux8day.12C.oxic.44.000.176 (v2)... | ecosystem: Environmental > Terrestrial >...
TCCTCGACGTGCAGCGCCGCCAGCATCACTCCCTCGGGGTCGCGCAGGGCCACGGAGGCACCCGGGCCGACCTGGGTGGCCAGATCGTCGGGGACGTCGAGTGTCACTGGTATCGGCCAGAGCGTTCCGTCGGACAGCCGCATATCAGCACAGACCGACGCGACGTCGGCGCTGCCGAGGAACCCGCGCAACGGCGAGAACGCACCGGACAACAAGAGTTCGAGGTCGCATAGATGGCGTGGCGTGAGATCCCAGGACGGCCAGTGGGTGGACGCCTTGCGCAGCTCAAAGGCGCGCTCGTCATCCACGACGCCGTCGACCAGGACACCACCGTACGGAGGAACAAGGTGATCGGCCATGGCGCCAGCGTAGAGGCGCACGAGCGCCCGTAGCATGACTTCGACCGGATCCACCCGCCCGCGGCGATGAGCCCGTCCAGAACCCGGGGTATCTCAGCGCACGGGCGCGGGCGCAGCCCGCCCCGCCTGCGAGCGCTGGCGGCATGGTCAGGCAGAGGGTGGCAGTTCAGTCGTCATCGTGTTCGGTGAGCCAGCGCAGTTCTTCATCGGCGTGTGCGGCGGCGCCTCGTGTTCGCGGGCCGGGACTGTCGCCGGGGTGATCGTGCGGGCGGATCAGCACATATGACTGCAGCGGGCCGCTGTCGGGGACGGTGGTCCACACACTCACGTCTACCCGGGTGATGAACTGCAGGTCTCTGCCGTCACAAATGGCTAGCTCGACAGGGCTGTCCACGCCGTCGGGCAGATTGCCAGCCGCATCGGTGAGGCGCTGGATGAACTCGCGGACGGACTCTTGGCCCACAGTCCCAGTGTTGACATGGGCACCGCCGCTGGCAAGACCGTTCCGCTTGGCAGTGTCCTGCCGGACCCAAGCCGTCCAGCCCGAAATATCGGTGTTGTGCGGCTGGCGACGCGGCCGTCTGGCCGCTCTGAGTGTCCCGTGCGGCCGGGCCGCCGGACATCACGCTCTTTCACATGGAACCCGGACGTTCTATAACGGATGTCAGGCGGGAGATCGCGCACCGTCAGGCCGGGGTGGTGAGTGCGCCCAGCACAGGGCGCGCACCCCATGGCGGCGCGGGGTCCTCGGTGACACAGCATGATCAGAAAAGGTGAGGATGATGGGCGAGACCGCAGGCAGGACCGGATCGGCTTGCACCCGGCTGGGCATGCGCGCCGCCCGGCTAGCCGCCGTAGCCGCGCTCGCTGGCGCAGGATTGCTGGCCGCCGCGCCGTCGGCCCATGCTGCGAACGGGGATTTCACCGGTGCGCTGGCAGCATCGGCCTCGACCGTCAAGATGGGGTCGACCTTCACCGTGACCGAGAGCGCGATCAACCTCGGCAGCACCCAGGTGCCCGGGATCACCGTGGGCATCCGCCGGCTGGGTTTCACCGTGGTCAGCTCCAAACCGCCGCGTACCGGGATCTGCCGTATCGCGGGCTCGGCGACGTGCAGCTTCCTCTTGCTCGCCGGGCAGGAGACGCAGACCTATACCTTGACCCTGAGCCCTACGGCGACCGGCACTTATACCCTCCAGGGCTGGACCACGCAACCCTCGACCGGCCGCGGATTCAGTGCCTCCGTGACCGTGACCGTGACCTCCTGAGGGCATGACCTGACTCGCCGCTGCCGTGAGCTTGCGGACACCCCGCGAGCCGAGGACGCGCACCACGGTGCCGAGGGTGAAGTAGTCGCCGGGCGGCACGATGCCAGCGAAGGCGCCGAGGAACCGGTCGGTCTCCTGCTGGTCGGCGGCGACGGCGGCGAGGAAGAGCCGCTGGGCAGGGCTGGGCGGGGAGAAGGCGGCGAGGCCGAGGGTGAAGTCGTACATGCCGCGGATGGCCCGGTCGCGGCAGCGCTGATGGTCGTGCAGCGCGCTGGCCAGTGGCCGGCTGCCGCCCAGCCCTGCGGTGACGGCAGCGGACAGGTAGCTGGCGTCGCGCAGCGCGTTGGTCATCCCCTGCGCCGAGATCGAGTCCATGACCACGCCAGCGTCCCCTGCCAGCGCCCACCCGGGCCCATGCGAGCACCGGAACGTGTTGGGCTGGTCGGGCGTGGTGCGCAGCCGCTCCGCCCTGCTGCCGCTGCGGACCCGCTCGCCCAGATCGCCGCACATGTCAAGCGTGCGCAGGTAATGACCCTCCAGGTCAGCGCGCGCCGACGCGAACTCGGTCATCGGCGCCGCCACGTACACCATGGTGAGCTCGCCGTTGGTGGGGAAGACTGCCACCGCGCGGCCCGGCCGCTGGTACAGCTCGCCGCCCGAAACCGGAAGCCCAGACCAGTACGAATAGCTGGCAAACGACCGCACTGGCCGCTCGCGGTACCGCCGCGCACCGACCGCGCTGGCCACCAGCGACCGCTTCCCGTCTGCACCGATCACCAGGCTCGCGGTCTGGGTCGCCTCCGGGCGGCCGCGGGCGCTGCCCCGGATCCCGGTGACCCGGTTGCCCGAGCCCGTCAGTTGCGTCACCCGGAAGTTCTCCCAGACCTCCGCCCCCGCCTCGCGCGCCGCCTCGACCAAGATCGTGTCGAGCAGGGTCCGCCGCGGGCTGTACAGGGCGTCGACGCCCTCGTAGGCGGGGAACTGCCCGTTCACCACCATGCCGCCACCGGCGTCAAACCGCACCCGGCGGGTCGGCGGTGTGCCCGCCGCCGTCAGACTGCCCAAAAGGCCCCACTGTTGCAGCAGCGCCACGCCCGGGACCTGGAGCTGATGGGAAGAGATGGTGTCGCAGGGAAACGAGACCCGGTCCACCGCCAGCACCCGCAGCCCCTGCCGGGCCAGCAGCATCGCGGTGGCCGCGCCGGCCACCCGTGCCCCCACCACGATCACGTCGTACCGGCCAGCACCCATCGCCGCCTCCTTCTGACAGCTTCCATACGCTACCGTATGGCAGTTCCATACGGTAGCGTATGGCCATGGCAGCGCAGAAGGCAAGCGGCCGGCGCCGGCTCACCCGCGACGACTGGATCACCGCTGCCTTGGCCGCGATCGCGGACGGCGGCCTGGCTGCGGTGGGGGTCGAACCGCTCGCCGCCCGCCTGGGCGCCACCAAGGGCAGCTTCTACTGGCACTTCGAAAACCGGGACGCACTGCTTGAGGCCGCCATCGGGCGCTGGGAGAAGGAGACGACCACCGATGTGGTCGCGGAGATTACCGCCGCCCACGACGCGCCGGCCAGCCAGTTCCGGCGCCTGGTGGCCGACGTGATCGGGCGCGCCGAGCAGGACCGGGTAGGCCCGGCGCTGCTGGCCAGCGCCGCTCACCCCGCGGTCGCGCCGGCGCTGGAGCGGGTCACCGCTGCCCGGCTCGACCTGATCGCCACGGTGTTGCGGCGCCTTGGATTCCCCGTGGCCGAAGCCCGCCGGCGCGCGCTCCTGGCCTACAGCGCCTACCTCGGGCATGGCCAGCTCGCCCACTCAACCCCCGCCGTCCTGCCCGCAACCAAGGCCGGGCGGCGTGCCTACCTCAATGACGCCATCCATTCCCTGACCACCCGATGACCCGGCCCAGGACGTGCTGCGCTCAGAGACCGCGATAAGCCATGCCGAAGCGCGAATCTCGCACTTGCTCCGGCATGTGGTCCCTCGCGGAGCGTGCTGGTGGAAGAGTTCGTGGATATTCGGCGCCGGGCGCTGAGCGCCAGGGGAAGGAGCATCACAATGGCCGAACCGGGCGGTCCGTTGCACGTGGTTTTCGGCGCCACCGGTGCTATCGGCGGCGCCGTCGTGGGTGAGCTGGTGCGCGCCGGCCGCAGGGTACGGGCAGTCAGCCGCAGCGGGCAGGCACCCGAGGGGGCGCAGGGTGCGGCGGCCGACGCATCGGATCCGGCCCAGGCGGCCCGCATGGCAGCCGCCGCCTCTGTGATCTATCACTGCGCGAACCCGCCGTATACCCAGTGGCCCGAGCTGTTTCCCGCGCTGACCAGTTCCATTTTGGGCGCAGCCGAATCCAGCGGTGCCAAGCTGGTGTTCGCCGACAACCTGTACGCCTACGGGCCGGTGGATGGGCCGTTGCGTGAAGACCTGCCCGCTGCCGCGCACGGCCGCAAAGGCCGGATCCGGGCCGAGATGGCCGCCCAGCTGCTAGCCGCGCACCGCGATGGCCGGGCGAGGGTCGCGATCGGACGAGCTTCGGACTACTACGGCCCGCACGGAACCGCCTCGGCCGCAGGCCAGACGGTCTTCGGGCGGATCCTCGCCGGAAAGAGGCCGCAATGGCCCGGGCGCCTCGACCAGCCGCACACCTTCCACTACCTGCCTGACATCGCCCGCGGGCTGCTGGTTCTCGCGGACCGCCGCGAAGCAGACGGGCAGGTCTGGCATCTGCCAGCGGCCGAGCCGCTGACTGCCCAGCAGTTCTTCGACATGATCGCCCAGGCCGCCGGGCAGCCGGTCCCGGTCCGCGCGAGCATCGCCACCCCGGCACTGCTCGCGGTCGCGGGCATCTTCTCGCCGCTGCTGCGTGAGATGCGCGAGACCACCTACCAGTTCCGCGCGCCCTTCGTCATCGACGCCAGCAAATTCAAAGCCGCATTCGGCCACCTGGAGCCCACCCCGCACCGCGACGCAGTACAGCGAACTGTCGCCTGGTACCGGTCCCACTGACCACCGAGCCGCATCACCTTCCGGCCGGTTCTCCGTTGTGTGCCTGTGCGGGCAGCCGCAGGGGATGCATGCGGTGACCGATGCGTCCACAGAGCGCGGGACGGCCACGCGATAGGCTGGCGGAGCCATGATCAGCGAGACCAGCCTCATTGTGCAATTGCCACGTGACGGCGCGGTTGATCGCCATTTCCGCGTCGCCCCGCCGCCGAGCGTAACGAGCGGCCGAGTAGCACTCGATCACGTTGCGGGAGACGCAGAGGGGCGTCTTGGGCCGCCGGAAGGCGGCGAGGTCGTGATGTCCGTGCTGTCACCCGAGGCGCTGATCCGCGAGAGACAGCAGGTCGAAGACGTTGTGCGGCACGCCGCCGACACCGATGAGCCACTGGTGATCATCGTGCAGGCCGCGGAGGAGCTACGCGAGGATGAGCTTGCCGCAGTCCTTGTGGCGGCCGCCCACACGCATCGCCGTGTCATCCTGAGGGTCATGGCCGACGCGTAATCGAGCCGGTTTAGAGCACGCTTACCAGGATGATGACCAGGGCGGGCAGCGCGATGAAGACGGTGAGGAGCCAGACGGCGATGACCCACTTGCGCTCGGCCGCGATGCGGGCGAAGGTTTGGGCGCAGAACAGGGGCACGGGGCGCAGGACCGGTATCACGTAGATCACTATGATCGCTAAACGTTGTAGATCAGATGCACGAAGGCTGCCTGCAGGCCTATCTTCGCGCCCCGCCGGTCCACGGACGCGGCCGTTCTACGGCGCGGGATGGTCCCATCTGGTGGTCACGGCTTGGCGGGCCATTGACCCGGTCAGCGCGGCAGCGACCACCAATGCGAGCGCGGTGGCAAGATTCGCGACGACCATGTGCCTAGTGGTGGAGATGCCGGCGAAGAAGGCCGGCGGGATGAACGCGGCCAGCGCGCATCCCACCATGCATAGGACGAGTGCGGCGCCGTCCCGGTGCCAGGGCTTACCTCGCCGTCGGCGTAGCGCAATGAGCCCGGCCGCCGTCATCGCGGCCCACAACGGGAGGTACAGCATCAGGCCGGCGCGCGGGAGCTGATTCATCAGCCAGGTGACTACGACCACCCGGGATTCGGAGGTGTGAGGTGGGTACCCGGCGGTCGGCGGGTAGTCACCGAGCGCACGGACCCGGTATGCCTGTGCGAAGTTGGCTGCCTGTTGCCCGATCCTGATCGTGGCGCCGGGATGAGTCAGCAGGTAGTGGGCGATGTTGCCAGTACTGAGTTTTGCCGCATAACGGCTGTACAGCGGGTCGGATCGGACCGAGCCGGTGTCCCAGTAGTAGTGCCCGGCGTACTTCGCCCAGCTGGCGGGCAGGCCAAGCGCGCGCAGTCCGGCCGGGGCGTCGGCGGGGGTGGTGACAATGTCGGTGAAGATCATGTCCACGGCCTGGATCTGGTGCAGCCGTGCTCCGTAGCGGCTGGTGTAATCCCAGCGCAGGTAGCCGACAGTGAGCAGGGCGAGGACTGCGGCGACGGCGGTGGCTGCGGCCGTTTGCCGGGTCAGGAACCGCCGCATCCCCCGGCCGCGGCCGGCGCTGGCCAGGATCAGGGTGAGGCAGATCGGCGCGGCCAGGATCAGGTACTGCTCCTTCGACAAGATCACCAGGAATCCGCCCGTCCCGGCCAGTACCAAGCCGAGGACGGCCGCGGGCCCGCGCCGGCCCAGATACAGCACCCCGGCGGCGGCCAGCAGCAAGCCGACCAAGGCGGCGGGCTCGCTGAACGGGCTGGCGAAAACGTCGAAAAACGCTGCATCGGCCACGATCACCCAGGCGGCCGCCACCACCACTAGCTGAGCCCACGGCCGCATCCGCAGCCCCACCGCCAGCAGCGCGATCCCAGCCGAGGCGATCACGCAGAAGATCACCCCGAGCGCGATCAGGTTCACCGAGCCGGGCAGCCCGAACACCGGCGTCAGCACCTTGGCCAACTGCAGCGGCACCAGCTCAGATGAGGGGTACAGGTGGCGGCCGGCGCATGCGGCCCGGCTTGGCACATAGTCGAAGTAGGCGTAATCGAAGTACCGGTGATGCCGTTGAGGGCTGGCCGGCCCCAGGCCCATGTTGCACATCAGCCGCGGCCCATCGCGGTTATCGGCCTGGCCCACCGGGCTGGGCAGCAAAAAGCGGACCAGGAGCAGGACCAGCGAGACCGCGAAGACCGGCAAGCCCAGGCGGGCAGAGGGAGGCAGCCAGGCAAGCCAACCCGGCCGGCGTTGTGGCACGGCGGCCGGCGTGTCAGGTGTGGTGACCGGGGCATGTGGCGCGGCGGCCCGGTTGTGCTGGGCGGCGGAACCCTCCGAACTGGCGGGCAGCGGAGGCGCTGCGCCTTGCTGAGCCACTGCACCATCGTCCGCCGCATGACCGTAGCCGGGCAGCTCGTATTGTGATGCGTGTTCGCCTGGCACAGGCAACCCCTCAGCGCTCGGCTTGTCGGCGGACAGTCCGAACGATCCTGGTCCAGCACGGCCTGCGGCCGTGGCTTGGTTAGCCTACTGATGGGCGCACCCAGACTGTGGCCGTACGTGGCATTCCCACCGCTCAGTTCGCTGCGAAGGCGGGTAATAGTGGCGCAGATGGACCAAGGTGTCCGTTACCGGCACCGGCGGCGAACTAAGCGGCACACCCGCTGATCGGGCGGCGTTCGGGCTCCTGGTGACCGGAGCGGGTTCGCCCCGGGTTCGGCGGAGACCTTGATGAAACCCCGGGCCACTTCAGGTCCAGGCCGCTACCATTGCCGTTGCCTTGCTTGTCCATGGCTGTTCTGTGACCGTAAGGCGCTGGTACGCCGGCAAGCGGATCAGGTGTCGCGTTGACGTTGAGCGATAAGTCAGGCCGGGCGCGACCCGGCCGGAGAAGCCGCGGGCCCCGCGCTCGCGAGCCCCGTATCTACCTGCACATCGGCGAGCCGAAAACGGGCACTACGTTCGTGCAGCAGGCCATGTGGGCTAACCGCGCCCGGCTGGCTGCCCAGGGCGTCATGCTGCCTGGCTACAGTCATCGAGATCATAATCGTGCAAGCCGCGACCTGCGCGAGGCTCCGCGGCTGGCCGGTGATCCGGCCGCTCCGTGGACCGGCGAGTGGGAGGTCCTGACCGGCCAGGCGCTGCAGGCGCGCGGGACCGTGGCTATCTCCGATGAGGTACTGGCGGCATGCAACCCGCCTCAGGCCGACCGCGGCATCCGGTCACTGCTTCCGGCCGAGGTGCACGTCGTCCTCACCGTGCGCGACATCGCCAGCCTGCTGCCTACCGAGTGGCAGGAGACTGTCAAGTGCCGCGGCACGGTTCCCTGGGAACAGTGGCTGGCAGGCGTCATCGACGCCGCACCGGCCGCTGACCGGCGCCGCCGGTCGTGGTTTTGGGCAGCCCATGACACGCTAGCCATCCTCCAGATGTGGTCGCGGCACATCCCGCCGGACCACGTACATGTCATTACCGTGCCACCGCAGGCACCGGCCGGGGCGCTCTGGGCACGGTTCGCCTCCGTGGTGGGAATCGATTCCCGCGGCATCGACGTCCCGGCAGCACGTGTCAATGGCTCGCTGGGGCCGGCCGAAGCCGAGTTCTTGCGCCGGATGAACGAGGCGCTGTCAGACGGCATGCCCGAGTGGTTTTACAGCCGGAACATCAAGCGAATCCTTGCGCAGAACGTGCTGAGCGCCCGGCCGCTCCAGCCGCGCCTGGCCCTGCCTCCCGACCAGCTGGCCTGGGCAAACGAACAAGCGCAAATCCTGATGGCGGCCCTGCGCGATTCCAAGTACCACATCGTCGGTGACCTGCACGACCTGCTTCCGCTGCCCGCCACCAGCCACTATGTCGCGCCCGCTCGCCTGCCCGCCGACCAGCTGCTGGAGGCCGCCGTGCACGCCGCAGCGGCACTGGCCGATCACCAGTACCGGGAAAGCCACCCAGTCAGGCCTCAGACACAGCCACCGCGCAGCCCACGGCAAACGGCCAGCAAGCTGGAATGGACCGTCCTGAACGGGTCATGGACGCGACGGGTGCTCCGCAACGCCAGCCACCTCGGGCCCGTGCGGCGCCTGCGCGTCCTGATCTGGTGCGTACTGATGCATCCCGCCCGCCACCGGCTGTATCCAGCTCCCGCCCGCGATCTCGATGCTTACACCGATCCCCAGTAGAACCCGGAGCCCGCGGAAGGCGTCCTGACTGCCCACTCGCCCTGCAGCCCCGCCGTCGGTAGCGTCAGCCGGTGGGGAACGGCGGCTGCCACCACGACGGTGTGGCCTCTAGCTCGATGCGATCAACCCACTTGACCCACCAGTAGCCCCGCCGCCCGGGAGCCACGAGGCGCACCGGGAATCCGTGATCGGCGGAGAGGGGAGCACCGCCCACCTGCGTCGCGAGCAGCAAGCGATCCATGTCGTGGATCGGGAAACGGACCCAGTAGCCGGTGACCGAGTGCACGTACACGCTGTTCGCGTTCCCCTCGCGGTGGAGCAGCGTGTCCAGCGGCAGGCCGGTCCAGTCTTGGTGGGAGAACCAGCCGGACGTGCAGTCCAGCGTTGCCCGCACCGTGGTGTCGTACGCGGTCAGCTGCGCCAGCGTCAGCTCGTGGCGTCCTTGCCCGTCCTTGATAGACAGCCGCCACCGATCCGGGTCGATGGTGGGCACCGCGTCGAGCAGCCAACTGGTCGCTGGCATCGCCTCTGGCTGGAACGACGCGACCTCGTACGAGCCGGTGAAACGGCGTCGAGCCCCTGGCAGTGCGAGCCCGGTAATCGCGGATTCGGCAGCCGCGTAGAGCGCGACCGCACCCGCGGCCACCGCACCGGCTCGCAGCAGCGCCCGGCGCGACAGATCCGTCCGGCGCGGCCGGATGCCCCGGGCCCGGATGCCCCGGGCCCAGATGTGCCACACCACCAAAGGCACCAGCGTGAGGGCGACCGCGATATGCACCCACAGCCCGGGCTGACCGACGATCGAGCGCACCAGCCCGGTGGCATAACCGAGCCCCGCGGCGAGGGTAATCAGCGCCAACGCGGCCAGCAGCAGCGACAGCCACCGGCTTAGGCGCGCGCGTCGCAGCCCGCCACGCACCACCCGGGACTTCCACGGGATGAGCAGCACCACGGCCATTCCGCAGATCCCGTGGCCGATGGCTACCCAGGCCCCGTCCGGTGAGCCGATCGCAACCGTGGCGACCCCGGTGCCGAAGGCGAACAGCAGCACGACCAGCAGCGCCTGATTCGTCTGGCGGCCAGGTGGGCGCAGCAGCCTCCGCACCGGACTCGGGGACGGCCGGGGTTCGCCCCTACGACGGCGCATAACAAACGTTATGCGACAGACCGGGGAGGCGCGCTCGCCGAGCCGCCTGGAGCGGGTTAGCTGGCCGCTTGCCCCCGGGCCGCGTGCGGGCGGGCGGGGATGCGGACGCGCAGCACCGTGTTGCCTGGCTGGGAGTCAATGGTGATCGTGCCGCCGTGGCGCTCTACGATGATGCGCTGGGCGATGTCGAGACCAAGACCGGTGCCTTTACCTGCTTCCTTGGTCGTGTAGAAGGTCTCGAACGCGCGGGCCGCCACTTCCGGCGGCATGCCCGAGCCGGTGTCACCGACCTCGATGACGACATCGTCCTCCTCGGCCCGTGTCACCAGCCGCAGCGTGCCTTCTCCGTCCATCGCGTCGATGGCGTTGTCGATGAGATTGGTCCACACCTGATTAAGCTCGCCAGCGTGCGCCTCGATCTCGGGGACGCTGGGATCGTAGTCACGCACGACCGTGATGCCAGGGCGGAGCTTGTGCCCGAGCATGACCAGCGTGCTTTCGAGGCCGTCCGTCACGTCGATCCGCTGCATCGATGCGCGGTCCATCTGTGAGTAGGACCTGACGGCGGCGACGAGCCCGGAGATACGCCGGTTCGACTCCTTGATGTCTGACAGCAGAGTGGCGACGGAGAACGTGCTCGCCACCCACTCCAGACCCGCCTCCAGAGCCGGTCCTTCCAGCACCGCGGCGGCCCGCTCGCACCAGGCCACGTCGATCCCGGCGGCGGCGAGCGGCGGGGCGATGATCCACTCACGATCGATGCCGTGCCGGCTAAGCCACGCCGACAGGGCGTCCTCATGGTCGGCCAGGATCAGCGGATCCTGGACTGGCACCTGAGGCCCGGCTTCAAGGCGCAGCGTGTCGATTGCGGCGAACTGCTGGGCAGAGATCTCCTCATTGGCGAGCCGGGCGAGCGACGCTAGCAGTGTCTGGCACGTGGTCTCGAGGGCGTCGACCGCCCGGGCGGTTGCGGCGGCCGGGTTGTTGATCTCGTGAGCGAGACCCGCCGCGAGCTTGCCCAGCGTGACGAGGGACTCACGCTGCCGTACCGTTGACTCGATCGATCGCGCGGTGCCATAGAGCCCTTCGATGAGGTGCCTGCCGAGCGGGAACCAGTCGTTGAGCCGGTCGCGGAGCACCGCGGCCGGCACCCGCAGCACCCGCCCGGCGGTCGCTCCGCGGCCGGTCGCGAGATAGACGCCGTGTTCATCGAATGCGCGGAATCCACCGGCCCAATGGCCCGGCGCGTCCCACTTTCGCACCACGGTGTCCTCGCGGCCGACGTGGCGCACGAGGTCCATCGCCCCGTCGAGGAGCACCCACCAGTAGTCCGCATGCTCACCCTCGCGGAACAGATCCACGCCGGGCTCGATACGGATCTCCGCACTGCCCGCGATCAGCTCGGCGAGCTGGTCGCGGGTCAGGCCGTCGAAGAGCCTGAGCGAGGCCAGTTCGTCGATAAGCATCAGACCGTGGCCAGGTAGCGGTGCACGTGGTAAATCGACATCGCGCCTTCACCTACGGCCGACGCGACCCGCTTCATGGAGTCCAGCCGCACGTCGCCGGCCGCGAATACGCCGGGCACGCTTGTCTCCAGGGTGAACGGGGGGCGGGGCAACGGCCAGTGCCGCACATAGGCGGGCGCCAAGAGGTCCTGGCCGGTGATGATGAACCCCTTATCGTCGCGGGCTACGTCGGAGCCAAGCCATTCGGTGTGAGGTGTGGCGCCGATGAAGATGAAAAGCCAGCTCGATGACACCTCCTCCGTGATGCCTGAGCCCCGGTCGGCGAGGGTCAGCCCCTCCAGGTGCCCATCGCCCCGGCCGGCCACCAGCTCGCTGCGATACCGCACCTCCACGTTGGGCGTGCCCTCGATCCTCTCGACCAGGTACTTGGACATCGTGCCCGCGAGTGAGGCGGCCCGGACCACCAGCACCACCCGCTTGGCAAAGCGGGACAGGTTGAGCGCGGCCTGGCCGGCCGAGTTGGCCGCGCCGACGATGTAGACATCCTCGCTCTGGCACTGGCTCGCCTCGCTGGCGGTTACGCCGTAGTAGACGCCCCGGCCCGTGAACTCGTCCAGGCCGCTCGCATCCAGGCGCCGGTACGACACGCCGGTGGCCACGATGAGCGCGCGGGCCTCAATCTCTCCCGAGCCGTCGAAGAGCACCGTGCGCACCGGCCCGCGTTGCTCGAAGCCGACGACATCGCGGGCCAGGACCATCTCGGCGCCAAAGCGGGAAGCCTGCGCTATCGCACGCCGGGCCAGGTCGGAACCGGTCAGCCCCTTCGGAAACCCGAGATAGTTCTCGATCGCGGCGCTCTCCCCGGCCTGGCCGCCGGGCGCCTGACGCTCCACGATGACGGTACTCAGGCCCTCCGACGCCCCGTACACCGCAGCCGCCAGGCCCGCCGGGCCGCCACCCACGATGCACACGTCATACAGCGGCCGGCGCGCGGTGGTAGGCAGCCCGAGAGCGCCGGCAAGATTGAGAACCGACGGCGAGCGAAGCGTGTCGCCCTCTGGGACGAGGACCAGCGGGAAATCGGCGGGTGTCGCGTTCGCGAGATCACGCAGCCGCCCGGCCTCGGCATCTCGCTCAATGTCATACCACCGGTATGGCACATGATTGCGAGCCAGGAACGTCTTGATCTCGTAACTACGATCTGACCACCGGTGCCCGACCACCCGTACGTCCAAGGTGCGGTCCGGGTTCTCCTGCC
>Ga0306925_10004445_pt1 | contig 12665 bp, 17 predicted proteins | sample flu12Cox44000176_FD_203755 | JGI IMG/M metagenome (GOLD analysis project Ga0306925, IMG submission 203755) | Lab enrichment of tropical soil microbial communities from Luquillo Experimental Forest, Puerto Rico - flux8day.12C.oxic.44.000.176 (v2)... | ecosystem: Environmental > Terrestrial >...
ATCAACTCATGTTCGCCATTATCACTCCAGCCTTGATCAGCGGCGCGTTTGCCGAGCGCATGAAGTTCAGCGCAATGGCGGCGTTCATGACGCTATGGTCCCTGGTCGTATATGCGCCCATGGCGCACATGGTTTGGGGCAAGGGTGGTTTATTGAACGCGAACCTCGGTGGTCGCTTCCCCACCCTCGATTTCGCCGGGGGCACGGTGGTACATATTACCTCGGGGGTCTCGGCCCTGATGTGTGCACTGTACTTGGGAAAGCGCACTGGATATCCCAGGGAGACGTTGCCACACAGTGTGGTGATCAGTTTCATAGGAGCCTGTCTCTTGTGGGTAGGTTGGTTCGGATTCAACGCTGGCAGCGCATTGAGCGCCGGTAGCTTGGCAACCAGCGCATTTGTGGCCACTCATTTTGCAGCCGCGGCAGCCGCGATCGGGTGGGCGGGCGCGGAATGGCTGTATAACGGAAAACCGAGCGCACTGGGTGCTATCTCCGGCTGCGTTGCCGGGCTGGTGGCCATCACTCCGGCGTCGGGTTTCGTTGGACCGATGCCTGCACTATTCATCGGACTGGCCGCTGGAGTGGTCTGCTTCGTCATGGTGGCGCGGGTAAAACTGCACTTCGGATACGACGATTCGCTCGACGCGTTCGGGGTACATGCAGCAGGGGGGACCGTGGGCGCGTTGCTTACGGGCGTCTTCGCCAGCAAGCTCATCAACCCAGTGTTCAAGGATAATCGCGGCAATGTGCTGGGATCGGGCATGATTGATGGGAACTTTGTTCAAATCTTCAACCAACTAGTGGCTGTCATTATCGCCGTCTTGCTAGCAATCATAGGAACGCTGGCAATCCTGAAGCTGATTGACCTGATGATTGGATTGCGTGTCTCGGCGGAGGATGAAATCGAAGGCCTGGACGTCACGCAGCATGGCGAAGAAGGCTACAACTGGGAGGGCGCAGCACCGTAACCGCAGATGGCAGTGCAATTAGCAGACCGCGAAATGATGTCGCGACTAAGTCAAATCTCGGCAAGCTACGAGACACGAATATGAAATCTAAGAGGAATCTTTATGACTAAGCTCGAAGCGATCATTCAACCTACGAGGTTCGAGGCGGTTAAGGACGCGCTGCACGAGATTGGCGTGGACGGCATGACCGTCCTGGAAGTGCGGGGACACGGTCGACAGAAAGGCCATACCGAGTTCTATCGCGGACGCGAGTACTCGGTGGACGTACTACCCAAGGTGAAGATCGAAACCGTGCTCCCGGATCGCTTGGTCGCTAAGGCCGTCGAAGCTATCACCGGCGCCGCCCGCACCGGAAAGATCGGCGACGGGAAGATTTTTCTCACGCGAGTGGATGACGCGGTTCGAATTCGCAACGACGAGCGCGGCGAGGCTGCGCTGTAAAAAGACGCCGGGCTACAAATAACGATAGGACTGCCGTAGGGAGAGAGTGACTTGCCTACGGCCGCGAAGCCCTGGCAGATGACACTTTATCTTCGGAGGAGAGACGCTCTTTCCTGGCTGTCCAGTCGCCTCGAGGAACTAAGGCATCGTCGCTCGTGGTTCAGCTGTCCCCTCCCTTGCAATGGTGCGGACCAAAGACGTGGTCAGAGAGAGGCGACACTGGTCGCCACCGCCTTGCGAGTCGGGTGGAGACAAAGACTCGTGGTTAGCGTCGGATGGTTGTAACCGCCGCCCCGCAATGTACCGCACGCATTAGAGGACCGGCTGGTAAGCTGACGCAGAGCGGGTGGCAAGGGACTCGCCGCCCAGTGCAGACGTCACCTACTCTGACCAAGTTAAGCAACTGGTCGACGCAGCGTGAAGACGACGGGCAAATCAGATCAACTGGAAGAGCATGGATGTAAACGAGATCCGGTACCGGCCCAGCCAGCGGAACTTTAGACTGGTAGTAAGCGATAGGAGTGCACATGCCAACAGGAAACGATGCCTTGACAGAACGCCTTTCCCGATCTCGCGAAATCAACCTCAGTGTGATCGGCAGAAAATCAGGCCGCACCATATCAAACCCAGTCTGGTTCGTATTCGAGGAAGGTAAGCTTTATCTCCTGCCGGTGCAGGGGTCCGACACACAGTGGTACAGGAATGTGCTCAAGAACCCGTCGATTCAGATCGATGCCAGGGGCGCAGAGGCGAAATTGAAGGCCGTTCCAGTCAACGACGTCACTCAAGTATCATCCGTGGTCACGAAGTTCCGCGACAAGTACGGGGCCGGCGATGTGAAGAAGTATTACTCAAAATTCGATGTCGCTATTGTCGCTCAGGTGCGGTGATGGGCGTCTCTTCCCTGCCGTCAACGCTGTCTCCGGTCGTCGTTCGACTGATCGGTGCCAAGTTGAAGCAGTTTGCGGAGCAGAAGACGTTCCGCGAACTTGGGCTATTGCACGCACCCTCGGTTCCGAAAAAAATGCGGGCCTAGAACGCAGGGCTCCGTCGGTCGCGCCCAGTTGCCGGTTTTTCAAGTAGCCGCGATTCACTCAGGGCGAGGTCTCTTGGGATCTCAGCGGAAATTCTCCACAAGCATAGCTTGGGCTTGCTCCTGGCCGGGCTGGTCAAAGGCAACAAGCTTTGCGTCGGGAGTCGCGCTGAGCCAGAACGGGGTGCGGTTCAGCACCGCGACTGTCATGGTGCGATCGTGCGCGAAGTCGTAGAAACTGAGGACGGCCTGATGTCCAAGGGACGGACCAACGAAGAGAATTCCGTTCTTGGTGACTTGCCAGCTTGCCCACGAGCCGGGACGGACTAAAGGCACAGGCGCTTCGTCACCGCCGTCGATCGGGACACGCCAGACTTCGGGCTCGGCCAGGGGGTTCTTTGCGTAGTAGACGAATTTGCCATCGAGTGATTCGAGGGCGGCGTGTCCGCCGTGCTGCGTGACCTGGAGCGGCGAGCCGCCGCTGGCTGGGACCTTCCAGACCTGCCAATCCCCGGTGCGCCTGGAGGCAAAGTAGACCCATTTGCCGTCGCGCGAAAAGCTCGGACAAACGCCTTCCGCCAGCGTCTGCGGTCCGCCGCCATGTAGATTCATGACCACGATTTTCTGCCCACTTTTTGAGCCGACGTCGAAGGCAATAGTTTCGCTGTCGGGCGACCAGCGGGGCGTACCTGCGCCACCAACGGCGGTGAGTTGAAAAGCATTACTGCCGTCGCGATTGCCGATCCAGATTTCCATGGTGCCGGAGCGGTCCGACATGTATGCGAGTTTCTGGCCATCGGGAGAGAATTGCGGTCCCGGTCCTTGGTCAGTGTCGCTGGTGGAAGAGACAGCCAGGTAGGGGCGTTTGTCGGATGTGGCAAGATCCATCTGCCAGATGCTGAGGCTGCGTAACAGTCGCTCGTAGGCAAGGCGATATCCGCGGCGGGAGACTGCAGGATCCCATGCCGGAGAACCGGCCTCGCTGACTTGAACAGCTTCGGCAGCGGAATCGAGGGTAATGCGCCAGAGCGCAGAATGCCCGGTGCGACTGGAGGAAAAAATCACCGAGCGTCCGTCATAGGACCATTTTGGAGGGCTGCTGATTTTGCCGCGCTCGGAAAAGATATGCCTCCAGTCGCCGCCGTCAACCGAGACGGAAAGAATTTCGTTAGAGAGATCGGCTTCGTGATCGCGCACGAATAGAACTGTCCTCCCATCCGGCGAAAACACTGGTCCCCAATCCTGGCTCGACTGAGGTGCCTTGGTGATTTGATGGAGGGCGGAGTCAACAGGCGAAAACAGGTAGATGCCGTTCGCTCCGGCGAAAGCGATGAAATTACCGTTCGGCGACCAATCGATTTCCGGGCGAGTGGGAGACATCCCGCCGGTAGAAAGCTCGTGATCGAGGTCAGCGACCTTCGCAGCCGCCCCTGTGACAATCCGTTGAATCGGCGTGGACGCGGATTGCGCGGCGAGCGCCTTCTCCGCTTGCCGTTTCTGCTCGCCTCCACCATCGGCGGCGATGATGTGAATAGAGGACACCTTGTTGGCCTGTCGGGTGAAGGCGATGAAGCGGCCGTCAGGAGACCAAACGGGGCAGCGGTCCCTTTCATCGCTGGTGAGCTGCAAAGGATGATCGCCGCCGACGGGGCTCACGTAGATACCGGCTTCCCCAGGCTTCGAGTGCTCTCGGAAGAAAGCGACGGAGACGCCATCGGGGGAGAAAGCGGGCGCCGCGGTGTCGGAGAAGGGCAGCAGCGGTCGCGAGTGCTCGACGATGGCAGGGTCGGCTTTGGCCCCGCTGAACGGGGATACCGGCCGGATGACGAGCGCTGCTGCCATCAAGAGCGTGAATAGTAAGCCCACACCCATGAAGTATCTCCGCCATGCGCTGTGAGCTGGGGAGGCCTCGATCGGAAATTGCGCCTCAAGGGTGAACTGCGACACCGGTTGCGGCTCAACCGGGGCCCGAGCTTCAGAATTCGGTTTGGCGGGAGGAGGTGCTGGCCGTACATCCAGCCACTCAACCTGGGAGATGAAGCGGTAGCCGCGACGCGGGAGAGTCTCGATGTAACGAGGGTTGTCCGCGGAGTCGCTCAGGGCATCACGGAGCTTGTTCACGGCGGCGTTGAGGCCGTGGTTGAAGTCAACGAAGGTGTCGGCAGGCCAGAGGCGGGAGCGCATCTCGTCGCGCGTGACAAGCTCACCAGGGCGACTGAGAAGCATGGCCAGGATTTCGAAAGCCTGTCCGACGAGCTTGACCCGGGTGCCGAATTTCCACAGCTCGCGGGTATGTAGGTCCACGTCATAGGGCCCAAAGCGCGCACGACTGGATTGATCTCTGATCATTTGCGCCCGATCAACGTTAGCCGTTTTCTACATCATCCCCTAAAGTTCTACGCTGAAAGGCAGCTGTTAGTTCCCTTGGACGAACAAATAAGTCGTTTGTCATCAGACCATTAGTGGATGAGGTAGCGATGGACTGGTAAATGAGGCGAGGGGCATCGAGAAATGATCCGCTTTGTATTGCGACATCTCGGGTTCGGCGGCAACTTGTGTCCAAGTCGAGGGACTCCGCCCTCAGGCTGGGAGGATCCGTGAGAGCACGAAATGTTTTGGTAGTAGTAACCGCAGCTGCGCTCAGCGTAGGAATCATGGGAGGAGGTCGGGCAACTGGGCAGGTGGGGTCGAAAGAACAATGCAGCCTGGCCGTGGTTTCCCGGCTTGCAGAGCGCGATGGTCCGGTTTGTGACCTATCAATGGTTCGGCGCATGGCGAAGAACGGAAGTGCCTTTGAGCAGAATCAGCTGGGGATTGCATCGATCCTGGCGATTGGGCCGGACTACAGCGAAAAAGAAGCTCTGGCATGGTTTCAACGCGCTGCACAGCGGGGCTATGCGCCCGCAGAAGTAAATCTGGCCGTCATGTACATCAACGGATGGGGAGCTTCTGTGAATTACGGAGCCGGCTTGCATTGGCTACAGGCAGCCGCGGATCAACACTTCCCGCGCGCCTACTACAACCTGGGGATCATGTATCTCGAGGGAAAAGGAGTTCGGCAAGATGACGGCAAGGCGTTTCGCTGGTTCCAGAAAGGGGCTGAGGCGGGCGACAGCAGCGCCCAGACGAACCTCGGATACATGTATGACCAGGGGCGGGGATGTGCAAGGAATGTCGTGAAGGCGGCGGTGTGGTATCGAAAGGCGGCAGAGGCGGAAAACCCGCTGGGGGAAAACAATCTGGCCGATCTATATCTGAAGGGCGAGGGGGTGGCGCACGACGATGGCGCGGCTTTTGCCTGGTTTCAAAAGGCGGCGGCGCAGGGGCACACAGGCGCGAGGATCAAACTGGGATATCTGTACGCCGAAGGGCGAGGCACAACCAAGAATCCGCAAGCTGCGTATGCTTGGATCAAAGCCGCAGAGATGGCCGGGGATCCGCGGGGAAACGAGCTGCTTCGTTCGCTCGAACAGGTCCTGACGGCGACGCAAGTCGCCGAGGCAGGGGAAGAAGCCGGCAGGTTGCAGCAGCCCCGAGCGGAGCTTTCGGCCAAGAACTTCGCGCAGTGATTTGAGGACTGCGCAGGAAAAGAAGAAAGCAACTCAGGCGGGACCACGTGAGTCATCTAATCTTGACAATCCAGCAGGCGCGCTACCCTGCCTGGGCGCGAAAATCCACATCAATGTTGATGTAGAGATGGTGAAGTCCACCGACCGGCTGCCAACACGAGTAAGAATCGGCGGCCGTTACCGAAGTGGAGTGGTACGCCAAGTTTCCCGAGCAGAGCTACTTCAATGTGTCCAGCCCGAAAGGCGCATCCTTCAGTATGGCCGTTCATCTCCCGGGCTTCTCACGCTCTGGATATCACGTGCTACTGGCAACGCCGACAGTGCCACCGACCGTCACTGTTAGGGTTCCATCGAAGGCGGCAGGACAGGCATTCAAGCTGAAAGACGGCAAATTCATCGGCGTTTTGGATCCGGGCTTCTTCGACCCGATCATCGACCGGTGGGTAGAGTCGTACACCCCCAATCAGCTTCCGATTTTCCAAACCGATAACGTTTTCGAGGCGCCGGGAGCAGTCCTCAAGAATTGCTGAATTGGGGCTTATCACGCTTCGCATGGGCCGCTCCACCGCGCAGACCTGGATTTATGCCGTCTACACCGAACCTGGCACCTTTAGGGGCTACGCCTTCGTCGACGTTGTGCCTTTAAGCCACGCGGTCGCGGAGTGGCTGAATGAACCCTTCGGAGGCGCCTTTCCCGGCATTAACCTGATACGGCCTGCCGTTCTGCCCGGCCAGGGAGGCAACTGCATCATTAACTTCGAGACCGGAGACCCGTTGGAAGCTCTGCTGCCTGCAACCTGGTTCACCGAGATGACCAATGGAACGGTTTACCATTGCAGGACGAGGCATTCCTCTCCTGGTACCTGCATGGACATTCCCTTTGGCGTGGATGGGTTCTCCCGCTCCTGGGAATGTGCTCGTGTGCTGCTCGCCGCCAGACGCGAATGTCATTTTTGATCCTTGAATCGTTATGTATTAAGGAGGCTATGCATGGGACTGTCCTGGCAACAAGGTCCACTTTCACCAGGAGCAATCGGACGTTTTCTCACGCCCGAACCGCTCCCCAAAGAGCTCTTATATGCCGAGCCATTGCGCCGACGTATGCGCGTGCGCTTCGGCGGCGCATGGATCGCTGACAGTGAAAACGTCATCCTGCTCTTCGAACCCGGGCATTACCCAATGGCGTACTTCCCGGAGAGCGATGTCTCTGCAGATACCTTGCAACGGACCGAGTACACAACCCATCACCACGAACTCGGGGTCACTTCGTGGTATGTGGTTCGAAGGGGAGATAAGAGCGCGCCGCGTGGAGCATGGCAACACACCAATTTGCCTGATTACGCAAGCGAGTTGCGCGCACGGGTCGCATTTGCCTGGCCCGCGATGGACGCCTTCTACGAAGAGGACGAAAGGATCGTGGGCCATGCCGCCGACAGCTACCACCGCATCGACATTCGTCAGACATCCCGTCACCTCGTCGTCCGCCATCGTGACCGCATCATTGCCGGTACTAAACGGCCCATGGTTCTCTACGAATCCGGCTTCGCACCCCGTTGGTACGTTCCGCGAGCCGACATTGATGAGTCGGTACTTACCGCCTTGGAACGCAAGACCTTTTGTCCGTACAAAGGGTTATGCAGCTATTACGACATCGGTGACGCGCATCTGGCAGCGTGGTCGTATCCCGACGCCTATCCCGAGGTGCGTCGTATCTCCAACTTGGTGTCGTTCGAGCCGGATATAGTCACAGTTCACCTCGATGACAAGCAGCTGCGGCTTGAGCCGGGTCAGGCTGTGATCCCTCACGGCATGGATCGTGAGCTCACCGTTGCCGAGGTGATGGGGAAGCAATCGTGAGAACAGCAACGTTTTCAGTCGAAGTGATCACTCTGCCGGTGAGCGATGTCGACCGAGCGCTGCGATTCTACGCCGATCAGGTTGGCTTCATTCTCGACGTCGACTACAGGCCGAACGACGCGTTCCGAGTCGTGCAGCTCACTCCGCCGGGCTCCAACTGCTCGATCCAGATCGGTAACGGGCTGACCAACGCGCCTGTGGGATCAGTTGGCAACGTCTATCTCGTCGTCACTGACCTCGAGGCCACGCGGAGACGACTACTCGAACGTGGGGTGAAGGTCGGTGATATCCGGCACAAGACGCCTATCGGTGCGTGGGACGGAAGTTTCGCACTCGGCATCGACCCCGCGCGCGGGGACTATGCCAGCTTTGCAGACTTCTCCGACCCCGACGGCAACGGGTGGGTGCTTCAGGAACGGGGCTATCGGAATTTGTGACCAATCAACAGGGAACGAAAAGAGCTGCAGCTCCCGCCGCTTGCACGGTTTGGCAGACCTCGATGCGCGAGGCGGCTATTTCGTCAGCCGCCCCGGCGTATCGACCTGCTATATCTGGGTATCTCCATGACTTCGATCAGACGAGAGAGTATTTGTTGTTGCCGGCAAGATTAAATGAATGGCTTACGCCGCGAGCGAACGCCAGGTCTCGCTTACTCGGCGAAATTAAGCCCCAGGGCCTTCAGGTAGCCTTGATTGACATGACACTTGCCCCATTCGACATTCTTGAGCACATCAGCGAATGCCGCATCAATATGATCCCGCGGCGGACGCTTTGCAATAGGGTCTTCTGCTTTGCCTGTATTTTCGGTAAGCTTTGCAAAGGCGACGATTTCGCTCCAATATGCCGGCCTCGCGAAGGAAACCACTGACCTTGGACGGTCCATCTTCTTGTATGGCCAGAACGCCCAACCAACCCGGTTCTTGTCCAGCAGCTCGCGATATTGGGCGATCCATTCGTCCGTGTTCTCTCCCCACTCGCTCATCCAGATGGGAACGTTGTACTTGTCGCGAAAGTCAAGGTATTCCTGGATGGAAGCTTGGACCGCGGGCATCCAGTATTTGTGAAAGTTATACATAGCCTCTCTGTCGAAGGGGGAACCGAAAACCTTAAAATTCGTGTCCCACTGGGCTCCGCCGAGGATGATGTGATTTTGTCGACCTCGCGAATGGCAGCTACGATGCGACGTTAGAGCGGTCCAACTGGCTGTTGTATTTGAGAAGCGCCGGGAAAGGAGGAATCGGTTCATTGAGCAGGTCGTAGCCCAGCACCGTCTTCGATGCGCGATAATGCTCAGCGGCGACTGTCGAGAGCGATATCGCGAAACAAAGAGCGTAAACAAAAGCGGAGCGAAGTCTTACTCGTAAGTGCATCTATGCTGGGTCCTTTGGAAGACGAAATGTCCTTTGGGAGACGAAATATGCAGGGTAGCAGAGACGTGTTCACCATGACAAACATACCGTCCAGGTCAGGCCAAACCTGCCGGCGCTGTGAGCGTGCACTCCAACTCGGTTATATTCATTGGCGGCTGCAAATGCCGCTCAATCCGAGGCGAAAATGAGGAATGTAATCTTCGCAATCAACATTACCATAGATGGCTGCTGCGACCACACCAAAACAATTGTGGAGCGAGCGGGCGGCGGGCCAATCGAAGGTAATGAAGAAATAGAATATTATACGCATCTCGCGCGAGATGTTGACCTACTCGTCTTTGGGCGTAAAACCTATCAATTGATGGCTCCTTTTTGGCCTGATCTCGCAAAAAAACCATTCTGGGGCAAAAGCAATTAACGAATTTGCTCAAACATTTGACTCCATCAACAAAATTGTTTTGTTCACAATCATTAGACAGCGCTGAAGGAACAAATACGAGAATTGTTCGTACGAAGCTTCAAGACGAAATACTTAAATTGAAGCAAGAACAAGGCCAAAAATATTTTAGTCGGAGGTGTAACTATTCCTTCACAACTTATACAGCTTGGTTTAGTTGATGAATATCGTTTTGTCGTTCAGCCAATAGTTGTAGGAGAAGGAAGAGGGTTGTTAGAAGGTGTTATCCTACAGGAGAGATTACAATTAGAACTTGTTGAGTCGAAGATTTTTAAATCAGGATGTGTTGCGCTTCGTTACTTGAAACAGTGACAGAAAAAAATCAGCCGGCAAACAGCAAAATCACCGTAGAACGTTTGCTTGTTTGCTTTTGCCCGACCACTTTGCTGAACTCGCCAAGAGTTCCAGCTACCTCGGCTTGCCTTCCTAATGTTCACATTCGCTCCGGCTGGTTACGAAGCCACAAGCCGACTCTTTGTTGTCTCGGTCGCACCGCTGGCCTCACGGCTTTTGTGAACGTATGCGAGGGGCGGCGGCCTGATAACGCCATGAACAGGACCGCTCGGCGCATGAAGTTCTACCAAAGGAAAACCGACGAAAAGGGTACTGGTCCCGGGAGGCTTCGTGTCGATCAGGTTCTTTTTTAGTTCACTTTGCCAACACTGAAGTAGCTTACGAATTTGCAACAGCTGGGCGGTAGAGCATAGGTTGTTGAAAACCTCGGGACTTGGTTTTATCCACTTCCAGCGCATTCATAATTCCTCTGCAGTCTCGGTTGTGCTTTTGCTTCGCTGCGTGCCCGCGCCGTTTCAATTGCAGAATGGAGTTTGTCACGCAATACCGCGTGCGGCGGCAACACAGTGAGATACTCGGCTACATGGATACCAGCGGTGCCAAGCTCGAACAACTCAATTTGGTCGCTGTTCTTGCCCGCTGCACAGAAGGATGCCCAGTGGCAGCTCCTCATCGGGCTCGCGCTCATTTTGAGCGAGCCACCGAAGATGGAGTTCTATCTGGCTTTTATATTCTGGCTTGAACGCGCCCAGCTTCAGCTCTACCACGACGGGCCGCTGAGTTTACGCTCATAGAATAGTAGATCAATGTAAAAAATCATCGCCGTCAAGCTGGATGCGCCTCTGCCAGGCCGCGAAAAAGAGAAACCCGCTCCCAACTCCAGCAAGAAGGTCTCTAACTCGTCGAGAATGTTGCAGGATTGGGTTAGACATCCATTTTTACTATGGCGCACTGACCGGGGCTAACCGATCCAGCCAAAACTGCTTTTCTTTCTCAAACGCTTTCCGATCTTCGGGGGTAACTTTTTGAACCCGGCCCGCCCCCTCCTCAACCGTGACGACTTTCCGCAGCGCGCCTTCCGTCGAGGTCAAATAGAGGGTTTGGTCGTTTGTCGTCTCGTTCACAACAAAAAGAACAACGTCGTTCTTGTTTGCGGTCGAGACATCAAACCCCTGCACCACTTTCCCGGTCCGCACCACGCCTTGCCTGACGAGACACTCTTGTTCTCGCGATAGGCCCAGCAGGGTGGAAAGATGCGGCGGCAACTTTGCATGCAAGCCTTCTTGCAGGGTTTTGTCCACAGCTTGTACCATCCTTTTTCGAGCCTGCGGACTTGGCGAAGGCCTCACCTGCGCCGGTGTGGCCGACATAAACATCACCCCCGTTAAAAGGAGGACCACAGCTACCGCCAATCGACTCGACCATCCTCCGTCGAATTTCGACACTCACCCCTCCAATCCAATCGGCCCACATGCCACTTCTCCCGGCCTGCAAGACTGCAAGAGGCACTAGCTCCGTACCGGGTCGTCGCCGAACTCCGACTATCATACTCACACGGTAGATGCCGGTACTTTGGAAACAAAGGTTCTTGCGCAGAAATCGAAAGCCGGAGAGGGCAATTCATGAATATACCTGAGAAACCACTGGGGCCGGATTTTCGCGAGCGGGCAAAAGCCAACGATGTGCCGGTGGCGCGTCTGATTGGATTTGAGGCCAAAGACATTGCCGGTGGACGGGCAACGGTTGTCCTGGCCGCGGGATCACAGCACGCCAATCCCCATGGGGACCTTCAAGGCGGCATTCTTTGCGACATTGCCGATGCCGCAATGGGCTTGGCGTTTGCAAGCACCCTCGCAGCCCACGAGTCCTTCACTACTGTCGAATTGGAAAATAAATTTCTTTCGTCCGGTCTGGCAGGCACAGCTGAAAGCAGAAGGAACTGTCGTACAGCGGGGCCGCACGATCGGCTACATGGAGTGCAGTCTGACGGACGAGGAAAACCGTCTGGTGGCGAAAGCGGCATCCACCTGCATGGTTTTTCGGGGCCAGCGCGCCACCGGACGATAATTTCGACTCAAGTCAGCAAGGTGGTGTGGGACGCACACTGCCCAACACTGCCCATTCTTCCCCGTCCACTGCCCGAGAGGCTTTGTTTGTAAATATTTCTACGACTGCTCTTTTACCGGAAGGAGCTGACGATGAAAATTCCGGACGCGATCGCTTGGTCAGGAGCGAATCGGACCCGGGTCTCGCCTTTACTCGGTCATTGCCGGGCGCACGTAAAGTCTATGCGGCATACGTTGCCCAACCGCAATCTTACCGAAGCTTGCTGAGCGAGCGTAATGCCCAATCGGCGAGGCTGTGTGGCAAGGGAGCATATCCAAGCGCGGAACTTTCTTTCTGGCCATCAGTCAAGACCCATCGGAGCAACCCGACAAGAGCAGCCTTCTTGGCCTGGTCGCTGCTTTCCTCCGGCAGCAGAAGCCAAGTGAATGTGGCAATTGGATAGGCTCCCTTACCCGGGGAGTTGGTGATGGACGCAGGTAGCTCCGAGCCAGACCCAAGCGAATCCTTCGCCGCCGCAGCCAGCGTTTCCAGGTCGGCGTGAATGAACTCGCCGGCAGCGTTCCGCACTGAACCAAAGCTCAATTGGTGCTGAATCGCATACACCAG
>Ga0306925_10004448_pt1 | contig 12661 bp, 12 predicted proteins | sample flu12Cox44000176_FD_203755 | JGI IMG/M metagenome (GOLD analysis project Ga0306925, IMG submission 203755) | Lab enrichment of tropical soil microbial communities from Luquillo Experimental Forest, Puerto Rico - flux8day.12C.oxic.44.000.176 (v2)... | ecosystem: Environmental > Terrestrial >...
CTTCGAGTTGGTGGTCCCAAGTCGGCGCATGAGGGCGGCAAAGTGTGACACCTGTGGATCGCCGCCAAGGTGGGTCGCTAACCGCTTTAGCACCCGCTGTGCATTCTCTGCCCCAGGCGTCCCCGCCTCGATTGCCTCCCTGAAAAGAAAGTAAGCCTGGAGTCCGCGACCGCTGCTATTGATGTGGGAGAGGATTCCAACATCCAACAGTTCGTCGCACAACTGCTTAACGGCTTCCTCTTTGGTCTTGTTCTGTTTGTAGATATCAAGATCGACGTGTAGCCCCTCGATCAGGGCCACATTGTCCTTCGTGCGCCGCCGTTCTCGTAATGGGGAAACGCAATCGTAAACGGCCATTCCGGGCTTGTCGTATTCGCGCGCAAACGCTTCGGCCGACGCGCGTCCTTGTGCGGTGTCCTCGTAGAAATGTTCGGTACATCCGCCGCCGCCATTGGGAATGGCGGCCACGCAACGAAACAAGTGCATACGTTGGATTCCCCTCTTGAGCTAGTGCTCGTTATTCGTCCCAATACATAAAAAACTATTGCTCGAAGCCCGTCGCGCCCCCTCACGAAAACCCTCGCGCGAGATTGCCCTCGCCAGCACGACACGCCGAAGGTCGGCGGTAAGGCCGTGCGCGATCCAGTCACAGCACTGGCCGCAGATAAACAGTTTTCCAGTGGAGGCCGTCCACGATAGATATGGAACCGTGAGCCGCTTATCGCACATGACGCAGCGGTCCTCTGGGTCCGCCTCAGACATGCGTTCACAGATGTCGTGCGCGCCCGTGATGACTGTCATGCTTCGGCTCCAAAAGGGGCGCGGGCATTTGCGCCCGCACAGTTTCAGCGCACGTCAGAACGGGATTTCGTCGTCCATGTCGGCGGCGATTGACGTTACCGACGCCGTAACGTCGGATTTCGGCGCCTTGCCTACGCGCTCGAAGGCGGGCACCTTCACCCAACCGAAGCGCTTGTGTTCATAGCCGCCGCACCGCAGCTTGATGACGGGATAGTGGTCGCCGTCCTTTGCTGCCATGCGTGCTGATTGCGAAAGCAGGTTCGACACCGCCCGCAAGCCTGTGACGGACATGGTGCTGAACACGTAGACCTGCCCGTCTTCGATGGACTGCATGGGCACCATCTGGATTTCTCTCCAGGGGTCCTCTTGTTCCCCGGTGAACTTGCTTTCGGGCCACGCTGCCGGGTCGCGGTCAGGCAACTCGTCACGCTTCGGCGGAGTGCCGCCGAAAATGAGGCCCAAGCGGAATTCGGGCCGCTGGCCTTCCTCACCGAAGCGCTGATACCCGCCCCGAGCCTGGTCCCAGATGACGGCAAGTTGCGTCCCCTCCGGCAATTCCTTGTCCCCCTCGGTTGGCAAGATGAACCTGCCTTCCTTGTTGAACCTCACCGGAATGCCGGTTGAGGAGTGCTTGGCGAGGTAGTTCATGCCGGCGTTGATGGCGACGACATTATTTTTTGCCACCGGCACGATGGCGTCTTCTTGCTTTAGCGGTTGGGTCATTCGGATTTACTTTCTTCGCGCTGCGTTGGATTGCCTAATTCGTCTCCGCGCGTAGAAGGCGAATTAGGTTTTCGAACTAGGATAAGGTCCTTTGTCGCTCCTGGAAAAACCCGCTCAACTTCGGCCAGCCATCGCAACGCCGCCGGCGGTATCTTGCCGCCGCGAATGAGCGGGAAATCATTACTCATGTGTCATCGTCGCCCGCCGTTGCGCGCGTGTTCGGTCAGGTTTGAATTGCGTGTCCTCTTCCGTGGAGGCGGAAGGTCTGCGCGCACCCCGGGAAGAGCCCGCTGTCGTACGGCTGCACGTCAGGGCGCGCGAGCAGGCGCTTCACGACACTCTCGGCGACTTGACCGCCGGGGACGATGAACCAGCGCATGCCGTTGACGGTGTGCATGCGCAAAAGCAACTTACCCTCGCGCATAAGCTCTAAGGCGAAACTCTCGCTGAGGGTTTGCTCACGCACGTTCGTCTCTCCCTTGTAACTGCTCGTCCATTTGATTCCCCTCTTGAATGACCGGCGGCGGGAGCTAACCCGCGACGCCACCGCCGGCCGCTGAAGCGTCGCGGTGTTAGTTGACCCTCGATGGCAACTGGTCGGGGCTGACGATCCCCGACCGCTCGAAGCCATCCCCAGCCAAGAACTCGAGCAGCGCGTCACGGCAGGTCTTTGAGCAAAAGTGACAACGCGCGTTGAGTTTGCCGGATGCTGCCCACACAAACGCCACGGCCGTACCGATGGCGCAGTCCAGGCACATGTGATGTTCAGCAATGAGCGTGTTGGTTATGTTGTTGGTGATCCGCACTTGCTTGCAGCTCATTCCCTCCATCGCCTCTACCTCGATGTCCCTTTTCATTTCAGTCACCCTCTTGAATGACCGGCGGCGGGGAGAACTGCACCGCAGCGCCACCGCCCGGCCGCCTGAAGCGCCGCGGTTGGCGTCTCTCGTGTTGAGTGATGAAAATCATGACGCGGCGGCCTCATCGAAGCTGCGGAGCGCATCACGACAGTGAGTCAAATTCGCCATGTCGGAAAGGCTGCCGTCCGGTCGCCTGATCCGAAACATGCCCGGCCAATGCTCGTCAGGTACAATGCGCGGATCGAGCCTGGGAGGTCTGCGCCTTAGCGTAACACTTTGCGGTTTTTGCCCTCCGGACATCCCAACGGGCGCTGTTACGCTAAGAACCGCGCCAGCGGCCACGCCAGGGCGTGTCGCCGCCATTCTAATAGGTGTTCCTCGGTTGCGAGTTCGCTGCGCGGCGACCCGGCAGCGTGGGCCACAGAAGCGCGCCGTCGAGCGTTGTGGTTTAAACGGCGAGCCGCAGGCAAGACAGGTGGCGCTCATGGGCCGCCCGCCGCGATGTCGGCGAACAGCTCGCCGAGGAAGACCCGCAAATTCTTGATTCGGGGGCGCGGTGTCGGTATGTTTGGGATTGATCGTGCCACCAAGCCGATCAGAAGTCCGAGGGCCCTGCGCGGTTGCCGCCGCCGGGGCCCTCACCGTGTCGGTCATGCCCCCTCCTCAAGCTGGCGCCGATACTCGTCGGCCGCCTGCACGCTGATCAAACGATGGGTGCCGCGATGATAGGACTTGGGGCCACGGCCCTGAGCCCACTCCTTGTACAGAGACGCACGCGAAATCTTCTCGCGCTTGCAGTACTCCGCGATGGTGAGGACCTGCTGGTCAGTCATATGAGGCTTTCCTTGGCTGTGCGCCACGGTCCACCGAAGCGCACGAACACACGCAATCAGTGTTTTGGTTTTGTGACAGCATCGAGGCACTAATCCCACTCAACAGGCGCGGATCGCAATGCCTCATATCTCGCCTTGCGCCATCGCGGCTTGTCGGTATTCTCGCGCAAATGGAATCGATTCAAATGTCATCGCTCGCAAACGTCGGTTGCGCTCGAATAGTAAGTGAGCATCACGCGCTGTAATGCTGATCCCGCCATGGGATTATCCTCGGACAGCCAGCCCACCACATATCATAATCTCATGCCTGCGAAACTGTCACCGTCGCGTCACCTTCGCATCGGCCGATCTAATTATCTCCGCAGCGCCAACAGGTGCGGAGCGGGCCCCAAATTTATTTTGACAATCACCGCCCCATCGGCGTGACCGTCTTGTCCGGCTTGAAGCCGAACCTCGGCGCACCAGCGCGGATGGCGTCAGCGACGTAGGACGGCGCGAGGTGGCCGTAATGCAGCTCCACCATGCGGGTGTCGCGGTGGCCGAGGTTCTTCGCCACCACCATCAATGGCACGCCAGCCATTGACGCCAGAGATGCCCAGGTGTGGCGCAGGCCATGAAAGCCGATGGACGGGCTAATCTTTGCCCGCTCACACGCGGCGGCCATTAGCGGACCTTGATGCCCTCGCCCCCAAGGTTTGCCGTCCGCCTTCACGAACATCGTGGCGTGTCCGGGTCGTCCGGCGCAGACTTGGGAGAAGAACGCTGTGCCCTCCTCGGTTAGGACGACGTGGCGGGATTTGCCGGACTTGCTTTGCCTGATCGCGAGGGTGCCGGTGTCGGAGTTGAAGTCATGCACTTCCAACGCCACTAGTTCGCCCAGCCGCGCGCCGGTTTCGAGCGCGGCCTGCACAAGCAAGCGGAAGTCGGGATCGCAGGCGTTTATCAGCCGCTTTGCCTCCGCAACGGTGAGGTATCGAATGCGAGCGGTGTTGACGTTCTCAAAGGGCTCTACTCGCGACCATTCCGCATTCGATGACACCTTGCCGTCCTTCCATGCGCGGTTGAGCGCGGCCCTGAGGACGGTTAGCGTCCTGTTTGCCGACGCCTTCCTCGCGCGCTTCGCGTCAACGGTGTCAAGCGCGGCGTACTGCTGCTTTAGCCCCTCGCGCGTGCGCAACCGGGCGGGCGTCCGCGCCAACTGCATCATCCATTGTCGGAGCTTGTCGGCGGTGAGCTTGGCAACTTCGATATCGCCAAGCACCGGACGGATTAGCGCGCGGTCCCGATAGCGAGCGTCAGCGCCGGACTTCCGATTGCCATCCAAGAAGCGCAAGTATTCGTCCATCGCATCGCCAACGGTGATCGGCCCGTGCTTGCCATGGGCGCGGTGTGCGCGTTCGACCATCGCCTCCCGTGCCGCCTCTTGCGCCTGCCAGAAATCGAGCACCGCCGCGCCATCGGCATCGGACACGTCATCCGCAATGCCGATCTTCTGGACTTCATAGGACTGCCCGCCGATGTAATGGCGAGCGACCCAGGTGCCAGCTTGTCCGCCGCCAAGACGGCGGTATCCTAGATGCAGCCCGCGCTCGATTGCCCTGTAATATGGCTTTCCCCGTATCTTGAGCCGGCGGCGAGCATCGCGGCTATCGAGCGCCTTGTCGTGAACCCTGCGTGCCATGGTGGCCCCCTCTTTATTGGACACGGTTGACATAGTGACCAACGTTTGTCCAATATACAGAGGAAAACAGCCATGGACAAGCACAAACAAGAGGGCACAGAAGTGCCAGTGGTTATTGGGTTGCTGCAAACAGGCGTGGACAGCCATGGACGTATCCTCGGCCCTGACAAGGCGCACAAAATTGTGCCATGGTTTGCGGACGATACCAACCGCAGCGCGGAGCTCGGTCGGCATGCGACATCGCCAATGCGGTCTGCGTGAAATCCTGTCGGCGCTTGCGCTGCTTGTGCTCGCTCCCTGCGCGCTCGCCCAGCCGAGCAGCGTGGCCGAAGTCGCGAGCTACCAGGGCGCCGACCGCGAGCAGCGGCTGATCGAAGGCGCCAAACGGGAGAAGGAGCTCACCTTCTACTCGTCCATACCGCCCGACGACATTGCCGCTTTGGTTGCGGCCTTCGACAAGAAATATGGCGTCAAGGTCAAAGTCTGGCGTGCGGATTCGGAAGGCTTCCTGCAACGCATCGTGGGCGAGGCCAGGGCGCGGCGCTTCGAGGTCGATGTCATGGCCGGGTCGAGCTCGGCGCTCGAGCCGCTCTACCGCGAGAACCTGCTGCAAGAGGTGAAATCGCCCAAGCTCGCGGGCATCATTCCCCAGGCCATTGCTCCCCACCGGCAATGGGTGGCGGTCTATCTCAGCACCATCGTGCAGGCCTACAACACCGATCTCGTCCGCAAGGAAAGCCTGCCCAAGACCTACTACGACCTGCTGCGGCCGCAGTGGAAGGACAAGCTTGGCATCGAAGCGGAGGACTTCGATTGGTTCGCACAGGTGGTGATGGATTTCGGCGAGACACAAGGGCTACGCCTGTTCCGCGACATCGTCGCCTCGAACGGCATGTCCGTGCGCAAGGGTCACAGCCTCCTTACCAATTTGGTCGCGGCGGGCGAAGTGCCGTTGGCGCTCACGGTCTACGGTTTTTTGGCCGAGCAGGCCAAGACCAGAGGCGCGCCGCTCGACTGGTTCGTGATTCCGCCAGCGATCGCCCGCCCCACGGCCGAAGGGCTCGCGCGAAACGCGCTGCACCCGTATGCGGCGGTGCTGTTCTTTGATTTTCTGATCGGGGACGAGGGCCAGCAAATCCTGGCCAAGCGCCAGTTCGTCACCGTGAGCCGGAGCATCGAGACGCCCTTCAACCAGGGCCCGCTCCAGCTCATCGATTCGGCCATGATCCTCGATCAAGCGCGAAAGTGGCAGGACCTCTTCCAGAAGACGGTTATCGGCCCGTCACGGTAACAACGGCTGTCGGCGGTCAGGAGCGTTTGCGGCGCTTATGATCGATCCCCGATTGCCGCTTACTCGACCGCGGCCTTCTGCTGGTCCGGCCGCAGGATCAGCTTCTGCACCCGCCAGGTCAAAATCTCGGCGACATAGAGCTCGTTCTCGGATGGGCACGCGATCTCGTGAATCCAGCCGAATTGCTTGAGCTGCTTGCCCGACTTGCCGAGATAGCCGAGCACCTTTCCATCCAGGCTGAGCTTGTAGATGCGGCCGGGATAGGAGTCGGAGCTGTAGAGCACCTGGTTCGGCCCGGGGGTGATGCAGAGCGCCCACGGCGCGCCCGGAGCGAAGCTGCCGCCGGTTTGCAGATAGTTGGTGAGGTCCGGCTTGTTGCCGATCGCCGGCTTTGAGCTTTCATCGAACGGCACGTCGATCTTGATCTCGCGCTTGAACGTGCCGTCGCCGTCGAACACCTGGATGCGGCGGTTGTTGCGGTCGCCGACGTAGATGTTGCCCTGCGCATCGGCGGCGATGCTGTGCACGAGGTTGAATTCGCCCGGGCCTTTGCCGCGCTGCCCCCACGACTTCACCCAGTCGCCGTTCTTGTCGTATTTGGCGACGCGCGAATTCACATAGCCATCGCTGATGTAGATGTTGCCCTGAGGATCCCAGGTCACGTCGGTCGGTTGGCGGAAGCGGCCGTCCACGGCCGGGAGCGGCGGGTTGGCGTTGCGCTCGTGGGGATGGGCGTCGAGATCGGAGGCCTCCGATTTGCGTCCGAACACCATCTCGACGCGGCCCTCCGGGTTGAACTTGATCACCATGTCCGAACCCTTGTCGGTCGCCCAGATGTTGTCGTCCTTGTCGACGCGCACGGTATGCGCAAACGACCAGGCGTAGAGGTTCTTGCCGATCTCGCGCAGGAACACGCCGTTGCGGTCGAATTCCAGGATCTGCGAGGCCGTATTGCCGTAGGCCGGGCCGCGGCTGGAGCCGCCGCGTGAATAGACGTAGATGTGGCCTTTGGAGTTGACGGCGACGCCGGCCACCTCGCCCAGGTGCATATCCGGCGGAAGCTTCAACAGGTTCGCGACCGAATCGTAGGGAATTTCAGGCGGCGATTGTTGGGCCAATGCCGACGGGCTCAGCAGCACGAGCAGTCCGACAATCAAGCGTTTCATGGCGACCTCCCTAGACCGTGTCCCCGGCGACGTTTGTGTGGGCGCGCTCGACCGCGTCCGGGGCGGGCGGCAACGCCGAGTATACAAATCAGCGCGCTTGCAACACAATCCGCCCGCCCCCGCTCGAGGAAAAGCAGGAGATTGAGACATGCGTTACATCGATGCATTCAATCATTTCTTTCCCAAGCGCATTTACGAATTGATGCTGCAATCGCCGGCGGGGCAGAAGGATCTCGGCAAACGCATGCGGGGAATCCCCGCGCTCTACGACGTCGAGGAGCGGCTGCGGGTCGTCGATGCCTTTCCCGACTACTCCCAGGTCATCTGCCTCGGCATGCCGGCGATCGACCGGCTCACCGGACCCGATCATTCGCCCGAATGGGCGCGGCTCGGCAATGACGGGCTTGCCGAGATGGTCGCCAAATATCCCGACCGCTTCGTCGGCTACGCCGCCTCGTTGCCCATGAACGCGCCCGAGGCAGCGGCCAAGGAGGCCGAGCGCGTTTTGTCGAACGGCGCCAACGCGATCCAGCTGCACACCAATGTGGACGGCGCCCCCATCGACCAGGACAAGTTTCTCCCAATCTACGAGATCATCGAGAAGTCGGGCAAGCCGATCCTGCTGCATCCGATCCGCACGCGCGAAATGGCGGACTACCGCAGCGAGACGACGTCGAAATACGAAATTTGCAGCGTGATCGGCTGGCCGTTCGAGACCGGCGCCGCGATGGCGCGGCTCGTCTTTTCCGGCATCATGGACCGCTTCCCCAACCTCAAAGTCATCTCGCACCATCTCGGCGGCATCATTCCGTATTTCGAAGGCCGCGTTGCGCACAGCTGGGATCAGTTGGGCGCGCGCACGTCGGACGAGGATTATTCGCTCATCTTGAAGAGGCTGAAGAAGCGGCCGTTCGACTATTTCAAGGCCTTCTACGGCGACACCGCGCTCGCTGGCGCGCGCGCGCCGACGATTTGCGGGCTGTCGTTCTTCGGGGCGGATCACGTGCTGTTCGCGTCCGATTGTCCGTTCGACAAGGAAAAGGGCAGGGGCTACATCCGCGCCACCATCGCAGTCATGGAGTCGCTCGATCTGCCCAAGGAGGACATGGAAAAGATCTGCCACCGCAACGCAGAAACGATGTTTGCGCTGCGAAAGAGCTAAGGGTGCCACCGGTCGCCAGAAACCGTTGAATGCGCCGACGCGCACGACTACCCTTGCAACGATACCGGGAGGAAGCATGTTCGCACGTTGGCGAGCGGCGATGGTGGTCACCGCGGCGTTGGCGGTGAGCCCCGCGCACGCCGATGCAGTCGCCGATTTCTACAGGAGCAAGCAGGTCAATCTGATCGTCGGTTATGGGCCGGGCGGCGGCTACGACATCTATGCGCGGCTGTTGGCGCGCCATTTCGGCAGGTTCATTCCCGGCAATCCGAACGTGATCGTGCAGAACATGCCGGGCGCCGGCAGCCTGCGCGCGGTCAACTACCTCTACAACGTCGCGCCCAAGGACGGCGCCACCATCGCCACGTTCGCGCGCAACATGCCGCTCATCGGTCTCCTCGGCGGCAATTCGAACGTCCAGTTCAATCCGCGCAAGTTCACCTGGCTCGGTTCCACATCGAGCTTCGTCCACGACGCCTATATTCTGATCGTGCGCAAGGACGCGCCGGTGAAATCGATCGACGAGGCGCGCCGTCCCGACCTGCCCGCGCTCGTGCTCGGCGGCACCGCCGAAGGGGCCACGGGCAACGACGTGCCGGTCATCCTGCGGGACACCATCGGCCTGCACGTCAAGCAGGTCGTGGGCTATCCGGACAGCGCCTCGATTTTTCTCGCCATCGAGCGCGGCGAGGTCCACGGGCGGACCGTCGATCTGTCGACGCTGAGATCGGTGAAGCCCGAGTGGCTCAAGCCCGACGGCGGTTTTCGCGTATTGGTTCAGTTCGCGCGCGCGACCCGGCATCCCGAGTTTCCGGAGGTGCCGACCGCGCGCGAACTCGCCAAGAACGAGGCGGCGCGCGCGCTGATCGAGCTGGCCGAGCTGCCTTATGCGATGTCACGGCCGTTCGCCGCGCCGCCGGACCTGCCGGCGGATCGCGCCAAAGCACTGCAGCGCGCGTTCCTCGCGGTGCACGACGATCCGCAATACCTGGAAGATGCCGCCAAGCTCAGGGTCGACGTGAGCCCGATCGGAGGCGACGGGGTTCTGCGCGCGATCGACGGGATCGGCAATGCGGCGCCGGAGCTGTTGGAATACGTCCGCAAGCTTCTGGCCGAGACCCGGGGCGGCGGATAACGAGGAAACCCATGCACGACACTCCCGATCAATTGCACTGGCACGAACCGAAAGCCGGCGAGAACGCCGGATACGGCAAGTTCAAGCGCGCGCCGATGCCCTACGACCGCTTCATGGAGGCCGAGGGCGTGCCGGTCTATCGCGGCATCGGGGTTCGCCGCGTGCAGGATCTGCCGCTGGCGCCTTGGAAGCGGCTCGGCGGCCGCGGCTCGTATATCCAGCTCTTCGGCACCGAGGGGCTGTGGGGCCTTTACCTCGTCGAAATTCCCTCCGCCGGCGCGCTCAACGTGGAGCGGCACCTCTACGAAAAGGTCGTGCTCGTGGTCGAAGGCCGCGGCACCACCGAGGTCTGGCAGGAAGGGCAGGGCAAGCGGCACGTGTTCGAATGGCAGCAGGGCTCGCTGTTCTCGATTCCGCTCAACGCCTACCACCGGCTCGTGAATGCGGCGAGCGCGCCCGCGCTGCTCTTGTGCGGGACCTCGGCGCCGAACGTCATGAACGTGATCGACAACACCGATTTCGTCTTCAACTGTCCCTATACGTTCAGCGAGCGCTTCGCCGGGGCGGAGGACTATTTCAAGCCCCGGGATGATATCGAGCCGGACCCGATCCGCGGGCTCGCCATGCGGCGCACCAATCTCATTCCCGACATCGTCAACACCGCCCTGCCGCTCGACAACCGCCGCTCGCCCGGCTACCGCCGCGTCGAGCCGTTCATGGCCGGCAACCGTTTCTATTTGTGGATCGGCCAGCACGAGACCGGTCGCTATTCCAAGGCGCACAAGCACGCCTCGGCCGCCGTCTTGGTCTGCATCAAGGGCAAGGGCTACACCTATACCTGGCCGGAAACGCTCGGCACCACGCCCTGGCGGGACGGCAAGGCCGACAAGGTGCTACGCCAGGACTACGAGCCGGTCGGTCTGGTCTCGGCGGCGCCGATGAGCGGCGACTGGTTCCACCAGCATTTCGGCATCGGCAAGGAAGGCCTGCGCATCACCGCCTGGCACGGTCCCAACAACCAGCGCTCGCGCAAGCCCGGTCGTCCCGGCGAGCAGCTCATGGACTACGGCGCTATCGATCTCGGCAAAGGCGGCAGCGCCATCCCGTATCACCAGGAGGATTCCGCCATTCGCAAGGAATTCGAGGCGGCGCTCGCCCGCGAGGGCGTGGCGAGCCGGATGAATCCGGAATTCTACCAGCGGCCTCCGGCCGAGGGCGAAGTGGTGATGGGGGACGTCATGTAGGCGCGCGATTGGCAACAAGACGCAGCGAGAGGAACAATGAAGCGAAGCACCGACCGAATTCTCACCACCCACGTGGGCAGCCTGCCGCGGCCCGCCGATCTGCTCGACGTGGTGCGGGTAAAGGAAGAGGGCAAGCCCGTCGACGCGAAGGCCCATGCCGCGCGCCTGCGTGCCGCCGTCGCCGAGGTCGTCCGCAAGCAGATCGACCTCGGCATCGACATCGTCGACGACGGCGAATTCGGCAAGCCGAGCTTCGTCTCGTACGTCAACGAACGTCTCGGCGGCTTCGAGGTGGACAGGGAGGTGCCGCGGCAAAGCCCGTGGGCGGGCTCGCGCGAAGCGAAATCCTTTCCGGAGTTCTACGGCGAGGGGCACGCGGCCGCGCGCCAGAACCACATGGTCTGCACCGCGCCCGTCACCTATCGCGGCATGGCGCAACTCAAGACCGACATCGACAACCTCAAGGCGGCGCTCGACGGCGCTAGGCCGCAGGAAGCTTTCATGCCGGCCATTTCGCCGACGAGCGCGGCGGACTGGCAGCGCAACGGCTACTACAAGAGCGAAGAGGAATATCTATTCGCCATCGCCGATGCGCTGCGCGAGGAATACGAGGCGATCGTGAAGGCCGGCCTTCTGTTGCAGGTCGACGATCCGCATCTCGTCACCTACTGGATCAAGGAGCCCGAGCTCACCCTCGAGCAGTTCCGGAAATGGGCAGAGCTCCGCGTCGAGGCGCTCAACCACGCGCTGCGCAACATCCCCCCGGAGAAGGTCCGGCATCACACCTGCTACGGCATCAATATGGGGCCGCGCGTGCATGATCTGGAGCTCAAGCACATCGTGGACCTCATCCTGAAGATCCGCGCCGGCGCCTATTCCTTCGAGGCCGCGAATCCGCGTCACGAGCACGAATGGACGGTGTGGGAGAGTGCCAAACTGCCGGCGGGCAAATCGCTCATCCCCGGGGTGATCAGCCACTCGACGGTTTTGGTCGAGCATCCCGAGCTGGTGGCCGAGCGCATCGGCCGCTACGCCAAGGTGGTGGGGCGCGAGAACGTGATCGCCGGCGCCGATTGCGGCTTTGCCACCTTCGCCGGCTCGAAGGAAGTGCACCCGAGCATCGTATGGGCGAAGTTCAAGTCGCTCGCCGAGGGCGCGAAGATCGCGAGCCAGCGGCTGTGGGGCTGACGCTGAGCTAGAGCCGGCTTGGTCGAGGGATGTCGCCTAGCCGACTGGGCGGGCAAATCCAGGGGAGCGCGATGGACGAGACGCAGTATTCGCCGACGCGCCGGACGGTCGGCGCGGGACTCGCCGGCGCTGCCTTAAGTGGAATGATCGCTCCCGCGCAGGCGCAGGCCGCTCGCAAGACCTTCCTGCTGGTGCACGGTTCCTCGGCTGGCGGCTGGTGCTACCGGCGCGTCGCCGATCTCTTGGAAAGCCGCGGTCACAAAGTGTTTGCGCCCACGTTGACCGGGCTTGGCGAACGCTCGCACCTGATGAGCGGGACGATCACGCTCGATACCCACATCACCGACGTGGTCAATGTCATCCGGTGGGAGAGCCTCGAGCACTTCGTGCTGGTCGGGCATTCGTATGGCGGTTGGATCATCTCGGGGGTGGTCGAGCAGGTGGAGAAAGAAATCTCGTCGATCGTCTTTCTCGACGCCTTTATGCCGGAGAACGGACAGCGCGTGCTCGATACCAATTCTCCGCGCAGTCGCGCCGAGATCGAAGAAGCCGTGAGGAAGGCCGAAGTGTCACGGCC
>Ga0306925_10004449_pt1 | contig 12661 bp, 20 predicted proteins | sample flu12Cox44000176_FD_203755 | JGI IMG/M metagenome (GOLD analysis project Ga0306925, IMG submission 203755) | Lab enrichment of tropical soil microbial communities from Luquillo Experimental Forest, Puerto Rico - flux8day.12C.oxic.44.000.176 (v2)... | ecosystem: Environmental > Terrestrial >...
GGCTTCTTTGTTGACCTGCTCGCGGGTCTTGAACACCTGCTCCTGCGGGATGAACCAGTCCTCGGGAACCTCCGAGGGTGAGTTCGACAGCAGCGCCACCTTGGTGTCGCTGTCCATGTATATCTCTTTGATATAGTTAGTATATTTCAGATCGTCGATGGTCTGTTCCTTATCGCCGATCTCCTTGTTCCAGCCGGCCTTGCCGACCGCCTCGCGCGCCTTGATGAAGCCCATCAAGCGCGTATCGTCGCGCAGAAAATGGGTGTGGCCGTCGATAATGAATTGTTTTGAGAGAGCGCCGGCGCGCTCGGACGCCATATCCGGTGTCGCCGCCTCGGCCTCGGTGACGTCGAAGAGGCGGCCAAAAACCTGGTTCATCACCAGGAACGACGCTGCCATTCCGGAGGCGGTCTGAAAGAAGCGCCGCCGCGACAGACCTTGCCGGCGGGCGAGTCGGTCGCTCAGTTCCTTGAGTCGTGCCTCGACCTCGCGCTGCTTCTCGGTTTGCGGCACCGGCAGGTATTCGTCGCTCGACACGATCTGGGTTGGGACCGGGGACGGGAACGACGATGTCTCAGCCGGCAGCAATTCGTTCAGCTGTTCGTCAGTTAGAAACTTCATTCCTGCCTCCGTTCCGTGACACCGGCGAAGCGCGCACCCATTTCACCCATGAGTCCGGGTGTTCGCCGGAGCGAGTAGCCCCTACAACAACCTTAGCGCGGCGCTGCGGGAATTTCGAGGTTGAGCAGACGCGCGGCGTTGCGGCCGAGGATAGCGCGACGCTCGACGTCGTCGAGCGTCGGCGTGCCTTCGATCATGCCGATCGGATCGACCTCGCCCATATCGGCGGGGTAGTCGGTGCCCATCAAAATGTGATCGGCCCCATATTCCTCGACGAGATATTCGAGCTGATGGTGGGTATAGACAAGGGCGTCGAAATAAACGCGTTTCAGGTAGGTGGTCGGCATCCGGTGGAGGCGCTCACAGCAATCGGGACGCGCTGAGGCGGCGTGATCGATGCGCCCCGAATAGCCCGGCAAAAACCCGCCGCCATGCGCAGCGACGAGTTTGAGGTTTGGGTAATCGGTAAGAACGCCGCCAAAGATCAAGTGATGTAATGCGACCGTCGAATCGAGCGGGTTGCCGATCACATTGTTGAAGTAGTGGTCTGCGAGCCGGCGCGCCTCAGTAAATCCGTCGGGGTGCATGAACACGAGGAGCCCGAGTTCTTCGCAACGCGCGAAGATCTTGCGGAAGCGATCGGCCGACAGGTCCGCGCCCGCCACATGGGTCATGATCTCGATCCCACGGAACCCCAGCGATTTGTGCAACCGATCGAGCTCTCCGACCGCCAGATCGGGGGCCTGGAATGGCACCGTGCCGAGGCCGAGGAAACGGTCTGGGTAGCGGCGCAGATATCGGCGATGAAATCATTTACGGCGCGCGAGGATTCGAGCCCGAGGTCGGGATCGGCGCCGTAATAGGTCTGGCGGGGCGCCGGCGAGATCGCCTGAATGTCGATCCCCATACGATCCATGTCCTCGATCCGCTTTTCGGGTGACGAGCCCTGAGCGGCGGTTCGCACACCATTTTGCCGGTTGACCCCTCGGCTCCTCTCATTGGCGGAGGTTTCGAGAAACCAGCGTGCGACGTCGGTGTTGTTCTCGACCATTGTCGCCGCCTTCTCGCAGCGAACATGACAATGGATGTCGATCGAAAACCATTTGCCACGCGCGTGAACGGGCCCGGGAAAGCGCCCAGCTTGTGGTTCCAACCCGGGCGGCAGGCATTTGAAGAGGATGTCCTCTCCCGGGCGGCTCATTCCGGCTTCCTCTGGATCTGGATATTTAACAGGCGCGCGGCGTTGCCGCCGAGGATCGCTCGTCTTTCGTTATCATCGAGCCCTGAGGCGCTTTCGATGAACCCGATTGGGTCAACTTCGCCCATATCGGCGGGATAATCGGTGCCCATCAAAACATGGTCGGCGCCGTACTGCTCGACCAGATATTCGAGCTGGTGACGCGTGTACACGATCGTGTCGAAATAGAGCCGCCTCATATAGGTCGTGGGCATACGATTGATGTTCTCGCAGCAATCCGGGCGCGCCGCTGCGGCGTGGTCTATTCGGCCGGAATAGGCCGGCAGATAGCCGCCGCCATGTGCTGCGACCAGCTTGAGGTTCGGGTGGTCGTGCAACACGCCGCCGAAGATCAGGTGATGGAGGGCGACGGTGGTATCGAGCGGATTACCGATTACATTGACGAGGTAGTGGTCGGCAAACCGCCGTGCATCGGGAAAGCCGGTCGGGTGCATAAAGATCAGGAGGCCGAGCTCCTCGATCCGCGCAAAGATCTTGCGGAATCTCTCTGCTGAGAAATCCTCTCCAGCAACATTGGTAGCGATCTCGATGCCCCTAAAGCCCAGCGACTTGTGGATCCGATCGAGTTCGGCAACCGCGAGATCTGGTGCCTGAAACGGCACCGTGCCGAGTGCCACAAAGCGATCCGGATGACTGCCGGCAATCTCGGCGAGATTGTCGTTGATGACGCGCGCGGTGGCGATGCCGAGCTCGGGATCGGCCGCGTAATAGGTCTGGTTCGGTGAGGGAGAGATCGCTTGGATGTCGATCCCCATTCGGTCCATATCAGCGAGCCGCTTCTCGACCGAGGTAAACTGGACGCGGTTTCGCTCCGCCTGCTGCCGGTTGACCTCGCGGGTACGCTCGTTGGCGTAGACTTCCCGAGGATGCCGCGTCGCGACAGCATGGCCTGCGACCATTTCTGCCGCCTGGGGCGTCAACACATGGCAATGAATGTCGACAGTAAACCATTTGCCTCGGGCGTGCGCGGGCCCGGGAAAGCGCCCCGGAATTTGCGCGCCAGGTGGCAAGCATTTGAATAGCATTTTTGCGCCCCCCTCCTTGATCTCACTTTGTATAACGCAGCTGCTAGAACATCTAGGGCGGACGAGCGCAGCGGGAAATCCGCGACCGCAGACAACGACGACGGATCGATTCCGAGAACTCGGCCGCCTCGGTTGCAGCGCGCCAGGTCAACAGCTGTCCCTCGGACTCTTCGCAAAGCGCCCGTGCGCGTCGACCCAAGCGATCAGGGCCAAGTAGGTGATATCTTTGGATTCCGTCCCCAGATAACAGGAGACAACAGAACGGATCGCCCTGGGCTGCTCACGATAGATAAGGGCGGGCTAGGCGGCTGCCGGCTCTTCCTCTGCGGCCCCGCTCGGACCTGAATCCTTCCCCTTGGCGTCGGGGTCGCGGTCGACCAGCTCAATCAGGGCCATCGCTGCATCATCGCCATAACGGTATCCGGCCTTGATAATACGGGTATAACCGCCCGGCCGGTTCCCGTAGCGCTCGGCCAGTGTCGTCATCAGCTTTTCGGCCAGTCCGGTGTCCTGCAACGCGGCGATCGCGCGACGCCGGTTAGCGAGCCCGCCATGTTTACCGAGCGTGATAAGCCGCTCGACGATCGGACGCAGATCCTTCGCTTTGGGCAGGGTCGTCCGGATCTGCTCGTGCTTGATCAGAGCTGCCGCGAGGTTCTCGAACATCGCCTTGCGATGAGCGGATTTGCGGCTGAAGCCGCGGCCGTGGAGACGATGGCGCATGGGCTTTCAATACGGCTCGTCGAGGCGTTTGGCCAATTCCTCGATGTTCTCGGGCGGCCAGTTCGTTATCTCCATACCCAAATGGAGCCCCATCTGAGCCAGTACTTCCTTGATTTCGTTTAAGGATTTGCGGCCGAAATTAGGTGTCCGCAGCATTTCTGCTTCAGATTTCTGAACCAGGTCCCCGATATAGACGATGTTATCGTTCTTGAGGCAATTGGCCGAGCGCACCGAAAGTTCGAGCTCGTCGACCTTGCGAAGCAAATTTTTGTTGAAGGGCAGCTCGCTCTGCCGGATTTCCTCAGACGGGTGCCGTGGCTCTTCAAAGTTAATGAACAGCTGCAGTTGGTCCTGTAGGATGCGCGCCGCGAGCGCTACCGAATCCTCGGGAGTGATAGCACCGTTGGTCTCGACCCGAAGAGCGAGCCGGTCGTAATCAGTGACCTGTCCGACGCGGGTGTTCTCCACCCGATAAGAGACCTTACGCACCGGGCTGAACAGCGCGTCGACCGGAATGAGGCCGATCGGCGCGTCCTCCGGCCGGTTTTGCGTCGCTGGGACATAACCTTTCCCAAGCTCGACTGTTAGCTCCATCGTAATTTTGGCACCTGCGTCGAGCGTGCAGATCACGAGGTTAGGGTTCATGATATCGATGTCATGGCCGGTTTCGATCGCGCCGGCGCGGACCTCGCCGGGGCCATTGGCACGCAGCCGCATCTTCTTCGGCGCGTCGCCATACATTCGCAGATCGATGCTCTTTACGTTGAGGACGATATCGGTCACATCCTCGAGGACGCCGGGAATCGAAGAGAATTCGTGCAATACGCCCTCAATCTGCATCGCCGTGACCGCCGCTCCTTGCAAGGAGGAAAGCAGCACCCGGCGCAACGCATTACCCAACGTCAAACCAAAACCGCGCTCCAGCGGCTCCGCGACCACCGTCGCGACGCGCTTCGGGTCTTCGCCCGGCTCGACCGCGAGCTGCTTTGGTTTGATCAGTGTCTGCCAGTTTCGTTGAAGCACGAGTCGCACCCTCAGTCGTTTAAAGCGGAAGCCAACCGCGATCAGATCCAGCGATGCGGGCAGCGCTGGATGCTTCGAAAGAAACCCGTCCGCAACCGGCGGGAGATCTCTACGTCAGACCCGCCGCCGCTTCGGCGGACGGCAGCCATTATGCGGGATCGGCGTCACGTCTCGGATCGACGACACTGCAAAACCGACCGCTTGCAGCGCGCGCAATGCCGACTCGCGCCCCGAGCCCGGCCCCTTAACCTCAATATCTAGAGTGCGCATGCCATGTTCCATGGCCTTGCGCCCGGCATCCTCGGCAGCAACCTGTGCCGCATAAGGCGTCGACTTGCGCGAACCCTTGAATCCTTGGCTGCCAGACGAGGACCAAGCGATCGTGTTGCCCTGGGCATCGGTGATCGTGATCATCGTGTTGTTGAACGTGGCGTTTACATGGGCGGTGCCCGATGTAATGTTCTTGCGTTCGCGCCGACGTAGCCGCGACGCGGGTGCCGCCGTTCTTGCCATTTAATCTTTCCGCAAGCTGATTGTAGAGATGAGCTTTACTTCTTCTTGCCGGCGATCGGACGCGCCGGACCTTTGCGGGTTCGCGCGTTGGTATGAGTACGCTGACCACGGACCGGCAGCCCCTTGCGATGCCGCAACCCGCGATAGCAACCGAGATCCATCAGCCGCTTGATGTTCATCGCCACCTGCCGCCGGAGATCACCCTCCACGGTATAATCGCGATCAATCAGTTCGCGGACACGCAATACCTCGTCATCGGTCAACTCATGGACCCGCCGCTCAAGAGGAATCCCCACGCGGTCGCATATCTCAAGGGCTTTGGCGCGCCCAATACCATGGATGTAAGTGAGCCCGATCGGGACCAGCTTTTGATTTGGGATATTAACGCCAGCGATCCGCGCCACCTGCGCTTCTCCTGAAAAGAACGGAAATGGGGACAGTTCGCACTTTTCGCAAGGGCAAACAGTATAAGGATCATGACCATCCCGTCAACCCTAACGGCTCCACGGAGCTACATCTCTAGAAGCTCTATTCGGTACCTGCGCCAGGTCAACGAGCGCGGTGTTGATGAGGTCACCCTGGCTTCTCGGCGGCGGGCCCCGAGGTTTTATCCGAGAATTCGGTCGATCTCGCGCGTTACAGCTTCGATATCAGCCATCCCGTCGACCCGGCGTAAAATGCCGCGGTCACGATAATAAGGCAGGATCGGCGCGGTTTGCTCCCGATAGACCCCAAAACGGGCCTTGACGGCCTCGGGTCTGTCATCGGCGCGGCGGGTGAATTCAGTGCCGCCGCAAATATCACACACCCCGTCGCGGCTTGGTCGATTGTATCGGTCGTGATAGCTGGCGCCGCACTGAGCGCATGTGAACCGTCCGGACAGCCGGTCGACGAGAGCCGCTTCATCGACGTCCAATAGGATTACGTGATCGAGTTTGAGGCAATGCTCCGCTAGCATCGCGTCAAGTGCTTTCGCCTGCGGCACATTGCGTGGAAAGCCGTCGAGAATGAAGCCCTTGCCACAATCCGGCTGGACGATGCGGTGGTCGATCATCTCGACAATGATGTCATCGGAGACGAGCTGTCCGGAATCCATGATGGCTTTGATACGCCGTCCGAGCTCGGTGTCCGAGTCGGTCGTCGCGCGCAACATGTCACCGGTGGAGAGCTGGATGCTGCCGTAAGTCTGCTCGATCCGTTTTGCTTGGGTACCCTTTCCCGAACCTGGCGGTCCGAGCAGAATGATGTTCATCCGCGACGACCCCTTAGTTTCGCCTTCTTGATCAGACCTTCGTATTGGTGCGCTAACAGGTGCGAATGGATCTGCGCGACTGTATCCATCGTGACGCTGACAACGATCAACAGACTAGTCCCACCGAAATAAAAGGGCACTGAGTATTCTGAAATAAGAATCTCCGGAAGAATACAAACGGCCGACAGGTAGGCCGCGCCGACGACAGTCAATCTGGTTAGGACATAGTCCAAATAGTCGGCGGTGTTCTTCCCTGGCCTGATACCAGGAATGAATCCACCATATTTGCGCAGATTGTCTGCGGTCTCCGTCGGATTGAAGACAATCGCGGTATAAAAGAAGCAAAAGAAGCAAATCAAGCCGACATATAGGGCCATGTAAAGCGGGCGACCGTGTGCGAGGTAGGCGGTGATCTGGCCCAGCCAGTTGAAGCCCTGGCCGTTGGCCTCGAAATTCGCGACTGTCGCCGGCAGCAACAACAGCGAAGACGCGAAGATCGGCGGGATGACGCCAGACGTGTTGATCTTCAGTGGCAGGTGGGATGCGTCGCCCCCAAACATCTTATTGCCAACCTGACGTTTTGGATATTGCACCAGAATCCGCCGTTGGGCGCGCTCCATAAACACGATGAAGGCGACCACGAGGATCGACATCACCAGAAAGACAATGATGAAGACGCCAGAGATCGCGCCGGTGCGACCCAGTTCGAGGGTCGATGCCAGAGCGTGGGGAAGGTTCGCCACGATACCGGCAAAGATAATCAACGAGATGCCATTGCCGACACCGCGTGCCGTTATCTGTTCACCAAGCCACATCAGGAACACCGTGCCGCTGGTGAGCGTCACGACCGTGACCAAACGGAAGAATAACCCGGGATCGATTACCGCGGATTGCGCGCCGGCGCGCATGCCCTCTAGTCCGACGGCGATCCCATAGGACTGGACTGCCGCCAACAGGACCGTGCCCAGACGGGTATACTGGTTGAGCTTCTTGCGCCCGCTCTCACCTTCCTTCTTCAGCGCTTCGAGGGTCGGGGAGACCGCCGTGAGTAGCTGAATGATGATCGATGCCGAGATATAGGGCATTATGTTGAGCGCGAAAATCGTCATCCGACCGAGCGCGCCACCCGAGAACATGTCGAACATCCCGAGGATGCCGCCTGCATTCCGCGAGAACACATCCTGAAGAATCCCCGGATCGATGCCTGGTATCGGAATATACGTTCCAAGCCGGTAGATTACCAAGGCGCCAAGCGTGAACCAAATTCGGCTCTTGAGCTCGGTCGCCTTGGAGAAAGCTGAGAAGTTTATGCTGGCAGCAAGTTGTTCGGCGGCTGACGCCATAGACCATCCCTCACCCAAAAGACCGGAGCGGCGTCACCGATTCTAGGCCGAGGCGGTGTCCTCCGGTGTTTGCTCCTCCGCACTCCCGGCGGGAAGAACCACCTTGCCTCCAGCTTTCTCAACCGCAGCGATCGCCGCTTTAGAGGCGCCGGCGACCTCAATCGTTATCGCGGCGCGAAGCTCACCCTTGGCCAGCAGCCGTACACCGTTGCCGAGCCGCCTCAGCAGCCCAGACGAGACTAGCGCCGCACCGTCGAGAGTTCCCTCTGCTTTGAGCTTACCACTATCGAGCGCTGCTTGCAGATGCCCAAGATTGACGACCTTCAAATCTTTGCGAAAAATCTTGTTGTTGAAGCCGCGCTTCGGCAGCCGGCGATGGAGCGGAGTCTGGCCGCCTTCAAAACCGTTGAGCGCAACCCCGGTTCGCGCCGTCTGGCCCTTGCCGCCGCGCGCCGAAGTTTTGCCCTTGCCGGAGCCGATGCCACGCCCAACACGCTTTGCCCGGTAATGCGCGCCGGGCTTATCTCTGATCTCGTTGAGTTTCATTTCGCTACGATCCTATCCGTCGCACGTCATAACCCTCACTCGGCTTCTCCCGGCATGCAGTGAGAGCGGTCAGACGGAAAAACGGGAGGGCGGGCGGCGGCAAACCGATGGTTATGCCTCTTCCTCAACCCTGATGAGGTGCTTTACCTTATTTATCATACCGCGCACTGCCGGCGTGTCTTCGAGAACGCGTCGACGGTGCCGCTTGTTCAATCCGAGCCCTTTCAGAGTCGCCGCCTGATTAGGCTTGCGGCCGATTGGGCTGCCCGTCTGCACAACCGTGACCGTCTTCTTGTCGTCCATCAGACGTTCTCCCGGGCCTCAACATCACGTCGGCCAAGGATCTCACCGACCTTCTTGCCGCGTCGCGCAGCAACCGCGCGCGGGCTGGTGGCCCTACCCAATGCGACAAAGGTCGCTTTGATCATATTGTGCGGGTTGGGGCTCCCAATCGACTTGGCGACGACATCATGCACGCCAAGCGCTTCAAAGATCGCCCGCATCGGGCCGCCAGCGATGATCCCTGTCCCAGGCTTGGCAGCGCGCATGATAACCCGGCCAGCGCCATAGCTGCTGGCGATGTCGTGATGCAATGTTCGGCCTTCTCGCAACGGCACGCGAATCATGCCACGTCTCGCCTGCTCGGTGGCCTTGCGAATTGCTTCTGGTACCTCCCGCGCTTTGCCCGAGCCGTAACCAACCCGACCTTTGCGGTCGCCAACCACGACGAGGGCCGCAAAACCGAACCGCCGACCACCTTTGACGACCTTTGCCACTCGATTGATGTTGACCAGCTTCTCGGTAAATTCGGTTTCGTCGCGCTCGCGCGTCTGTCGATCGCCATCGCCGCGTCCGCGCCGTTCCCCTTGCGTGCGTGCCATGCCAGCCCCTTTAGAAATCGAGACCGCCCTCACGGGCGGCGTCGGCCAGAGCTTTCACCCGGCCGTGAAACAAAAATGCGCCCCGATCGAATACCACCCGTTCGACACCTGCTACCTTGGCCCGTTCGGCAATGAGTTTACCAACGGCGTTCGCGGCAGCGATGTCGGCACCGGTCTTGAGGCTCGCCTTGAGCCCGCTGTCGAGGCTTGAAGCTGCCGCCACGGTGCGCCCGGTTTCGTCGTCAATGATCTGGGCATAAATGTGCTTCGACGAGCGGAAAACCGAAAGGCGCGGGCGATTATTTGCCGCACGGCGCAGTTTTGACCGCACCCGCTGCCGACGTCGCAGGAAGAGAGCTTTGGCTTTTTCGGACATCGGGTTACTTCTTCTTGCCTTCCTTGCGGCGGACGGTCTCCGACGAATATTTGATCCCTTTCCCCTTGTAGGGCTCGGGCGGTCGATAGGCGCGGATTTCGGCCGCGACCTGGCCGACGCGTTGACGGTCGGCTCCGCTCACAGTGATGAGCGTCGGCCTCTCACACGCAATCTTGACATCGCTCGGGATTTGAAAGGCGATCTCGTGGCTGTAGCCGAGCTGCAGATTGAGCGTATTGCCCTGGACTGCCGCGCGGTAGCCAACACCGTTGATTTCAAGGACGGTCGAGAAGCCTTTCGACACTCCGATGACCATGTTGTTGACCAACGCGCGCGTCGTTCCCCACATCGCCCGTGAATGTTTGGTCTCATTCTTTGGCGCGATCGTCACCGCGCCATCGGCGATGGAGGCCGTCACTTCGTTGCTCACGACGAAACGTAAAGTCCCGAGACTGCCTTTGGCACTCAACGTCTGACCAGCAAGCTGGAGTTCGACCCCGCTCGGAATTGCTATGGGATGCTTACCCACGCGTGACATGGCGAACCTCAAAACACCCGGCACAAAACCTCGCCGCCGACCTTCGCGGCACGGGCCTCGTTGTCAGACATGACCCCGCGGGGGGTCGATAAAATGGATATCCCAAGCCCATTATAGCTGCGCGGTAGATCGATAATGCGCGAATAGATCCGCCGACCGGGCTTTGATACCCGCGAAATTTCGCGAATGACTGGATCCCCATCGACGTACTTGAGCTCGATGCGCAGTTCCGAGACGCCAGGGCGGAGATTCTCTCGAGTAAACCCGCGGATGTACCCCTCACGCTTTAGCACTTCGAGGACATTGGTACGGATCTTTGACGCAGGCGAGGCGACGACCGCTTGGCGGGCCCGCTGCCCGTTACGGATCCGCGTCAGCATATCGCCGAGTGGATCGCTCATCGTCATAAAAGCAGTCTCCCTACCAACTCGACTTGACCATGCCCGGGATCTGGCCCGAGGAAGCAAGTTCGCGCAGCGCGATACGCGATAGTTTGAATTTTCGGTAATAACCGCGCGGTCGGCCGGTCAACGCGCAGCGGTTGCGCACCCGTGTTTGCGAGCCATTGCGCGGCAGCTCAGCAAGCTTCAACTGAGCGTTGAAGCGCTCCTCCGGTGGCGCTGTCCGGTCAATGGCTATCGCCTTCAGCCGCGCGCGCCTCCCGGCGATATTCCTGGCGAGCTTCATGCGCCTGGTGTTTTTCTCGATTGAACTCTTTTTGGCCACTGGGCTCTCTCCGGAACGATCAATTGGCGAACGGCATATCGAAGCCTTTGAGAAGCGCCCTGGCCTCCACATCGGTTTTTGCTGTCGTTACGACAACCACATCCATTCCGCGGGTCGCATCGACGCGATCGTAGTCGATCTCGGGGAATACGAGCTGCTCTTTTAGGCCGAGCGCAAAATTACCACGCCCATCAAAGCTTCTCCCCGAGACACCGCGGAAATCGCGCACCCGGGGCAACGCCACCGTAATCAGCCGATCGAGGAATTCGTACATGCGCTCGCGCCGCAACGTTACCTTACATCCGATCGACATGCCTTGGCGCAACTTGAAGGTCGCGATCGATCGCTTGGCCTTGATGACGACCGGGTGTTGGCCGGTGATCGCGGCAAGGTCGTTGGCGGCAGCTTCGATCTTTTTGCTGTCCTGCACCGCCTCGCCGACCCCCATATTCACGACGATCTTTTCGAGACGCGGCACCTGCATCGGGTTCTTGTAGCCAAACTCCTGCATCAGCGCCGGGCGCACCGTCGCCTCGTAAAGCTGGTGCAAGCGGGACCTCTTCATATTCTTACCTATCGATAACTTCGCCCGAGCGCCTGGCGATCCGGACCTTTCGGCCATCCTCCAGCTTCTTGTAACCGACCCGCGTCGGCTTGCGCGATTGCGGATCGATATGCGCGATGTTGGAGACGTGGATCGTCAGCTCTTTCTCGACGATTCCGGCCGGCTCGCCCATGCGAGCTCTGGTGTGGCGCTTGGCAACGTGCACGCCCTGGACGATGACCCGTGAGTCCGCGGGAAAGACACGCAGCACCTCGCCGGTCCTGCCCTTGTCGCGCCCGCTGATGACGACAATATTGTCACCCTTTTTGATTTTAAGCTTCGGCATCGCTCTCGCTCCGGCCTTACGCTCACAACACCTCGGGCGCGAGCGATACGATCTTCATAAACCGGCGCGCCCGCAATTCACGAGTCACCGGGCCAAAGATACGCGTCCCAATCGGCTCGCCCTGGTTGTTAATTAGCACTGCCGCGTTGCGGTCGAAACGTATAGCGCTGCCATCCGTGCGCCGTATCTCCTTGGCGGTGCGCACGATCACCGCGCGATGCACGTCGCCCTTCTTGACCCGACCGCGCGGGATCGCCTCCTTAATCGACACGATGATCACGTCGCCGACGGTTGCCGTTTTGCGTTTCGAGCCCCCAAGAACCTTGATGCACTGGACTCGGCGCGCGCCCGAGTTATCCGCGACATCGAGGCTTGTCTGCATCTGGATCATACCGCCTCCCCCGCCGGCACGACGACGTCGGCCGCGACCGCGACCTCAACATTGGCCTCGTCCGGCAGAGCGGCCTCGTCAGCAGCCGTTTGGACGGCCGGCAGGGCGGAGCGCCGGCCTGGGGCGGCCTCCGCCGGGCCACTAATTACGATCCAGCTCTTGTGTTTCGAAATTGGGCGGCTCTCCTCGATCTGAACAACATCGCCGGTGCGGTAGCTATTCTTGTCATCGTGCGCCGCATATTTCTTCGAAGACCTCATGAATTTCTTGTAGACGGGGTGCATCACGCGGCGTTCGACCCGCACAATGACTGTCTTGTCACAGGCGTCGCTGACAACCACGCCCTGCAGCACGCGTTTTGACATTACACCTTTTCCTGAGCCGCCTGGCTGCGCCGTTCGCCCAGCACGGTCTTGATACGCGCAATATCCCGCCGTACTTGGCGCACGCGAGCGGTGTTCTCGAGCTGGCCGTTTGCGCGCTGGAAGCGCAAGTTGAAGATTTCCTTGCCCAAGTTGTCGAGTTCGCCGGTCAACTCGTCCTCGGTCTTGACTC
>Ga0306925_10004461_pt1 | contig 12649 bp, 8 predicted proteins | sample flu12Cox44000176_FD_203755 | JGI IMG/M metagenome (GOLD analysis project Ga0306925, IMG submission 203755) | Lab enrichment of tropical soil microbial communities from Luquillo Experimental Forest, Puerto Rico - flux8day.12C.oxic.44.000.176 (v2)... | ecosystem: Environmental > Terrestrial > Soil...
GACCTGTACGAGCTGCCGCCCGACCAGGCGCTGGCCATCCCCCAGGTGCCCGGGTCCCTCGATGAGGTGCTCGACGCCCTGGAGGCCGACCACGCCTACCTGCTCGACGGCGGGGTGTTCACCCCGGACCTGATCCGGACCTGGCTGGACTACAAGCGGGCCAGCGAGCTCGACCCGATCCGGCTCCGCCCCCACCCCCACGAGTTCGAGCTGTACTTCGACGTGTAGGCCAGGCGTGCTCAACTACTACAGGAAGGAAGAATGATGGGTCTCCAGCTGGGCGACACGGCCCCCGACTTCGTGGCACAGACGACGGAGGGAACGATCCGGTTCCACGAGTGGATCGGCGATTCGTGGGCGGTGTTGTTCTCGCACCCCAAGGACTTCACCCCGATATGCACCACCGAGCTCGGCTCGGTAGCGAAGCTGAGCCCTGAGTTCCAACGCCGGAACGTTAAGCTCATCGGCCTGTCAGTGGACTCCGTCGAGGAGCACTACCCGTGGCTTGACGACATCGAGGAAACCCAGGGCATACGGCCCGACTATCCGCTCATCGCCGACACCGACCTGAACGTGTCCAAGCTCTACGGGATGCTGGAAGCCGACGCTGAGGGTGACGCCGCGTCGCGCTGCGCGATGGACAACCGGACCGTTCGCAGCGTCTTCGTGATAGACCCCGACAAAAGAATCAGGCTTATCACGATGTATCCGATGCAGACCGGCCGCAACTTCACCGAGATGCTGCGGGCCGTCGTCTCGATCCAGCTCACCACCAAGCACCCGGTCGCGACGCCAGCCAGCTGGCAGCCGGGCCAGGACGTGATGATCTCCCTCATGGTCTCCGACGAGCGGGCGAAGGTGCTCTACGGCGACTTCAAGGCGCCCAAGCCCTACATCCGGATCATCCCCCAGCCGACGTGATTGCAGCTGGGCTCGGTGCGGCGCCGGGACGTACGATGTTCTGGCCGTGGCCATGCAGACGAAGCTGCTGAATAACCTGCCGGCGCAGGTGTCGAGCTTCATCGGCCGGGAGGGTGAGCTGGCCGCAGTGCGCGCCCTAGTGGGCGGGTCACGGCTGGTCACGCTGACCGGGGCGGCCGGGGCGGGCAAGACCCGGCTGGGGCTGCAGGTAGCGGCCGGACTGCTAGACGGCGCCGGGGATGGGGTATGGTTCGCCGATCTGGCCCCGCTGGGCGACCCGGATCTGGTCGCGGTGACGGTGGCGGATGTACTGGGGCTGCGGGAGCAGCCGGGCCGCCCGGTCGCCGATACGGTGGTGGCCGCGGTGGGCGGGCGGAGCCTGCTGGTGCTGCTGGACAACTGCGAGCACGTGATCGGCGCGTGCGCCAAGCTGGCCGACGCGCTGTTGCGGGGCTGCCCCAACCTGGCGCTGCTGGCCACCAGCCGAGAGCCCTTGGGCATCGACGGGGAGTACGTGTACCGGGTGCCGTCGCTGGGCCTTCCGGCCGACGGCGATGACCCGGATGCGATCCGCGCTTGCGAAGCGGTGCGGCTGTTCACCGACCGCGCCGCCGCCCAGGGGGTGCCGCTGGCCGGGGACGAGCAGACCGCTGAGATAGCCGGGCGGATCTGCCGGCGGCTGGACGGCATCCCGCTGGCCATCGAGCTGGCCGCGGCGCGGCTGCGGGTGGTGCCGCCGCGCGAACTGGAGGCCCGGCTGGATGACCGGTTCGCGCTGCTGACCGGGGGGTCGCGGGCCGGGCTGGCGCGGCAGCAGTCGCTGCGGGCGATGGTGGACTGGTCCTGGGAGCTGCTGAATCTGGCTGAGCGGTCGGTGCTGGCCCGGCTGTCGGCCTTCGCCGGGGGGTTCGGCCTGGCCGCGGCCGAGGCGGTCGCCGCGGACCCGGAGGTGCCCGCCGCCGAGGTGGCCGGGCTGCTGGCCGCGCTGGTGGACAAGAGCCTGGTGCAGTTCGGTGACACCGGGACCGGCCCGGGCCGGTACCGGCTGCTGGAAACGGTGGGCAGTACGCGGCCGGGCAGCTGGACGCGCTAGGCCCGGCGGTAGCCGACGGTGCCGCCCGGGTCGCCCATCGCGATTACTACCTGGCCCTGGCCGAGACGGCCGCCCCGCAGCTGGTGGCCGCCGATCAGGCCGCCTGGCTGGACCGGCTCGACGCGGAGCTGGGCAACCTGCGGGCCGCGATCGCGTTCAGCCTGGCCCAGCCGGACCTCGAGCCGGGCCTGCGGCTGGCCGCCTCCTTGCGGGTGTACTGGATGGTCCGCGGGCATGCGCCCGAAGGGGCCGGCGTGCTGCGGGTGCTGCTGGACGCGCCGACCGCTCAGGAGACGACCCTGCCGCGCGCCCGGGCCCTGGTCGCGGCGGCCCGCCTCTTCGAGGCGACGGGCGGCTACGCGATCGCCGAGCACTACTGCCAGGAGGCGCTCGCCATTGCGCGCGCCGCCGGGGACGACTACATGGTCGCCGAGCTGCTGCAGATACGGGCCTGGGTCCTGCTGCGCCAGGGGCGGCACGATGCCGCGCTGCCGCTCATCGAGCAGGGCCTGGGCCTGGCCCGGCGCCTGCAGGAGCCTCGTCGCATCGCCATGCTGCTATCCGTCCGGTCATCTGCCCTGGACCTCGGCGGCGACCTGGCGGGCGCGGCCCGCGACGCCGCCCAGTCTCTGCAGCTCTTCCGCAAGACCGGTGACCAGCGCGCGGAGGCCATGGCGCTCGGCGATCTCGGCACCTACGAGCTGCAGACGGGCGACCTGGATGCCGCCCGCCGCCACCTGGCCGAGTCGCTGGACATCTTCCGCGCGCTCAACGATCACTACGGCGTCGCCTATGAGGCCTTCAACCTTGGCCTGGCCGAGTACCTCGGCGGCTCGTCGGGCGCCGCCGAGGCCTTGTTCGCCGAAGCGCTCGACCTGGCCCGGCGCATGGGGATGAAGGCCCATACGGCTTACGCGCTGATCGGCCTGGCCATGGCCGGCCGCGGGGCCGACCCGGGCTGGTCGGCCCGGATGCACGGCACGGCCGACCAGGTCCTGGCCGACCTGGGCCACGCCCTGGAGCCGCTGGAAGCGCAGCTGGCCGATCTCGACCGGCAGCGGCTACGCGCCACGATGGGCGAGGCCGCCTTCGAGGCCGAATACGCCGCGGGCCGCGCCTTCGACCCGGCCCACGTGCTAGCGGCCCTCAGCCGCCAGGACGCGGTGGCCGGGCCGCCGCGGGTGACCGGACCGGGTGAGGACGTGACGGTGCTGACGCCCCGCGAGCTCGACGTGCTCAAGCTCGTCGCGCAGGGATTGAGCAACCCCGACATCGCCCAGCGGCTGTTCCTGAGCGAGCACACCGTCCACCGGCACCTGGCCAATATCCTCCGCAAGCTCAACCTGTCCTCCCGCGCCGCGGCTGCGGCCTGGGGCGTGCGCGCCGGGCTGGTGTGAGCCTGGCCTGATCGGGCCATCTGCCGCGGCCGCGCGCATCTGGCCCGGACAGGCGAAGCGACCGCGCCGCGCCGCCGGATACCAATGACACCACGGGGACAACGGGTTCGCCGGAGACTGCCACGGGCAGGCGAAGCCGCTGACGGAGAGCGAGATATCGATCAGCCGCGTCCTCGAAAGATACCGCCCGCCCGACCGCACCGAGGAGACCGCGATGCATCCCGCCATCAGCTACGAGCTGGCCCAGGGCCGCCTAGCCGACCTGCGCCAGCACGCACAGCGGGACACGCTGGCCCGCACCGTCCGCCGGGCGCGGCCACCCCAGCGCGGGCCCGCCGGGCCCGCGGGGCCGGGCCCCAGCCGCCGGGTGCGCCGAAGACCGCCACCTCGGACCGTGCTCGCGATCGCTTCGCTGGGCGCTGCGGTCGCCTTCGTCGACGCGACGATCGTGAACATCGCGCTCCCGGACATCGCCCGCTCGTTCCCCGGAACCTCACTGTCGACGCAGTCGTGGGTGCTGAACGCCTACAACATCGTCTTCGCCGCGTGCTTGATGGCGGCCGCAGGGTTCGCGGACGTGCTCGGGCGCCGGCGCGTGTTCGTCTTCGGCCTGGGATTGTTCACCGTCGGCTCGCTGCTGTGCGCGATCGCGCCGTCGGCGGACGCCTTGATCGCCTTCCGGGTGGTGCAGGCGCTCGGCGCCGCCGCCCTGGTACCGGCCGCCCTGGGGCTGGTGCTGAACGCGTTCCCGCCCGCGCGCCGCGCCCACGGCGTGGCCCTGCTGTCCGCGGTCGGCGCGGCCGCCGCCGGCCTGGGCCCCTCGCTCGGCGGACTGCTCGTCTCCGCCGCCAACTGGCGCCTGGTGTTCCTGGTCAACCTCCCGATCGGCGTGACGGCGGCCGTGGCGGCCCGCCGGCGGCTGGCCGAAAGCCGGGCGCCGGGCCGCCGGCGGATTCCCGACCTGCCCGGCACGCTGATGTTCGCCGTCGCGATCGGCGCGCTGGTCCTCTGCGTGGTCAAAGGCCAGGAATGGGGCTGGGCCAGTGTCCGGACCATCGGCGGCCTGGCCGTGGCGCTCGCGTGCGGCGCGGTGGTGATCCGGCGCTGCCGGCGGCACCGCTCGCCGGTCCTGGACCTGTCCCTGCTGAGGATCCGCACGGTCAGCGTCGCCAACGCGACGATGGTCATCGGGGCGGCTGGCTATTACGGCTACACGCTGGCCAACGTCCTGTTCCTCACCGGCGTATGGCGATACTCGGTCCTGCAGGCCGGCCTGGCCCTGACGATCGGCCCGCTCGTGGCGGTGCTGGTGGCCGGGCCGGCGAGCCGGCTGGCCCAGCGCATCGGGCCCCGTCCCGTTCTGGTCGCCGGGGGCCTGCTCTGGGGCGGGGCGGTGCTGTCGTTCGTCGAGCGAGTCGGGACGACGCCCGACTTCGTGGGCCAGTGGCTACCCGGGATGGTGCTGCTCGGAATCGGCGCGGGCGCCACGTTCCCGAACCTCTCTGGTACCGCGGTCGCCTCGGCGCCGGGCGACAGCTTCGCGACGGCCACCGGGATGAATTCGGTCGCGCGCCAGGTCGGAGCCGCACTCGGCATCGCCATCGTCGTCGCGATCATCGGGACGCCGACCTCGGCGACGGCCTTCGCGGTCTTTCACGCCGCCTGGACGTTCGGTGCGGTCTGCCTGTTCGCCGCCGGACTCGGCTGCCTGCTGATCGGGCCGGTCACGGTGGCTGAGCCGCCGGTGCCCGGCGACGGTGCTAGTGCCGAAGCGCGAGCGGTTCCCGCAGCGGCTGAGCTCCGCCGGGCAGAACGGTCGCCGCGCCCGCGACGGGCGGTCGCGCTGGAGATCGGCGGGCCGGCCGCCCCGCGCGCGGAGTCGGCCGCCGAGTTCCTCGCCCGGACCCCGCTGTTCTCAGGCGTCGAACCGGAGCTCGTTGAGCAGCTCGCGGCGAAATCACGTGCCCGTCACCTGGACGCGGGGAAATGGCTGTTCCGCGAGCGCGACGCTGGGGACGAGATGTACGTGGTACGCGCGGGCCAGCTTGAGGTCGTCGATGAGAGAGCCGACGTCGTGATCCGCGAGTACCGTCGCGGGGACGCGCTAGGCGAGCTCGCGTTGCTGACCGATTCGTCCCGATCGGTCTCGGTCCGCGCCGCGCGCGCCACCGAGGTAATCGCCGTTGGCCAGGCCGACTTCACCGAACTCCTGCACAGCTCGGCGCCCCTGTCGCTGGCGCTTAACCGGTCGCTGAGCCGTCGGCTCCAAGACACGCGCTCGTCGGCGTCTACGGCCCGGCCGCGGCCGGCGACGGTCGCGCTGATCGCACTCGACTGGCGGATCCCGCTGGAGTGGCTCGCCACCCGGCTGGGCGCCGCCCTGCCGGGTCACCCATCGGTCGCCGTGCTCAGTGATGCGGAGGTGCCGGACGGTGCCGGGTCCGGTGAACCAGCGGGCGTGTACGGACCGCTGCTCGACCGGGCGGAGGCCCGGCACGACCTGGTCCTGCTCGTCGGCGGATCCGCCCTGCACGAGCCCTGGACGAAGTTCTGCCTCCAGCAGGCCGACCGGATCCTGGCCGTGACCGGAGGCGGACCGGTCCCGCCCGCGCTCGGCCATTATCCCGAGCTGCAGGGCTGCGACCTGGTTTTCCATGACGCCGCGCCCGGCACCCTCGACGGCTGGGCGGCCGCGCTCGATCCGGCCAGGTCGCACCTGATCCGGGACACCGAGTTCGACGCCGACATGGCCCGCATGGCCCGTCGGCTGGCCGGTACCTCGGTCGGGATCGTGCTGTCCGGCGGCGGCGCGCGGGCGTTCTCGCACATCGGCGTGCTCGAAGAGCTGACCGCGGCCGGCGTGACCATCGACCGCGTCGCCGGGGTCAGCATGGGCGCCGTGATCGGCGCGCTGTACGCGATGGGCTACGACGCCGATGAGATCGATGCGATCTGCTTCGAGGAATGGGTGCGGCGCCGGCCGCTGCGGGATTTCACCGTTCCCCGCCACTCGCTGATCCGCGGCGAGCGCTTCACCTCGATGTTGCACCGCACCTTCGGCACGACCCTGATCGAGGAACTGCCGCGCGGCTTCATGTGCGGCAGCGTCGAACTGCGCAGCGGACGCCTGGAGATCGCGCGGTACGGGCCGCTGTGGGAGACGGTCGGCTTCAGCATCAACCTGCCCATCCTCGCGCCTCCGCAGGTCCGTGGCCGCAAGCTCTTCATCGATGGTTCGCTGGTCGACAACCTGCCGGTGAAGGCGCTGGCCGACATGGGAGAAGGCCCGATCATCGCGGTCGACGTGAAGGCCACGCCCAACCGCCCGGACGACGGCCCGGTAAGGGCACGCAGGCGGGATGACCTGCCGCCCCGGCCGCCCGGCCTCGGCGAGACCCTCACCCGGCTGCTGCTGCTCGGCAGCGAGAACACGGCGAAAGCGGCCCGGCGCCACGCCGACCTGGTGATCAGGCCGCACGCCGAGGGCGTCGGACTGCTCGAGTTCGCGTCGCTCGACACGGCCCGCGAGGCCGGCCGCAGGGCGGCCCGTAAGGCACTCGAACGCGGGCCAGCCAGCCTCGTCGCCTGACCCAGCACGTCCGCTCTCAGCCCGCCGCCCCGCGCGGCATACGACACGAGAACAGAAGGGAAACCATGATGGCTAAGATGGCCACCGCAGCTCGCCAGCTGGGCGCTACCCAGTCTGGTGCTGACGCGATCTACCGGAACCTGTTTGACTCATTCAACCCGGACAAGGACGGCCGGATCTCTCCGCTGGAGGTACTCAGCCGGCTGGAGCGCTCCGGGCTCCGCGCGGACGATCCGCGCATCGCCGAAGCGCTGGCCGGGCTGGCCGGCGCGGACGGCGGATCCCGGCAGCTCAGCTTCGCCCAGTTCAAGGCCCTCGCCCAGCACAACAGCAGCCTGATCAGGCGGGCCGTAGAGGGCAACCTCGCGGTGCCCGACTTCGCCGCGCTGATCGCTGACGTCACCCGGATGTACGACGAGCTGCTGCCGGTCAGATCCGGGTCGGTGGCCGATTACATTCCGCAGCTGAGGCGCGTTGACCCGGATCAGCTGGCCATCGCCGTATGTACCGTGGATGGCCAGCGGTTCTCCATAGGCGACGCGGACGCCGCGTTCTCCCTGCAGTCGGTGTCCAAGACGATCAGCTACTGCCTGGCCCTGGACGAGCACGGCACCAAGGCCGTGCACCAGCACGTGGGCCGCGAGCCGTCCGGCCGGTCGTTCAACGAGCTGGCGCTGAACCCCAAAGGCCTGCCGCACAACCCGATGGTCAACGCGGGCGGGATCATGACCTGCTCGCTGATCCGGCCGGCCGACAACATCGCCGACCGGTTCGACCTGGTCGCGGACACCTGGCGGCGGCTGGCCGGCGGCCGGCGGCCAGGCTTCAACAACGCCGTGTACCTGTCCGAGCGGCAGACCGCCGACCGGAACTTCGCCCTGGGCTACTCGATGCGGGAAAGCGGCGCGTTCCGCCCGGGCACCGACCTGACCCGGACGCTGGAGTTCTTCTTCCAGTGCTGCTCGATCGAGGTCGACGCCCAGATGCTCGCGGTCGCCGCGGCGTCGTTGGCCAACGCGGGGGTCTGCCCGCTGACCGAGGATCCGGTGTTCACCCCCGGCACGGTGCAGTCCTGCCTGTCGCTGATGTCCTCCTGCGGCATGTACGACTTCTCCGGTGAGTTCGCCTTCACCATCGGCCTGCCCGCCAAGAGCGGCGTATCCGGCGCCGTGCTGCTCGTGATCCCGGGCCTGATGGGCATCGCCGTCTGGTCGCCCCGGCTGGACGAGCACGGCAACTCGGTCCGCGGCATCGAGTTCTGCCGCCGGTTGGTCGCCGCCTACAACGTGCACGTCTTCGACTCCCTGCACGCCGGGCGCGGCCAGGCCGGCAAGCGGGACCCGCGGCGGAAGAAGAACCAGTCCCAGACCGAGGCCGTGGTCGCCCTGACCTGGGCGGCTAGCCAGGGCGACCTGGACGAGGTGCGCGCCCTGGTCGCCAGCGGGGTCGCGCCGGGCACCGCCGACTACGACCGTCGCACCCCGCTGCACCTGGCCGCCGCCGAAGGCCAGACCGAAGTGGTCCGCTACCTGCTGGCGGCTGGCGCCGACCCCCAACTGGTTGACCGCTGGGGCGGCACCCCGATGGCCGACGCCCAAGCAGGCGGCCGCGCCGAGATCGTAGCGCTGCTGCGGGAGTACGGAGCAGAGGCCCTCGGGCCGGACGAGCGAGAGGCAGCAGCGGTATGAGTGACAACGACGTAGCCGAGACCAGGGTGATTGCGGTCCTGCTCGCGGACGGCTGGCACCAGATCGTGCCCGGCTCGTTCTCGGTCGGTCCGCTGGACCTCGGTGTTGGCGCGGACCTGGCCCTGCCCGGCTTCCGCTTCGCGGAGGCCGACGCCGGCCGCCCGTATCAGCCCACGACGCTGGCCGGCCCGCTGGACAGCATCATTGCGATCCGGCAGGTCAGCTCGGCGGTACGTCGCCTCGGCCACCAGGATCAGGCCCTGGCCGCGCACCACGGCCACCGGACCGATCAAGGCGTCCGGCTCCGCGTTCACGCGGGCCGCTAGGTAAGCACCATGAGCATGTCCATTGTGGCCTCGCGGCTAGCCTGCGAGCCCGGCCCGGGCTGGCGGGCCGACGCCGCCTGCCGCGATGTCGACCCGGAGCTGTTCTTCCCGGAAGGCAACGCAAGGTCCGCGCGGGCCCAGGTCAGGACGGCCAAGCTGATCTGCCGCGGCTGCCCGGTCAGCGCGGTCTGCCTGGGCTGGGCGCTGGCCAACGGTCAGGAGGCCGGTATCTGGGGCGGCCTGACCGAAGACGAACGACACCGGATGCACCGCCGCAGCCGCCGCTTTCGACCAGCTGCAGACCCACTAATCGAGGAATGATCATGACCACAACCTGGCCAGAACGGACCGGCCTCGCCCTCCATGACGGGCCGACAGAGCCGCCGGGTTTCCTGTCCGCCTACCCTGGCTACCAGGCCACGGCGTTGCTGGACCGGCTGCGGGCGACCGAGTACTCCTACCTCGACGCGGGCGGCCACGTCTACCTCGACTACGCCGGCGCGGGCCTGCCGGCCCAGGCGCAGCTGGCCGCGCACGCCGAGCGGATGCACGGCCAGTGCTTCGGGAACCCGCACTCGGAGAACCCCGCCTCCGCCGCGTCGACCGAGCTGATCGAGCGGGCCAGGCTTGCGGTCCTGGCCCACTTCAACGCGCCGCCCGAGGAGTACGCGGCCATCTTCACCCCGAACGCGACCGGCGCGTGCCGGCTGGTCGGGGAGGCGTACCCGTTCGGACCGCGGACCCGGCTGGTCCTGACCTGGGACAACCACAACTCGGTCAACGGTATCCGGGAGTACGCCGCCACGCGCGGCGCGATCACGCACTACGTGCCGTTCGGCTCCCCGGACCTGCGGGTGGACGATGACGCGATCGGCCAGGCCCTGGCCGTCCCCCGCCGGCGCGGGCTGCTGGCCTACCCGGCGCAGAGCAACTTCAGCGGGGTACAGCATCCGCTGCGCTGGATCCAGACGGCGCACGAGCACGGCTACGACGTGCTGCTGGACGCGGCGGCGTACGTGCCCTCCAACCGGCTGGACCTGTCCGTGGTCAAACCCGACTTCGTGCCGGTCAGCTGGTACAAGGTGTTCGGCTACCCGAGCGGCGTCGGCTGCCTGATCGCGCGCCGGGAGGCACTGGGACGGCTGAGGCGCCCGTGGTTCGCCGGCGGGTCGGTGTACCTGGCCAGCACGGCGGGCGACTGGCACACGCTGGCCCCGGACGAGGCCCGGTTCGAGGACGGCACGGTCAGCTTCCTGCAGATACCCGACCTGGAGTCCGGTCTGTCCTGGGTCAACGGCATCGGCGTCGACCTGATCCATCGGCGCGTGACGTGCCTGACCGGCTGGCTCATCGACCGGCTCGCCGCCCTGCGCCACGGCCACGGCGCGCCGATGGCGCGGATCTACGGGCCCGCCGGCACCTGCGATCGCGGCGGCACCGTCGCCTTCAACCTGCTAGAGCCCGGCGGGCGGGTCGTCGATGAGCGCGCGGTCGCGCGCGATACCGCCGCGGCCGGGATCTCGATCCGGACCGGATGCTTTTGCAACCCGGGCGCCATCGAGGGCGCCTTCCACCTCACCCGGGCCGACTGGCGCACTGCGCTGCGGGGTCACGCCCGCACGATGGATCAGTACCTCGGCCTGCTCGGCATGCCCAGCGGCGGGGCGCTGCGCGCTTCGGTCGGCTTGGCCTCCACCGTGGACGACGTAGAGCGGTTCCTGGCCTTCGTGGCGACGACCTACCGCGATCGCGTGGTCGGCACCGACGGCCTGGCCCCCCGCCGGGGCTGTTGAGCCAGAGGAGGTCGTGATGGAGAACGGACCCGGTCGGCGCTTGCTCGGCGTCTTCGCGCACCCGGACGACGAGGTGTTCTGCGTCGGCGGCACGATGGCCCGGGCGGCCGAGGCGGGCGCCGAGGTCATGATCGTGTCGGCCAGCCGCGGAGAGCAGGGGCAGATCCGGGATCCCGCCGCCGCGACCCGGCGGACGCTGGGCGCGGTCCGCGAGGGCGAGCTGCGCGCGGCCGCCGCCGAGCTCGGCGTGCCGCACGTGCGGGTGCTGGGCTACCCGGACGGGACCCTGCAGCGCCATCGGCCCGCCCTGGGCGCGGCCATCACCGACATCATGCGGCAGTTCGACCCGGACACCGTCATCACCTTCGGCCCGGACGGCGGGTACGGCCACCCGGACCACGTCGCGATCTCCGCGCTGACCACCGGGGCGTTCCGGGCCCTGGCCCGGAACCCCGACCGGGGCCAGCGGCTGTACCACGCCGTCTTCCCGCCGCGGCGTACCTCCATGGCCGAGGAGCTGACGCACTGGATCGTCGGCTCGGGACAGCGGGCCACCGATCGCGCCGCGCTGCAGGCGATCACCCTGTTCGCCGGCGAGTCGGCCACCATGCGGCTGGCCCGGGACGACGTGCGGGTGCAGTGGTTTCCCCCGGGCACCTACGTCGTCGAGCAAGGCGAGCCGGCCGACGCGCTGTACCTGATCCTCGACGGGAGCGCCGATGCTCTGCGTGAGCATCCCGACGGCCAGCTGAGCTGCCTGCGCCAGATGCGGGCCGGTGATTACTTCGGCGAGCATGGCCTGATATCGGGCCAGCGCACCCAGCACGTGGTCGCCCGCGAGAGCCTGACCTGCCTCGTGCTGTCCCGCACTCCGGTCCGCCCGTACGCCGGGCGCGGCGCCGCAGCAGGCAGCGCCGCGGCCAGCAGCGCCGCCGAGCCCCCTGGTGCCGGCGCACCGCCCGGGACCACCGCGGTGGACGTCACCGGCTACCTGCCCCGCAAGCTCGCGGCGCTGGCCCGACACCGCACCCAGTACCCGATCGTCCCCGGAATGCTCCCCGAGCGCCTGCTCCAGGCGATGCTCGGCACCGAATTCTTCCGCCGCGCCGCCGGCGGCAGCGGGCACGCCGGCGGCAGCGAACCCGCCGCTGGCCACGGGAACGCCGCCGTCAGCCGCTGTGCCAAGCCGGCGTATTCCCGGCGCCCCGCGGGCCGCCCGTCGTCGCGGCCCCTCCGGCGCCATCGTGACCCCAGCCGTCACCCCGCTCACCCGGTCACTCAGGAGGCCACCGGTGTCCACCGACTATGACCGAAAAACCGAGACCGGCGCTGACCGGCACCGGGTGATGCGCGGCGATAGCCCGCAGCCCCGGTCCGGCTTACCGCACCGATAGGTAGATGAAGCAGCCCAGGCCCGCCACCAGGCAGTAGATGGCGAACGGGGTCAGCGTCCGCTTCGGGTCGCTGAAGTAGCGCATGAGGAACCTGAGCGCAAGGTAGGCCCCGACAAAGGACAGCAGGCTGCCGAACAGGATCGGTCCCCGGATCCCGGCGCCGAGCGGCCCGGTCAGGTCAGGGATCTTCAGCACGCCGGCGGCCAGGATGACCGGTGCCGACAGCAGGAACGAGAAGCGCGCCGCGTCCTGCCGGGACAGCCCGCGGAACATGCCGGCGACCATGACGGTACCGTCCCGGCTGATGCCCGGCAGCAGGGCCAGGATCTGTGACGCGCCGAGGCCGAGCGCGCCGAGCCAGCCGACCCGGCGGGTGATGCGCCGGTCGGACTCGACCGCGAGGCCCGCATGCTGCTGTTTCAGCGCCCGCTGCCCGGATGAGTGCCGT
>Ga0306925_10004462_pt1 | contig 12647 bp, 12 predicted proteins | sample flu12Cox44000176_FD_203755 | JGI IMG/M metagenome (GOLD analysis project Ga0306925, IMG submission 203755) | Lab enrichment of tropical soil microbial communities from Luquillo Experimental Forest, Puerto Rico - flux8day.12C.oxic.44.000.176 (v2)... | ecosystem: Environmental > Terrestrial >...
TCGTGGACGGTCGCCCCGAACAGCCAGGTGGGCCGCAGCGCCTCGTCCAGCGGGATCATCGGCGCCTGGCCCGCCACCTGGTAGAGCAGGTAGAGGATGGTCTCCGACAGGTTGTCCGGGTGGATGGGGCAGCCGGGCACGCAGACGATGGGCAGCCCGGCCTTGGACCGCCAGTCCCAGCCGAGGTAGTCGGGTACGCCCATGGCACCGGTCGGGTTGCCCGCCATGGCATGGATGCCGCCATAGGTGGCGCAGGTGCCGACCGCGAGGATCACGGTCGCCTTGGGCGCGAGCCGGTCCAGCCATTCGTTGGTGGTCATCGGCTGGCCGGTCGCCGGGTTGTTACCGAAACCGCACCAGTAGCCCTCGGACTTGATCGCCTCGTTCGGGATGGATCCCTCCACCACCAGGACGAACGGATCGAGTTCGCCACGGTCGGCCTTGTGCCACCATTCGATGAACGTGTCCGCTCCGGTTTCCGGCCCGCATTCGTAGTCGATCAGCGGCCAGTGCACCGCGATCTTCGGCAGGCCCGGCAGGGCGCCAAGCGCGATCTCCTCGATACTGGGCTGGGTGGCCGCGGTCAGCGCGACCGAGTCGCCGTCGCAGCCAAGGCCTCCGTTCATCCAGAGGATGTGCACCACCGGCTCATCCCCGCCGCCTGCGCTTGACTCCGCTTCGCTCGATGTGGCTGTGGCCATCCGCGGCCACCTCCTGACTTCTGATTCGAGGTTCGTGATGCGCGGACGCTGGTCATGTTAGACCTGGCAGGACCCGCCTACAAGACCAATCGGACACTTGACCGGACAGAAATGTCCAGATGCTTGTCACCGGATAGCTACTCTGGGCCTTAAACCGGTCACGACCTGCCACACAACATGTCCGTAAGACCGGCCATCTCACCCGTCAGCACTGGCCTGAGCAGGCGGGATGGCATAGCCTGGCGTGAGCCTGAACTGCCCTGCGGCACGCGGCAACCCCATGAAGGAGACGTCCGGTGACCGAGTTCACGACGGGTCAAGGTGACGACCCGATCCAGGTCACGCCGGTCGTGGTGCTGGTACAGGTGTTCCCGGCACGGCCGTCCTCGATCCCGGACATCCGTGACTTCGTCCGCCGCTGCCTCGCGGAGTCACCACTCACCGAGGAGGGCAACCGCGAGGTCGGCGAGACCGTGTTCCGCGCATTGCTGGACGCGGCCGGGCCGACCGGGTCGATCCAGGTGGCGTTCCGCATCTTTCCCGAGCACGTCGAGGTTGACGTGCTGCACTCGGACAACCAGATCCACCCGCTCAAGGCGGCGGCGAACGGGTCGCAGGGCGGCCAGGCCGCGGATCGCGGCGCGGTCGACCACACGGTGACCAGCACGTCCGTCCCGGTGGCCACGCCGGGAGGGACCGCAGACACATCCGTCGGCAGCGGCGGCGAGGTCCCGGGCCAGCTCGCGGGCGCGATACCGGGGACGCCCGGCCACCCCGACACGTTCGCGGACTGGATGTCCACCGCGCTGCGCCGGGAGGGCCTGACGCAGGAGGCCGCCGCCCGGATGCTCGGCGTGTCCGTCAAGACGGTCAGCCGCTGGGTGGGCGGTGCTACCGAGCCACGCATGCGTGACCTGCGGCGTATCCAGGAAGTGTTCGGCGAAGTACCCATCTCCTAGCCCTCGCGCGGGCGCCCGCCAGACGCCCGTTGCACCCCGAGCCGCCCAGGGCGGTCACAGCAATGAACCAGACTTATCTGTCCAGTTCACTAGACGTCCCCCCAGAAGTGTCCTAGCGTGCTCCCATGGCGGTACTTGCGGGTCGCCACCAACTCGGTCCTGACCGAGGACGCATCATTCTGCGTACTTTCCGTGACGGGCTGGCCGCGCAGGCGGGTCATGACCTCACCATCGAGGCCACCCGCTGGTCTGGGGTGCTTGACGTCAACGAGGACCTCAGCCCGGCCGATCTCGATGTCCGCATCGACATGGGCGCGCTGGTAGTGCGCGACGGGACCGGTGGCGTCAAGCCGCTCAGCGACCGGGATCGCCGCGAGATCGCCGTCACGGCGCGCAAGGTGCTGGCGTCCGACCGCCATCCCGAAGCTGTTTTCGCCGCGGCCGGCTTTGAGCTTGTAGCCGGCGGGGGCGGCGAAATCAGCGGGACCCTCACCATTCGCGGCCAGGCACGGCCGCTCAAGGTACACGTCACGCAAACCAGCGCCGACCACTACCACGCGGAGACGCAGGTCGTACAGTCCGATTACGGGATCAAGCCGTACACCGCGTTCCTCGGCGCGCTGCGCGTCCGCGACGCCGTCGATGTCGCGGTGGACCTTGACCTTTCTGCCCAGGCCGCAGACTCGGGAGCAGGTTCATGACCAGCGGCTACGACGCGCAGACCGCGGCCAGATTGGCCACGGCCGGCGAGGAGGCCGCCGCGGCGTTCGCACGGCGCAGCGAGCCCACGGCCGGCCTTGCCGCGCAGGCCGACGCGGTGGCGCAGGCGTGCCACGCCATGGCGGTGCGGTTCCATCAGGGCGGCAAGCTGGTGGTGTTCGGCACCGGCGCGGCCAGCACCGACGCCCAGCACGTCGCGGTTGAGTTCGTGCACCCGGTCATCGTCGGCAAGCGCGCGCTGCCGGCCATCTCGCTGACCACCGACGTCGCCACGGTCACCGGGATAGCCGAGCGGGAGGGCATGGACGCGATCTTCTCCCACCAGCTCCGCTACCTGGCCGCGCCCGGCGACATCGCGCTCGGCATCTGCGCCACCGGGAACTGCGGGAGCGTGCTGGCCGGGCTGGCCACGGCCGGGGAACTCGGCCTGCTGACGATCGCGCTCACCGGTCGCAAGGGCCGGGCGCTCACCGGCACCCCGGCCGCGGATCATGTACTGGTGGCGGATTCCGACGACCCCCGGGTGGTCAAGGAGATGCATGTCACCATGTACCACCTGCTGTGGGAGCTGGTGCACGTGTTCCTCGAACAGCCGGGCACCCTGAGTCCGGGGGTGTTCGCATGACCGGGCCGCAGGAGAGCACTGCAATGACTACCCATGGTGTCCGGCCGGTGCGGCAGGGCCAAGGCCCCGTGACGGAGGAATGGGGCCTTGAGCCTGTGGGGGGTTCCGGGCCATCGGGGGTCCGGGGGTGTCCCCCGGAGAGCACTGTGTCCCCCCGGGCCAGCACTGTTGCGGAGTGCTACAGCGATGTGTGCATCACCTGCTCCGACACCGCCGTCGAGGTCACCGTGTTGCGGCTGCTCGGCGACGAGCTGGCCGTGGTGGACACCGGCCAGGGCGAGGAGGAGGTCAGCGTCGCGCTTGTCGAGGCCCGGCCCGGCGACACCATCCTGGTGCACGCCAAGGAAGCCATCGCGATCGTGGGGAGGTGACATCGCGTGTCACATGATGTCGAGCCCGGCACCAGCGCGATGGAAGCGCTCTACCCGTTCCTGTACTCCGACGCCACGGACCTGGCCGAGCTGATGGCCGAGGTGCGCGAGTCGACGCTGGCGAAGACCAGGGAGATCGGCGAACTGCGCAGCGTCGTGGCCGCGCGCGAGTCGGCCAGGCTGGCCAACTGCGCCGAGGACGTGGCCGCACGGTTCGCCGCGGGCGGCCGCCTGTTCGCCTTCGGCAACGGCGGGAGCGCCACCGACGCCCAGGAGCTGGCCACCCTGTTCCTCGCCCCTGGCGGCGACGCCCCTTCGCTGCCCGCCATCGGGCTGGCCAACGACACCTCCGTGGTGACCGCGCTGTGCAACGACGTGGGAGTCGACGTGGTGTTCGCGCGGCAGCTCGCGGCGTTCGGGCGACGGGAGGACATCGCGGTAGGGCTGTCCACCAGCGGCAACTCCGAGAACCTGGTGCGCGCGTTCGCCGAGGCCAGCAGGCACGGCATGCTCACCGTGGGGCTGGCCGGCTACGAGGGCGGGGCCATGGCCGAGCTGGACAGCATCGACTACCTGTTCGTCGCGCCGTCCACCTCCGTGCACCGGATCCAGGAAGCCCAGACCACCATCTACCACGTGCTGTGGGAGCTCACCCTGGGCGCCCTGGCCCCCCGCCGGGCCCGCACATGACCGGGCCGGGGCGCACATGACCGGCCGGGGAGGCAGCCCGCCGGGCCGGATGCTCATCGCCGGCGTCGGCAATATCTTCCTCGGTGATGACGCCTTCGGCCCCGAGGTCGCCCGGCGGCTCGCCACCGAGGACCTCCCCGGCTGGGTCCGTGTTGCCGACTACGGCATCAGCGGCATGCACCTCGCCTACGACCTCGCCGATGGTTACGAGACGGCCATCCTCGTTGACGCCGCACCCCGGGGGGGCGAGCCTGGCACGGTGACCGTGCTCGAGGTGGCGGCGGAACACCGGCGGGACCTGGCCGCCGCGGCCGGGCCGCTGGGCGCGAGCCGGCTGTTCGACTCCCACGGCATGCAGCCCGACGTCGTACTCGGCGCGCTGGACATGCTCGGTGCCGGCGGGCCGGCGCGGACCCTGGTCGTGGGCTGCGAGCCGGCCAGCGTCGACTACGGAATGGAGCTGAGCGAACCGGTCGCCGGCGCGGTGGGCGAGGCGGTGAAGGTGATCCTGGGCCTGGTGGCGGACGCCGGGCGTGCCTCCCAGGTCGCCGGAAGTGCCTCCCAGGGCGCCGGGCAGCCGGGCGCGGCCAGCCCCGGTACCCCCGCGGCGGATGACGCACAGTTCCCCGAGACCACTGGTGAAGGAGTGTCACATGTGCCTTGGCATTCCCGGTGAGGTGATCGAGTTCCTGCCGGAACAACCTGACCTGGCACGCGTGAACGTCAGCGGGGTGCGCCGGGTCATCAACGTCGGCCTGCTCTCCGACGAGCCCCCCGTGCCCGGCGAGTGGGTGCTGATCCACGTCGGCTTCGCCCTCTCCAAGATCGACGAGGCCGAGGCCGCCGCCGCCCTGGAGTTCCTGGAGGGGATCGGCCAGGCCTACGAAGACGAGCTCGCGGCGCTGCGAGACTCCCAGATCGAGTAGGAGCTGGTGACATGCGTTTCGTCGACGAGTTCCGCGACGCAGACAAGGCGCACGCGCTGGCCGCGCGCATCGCGGCCCTGTGCGAGCCCGGGCGCCAGTACAAGCTGATGGAGGTGTGCGGCGGGCACACCCACACCATCTACAAGCACGGGCTCGAGGACTACCTGCCGGAATCCATCACGCTGGTGCACGGGCCGGGCTGCCCGGTGTGCGTGATCCCGATGGGGCGGGTGGACGACGCCATCCACCTGGCGTCTCAGCCGGACGTAATCATGACCTCGTTCGGGGACATGATGCGGGTGCCGGGCAGCAACGGGGCGTTCTTCGACGCCAATGCGCGCGGCACCACCATCAAGATGGTCTACTCGCCGCTGGACTCGCTGAAGATCGCCTTGGCCAACCCGGACAAGCGGGTGGTGTTCATGGCGATCGGGTTCGAGACCACCGCGCCGTCCACGGCCATGACCGTGCTGCGGGCCCGCGCGCAAGGGATCAAGAACTTCTCGGTGTTCTGCAACCACGTCACGATCATCCCGGCCATCAAGGCCATCCTGGACTCCCCCGACCTGCGCCTCGACGGGTTCATCGGCCCCGGGCACGTGTCCACGGTGATCGGCTGCCGGCCGTATGAGTTCATCGCCCGCAGCTACGGCAAGCCGGTCGTGGTGGCCGGTTTCGAGCCGCTGGACATCCTCCAGTCCATCTACATGCTCATGCTGCAACTGCACGAGGGCCGCAGCGAGGTGGAGAACCAGTACGCGCGCGTGGTGCCCTGGAACGGCAATCCGGTGGCGCTCAAGGCCATCGGGGAGACCATGGAGCTGCGGCCCTACTTCGAGTGGCGCGGGCTCGGCTTCATCTCCCACTCGGCGCTGAAGATGCGCGAGGCCTGCGCGGACTTCGACGCCGAGCTGCTGTTCGACGTGCCCGGCGTGCGGGTCGCCGACCCCAAGGCGTGCCAGTGCGGCGAGGTGCTCAAGGGCGTGCTCAAGCCCTGGGAGTGCAAGGTGTTCGGCACCGCGTGCACCCCGGAGACGCCGATCGGCACGTGCATGGTGTCGCCGGAAGGCGCCTGCGCCGCCTACTACAACTACGGCCGGCTGAATCGGCAGCGAGTACCCGAGGCGATCTCCATAGAGCCGAGCAGGCCATGACGCAGCAGCTAGCCTCGACCCCGCCATCCCGCCCAAGGCGGGTGCTGCCCACGGGCGAGCGTGAACAGCAGGTGCTCGATCGCATCGAACGGGCCCGCCGGCGCCGGCCCAAGCTGCGGGAAGAGCGCATCACGATGTCGCACGGGGCGGGCGGCAAGGCGACCCACACCTTGATCGAAGCGATCTTCCTCGATGCGTTCCGCAACCCGCTGCTCGAACCGCTGGAGGACGCCGCACGGTTGCCGATGAAGGGGGTTGGGGAGGCGGGCGGGGCAACGGTGGCGCTGACCACCGACTCCTTCGTGGTGTCCCCGCTGTTCTTCCCCGGCGGCAACATCGGCGACCTGGCGGTCAACGGCACGGTCAACGACCTCGCGGTGGCCGGCGCGACCCCCATGTACCTGTCGGCCGGTTTCATACTCGAGGAGGGCTTCCCCGTCGCCGACCTGACCCGCATCGCCGAATCCATGCGCGACGCGGCCGCCGCGGCCGGGGTCGCCGTGGTCACCGGGGACACCAAGGTGGTGGAGAAGGGCAAGGCGGACGGCTGCTACATCAACACCGCCGGCGTCGGCGCGGTGGCGGCAGGTGTGGACCTGGGCGTGGCCAACGCCAGGCCCGGCGACAAGATTCTGGTCTCCGGGCCGATCGGCGACCACGGCGTGACGATCATGCTGGCCCGGGGCGAACTGGATATCGAGGCGGACGTGGAGTCCGACACCGCGCCCCTGGCGGAACTCGTGGCCAGTTTGCTCGGCGCGGTGCCCGGGGTCCGCGCGCTGCGCGACGCGACCCGCGGCGGCGTTGCGACGATCCTCAACGAGATCGCCAAGGCGGCGGACGTGGGCGTGCTCATCTCCGAGAACGCCATCCCGGTGCGGGACCAGGTCCGCGGCGCGGCGGAACTGCTCGGCATCGACCCCCTCTACGTGGCCTGCGAGGGCCGTCTTGTCGCCGTGGTGGACGGCGACCAGGCGGCGCAGGCACTCGCCGCCCTGCGCGCCCATCCGCTCGGCGCACAGGCGGCGATCATCGGCGAGGTGACCGCCGAACCGGTCGGCCTGGTCACGATCAAGACCGCTTTCGGCGGCACCCGCATCGTCGACCTGCTGGTCGGCGACCCGCTGCCGCGCATCTGCTGACCGCGCCGGGGAGGGCCGCGTGCACGAACTGGCGATCGCCGAAAGCGTCGTCGACACGGTGACGCGGCGGCTGCCCGATGCCAGGATCACCGGCGTGCACCTGGAGATCGGGGCGCTGTCCGGGGTGGTGGCCGAGTCGATCAGGTTCTGCTTCGACCTCGCCACCGAGGGCACCGGCCTGGAAGGAGCCACGCTGGAGATCACCGAGCCGCCCGCGCGGTGCCTGTGCCGGTCCTGCGGCACCGAGTTCCGGCCGGACCCGCCGATTGTGCTGTGCCCCTGCGGCAGCGCGGACGTCGCCGTACTCGGCGGCGAGGAACTCAAGATCCTCTCGGTCCAGGTGGCGTGAGATGTGCGCGACCTGCGGCTGCGCCGGCGACGAAGTGGCCGGGCACGTGCACGAGGACGGCACCTGGCACGAGGACGGTCCCGGGCACGAGCACGCCGGGCAACACGGCAACGGGCAGCACGACCACGCCCGTACCGTCACGCTGGCCGAGAAGGTGCTGGCCCGCAACGATGCGCTCGCCCGGGAGAACCGGGACTGGCTGCGTGACCGGGGCATCCTCGCGCTCAACCTGATGAGCTCGCCCGGCGCGGGCAAGACCACGCTGCTCGAACGCACCGCCGCCGACCTGGCCGGGGAGCTTGTCGTCGGCGTCATCGAGGGGGACCAGGAGACTACGCTCGACTCCGACCGGATGCGTGCGGCCGGGTGCCAGGTGGTCCAGGTCAACACCGGGACCGGCTGTCACCTCGACGCCGTGATGGTGCGCGACGCGCTGGTCAAGCTCGACCCGCCCGGCGGTTCGGTGGTCGTCATCGAGAACGTGGGGAACCTGGTCTGCCCGGCCCTGTTCGACCTGGGCGAGGCGCACCGCGTCGTGCTCGCCTCGGTCACCGAGGGTGCCGACAAGCCGGTCAAGTACCCACACATGTTCCGCAGCGCCGACCTGATCCTGGTCACCAAGACCGACCTGCTGCCCTACCTGGATTTCGATCTGGCCCAGTGCACGGCCGACCTGGGGAAGATCACCCCCGGCGCCACGGTGCTGCCGGTCTCGGCGCGGGCCGGGGAGGGCATCCGCCCTTGGTACGACTGGCTGCGCCAAGTGCTAGCCCGGGGCGGCAAGCCGCCCCCGGAACCCCGCTTGCTAGCCCGGGGCGGCAAGCCGCCCCCGGAACCCCGCTTGCTAGCCCGGGAGGACGACCCCCCGGAACCCCCCGATGGCCTGCGGCCTCGCTAACCTCGGGACGGTGACAGCGTGGGAAGAGGTGGCGGCCGACGTCTTCCGGCGCCGGTATCAGCCGCATGACGTGAGTGTCTGCGTGGTGCGCAGCGCCGGCGGGCTGCTTGTCTGCGACACCCGCTGCTCGCACCGGCAGGCCGACGAGATCCGCGCCGACCTGGCCGCACTCGGCACGCTGCCGGTCCGCTGGGTGGTCAACACGCACGCGCACTTCGACCACAGCTTCGGCAACGCCCGGTTCGGCCCGGACAGTGACCTCGGCGCGCCCATCTACGCGCACGAACGGGTGCCCGCACACCTCGATACCTACGAGCGGCCGATGCTCGCGAAACTGATCGCCGCGGGCGAGGAGCCGGTCGGCGAGTGGCGGGAGATCGTCATCACCCCGCCCACGGTGCTGGTCGGCGAGGCGATGACGCTCGACCTCGGCGCCACCACGGCCGAGTTGCTGCACCTGGGCCGCGGCCACACCGACAACGACCTGCTCGTGCACCTCCCGGCCAGCGGCGTGTGGTTCGTCGGCGACCTGGTCGAAGAATCCGGGCCGCCGGTGTACGGTTCCGGCAGCTTCCCGCTGGACTGGCCCCGCACCATCGGCCAGCTCCGGGCAGAACTGCATGACGGGGACGTGCTGGTACCCGGGCACGGGGCGGTGGTCGACGCGGCGTTCCTGGCGGGGCAGCACGAGCAGCTGGTGGCCGCGGCCGCGCTCGTCGTCGAATTGCATGCGGCAGGCGTGCCCGCCGAGCGCGCGGAGGCCGAGGCCGGCGACCGCTGGCCGTTCCCCGAAGGCCTGCCCGGCTGCGGCCTGGCGGCCGCTGTCCGCGACGGCTACGCGCAGTTGCAAGCCCGGGTGGACGGCCCTCCGTAACCCACAAGTGCTAGCCCGGGGGGGACCCCCTGGAACCCCCGCGGCCAGAGACCGGCCCGACTCCGTCGTTCCGGTCTTTGGCCCTGCTAGCCCGGGGGGCGACCCCCGGAACCCCCGTGGCCAGAGACCGGCCCGACTCCGTCGTTCCGGTCTTTGGCCCCAGCGATCACGGCTTGGCCGAGGCTGATGCCGCCGTCGTTGCACGGGACCCGCGAGTGCAGCAGCACCCGGAACCCACGCGCCTCCAGCCGGGCGGCCGCCCGCTCGGTCACCAGCAGGTTCTGGAACACCCCGCCGGACAGCGCCACGGTGCCCAGCCCGTGCCGCTCCCGCGCCAGCACGCACCCCTCCTCGATCAGCGCGGCGATCCCGTTGTGGAACCTGGCCGCGATAACCGGCGCCGGCGCCCCCTCCGTCAGCTCACCGGTGACCGCTTCCACCAGGCTCGCGCCCTGGATACGAAACGGTGGCCCATCGCTGATCGCCGCCCGGTAGCTCCCGGATTCGCCGGGGCCGGCCAGCTGCTCGAGTTCCACGGCCGCCTGGCCCTCGTAGTTGATCGTGTCCCGCACCGAAAGCAGCGCCGCGACCGCGTCGAACAGCCGCCCGGCGCTGGAGGACAGCGGGGCGTTGACGCCCTTGGCGGCCATCGAAGTGACCGCCGCCCAGTTCCGCTCGTTGCGCTTGACCACATCGAGCCCGGACGGAGGGCTACCGGGAAAGGCGGCGCGCAGGTAGGCGGCGGCCATCCGCCACGGCTGCCGGATCGCGGCGGCTCCGCCCGGCATCGGCACCGGCTCGAGGTGCCCGGCCCGCTCGAACCCGGCCAGGTCAGCGACGAGGAACTCGCCGCCCCACAGCGTGCCGTCGGTGCCGTACCCGGTGCCGTCGAACGCCACCCCGATGACCGGCCCTTCGTGCCCGTTGTCGGCCAGGCAGGAGGCGATGTGCGCGTGGTGGTGCTGCACGCCGCAGGAGTCCAGGTCGAGGTCGAGCGCGTACTTGGTGGACAGGTACTCCGGGTGCAGATCGTACGCGACCACCTCTGGCTCGATGCCGAACAGCCGGCCGAAGTGCTCGATGCCCTCGGTGAACGAGCGCAGCGTCGCCGCGTTCTCCAGGTCCCCGATGTGGTGGGACACGAACGCGCGATCGTCCTTGGCCAGGCAGAACGTGTTCTTCAGCTCGGCGCCGCAGGCCAGCACGGGGCGCGGAAATCTGTTCCGCACGGTAATCGGTTCGGGTACGTAGCCCCGGGAGCGCCGGATGAGCATCTCCCGGCTCCGTACTGCTAGCGCTGACCCCGCCACCCCACGCTCTGCTAGCCCTGACCCCGCCACCCCACCCAATATCCGCAAGACCGAGTCGTCGGTCCTGATGTGGATGGCCCGGTCGTGGGTGACGAACGCGTCCGCGATCGTGGCCAGCCGTTCGAACGCGTCCTCGTCGCGGTAGGCGATGGGCTCGTCGGAGAGGTTGCCGCTGGTCAGCACGATCGGGCCGCCGACCGCTTCGAGCAGCAGATCGTGCAGCGGGGTGTAGGGCAGCATGACCCCCAGCGCCCTGTTCCCCGGCGCGACCGCGGCGGCGACCGCGCCGGGCCGCCGGGGCAGCAGCACGATCGGCCGGTGCGGGCTGGCCAGCAGCGCGGCGGCGGTCTGGTCCACCTCGCCCAGTTCCCCCGCTGCCGCGAGGCCCGCCGCCATCACCGCGAACGGCTTGTCCTCCCGGTGCTTGCGCGCCCGCAGCGCCGCGGCCGCTTCCTCGCTGCGCGCATCCACGGCAAGGTGGTAGCCGCCGAGCCCCTTCACCGCGAGCACCTGCCCGTCCCGTAGCAGCGCGGCCGCCGCCGCCAGCGGGTCGCCGGCCTGCCGCGGGCCACCGTTAGCGGAGCGCAGGCTCAGCCGGGGCCCGCAGGCGGGGCAGCAAGTCGGCTGCGCGTGGAACCTGCGGTTCGCCGGGTCGTGGTACTCCGCCGCGCACGGCTCGCACATGGCGAACGGGGCCATGGTCGTGTTGGGCCGGTCGTAGGGCACGTCGGTCACGATGGTGAACCGCGGCCCGCAGTTCGTACAGTTGATGAACGGGTAGCGGTACCGCCGGTCCGCGGGATCGCGGAGTTCGGCCAGGCAGTCGGAACACATGGCGCTGTCGGCCGATACCAGGGCGGTGCGCTGCGCAGCCGGTGCGCTCGGGACGATCGTGAACCCCGGACTCTGCTGGTTCTGACCCCACCGCCTCGGACTCTGCTGGTTCTGACCTCGCCGCCCCGCGCTCTGCTGGCCCCGACCCCGCCGCCCCGGACTCTGCTGGTCCTTACCCCGCCACCCCGCGCTCTGCTGGCCCCGACCCCGCCGCCCCACCCAATCGTGTGGCTGCATGTCTGTGGATACGACCTGGTCGATCCGCGCCAGCGGCGGGGCGTCACGTTCCACCGCGGCCAGGAATTCGGCCACGGCGGCGGGGGATCCCTCGATCTCGGCGAACACGCCATCGGAGTCGTTGCCCACGAACCCGGTCAGGCCGAGCCGCGCCGCCAGCGAGTAGACGAACGGGCGGAATCCCACCCCCTGGACGGTCCCCGTCACCCGGACCGATTTCCGGACCCGGGCCGCGTCGCTGTTCACCGTCCCAGTGTGGCGCGCCCGTGCCCTAAGCTCCCAGACGATGAGCACACGAGCTGCGATCGGCTATGAGCTGCGGGAGCGGGGCGGCCTGCGGGTGCTGGCCTGGCCCGCGTTCGACCGGTATCCCGTCGATGCGCTGGTCACCACCCGCCGCGGGGGTGTGTCCGCGGGCGACTACGCGACGCTGAACCTGAGCTTCGGCGTGGGTGACCGGCCGGAGGACGTGCTGGAGAACCGCCGCCGGGCCGCCGCGGCGCTGGGCGCCGGCCTCGGCGACTTCGTGTTCGGCAGCCAGGTCCACGGCGCCGCGGCGCGGGTGGTGACCCGCGCGGACCGGGGCGCCGGTGCCGCGGTCGCCGACGCCGGGGTGGGCGAGGCCGACGCCCTGGTCACCGGCGACCCCGGCACCGCGCTGGGGGCGGTGGTCGCCGACTGCGTCCCGATCCTGCTCTACGACCCCGGGGCACACGTGATCGCGTGCGTCCACGCGGGCTGGCGTGGCACCGTGGCCCGGGTGACCGGCGCCGCGCTGGCGGCCATGGCGACCCTCGGCACCAAGCCGGGTGACGTCATCGCCGGCATCGGGCCCGCGATCGGCCCGGACCGCTACC
>Ga0306925_10004463_pt1 | contig 12647 bp, 9 predicted proteins | sample flu12Cox44000176_FD_203755 | JGI IMG/M metagenome (GOLD analysis project Ga0306925, IMG submission 203755) | Lab enrichment of tropical soil microbial communities from Luquillo Experimental Forest, Puerto Rico - flux8day.12C.oxic.44.000.176 (v2)... | ecosystem: Environmental > Terrestrial > Soil...
GCGTAAGACTTCATGTATTGCTCAAAATTTTCCTCGTTTACCCGCTCCGGCACTTTATAAGCAAAGTCAAGCTTTCCCACGTCAATGACATCGCCAGGCATTATATGTGGTGCGTACACGGGATATGACTTCCGAAGTCTGCTATCTAAATAGGCAAGCAGCTTAGTGGCTCGCGGAAAAATATTCACAGGTTGAAAATTAATATGAAACAACAGTGGATCGAGAAAGCAGCACGGCCCTGCTGACGGTAGATACATTTTCGGTCTGATAGTTTCAATTGCCTTAGCGGTTGCTTCGAATTTGCTAATCATCTTTTTTTTGGCAATTTCTCGATAAGTCTTCTCTGGGTAATCATAGCAAGTGGGATGCCACGTAGCACCGGAAAACTGGCATGCGAAAACATCGATGCTTCTATGCTCGTTGAAGACGTCTGCCAAACGATCGTTTAATTTGCAATCATTCATGTTCAGGAAGCAAGATCCCTTATCTTTGATCAGAACAGCAGAGTCACGGTTAAGTTCCGAATCATCAAGGTAGAGCGTTATATAGCCATCGCCGATTGGGACCGTCTGGCCATCATGGCACACGACACTACCGTTGGACTGGTATGAAGCCAACAGTTCGCGTAGGGCGGGCCTGCGAAAAGATGGAAGGATGAAGGTGAAATCCCTAGCAACAAGGCTATTAAGAAATTCAATGTCGAAGTGATCCTTATGTTCGTGGCTTATGTAAACATAGCGGGCTTTCGACCTATCTTCCAACTTGTGACGCACAAATTCAGCCAAGTGATGATTGCAGGGGAACTGAAACCAGGCCGAGTCGAAGGCCCCAGTGGGAGACAACCAAGGGTCCATAATTATAGTTGCCGATGGGACTTCTACGCAAAATCCAGCGTGCCCAAGATAGGTAATCTGCATTCGTTACAATCCTTGACGATTAGCTGCGTGGAGATAATGGGGCGAACGATGGGAAGGCCCTCAAGTCTTGACGCTGTTTGGCACGCTGTACGCCTTTTTCCAATGGCTAGCAGCTCGAGATGCCCCGTTATGAGCATGTTCGCAAGCTTGTCCGCCAATTGCAGAGGTTCCTGACCCTGTGCTATTCGAGGAAGACATCTTTGCACGCACGCAGCGCGGGTCCTGCCTAGCGAGTGATGCATGATCGCCGGAGTTGCTATGGTGCGCGCTCACGCCGCGCTCCAGGCCCCGCCATGCCATGCGACCTCAACCCGCAGAGTGTCAGTCCGATTGAGTGCAGGCCGATTGACAGTTCCCTGCTGGAGCGTGACATGAGGCGAGAGTTCAAGCCTCCGCACATCGCTGACTTTGTCAAGCGCCGTTTGCGGGTTAATTGTGCGATAGTCGACGCATGGGCATGGCACGCGTGAACGCGGGTCGCATGCGGTACAAGCGGACGTCGCGTGTAGGGCCCACAAAAACCGAAACCGTACGCCATGTTAGGCCGAGGCGTCGACAAGATCGACTCTCGGAACACGGAAAACACCGACAACCAGCTTGAGATTTGCCCGTGGTCACAACATGCGGCGGGGTAATACTGCGTTGGCAGAGCTAACGTTAATTGCAGAGCTAACGTTAAATTAAAGTCGCCAGATGCTGTTCGGGATGTTTGGCGCCGCGATCAGGAGAGTAAAAGAAGACGGCGGCCAGCGATCCTGGCGTTTCGGCGCAGCGTCGATCTTAGGTCGCGTTCTCTTCGTATCATCCGCTTTAGCAACGGGAGCCGTCCATCCTCAGATGAAGCCCCTGGTCCCAAATCCGCGGTCTCCCTCTTGACAATTGAACACATTCCGTTTTCAACCCAACCCGAAAATTACACGTTAAGTCCAGCGCTAGCCGTAGAGTGCTGTTCCCCTGAGGTGCTGAGTGCTTGAGCGCAGCGACCGTTTGTCTGTAGAGGCTTTGGCTGCAAGATATCGCGGACGTACCGCGATTGTCGCAGTCGTTGGACTGGGCTACGTTGGTCTGCCCTTAGTTCGAGGATTGATCGGCGCTGGGTTCAGGGTCATCGGTCTCGATGTCGACGCGGGAAAGATCGACGCTCTTAAGCGTGGTGAAGTTTATATCAGTCATTTGCCTGCACCGATATTCTCAAGTGCGGTCGAAGATGGTCGCTTTAATCCAACAACCAGTTTTAGAGATTTACATGAAGCGGATGCTATTCTTATATGTGTGCCCACTCCTCTGACGGCTCACCGGGAACCTGATCTTTCGTTTGTCGAAAATACAGCGCGCTCTATCCTTCCAAATCTAAGAGCTGGTCAGCTTATTGTTCTCGAATCAACATCCTATCCGGGAACAACCCGCACTGTTATCAAACCGATTTTACAACAATCGAATCTCCAAAGCGGAAAGGATTTCTTTATTGCATATAGTCCGGAGCGCGAGGATCCCGGTAACATTAACTTTTCGACCAGTGAAATACCGAAGGTCATAGGTGGGGATGGAGAAGATGCCCTCAAACTAGCGGATGCGCTTTATAGTTCATTTGTGCGACAGACTGTGCTGGTATCCAGCCCAGAAACCGCAGAAGCCGTCAAGATTACCGAAAACGTCTTTCGTTCCGTGAATATTGCGCTCGTCAATGAACTCAAGGTTATTTATACGGAGATGGGCATTGATGTGTGGGAAGTTATAGAAGCAGCCAAGACAAAGCCGTTCGGCTTCATGCCATTTTATCCGGGCCCTGGTCTAGGCGGCCACTGCATTCCCATTGACCCATTTTATCTAACTTGGAAGTCGCGGGAATACGGGCTGACAACCCGTTTTATTGAATTGGCCGGGGAAATAAATACGATGATGCCCCGATATGTTATATCGCGCATTGTCGATGAGTTAAACGCGCGGGCAGGACGTGGACTAAACGGTGCCAGAATTCTTATAATAGGTTTAGCCTATAAGAAAAATATCGACGACGCTCGAGAAAGTCCATCGTTTAAGCTTGTCGAACTTTTGGAAAGGCAAGGTGCGATTTGCGAGCTACATGATCCACTTATTTCAGTAATCCCGCGCACGCGGGAGCACCCCCACCTCGCAGGGCGCCGATCAGTGGCTCTCAGTCATGAGGCGATTTCCGAGTATGACGCGGTGTTGATCGCGACGGATCACGATTCGATAGACTACCAATTGCTCGCAAAAAGTGCAAAAATTCTCATCGATACCCGAAATGCGTGCGCTCGCGCAGGTGTCGTCGGCTCAAATATTGTCAAAGCCTAAACTCGTAAGTTTCGAGGCCGAACCTCGCCTTCGGTTCTCATCAGTGAAATGCAGACTTATCTTCGTATGCGGTTTGGCAATGTGACATAACTCTAATGGATGGCGCTGATTGATGGCGCTGATTGTTCGCATCGACGTGGATCGACCATATGGAAGGAGGCCATTCCTTCGACATCTGCTCAGCAGACTGAGCTCAGATATCTATTTTCCTAGTGTCGAGAGCTTTGGCTATCTAAGGGAGCTCAAAGTCATCTTACAGATGCTTAACGCCGTGAGGGCTCCATCCTACATCTTCTTTCGCCGCTGCACCTTGCCGTCTGACTCTGTACTCGAAATGATTCATATTGGCGGGCACAAGATCGGACTTCACCTCGAGAACTCCCGTTCATTCGAGTCTTTCGCGAAGGAGAAAGCGATATTGGAGCAACATATCGGCAAGCCAGTAGTGGCGGTTTCAAAGCACGGCTCTGGCAAAACAAAATACGGCTTTCATCACTACGCGCCATACGAGCCCGACAATTATATTCGTTGGGCGCAACAAAGCGGCGTGAAATTGTTCCTGGGTAATCTGGAGGACCCTTCAATCCGACCTTCGGAGAACGAGACCGGTTTACGTGTATTTCCGTCCGCATTCTGGCTCGAACCGGCATGGAGAGACACTCGGAGGTTTACCATCGATTGGCTGCGGTCCGAAGCACATGTCTTCGACATCATATTGCTCATCCATCCGGAGAACGTTTTGGCCGAAGAGTCGCTATATGAAGATTTTAAAGGCCTGTTGCATCTGCTTGATACCAGGGTGCTGGAATGAGGCAGATCGCAAATCGCGGCTCCGTGCTGATGATTGCTTACACCAACTATCAGACTGATCCTAGGGTAATTCGTGAGGCCGAAGCTGCCCTAAGCGGAGGCTTCGACGTTGACTTCATCGCCCTTCGGCGCGACGGCGACCCACCACAGGAACTTATCAGAGGTATTCGGCTGATCCACCTCGATCAGACCCGGTATCGGGGTTCTGGACTAATATCGTACGTGTTCTCATATCTTCAGTTCTTCTTTCGATGCCTCGTTAAGACCACGTGGTTGCAGCTTGAGCGGCGCTACAGCGTCGTACACGTGAACAACATGCCCGACTTCTTCGTTTTCTGCGCATTGCTGCCAAAGCTGATGGGGGCGAAGATCATTCTGGATATTCACGATCCGATGCCGAATACCTTTTCCTCCAAGTTCAAGAAAGGAGAAAAAGCTTTGCTCTTCAGGCTTCTTCTCTGGCAGGAGCAAATCAGCGCGTTCTTTGCAGACCAAATCATCACTGTTCACGATCCGGTCAAGGACCATGTTCTCGTCAAGCAGCACGGAATGAATTCTGCGTCCATTAAAGTCATCGCAAACTTTGCAGATGATGAATTGTTCACTCCGCGAGACCGTGCGGGGGGTGATGGAAAGATTCACCTCGCTTTTCACGGTACGATCTTGGAGCGATATGGGCTGCGCAATGCAATCCATGCGCTGGCGCGAATGCAACACAAGGACCGGATCACGATGACGATCATTGGCGAGGGCGACTTCAGCGCACAACTCAAGGACCTGATCGGATCGTTGGGTCTGGGCAATGTTGTACAGTTCGACAACCGAATGTACCCCGTGGAAGAGCTTCCTCGTAGGCTGGCTAACTGCAATCTTGGCTTAGTGCCCCTGGAGATTTCCTCAATAACAAATTATGCACTGCCATTGAAATTGTTGGAGTATCTCTCCATGGGAATCCCATCGATAACGGTCCGCAATACAGCCATTAGCTATTACTTTGGGCCGGATGATTGCTTGTTTTATGAGCCTGAAGATGTGGAATCATTGCGCACAATTCTCGATCGTCTGGCCGTGAGTTCAAAATATCTTCGTGGATATCAAGAACGCGCTATGACACTCCGTGAGAAATTCACATGGAGTCGCGAAAAGCGGAAGTACGTGGCTTTACTCCATGATCTTGCGGGTCATTCGTAACGTGAAGGAAAAGGGGCTTGCCACAATCTATGACAATAATGTAAGTCTAGCACCTAACATTAGGACCCAGTTGTCGCATGGAATTTATTGATTTGAAGGAACAGTATCGCCGCTACAAAGCGGAAATTGATGAGCGCATGCTTCGCGTTCTCGATCATTGCCGCTTTGTCATGGGCCCGGAAATTCTTGAATTGGAGCGGGCTTTGCGCGCATATGTCGGCGTAAAGCACTGCATCACGGTGGCGAGTGGTACCGACAGTCTGGAGATCGCCCTGCGCGCATTGAACATCGGAGCAGGTGATGAAGTCATTACCGTTCCCTTTACCTGGATCAGCTCGGCGGAGGTGGTAGGCCTTGTCGGTGCTAAGCCTGTTTTTGTGGACATCGAGCCGGCCACATACAACATCAATGTGGATTTGATCGAGGCGGCCATCACTCCTCGCACCAAGGCGGTGCTATGTGTGAGTTTGTTTGGGCAGATGCCGGATTACGACCGTATCAATACCATTGCCGCTCGGCATGGGTTGCCGGTCATCGAAGATGGGGCCCAGAGCTTCGGCGCGACCCAGCGCGGGCGGCGCAGCGGTGGTGTTACGACCATCGGAAGTACTAGTTTTTTCCCGGCAAAGCCGCTTGGCTGTTTCGGCGATGGCGGAGCGTTATTCACAAATGACGATGCGCTCGCGGAGAGAATGCAGGCAATTCGCACTCACGGTGGCCTGAAGCGCCATATGCATCCGTTTCTTGGAATGAACGGCCGCTTCGACACACTGCAGGCTGCTATTCTGTTGGCCAAGCTCCCTCACTTTGACTGGGAAGTGCAGGAGCGTGGCCGGATAGGTGCGCGCTATTCCTCTTTTATTGGGTCCCCGTGTATTGTTCCTCAGGTGGCTCCAGGCAATACCCATGTCTATGCCCAGTACACGATCCGGGTTCCCGAACGCGACAAGGTCGCGGCACAGCTCAAATCGGCGGGCATTCCCTCCGCGGTATATTATCCGAAGTGCCTGCACGAGCAGCCGGTGTTTTCCAGCCTGGGCTACAAGTGGGGCGATTTTCCGGAATCTGAAAAAGCATCGCGCGAAGTGTTAAGCTTGCCAATGCATTCATTCTTGTCCGAATCAGACCAGGATGCGGTAGTAGCCACACTCGGTATGATCTTGAGCCACCAAGAATTATGCTTGGCACCGAACGCAAGGAATCAATCCCCTGCAGCAGTGCAGGTTGGCATGGGAACATCATGAAACCAAGAATCGCGGTCCTCGGTTGTGGGGTCTGGGGCAGAAACTTGGTTCGAAATTTCAATGCATTAGGCCATTTGGAGATGGTCTGCGATCCAGCGGAGGCCGGTCGTGCGACGGCAATGCAAATTGCACCCGAAATCACGATATTGGAGCGATTCGAGGATGCGATTTCTGATTCGCGTGTCGAAGCAATAGCCATCGCAGCGCCGGCATCCCTGCATTACGCGCTAGCCAAAGCCGCCCTTCAAGCGGGCAAAGACGTGTTCGTGGAAAAGCCACTTTGCCTGGATCAACTCGAGGGAGAGGAATTAGTTCGGCTTGCTGCAAAGCTCAGCAAGGTTCTTATGGTGGGGCATCTGCTCCAGTACCATCCTTGCGTGCGTGCACTGCATTCACTTGTGGCTGGCGGGGAGCTTGGGAAACTCCATTTTATTACATCCAACAGGTTGAATCTAGGACAAATTCGGCGCGAGGAAAACGCCTTGTGGAGTTTCGCGCCGCATGACATATCCGTACTTCTTTCACTCTTAGGCGGCCAGTTGCCGGACCAGGTACGTTGCACCGGGGGTAACTATTTGAATCAACATATTGCTGATACTACATTGACTGCCATTCGATTCGCAAACGGCGTTCGGGCGCATGTGTTCGTAAGTTGGTTGAACCCATTTAAAGAACAGAAAATGACCGTGGTGGGTTCCTCCGGTCTGGCTGTATTCGACGACACCAAACCCTGGGCAGAGAAGTTGATGGTCTATCGTCAGCATATCACCTGGACGAACGGACAAGTGCCCACTGCTAACAAGGTCAAGGCGGAGGCCGTCTTACCTCGTGAATCCGAACCGCTTGCCGATGAATGTTTGCACTTCGTCGAATGCTGCCGGGAGCGCCGGATTCCGCGTACTGACGGGCACGAAGGCCTCCGTGTGCTTCGCGTACTTCAAGCGGCTCAGCGCAGCCTGGACGCTGAGGGCGAAGCGATCAGTCCAATGGCGCCGTTTGAGCGGCAGCCGACGAAAGCGTGGTCCGCAACGGGATCGTTGCTTACAGTGGCTCAAGGCGCGCGGTCAGGCTACGGCCCATCGACTGCGGAGTATTTCGTCCATCCCTCGGCCGTGGTGGATGAGGGAGCTGTAATCGGCAAGGGCACTAAGATCTGGCACTTCTGTCACATAATGAAGGGCGCAAAGATTGGAGAGCGGTGCATATTCGGGCAGAACGTGAACGTCGACGGAGGCACCATTATTGGTAATCGTGTCAAAGTTCAGAATGGTGTGTCGATCTATACCGGGTTGGAGATCGAGGACGACGTTTTTCTCGGACCCTCGTGCGTGCTAACGAATGTAACCAATCCGCGCGCGCAGGTGAATCGTCACAACCTGTACGAAAAGACGCTTATCAGACGCGGAGCGACCATAGGCGCCAATGCCACCATCTTAAGCGGCGTAACCATCGGCCGGTACGCCTTCGTGGGGGCGGGTGCTGTCGTAACGAAGGACGTTCCAGATTACGCGCTGGTCATGGGCAACCCGGCGCAAAAAGCGGGCTGGATGAGCCGCCACGGCCACGTTTTGAGACCCGGGACAGATGGCGTTCTGAGGTGCCCCGAGTCCGGGTTCCGATACCAAGAGATCGATGACGGACTACGCTGTTTGGACTGGAATGAAGATGAGCCATTAGCGCCTGATTGCGTGGGAGTTAAAGGCTACGAAGAGTTTAAGCAAACGTTCTGATGATTTTGACAGAATGCAATCCAGGAAAAAAATCGAAGACAGCATCACCAAAGTCGCGGCGTGGGTCGAGGCGCACGATTATAAGGGATATGACCCTGGCGACGGATTGAACTCGTTTTTACGCCCCCTGGCACTTGGCAACAGACTGGCCGAGCGAGTGCTTCTGCAGTTGATTTGGAAGTCTCCCGTCAACCTACGGCCGCTCGTCGGCATCAAGCCCATGGATTCCACGAAAGGTCGCGGTTACATGGCTTGGGGCTATTGGTTAAGGTACAAGGCCACGCGGGACGAAATGTGCAAGGTCAAGGCCATTGCGTGCCTGGATTGGCTTATAGCCAACAAAGCGCGGGGCGATACCGGCTATTCCTGGGGTAACCATTTTGACTTTATCACCCGAAGTGGGGTTAATCCTGCAGGCTCACCCATTATCGTCTGGACCAGTTTGATTGGTCTGGCTTTTTTGGAGGCATACGAGCAGACAGGAGATGATCGCTTCCTAGACGTAGCGCGTGGCGTCTGCTCTTGGATCTTAAAGTTGCCCAGAAAACAGACGCCCACTGGAGCATGCTTGAGCTATGTTCCGTTTGCCCAGGTCTCGATCCACAACTCGAACATGCTGGGCGCTGCGATGCTCGCGAGTACATGGAAATATACGGCAGACGATGCACTGCTAGAGGTAGCGCGCAGTGCGATGCATTACTCTTGCAGCAGGCAACGCGATGACGGTTCGTGGTGGTATGGCGAAGATCCTAAGTATCGTTGGATTGACAGTTTTCATACGGGCTACAACCTCGATAGTGTTAAGCGCTATATCGATAGCACCGGCGAGGATTGCTATCGGACTCATTTTCAAGCGGGACTCCGTTATTTCAGTGAGGTCTTTTTTGAGCCCGATGGCGCACCTCGTTACTACCACGACAGAACGTACCCGATTGACATCCAATGCGCTGCTCAGGCAATCGAGACCTTAGCCTTTTGCTCTGATGACTATCCGGCCGGTCTAGAGCTCTCGCGAAAGGTCGCAGAGTGGACTATCGACAACATGCAGGAGCCGGGGGGCTATTTTTGCTTTCGTCGGTACCCGATAATCAAGGCAAAGACGCCATATATTCATTGGGGCCAGGCAACCATGTACAAGGCCCTAGCTACGCTTCTGAGCAAATAGAGAGTTTGAGGAATCCCGGAGAATGAGAAATGCCCGGTTCCCTGTTGAGCTATGTTCTTATTACGCCTGCTCGCAACGAACGGGACCTCATTGAGGGTGCCATTCGGTCGGTGATCGCGCAGACTCATCTGCCATCGAAGTGGGTTATTGTGAGCGACGGCTCGACCGATGGAACGGATGAAATCGTCGCTCGCTTCGCTAAAAAGCACACCTGGATCGAGTCGCTGCGAATGCCCGAGCATCGGGACCGTAGTTTCGCGTCGAAGGCAGTCTGCTTTAACGCCGGTTATGATCACCTGAAGTCGACGAATTTTGATCTCATTGGTAATCTCGATGCTGACATCACATTCGGCCAGGATTATTATGAGTTTTTGGTCGGCAAGTTTGCAGAGCTGCCACGGCTCGGTGTTGCGGGCACGCCCTTCGTCCAGGACGCAAACCAACCACAGAACCACACCTACGCGCACCAGTTTGCTGATCTTCAGCACGTCTCAGGCGCCTGCCAGATGTTCCGGCGCCGATGCTTCGAAGAAGTCGGTGGTTATACTCCGATCAAAGGCGGGGGGATTGATTGGGTTGCCGTCACAACCGCTCGGATGAAAGGCTGGGAGACGCGGACGTTCCTGGAGAAGACTTGCTTTCACCATCGGAAAATGGGTACCGCTGACCGGAACCCGTTGATGGCACGGTTTCAACATGGTCAAGAGGACTACTACATAGGTGGACACCCGCTGTGGCAGGTCTTGCGCGGAATCTTTCAGATGAAGACGAAGCCCTTGGTACTTGGGGGGCTGTTCTTGATCCTCGGGTATTTTTGGGCAATGGCGAGGAGGGTGCGCCGGCCGATCTCGGCCGAGCTAGTTTCGTTTCACCGAGCGGAGCAGATGGCGCGACTTCGCAAGCTGCTCTTGCGCTGAGGCGACTCCCTCGGGCGCATTGCCCAGTAGTGCTGCCCAGCAAGGTTTCGATCACGATGTGGAACTGAGTGAAAGACTGGCGTGATCGCCACTGTGCCATCAGCTGGCGATGGCTAGATGAAGCGGCGGCGCTCCAGCCGCTTGGCGAACAGGGACGCCGTGGCGGTCGTGTCACAAAAACTCGATCAGCGCGGGCAGTCGTGCGATATAGTGAAAGCACTCGCCGAGGACCGCGGATAGCGTAAAGCATAACTCCTAGTCGCCTGATTCAGTCAGATTGCAGGGTATAGATGCTTAAGTTTGATGCGAGCATTTTTGGTGGTGAATTGCCAGTCGGCCTTGCTGTGGTTGGCGTTGCGGTCGTGCTCCCAGCGGCGATTTCGTCGATGAGGATTTGTTTGTTGGGAATGCGGCGATCGAGGCACTGGGACGTTAGGACGCGGAGTTCAGACTCGGCCAGATTGAGCCAGCTGCCGTGTTTTGGGGTGTAGTGCCATTCGAAGCGCTCGACCAGGCGCCTGGCTTCGACGGCCGGAAAGGCTTCGTAGAGTGAAGCCTTGCTGTGGATGCTGAGATTGTCCTGGACCAGAACGATGGTCTTGGCGTGCGCGAAGTGGATATCGGCCAAGTCTTTCAAGACGCGAGCGTAATCCACGGCGGTATGGCGATCTGTGACCTTGACGTGGCGCCAGCCTTCGAGCGGAGCAAACATCATGAAGAGATTGGCGGTGCCATCACCGCCTGAGCCAGCGACCGGCGCCGCTCAGCCCAATCCCAATGTGCGAAAAATTCTGGACACTACCCAAGAGAATCGCGATCGTGCACCACTCGCCTTCACCCAGCTATGTGGGGTAACAGCACCGATTACCGCGGAGGGGGCGGAGGAGGTGCTCCTCCTCCTGTCACGAGCGGATGTGGATAGGCATAGGGCATGTAATGAACGGTCCACGTGTCGGTCGCTGAACAGCGATACAAGCTCCCCTGCGCACCTTGATCGGTGGCAAAGTAGCCGACGCCACCGCCAGTTTCGCCTTCGCCAGTCAGTGCGCCGGCTAGCGGCAACGGATTCGTCGTGCACGTTGTCGGTCGGTTGGCGAGCGTGCCAAACCCCATTCCCGAGATCCCATTGAATGGGCTGGTGCGGGAAGTTTGAGCATTTCCAACCGCGTTGAAATAGTCTCGGTTGTTAACAACATGGTTCACACACGTATTTGGATTAGATTCCCCTTGATCCTCACAGACTAGATCAATCCTCGTGCCATCACCAAATTTATTGTTGAAGACATAGACCGGGAAGAGGTTCCTAGCCGGGTCACGGCCCGGTTGACGGAAGCACGGGTAGCCAAAGTTGGGATTGGTGGGTTGCCGATTGCCGTCAATGGAAACTGACCCCGTACACCGTGCAATGCCATTATACCCCGTAGTCCACGACCGGTAGTGCAGCAAAGCAATCGTCGAGCCAGACTTCCCCGAAAAGGTGTTCACCGTATTATTAAATACCATAAACGTCCCCGAGCCCTGATGATGGATAGCCCGGTAACCATCAGAAAAGGTTGCGGCGCCGGAGGTGAACGTCATTGAATTGTTGTAAACTTCGAGGTTCCTTGGCCCCCACGCATGTGTAACGCCATGGACAGAAACGCGACAATTCGTAAAAGTATTGTATCGAACAACAATAGCTGCACCGCCCCACCCATCAACGCAGACAGGACCACCAGCACTATCCATTATCGTCGAGGTAATGGTATTATCCTCAACAAAAAGATTATTGGGGCCCCCCTGCGAACCAACAGGCGGGTTGTTATCTCCGTTGAGGGAGTTTAGAAAGTAAAACCCCGCCGAAGCCGTCGCAGTATTGTGGTCGATAACGCCATAAATGTAGTTATCTGTTGAAGTGACGTGTCCAAAAAGCATAACGGTTCCGGTGGTCATCCCGGTAAACGTATTGTGGTCAATACGGATGCTGCGAGTGCAGGGAATACCGGCACCATTGGCGGCCCACCAAAAGCGGGGATTGTTAGCGCCGCTGAAACTGAAGCCAGAAACGCGCTGAAGTTTGGTACTGTCGCCGCTACAGGTGGTATTCTCGCCAATAACCCCGGACCCAGTTACTGCACAACCACCGACTGTAGCGCAAATCAGTGTCGTTGCCTTGGTACCCGAAAAGTTGATCCCACTAGTCCACGAATAGGAGCCGTTCGCGACGGTAATAGTCGCACCATCCGACGAACTATTGATCGCTGATTGAATATTGGCCGCAGTCGAACCGGCCGTGCAGTTCCATGTCGTTCCGCTGCCAGTACACGCAGCGTTGGCTCCCGAGGCCCAAAGCAGAGTGATCAGACTGTGACTGCATA
>Ga0306925_10004465_pt1 | contig 12644 bp, 10 predicted proteins | sample flu12Cox44000176_FD_203755 | JGI IMG/M metagenome (GOLD analysis project Ga0306925, IMG submission 203755) | Lab enrichment of tropical soil microbial communities from Luquillo Experimental Forest, Puerto Rico - flux8day.12C.oxic.44.000.176 (v2)... | ecosystem: Environmental > Terrestrial >...
CAGCGTCCTGGGCACGATGCAGATCACCATGCAGTTCGACCTCGACCGCAACATCGACGCTGCGGCTCAGGACGTGCAATCGGCCATCGATGCCGCCGCGGGCTACCTGCCGAAGAACCTGCCGACACCGCCCTCGTACCGTAAGGTGAATCCGGCCGATTCCGCGGTCCTCATTCTCGCCGTGCATTCGGACGTGCTGCCGATCACCCAGGTCGACGACTACGCCGAGACGGTGATCGCGCAGCAGCTCTCGCAGCTGCCCGGAATCGCGCAGGTGAGCGTCGGCGGCCAGCAGAAACCCGCGGTGCGCATCCAGGTCGACCCCGTGAAGCTCGCCGCGGTGGGGCTGCACCTCGAGGACGTCGCCAATCTCATTACGACCGCGAGCGTCGATACGCCGCAGGGCGCCATCACCGGGGCGCGCCAGAACTTCGCCATCTACGACAACGATCAGCTGCTGAAGGCCGCTCCCTGGAACGACGTGATCGTCGCCTACAAGAACGGCGCGCCGATCCGCATTCGCGATATCGGCAGAGCCATCGATGGCGCGGAAAACACCCAGGTGCGCGGCTTCCAGAACGGCAGGACCGGGGTGCTGCTGCTCGTCTACAAGCAGCCCGGGACCAACGTGATCGATGCGGTGCAGCGGGTGAAGGCAACCCTGCCGCGCGTCATGACCTCGGTGCCCCCTTCGCTCAAGGTCGACCAGCTCATCGATCGCACCACCACCATCAAGGCCTCGGTGGAGGACGTCGAGTTCTCGCTGCTCCTCGCCATCACCCTGGTGGTGCTGGTCATATTCCTGTTCCTGCGCAGTTTCTGGGCCACTGCCATACCTGGCATCACCGTGCCGCTGGCGCTGTTCGGTACCGCGGCGCTCATGTACGTCATCGGCTACAGCCTCGACAACCTGTCGCTGATGGCCCTCACCATCGCCGTCGGCTTCGTCGTCGACGATGCGATCGTGATGCTCGAGAACATCTACCGGCACATCGAAGAGGGCCTCACTCCCTACGAGGCCGCGATCAAGGGCGCGGGTGAGATCGGCTTCACCATCCTGTCCATCAGCATCTCGCTGGTGGCGGTGTTCATTCCGCTGCTGCTCATGAGCGGCATCGTCGGGCGGCTGTTCCGCGAGTTCGCGGTCACGGTGACCATGACCATCGCGGTCTCCGCGGTGGTGGCGCTGACACTCTCGCCGATGATGGGCTCGCTGTTCCTGCGCGACGAGCGGCACAAGCGGCACGGGCGCTTCTACCTGGCACTGGAGCGCGGTTTCCAGTGGCTGGTCGATCACTACACGCGCGGGCTCGATTTCGTGCTGCGGCACCAGCGCGCGACGCTGCTCACCTTCATCGCTACGGTGGCAGTCGCCGTGATGCTGTACGTCGTGGTGCCGAAGGGCTTCTTTCCGCAGCAGGACACCGGCATCATCGTCGGACTCACCGACGCACCCCAGGACGTGTCGTTCGATGAGATGGTTCGCCTGGAGCGCCGCCTCACGGAGGTGATCGCCGCGGATCCGGCGGTCGCGAGCTGGGGCGCCTTCGTCGGTGGCGGGCGGCCGCTCAACAACGGCTTCGTGGTGGTAGGCCTGAAACCGCGCGATGAGCGCGACGCCACCGCCGACCAGGTCATCAACCGGCTGCGTGGCAAGATCGCCGCCGTCCCCGGCGGCACGGTGTTCCTGCAGGCGGCGCAGGACCTGAACGTCGGCGGCCGCACCTCGCGCACCCAGTACCAGTACACGCTGCAGGACGCCAACATCGACGAGCTGAACGAGTGGGCGCCGCGGCTGCTGGAGGAGTTGAAGAAGCTGCCGGAGCTGCGCGACGTCGCCTCCGACCAGCAGTCGAGCAGCACCATGGTGTCGCTCGTGATCGATCGTGACCAGGCGGCGCGCTTCGGCATCCAGCCGTCGCTCATCAACAATACGCTCTACGACGCCTTCGGCCAGCGGCAGGTGACACAGTACTTCACGCAGCTCAACAGCTATCACGTGGTGCTGGAGGTGCTGCCCTCGCTCCTCGGCCAGCCCGACACGCTCAACAAGATCTATATCAAGTCACCCACCACCGGGCAGCAGGTGCCGCTGTCGACGTTCGCGAAGTTCGACACCGGACATACCAGCTACCTCTCGATCAATCACCAGGGGCAGTTCCCCGCGGTCACCCTGTCCTTCAACCTCGCGCCCGGGGTTGCGCTCGGCGATGCCGTGACAGCCATACAGAAGACCACGGCCTCGATCCACCTGCCGGACGCGATCCTCGGCACCTTCCAGGGCACCGCGCAGGCGTTCCAGGCCTCGCTGAAGACGGCGCCGCTGCTGATCCTGGCGGCGCTACTGGTGGTGTACATCATTCTGGGCGTGCTCTACGAGAGCTACATTCACCCGCTCACGATTCTCTCCACGCTGCCCTCGGCGGGCGTCGGGGCACTGCTGATGCTGATGATGTTTCACTTCGACCTCTCGGTCGTGGGTCTGATCGGCATCATCCTGCTGATCGGCATCGTCAAGAAGAACGGCATCATGATGGTCGACTTCGCGCTCCATGCCGAGCGCAACGAGGGTCTCGATCCCCAGGCGGCGATCCGCAAGGCCTGCCTGCTGCGATTCCGTCCCATCATGATGACCACGATGGCGGCGATCCTCGGCGCGCTGCCGCTGATGCTCGGGCGCGGCACCGGTTCGGAGCTGCGCCAGCCGCTCGGCTATACAATGGTGGGAGGGCTGGTGCTGAGCCAGATGCTGACATTGTTCACCACACCCGTGATCTACCTGTATCTCGATCGCCTGGTAGTGCGCTGGGCGCGCAAGCACCCGCACGGCGGTCCGGGCCACGCCGTTGCGCTGACGGCGGGCACACAGGCGCATCCATGAAGATCCTGATCGTCGAAGACAACGAGCGCGTGGCACGCTTCGTGACGCGCGGCCTGCGCGAGGCCGGTCACACGGTCGAGCACGCCGACAACGGCCGCGACGGCTTGTTTCTCGCCGCGAGCGAGCCTCACGATGTCATCGTCATGGACCGGATGCTGCCCGGCAGCATCGACGGTCTCGCCATCATCGAGGCACTGCGCAAGTCCGGCAACCGCACCCCGATCCTCATCCTCAGCGCGCTGAACGACGTCGACGAGCGCATTCGCGGCCTGCGCAGCGGCGGCGACGACTACCTCACCAAGCCGTTCGCCTTCGGCGAGCTGCTGGCGCGCGTCGATGCGCTCGGGCGGCGCAGCGTCGATCACGGCGCGGAGCACGCGCTCCAGGTCGGCGATCTGCGCATGGACCTGTTGTCGCGGCGGGTGACCCGCGGCAGCCGCGCGCTCAGCCTGCAGCCGCGCGAGTTCAAGCTGCTCGAGTACCTGATGCGCCACGCCAACCAGGTGGTGACCCGCACCATGCTGCTCGAGGCAGTGTGGGACTACAATTTCGACCCGCAGACCAACGTCGTCGACGTGCACATCAGCAAGCTGCGCCAGAAGATCGAGCTCGGTTCCGAGCGGCCGCTGGTGCGCACGGTGCGCAATGCCGGTTATATGTTGACCGAGCAAGATGAATAGGCTCATCCGCTCCTCTGCCCTCACCTGGGCACTCGGCTACGTGCTGCTCGGGCTCGCCGCGCTCGGCGCCTTCGCGGTGGTGTTGTGGTACGCGTGGAACGTCACCATCTACGTCGCCCGCGAGGAGATCCTGCGCGACGACGCGCAGCGCCTCACCGAGCGCTTCGATCGCGACGGTGTCGCCGGGCTCACCGCGTACCTCGACGCGCGCGTCGGCATGCAGATCGCCGGCGAGCGCACCCTGCTGCTCACCGACGCCGCGCACCACCGGCTCGCCGGCAACATCGCCGCCTGGCCGCGGGGTGTCCCCGATCAGCCCGGCACGCACGCGGTGCTGCTGGAGCTCGACGGCAAGCCAACCCGCATGCTGCTCGTGCGCACGCCGCTCCCGGGTGGTTACCAGCTGCTGGTGGGCCGTGATCTCGCCTTCTTCGTGCCGCTGGAGATCCGCTTCACCTGGGGGCTGATCGCCGCCGTGACCTTCCTGTGCGTCGTGGGCATTGCGGGTGCGATCCTCATGCGCCGCCAGCTGCTGTCGCGCGTCGAGGGCATCCGCCAGACGGTGGCGGCCATCATGCAGGGCGACCTGCGCCGCCGCTTGGCCGTAGGACCCGGCGGTGGCGAGCTCGATACGCTGTCACAGACGCTGAACGGCATGCTCGATCACATCGAGTACCTGATACGGGGCATCAGCAACGTTTCCAACTCCATCGCCCACGATCTGCGCACGCCGCTCGCCGAGCTGCGCTCGCGGCTCGAGGAGCTCTCGCTCAACCGGCCGCCGGCGGCGGAAGCCTTCGCCGAGATCGATGCCGCGTTGGCCGACGTCGATCGTGTCATGCGTATCTTCAGCGCGCTGCTGCGCCTCGCCGAGATCGACTCCGGCGCCCGCCGCTCCGGTTTCGTGCGCGTCGATGCCGCCGCGGTCGCCGCCGAAGTCGTGGAGTTCTACGAGCCGGCCGCCGAGCAGAAGGGCGTGGCGTTCTCGTTCGAGGCCGCGGGCGATGCCGCGGTGGCTGGCGATCCGGTGCTGCTCGCCCAGGCGTTGAGCAACCTCATCGACAATTCGCTGAAGAGCGTCTCCGAGCGCGGTGCGATCAGCGTGCGCGTCGGGCGCCGCGCCGACGGCGCGGTGGAGATCGCGGTCGCCGACGACGGGCCCGGCATCGCCGACGCCGACAAGCCGAGGGCCGCCGAGCGCTTCTTCCGCGGCGACCGCAGCCGCGCCAGCCCCGGTGTGGGGCTCGGCCTTTCGATCGTGGATGCGGTGGCGAAGCTCCATGGCGGAGTGCTGCAGCTGCTCGACAACCACCCCGGCCTCCTCGCCCAGATGGTGCTGCCGGTCACGGCGGCCCCACCGGGCCACTGAAGCGGCTTCGCGGCCGCAACATCACCGGCCTGCGTGCGCGCGCCGGCCGGCCTCACCCGCGCGCACCACCGCGTCGCCCCTCGTTTGCCGACACGTTGCTGTCATGCAGCGGTGCTAATCAGGTCTGCCGGAACCCCGTTCCCTCTCAAACCTGAAACGGAGAATGAAAATGAACCCGACCCTTGTCGCGCTCGCTGCGGCGGGCGCGCTCACCGCCTCGGCCACCTTTGCCGGGGAGCCCGAGAAGCCCGAGAGCCAATTCGGGCGCCTCGATCACGTGTTCCTGATCATCATGGAGAACCAGACCAATACCGACATCCTCGGCAACCCGAGCGCACCCTTCATCAACGCGTACACGCACCTCGCCAACCAGGGCACCAACTATTTCGCCGTCGGCCACCCGAGCGCGCCCAACTACCTGGAGATCACCGGCGGATCGAACTTCGGGGTTCCGAACGACTACTGGCCGAACTGGGTGCATGGCGGCTGTGTCGACAACTCCCCGGGCAGCACCGGCTGCCACAACGCGGTCACTCCGATCGCGCTGGCCGGCCTCGACAACCCGGTGGTCGCCACGGCGACCAACGCCAATGACTGCAACGGTCAGATCACGCTCACGGGCCCCCCGGTCGCCAACAACTGTGCGCTCCACGACTACCCGGCGGCTTCGTTCACCCCCAAGTCGATCGCCGACCAGCTGGTGGAGAAGCACAAGACCTGGAAGACCTACCAGGAGAGCCTGCCCACGGTGCGGCCCGGGGTCGCCGGGATCAACTACTCCGATGGCATGTGGTCGAACCTGAGCCCGGTAGCGGTGTTCGGACCCGGCCCCATTCAGAAGCTCTATGCCGTCAAACACGATCCGTTCGTGTACTTCCAGAACATCGAGGTCGGTGCCGAGCAGGACCTGAGCCTCGAGCAGGTGAAGGACTTCGACGGGCCGGATGGACTGTGGGCCGACCTGCAGCGGGACAAGGACATGCCCAATTTCGCCTTCATCGTGCCGAACCAGTGCCATGACATGCACGGGTTCGTCTCGGGCGGCCCGCCGATCTGCAGCACCTCGACCACGGCGGAAACCGACTTCGCGATCAATCAGGGCGATGCCGAGGTGCAGAAGCTCGTCGAGGGGATCAAGGCATCGTCCGCCTGGGGCCGCGGCCGCAACGCCATCGTTGTGGTGTGGGATGAGAACGACTACGCCAACGCCGCCAACCGCGTCGTGCTGCTCGTCGAGACCAACTATGCGCCGAACGGCCGCAAGAGCTCCAGGCCCTACGATCACTACTCGCTGCTGCGGACGCTCGAGGCGGGCTTCGGCCTGAAGTGCCTGAACCACGCCTGCGACAAGACGTCGCGGGTGATGAACGAGCTGTTTGGCGGGTGAGCCCCGCACACCGCTGACACCCGTGCGGATACCGCGGCCGACGCTCGCGTCGGCCGCGGTTGTTCTCACTCCGCGGCGCGCTCAGGGCGCGCGCGCGGTCGCATCGATGAAGCTGTCGAGATCGCGCTTCATCTTGGCGATCGACTCAGGGTTGACGTACATCATGTGCCCCGCCGGGTAATAGGTCAGCTTGATACGCGAGCCCACCGCTGGCGGTACACCGAGGTGCGCCATGAAGTACTCGGTGGCGGAGAACGGGGTGGCCAGGTCGTAGTAGCCGTTCAGCACCAGCACCTTGAGGCCGGCATCCTTCATGAGCGCTTCCGCAAGATCGACGTCGGAATTGACGATCGCCTGATCGCCGCGACTGGTCTTGTGGGTCCACTTCCACTTCTCACCGATGCCGAAGTTGGTGGTGTGATACGTCTGGCCCTCGCCGAATTTCAGCTCGCCGTGGTAGTAGTCGAGAAACGCGGCAGCATACGCGGCGCTGATGGCCGCCGACTGCGGATCGTAGTCGGTCTCCTTGGCGAGCGGATCGGGAGTCGGACCCGTGAAGCGCCCGTCGAGGCGGCCCACCGTGAGCCGACGCGGCTTCAGCAACTCGTGGGCAAACTCGACTTCCGAGACGCGCAGATTGGCGTCCTTCAGGTACTCGACCGGCAGTCCCGTGTAGTCGTGCACCTTCTGCGCCACTGCGTCGCGCTCGGCATCCGAAAGAGCATCGCCTTTCAGCAGCGCCTGCGTATACGGTCCCATGGCGTACTGGCGCACCTCCGCGAGAAGCGGCTCGAGCGAGGCCGGCTGGTTGGGCAGCACGTGGTGGTACCACGCGACCGCGGCATAGCCCGGCAGGTACACCGGGTACGGGCGGTCGTTGCCGGGGATCTCCGCGAAGATCCCCTCGATGTCGGTGGCGACCGAGACCAGGATCAGGCCGTTGAAGTTCAGCGAGCGCCGCTCGCGCAGGTAGTTGACGATCGCCGCGCCGCGCGTGGTGCCGTAGCTCTCGCCCAGCAGGTACTTCGGCGACGACCAGCGATTGTTGTCGCTCAGGTACTGTGTGATGAAGCGGCTGATGGAGTCGATATCGGGATCGACTCCCCAGAATTCGTCGTCCTTGTGATCGCAAACCGCGTGCGAGAGCCCCGTGCCCACCGGGTCGATCATGACCAGGTCGCTCTTGTCCAGCAGCCCGTATTCGTTGTCCACCGTGCGATAGGGCGCGGGCGGCGTGGGGTTGGGATCCGAGACGACGACGCGCTTCGGGCCCAGGACTCCCATGTGCAGCCACAGCGACGAGGAGCCCGGGCCGCCGTTGAAGGCGAACGTGACCGGGCGGGCACCGCCGCCTTTGCCGTCGCGGCGCACATAGGCGATGTAGCCCATGCTTGCCATCGGCTTGTCCTCCTCGTCCCGCACGATCAGCGTGCCAGCGGTGGCGGTGTAGTCGATGCTCTTGCCCCCGACGTTGAGGCGATGCTGAGTGACCGAGCTCTCAGCCTGCGGCAGCCGCATCCACTGATCCTTCTTGTCGCCCTTGAGATCGATCTTGCACAGCTGCGAGACCAGCGCCGGCGACGGCGGTGCCCCGGCGTGCGGCGTCCGCGGTGCGTCCCCCTTGTCAGCCGGCTCCTGCGCCGACCCCACACCGACAAACCCGACCAGGGCGATCACGCCCACCGACAGCCACTTCGCCATCCAGACCCCCGTTTGTTGCCCGGCTTCAGGCCGGGATAATCGCGCGGGCTTATACCACGTTCGCGCCTGCCGATGCGCGGACAGCCGTTGCGGCGCGCGCCTCGAGGCGCAGTAAGATTCGCTGACATGGCCGCGACCGATCATCCGCGCTCGATCCGCTCCTTCGTCACCCGCGCGGGGCGCATCACCGAGGCGCAGCAGCGCGCACTCGCAGAGCTGTGGCCCAAATACGGCATCGAGTTCGCGCCCGGGCCGCTCGCGCCCCTGGCGCTGTACGGGCGGGACGGCCCGCGCACGCTGGAAATCGGCTTCGGCAACGGTGAGAACCTGGCGGCGCTCGCGCAGGCCCATCCCGAGCGGGATTTTCTCGGCATCGAGGTCCACCGCCCCGGCGTCGGGCGGTTGCTGCGCGCGCTCGAATCACAGCAGCTCACGAACGTGCGCCTCATCTGCCACGATGCGGTCGAAGTGCTCGAGCGGCAGATCGCCTCGCAGTGGCTGCAGGAGATCCTGATATTCTTTCCCGACCCGTGGCCGAAGAAGCGCCACCACAAGCGGCGCCTGCTGCAGCCGGCATTCGCGCAGCTGCTCGCCGAGCGGCTTGCCCCGGGCGGGGTGCTGCGCATCGCCACCGACTGGCAGCCCTATGCGCTCGAGATGCTCACGACGCTCGGCGCGATCGCACGGTTTGAGAACCTCGCCGCCGGCGGCACCTTCGTGGCGCCGCCCGCTGAGCGTCAACCTACGCGCTTCGAGCGGCGCGGCGCGCGGCTCGGGCACGAGGTCTTCGACCTCGCCTTCCGGCGCATCTGAGGGTCAGCTCACACCGAACGCCTGCCGCAGGCCGTCCAGTACGAACTGCACCGCGAGCGCACCGAGTATCACCCCGAGGAGGCGGCTCGCGACGTTGGCGCCGGTCACTCCGATCACGCGCATCAGCGGATCGGCGAGCAGCATCATCAGCAGCGCGATCGCGAGCACCAGCAGCACCGCCACCAGGTAGGAACCGAACAGCGCCGGCTGCGCGGTGAGGTGTACCGGGCCGAACCAGAGCAGAATGGTGGCGAGCGCACCGGGGCCGGCAATGAAGGGAAATGCCAGCGGGAACACCGAGATGTCCGCGCGCCGGCGGCTCTCGGCCGCCTCGCTGGAGGAGGTGCGGGTGCCGGATTCGCGCGCGAACACCATGTCGAGCGCCAGAAGAAACAGCAGCAGTCCGCCGAAGATGCGGAAGGCCTCGAGGCTGATGCCCATCAGGTTGAGGAAAGAAGCGCCGCCAAGCGCAAACAGCACGAGGATCGCCGCGGCGACGCTCACGGCCCTGAGCGCCATGCGGCGCTTGTACTCGCGGGTGGCGCCGGTGGTGAGCCCGGTAAACAGCGGGATCAGCGACACCGGTTCGACCACCACGAAAAAGACCACGAAGAATTTCAGCGGTTGCCCGAGCATTTGGTGCTTTGCGCCAAGGCGCGCTGCCCGGCGCTTCCGGCGGTCACAATTATCTTCTTGAAAGCCTCACAAGCGAGGCGCAACATCATTGCAGAGCGCACGCTGAATCGTAAGAGTACAGGACGATCTTCGCGGGAGGTGGTGGCGATGACGACCCCTCAACCGGGCATCGGCGATTGGTACCGTCTCAACAGTGGGTCGTTGTTCGAAGTGGTCGCTTTCGACGACGACGACGGCACGATCGAGATCCAGTATTTCGACGGTACGGTCGAGGAGATGGACATCGAGGACTGGGAAGCGCAGTGGGAGGAAGGCGCGCTCGAGTCGGCCGAGGCCCCCGAGGACTGGTCGGGGTCGGTCGATGTCGAAGGCGGCGATGAGGAAGGCCGCGGCAGCGATTCCCTCGATGACGATCGCGACGTGCGCGCGAGCCCGCTCGACGGCATCGACCTGTTCGAATGACTCGAGCGCGGTCGCCGCGAAATCCCGCCTCCGGCCGCCCGCTGCACACTCGCCCGAGACTGTGAGCGAATCTTAGTGGCGTGCGTTCAGGGCGCCGTGTCGGCAAGCGCCTCGATGTCTACGCCGTCGGCGAGCAGCACGAAGCCGCCCTTCACCTCCAGCGGCACCGGCGTGAGCGCGCGCCCGGCGCAGGGACCTGCCACGCAGTAGCCGCTCGACTTCTCGAACAGTGCCCCGTGCGAAGAGCACAGGATCAGCGTGCCATCCGCGGTGAGAAAGTGGTGCGGCCGGAGGTCGAGCGGGTGGCCGGCGTGCGGGCAGCGGTTGAGGTAGCCGTGCACCGTGTCAGCCACTCTCACGATAAACATACGCAGCGGCCAGTTGCCGCCGCCGATGGTGAAGGCCCGGGCGCCCCCCGCGAGCTCTGACAGCCGACACACGACTCGTTCGAGGTCCAGCTCGACGGCCATGCCTATGTTCCTGCTGCCGCGCTCGCCCGCCTGCTGTCCCGTGGCGGCCCGAATGCGCCCCGGCGATGGAGCAGGTACAGCATCAGCAGTCCCGGCACCGCCAGGGATGCCGTGTAGAGAAAGAAGTGCGGGTAGCCGATGCGGTCGACCACCATGCCGGAGGTCCCTTCGAGGATTTTGCCCGGCAGTGCGTACAGCGAGGAGAACAGTGCGTACTGCGTGGCGGTGTACCGTGTGCTCGTCAGGCCCGAGAGGAACGCGAGGAGCGCCGTGCCGTGCATGGCGAGGGCGAGATTGTCGAGCGCGTTGGCGGCGCCGAGGCCGAGCAGCGTCGGTGCCGGCGCGCTCGCGAGCAGCGCGTAGCCGAGATTGGAAAAAATGATGAGCACGCTCCCGAGCAGCAGCGAGCGCAGCAGTCCCAGCCGGGCGATGAGCACCCCGGCAAGCAGCACGCCGACGAGCGACGTCAGCAGTCCGTAGAGCTTCACCACGGTCGCGATCTGCGTGAGCGTGAAGCCGCGATCGATGTAGAACGGGTTCACCATCGAGCCCATGGCGAACTCCGTGAGACGGTAGACGGCGATGAAGGCGAGCGTCAGGAGTGCGAGCCGCGTTCCGTAGCGGGCGAAGAAATCGGTCAGCGGGCAGATCACCGCAGTGAGGAACCACTCGCCTGCATGCCGCAGCCCTGCGGGCCAGTGCGCGCGGCGCTCCAGCCAGGCGATGACCCGCTCCTCGCGCGCGACCGACTCGCGCGGCGCGGCGCTGGCCGGCTCGGGGACGAGGAGCGTCGTCAGGACGCCGACGCCCACCAGCGCCGTCATGGTGGCATAACTCGCGTGCCAGCCCGCCGATGCAGCGAGCGCCAGGGCACCGGCGCCACCGACGATCAGTGCCACGCGGTAGCCGATCTGGTAGGCGCCGAGCATCGCTCCCTGCAGCGGCAGCGGCGCCGACTCGATGCGCCAGGCATCGAGTGCGATGTCCTGCGTGGCGGCCCAGAATGCGGTGAACAGGGCCCAGAGCGCCAGCGGCCGCACCCCGAGGGCAGGCTGGCACAGGCTGATGTTGAATAGCCCGACTGCGATGCCGAGCTGCGCCAGCAGCATCCAGCCGCGGCGCCGCCCGAGCAGTCCCTGCAGCAGCGGCGGCGGCACACGGTCGATCACCGGCGCCCACAGGAACTTGACCGAGAACAGGATCCCCACCCAGGCGAGCATCCCGATGGTGCCGCGTTGAATCCCCGCCTGGCGCAGCCAGGCCGACAGCGTCGAATACACGAGGTAGAACGGCAGACCGGCGGAGAAGCCGAGGAACAGCATCGCCAGCACGCGCGGCTGACGATAGATGGACAGTGCGCTGAGCCAGCGGGCTGCGGTCAAAGACGGTAGTCCATGACGAGCGGTGCGTGGTCGGAGAAGCGCTTCTGCTGGTAGATGCGGGCCGCGCGCGCCCGGCCGGCGAGTGAGGCGCTCACCACCTGGTAATCGATGCGCCAGCCGACATTGTTGGCACGCGCCTGTCCGCGGTTCGACCACCAGGTGTAGAGCCCGGGCTCGGGACGCACCTCGCGGAACGCGTCCACGTACCCGGCCGGGCCGAACAGCCGGTCCATCCAGGCGCGCTCCTCGGGCAGAAAACCCGAGTTCTTCTGATTTGAGCGCCAGTTCTTCAGGTCGATGGGCTGGTGCGCGATGTTCCAGTCACCGCTCAGGATGTAATGCCGCCCACGCAGGCGCAGCCGCGCGAGGTGCGGCGTGAAAGCCTCGAGGAAGCGGAACTTGGAGGCCTGTCTCTCAGGTCCTGCCGATCCCGAGGGCATGTACAGCGAAACCACCGAAAGCGCACCGACCTGCACCTCGAGGTAACGGCCTTCACGATCGAACTCCTCGACACCGAAGCCGCGCACCACGCGCGTAGGTACCGCGCGCGAGTACACCGCCACGCCGGCGTAGCCGCGGCGCTCGGCGTCACAGAAGAAGCTGTGGTAGCCGGAAAGCCGCACGTCGTGGCCGGCGAGCTGCGACTCCTGGCTGCGCGTCTCCTGCAGGCAGATGAAATCGGCGTGCTGCCGCCGCAGCCAGCGGAACAGCCCCTTCGCGGCCGCCGCGCGGATGCCGCAGACGTTGACGGTGATGACGCGCATGGCGCAATGATATGGCATGCAGCAATACCAGCTCACCTTCATCGACCTGGCGCTGAGAAGCAACGCACTGCGCTTCGGGCGTTTCACGCTCAAGTCCGG
>Ga0306925_10004466_pt1 | contig 12644 bp, 9 predicted proteins | sample flu12Cox44000176_FD_203755 | JGI IMG/M metagenome (GOLD analysis project Ga0306925, IMG submission 203755) | Lab enrichment of tropical soil microbial communities from Luquillo Experimental Forest, Puerto Rico - flux8day.12C.oxic.44.000.176 (v2)... | ecosystem: Environmental > Terrestrial > Soil...
TTGGGCGAGAACGGACAGAACGTTCTTTTTGCGCACGAGCCCGCCGTAGAAAAGCGCAAGCCCAGGCAGCGTCATAAAAAGAACGAGCGCAGAGGATGTCATCATCCACGCATTGTGGCCCGGTCCGGGAGTACCGACAGAGGGCGTGGTCAGGCCATTCGGAATATTACCGTCTTTATCCTTGAGTGGGACACTGGGATCGCCGTTGGTGAGATAGGCTTCGAGCCCGGCGACGCGTTGTTCCAGAGTTGGCGTAGCCGCCGGAGCCGAAGGTGTGGCGGCGGCTTGCTGCGCGCAGAGTGGACTTGCGAGCATGGCCCATGCTGCCATCCCCGTCGTTGCGAGTGTCTGAAGTAGCTTAGTCATCTGATCTGGTGATTTAATACAATATTATTTCTAGCCAGGCCGCGCCTCAGACCGGCGAGGTCTAGAGGTTAGCAAGGCCACGCGGGAGCAGCATCGCTTGGGTGAAGCGGCCTCGCTTATGCGGGACCGAAATTTGTTAAGGGTAAAAGTCCGGGCAATTCCTCTAGCGAAGCGGGCAGCGCTTGATTTTTGGATGTACGCGTGCATTTACAATTGGCGTGGGAATCCAGTAACTGTACCCGTTCCTCGGTCCCGCTCATAGAATCCTTGAAAAGCAACGCCCATTTGATCATCGATGCACGAAAACGGAAAAACTTGACTCATTTGCAATCGATTTTGCTTTTCAAGGATTCTAGCCCGCAATGAGCGCGCCGCTTTTTACAACGCGTGATTTTTGCGGGCTAGGATCCGGGGGCAGAATTTCTGTTTTTTGGCCTGAAATATGCTCGTTCCTTTCGCTCAAATCCATCGCTGCGCCTCTGGGTTGGATCGTAAACCCGGCCGGATGCGGCATGGCGTTTATTGAAAGGTTATGAACGAACAAGCCAACACCAATGTCGAGCCACTTGAGGCGCTCCGGCGGGCTGAGCAAAGATATCAAAGTATTTTTGAGCATTGCCTGGAAGGCATTTTTCAGACGACGCCGGATGGCAAGTATCTTTGTACAAATCCTGCACTGGCCCGAATCTACGGTTATGAGTCACCCGATGCCCTCATTGCCGCACTCACAGATATCGGGACTCAGCTTTATGTGGAGCCGGCTCGCAGGGCCGAATTTGTTCGCCTCGTGCGCGAAGAGGGGAAAGTCATAGATTTTGAATCCCAGGTTTATCGCCGGGACCGTGGAGTGATCTGGATATCCGAGAACGCGCGCGTCGTTCGCGATGAAGTCAGCGGCAAAGTTCTTTACTATGAGGGGATGGTCCAGGATATTACCCGCCGCAAAGCTGCTGAAGCAGAACGCGACCAGGCGAATGCCCGGCTCTCTGTTCAATATGCGGTCGCGCTCTCTCTGGCGGAAGTCCGACATTTGGGAGACGCGTCAAAAAAGATTGTGCAGGCGATTTGCGAAAGCATGCACTGGGATTTTGGGGGACTTTGGCGAGTGGATATGATCGCAAACGTGCTGCGTTGCGTGGATACCTGGAACGCCCCCGAATTTTCAGCTCCGGAATTTGTTGAAGCCACGACACAGGGCGTTTTCGCACCGGGCACCGGTCTACCTGGCCGGGTCTGGTCCAGCCGCAAAGCCTTCTGGATCCCCGATGTGGTAGTTGATGATCATTTTCTTCGTGCCGAATTAGCCGTTTCCGCCGGGCTACACGGCGCGCTTGCATTTCCAATCATGCAGGGAGATGAGGTGATCGGCGTGATGGAATTCTTCAGCAAGCGAATCTATACGCCTGACGATGGTTTACTGTCGATGCTGACGGCACTTGGTGCTCAAATCGGAAGCTTCATCGAGCGCGAGCGGATGGCGGACCAACTCGCCTTGTATGTCACGTCCACAGAAAAGTGAGAAGCCGCGGGCGTGACAAGCGGAGAGCCGGGAAAATCAGCAACCTGCGATTTGATAGCGAATGGCGCGTTTCCTGAATTCCTTAACATATTCCGCTGGGATTCCACTATCCGTGATGACCAGATGAACGGCTGCAAGGCTCGCGAAGCTCACCAGGCAGTCGTGCCCGAATTTGGATGAATCAGCAAGAATATAGGTCTGTTCGGCGGATCGAATCATCGCTTCTTTGACCTGTGCGTCAAGAGCGTTCGGCGTGCTGTAGCCATGTGCCAAGCTAATCCCCGAGGTCCCGATAAACGCCCGGTCAACGTGATAATTGGCAAGGTTTTTGACGGCCATCGGGCCTATGAGTGCCAAGCTGTGATTGCGAACCTGGCCTCCGACCAGCAAGATATCAAGATTTCCTTTTGATAGTTCCAAGGCGGCGGGCATTGAACTTGTTATAACAAGCAAGGAATTGTACCGCTTCTCGGCGAGGACTCGGGCCAGCGAGAGGGTCGTGGTGCCCGCATCCAGGATGATTGAATCTCCTTCTTGAACGTGGCCGGCTGCCGCCTGAGCAATCAGGGTCTTTGCCGGCGCCCTTAACCGAAGTTTTTCCAGAAACGCGATATTGAACCGGCTCCGTTGCGAGATGACTGCGCTGCCATGAATTCGTTCGAGCAGACCTTGCTCTTCGAGCTTGGTCAAATCCTTGCGAATCGTTACTTCGCTGACACTCAATTTTTCCGAGAGTTCCTCGACCTTTGCCTTCCCCTGTTGCTTCAGCAGATCAATGATCGCCGTATGACGTAATTCACTCGTCATCACGGAGCTTTTGGCTGCGTTAAGGTCCTCTGAATACTGGTGCGTCACGTTCCCTTACACTCGATCGATCCGCTTTCGATTTTGTTTCGCACCATAATTAGCACGATACCGATTGCCAAATCAACAGCTCACAAACGACGAATTCTCGAGTCCGAACCTTTCTCCCGAACCCTCTTCCCTCACCGATCCAACCCCCCGAAGCAAAGGTACTTCACCTCGACAAACTCATCCAGGCCGTAATGCGATCCTTCACGACCCAGACCCGATTGTTTTACACCTCCAAAGGGGGCCACCTCGTTGGAGATCAGGCCCGTGTTAATGCCTACTATGCCACCTTCCAGACCTTCGGCTGCACGCCAGATTCGGCCGATATCCCGACTGTAAAAGTAGCTCGCAAGACCAAACTCGGTGTCATTCGCCAATCGGACTGCATCTTCGTCCGATTCAAACCGGAAAAGAGGTGCAAGAGGGCCAAATGTTTCTTCGCGTGCGACCTTCATTTTGGGCGTTACGTCAGCTAATACAGTTGGTTCAAAAAACGTTCGGCCAAGGGCATGCTGCTTACCACCCAAGAGAACGCGTGCTCCATGCGAAACGGCGTCTTGAATGTGATCTTCAATCTTCTCGACAGCGGATCGATCAATGAGTGGTCCTTGATCAACATCGGGTTCCAAACCGTTTCCGACCTTGAGTTTTTTTACGGCGGCGACCAGCTTTCCGGCGAATGCGTCGTAGACACCAGATTGAACAATGAGCCTATTGGCGCAAACGCAGGTTTGACCCGCGTTCCGGTACTTTGAATCGATCGCCCCCTGGACGGCAGCATCGAGATCGGCATCATCGAATACGATGAAGGGTGCATTGCCGCCGAGTTCCAGGGATAGCTTTTTGATCGTATCGGCACTCTGTTTCATTAGAATGCGACCCACCTCCGTCGAGCCGGTAAATGTCAATTTGCGGACATCTGGATTGGAGGTCATTTCGCGGCCGATTTCTCTTGGCTCGCCAGTCAGAACGTTGAACACGCCAGCCGGGATACCGGCCCGTTCCGCGAGCACCGCAAGTGCAAGAGCAGATAAAGGAGTTGCTTCGGCGGGCTTCGCCACCATGGTACAACCGGAGGCCAGGGCCGGTCCTGCCTTCCGTGTTATCATTGCTGCCGGAAAGTTCCACGGCGTGATTGCCGCGCACACTCCGACCGGTTCCTTGATCACCACCAGGCGGCGGTCAGTCCACGGCGATGGAATCGTGTCGCCGTAGACGCGCTTTGCTTCTTCCGCAAACCATTCGATAAAGGAAGCGGCATAGAGCACTTCACCCTTGGCTTCGGCAAGAGGTTTGCCCTGTTCAGCCGTCATCAGCTTGCCCAGGTCGTCAACGTTTGCCACGATCAAGTCGTTCCATTGCCGGAGAAGGGCGCTGCGTTCCTTTGCCGGTTTGCGGCGCCAGATGGCCCAGGCATTTTTTGCAGCTTCAATCGCGCGTCGCGTCTCGGTCGCGCCCATGTTTGGAACCGTGCCCAACGTTTCACCTGTGGCCGGATTCATTACGTCGAACGTTGCGCCGCTATCGGCGTCGCACCACCGACCACCAATATAAGCTTGGTGGCGCATGAGATCTGCATCTTGCAAAGAGAAAGTCCTCATCTGAGCACTCGATAAAAGGGTTAAATCCGGGTGAAGCGGTTAAAATTCACAGTGATTTCATTCGAAATCATCATACGCCGACTTCAACGCTGCACAAGCGGGAACTGCGCAATGTCCGGCTAGTGCCGTGGGCAGAGGATCAATGCGTTGCCTTCTTCGGGTAAAGCAGAACGAGAAGGACGAAGGAATAAGAAAAAAGTCGAGATTCCCAACCGATATGGAAGATTGCCAAAGGAGAGAAAAATCATCATCTTCGTTCTTGACGGGGTGATTACATCTGTGTTACGAAACGAAATACCTTCGAAAAGCAAAGGAGACGCCCTTTGGAAGTTTGCTCCCCCTTTTTTTTTGCGATCGTTGCAACTTGGTTTTTGAAGCGATCACGGGAGATCCTGTTTTCACGCGCTTCGCGCAGCCGGTCTTCTGCAGCAATCTTTTAAGGTGGCTTCTCGTGCTCTATAGCCTATGAAAAAAAAGAGTTGTCGGCTAACGACCGGACAAGCGCTTGTGCGCTTTTTGGGACGGCAGTATGTGGAGCGGGACGGTAAACGGAACAGGTTCATCGAGGGGATTTGGGGCATCTTTGGGCACGGCAATGTGGCGGGATTGGGGCAGGGGATCGTTGAGATGAGTCGCGCCGAAGGATTAAGGTTTTACAAGCCCCAGCATGAGCAGGCAATGGTGCATACAGCTGCGGCATTTGCGAAACATCGGAACCGATTGGCGACCTTTGCATGTACGACATCCATCGGTCCAGGGGCCGCAAATATGGTCACCGGAGCAGCCGGCGCGACAGTAAATCGCTTGCCAGTGTTGTTGTTGCCTAGCGATTATTTTGCTAATCGGATGCCGAACCCCGTGTTGCAGCAACTGGAGCACCCGATCGAAGGGGACGTGAGCGTCAATGACGCGTTCCGCCCGGTGTCCAGGTTCTTCGACCGGATCTCGCGTCCGGAGCAATTGCTGGCGAGTTTGCAGGAAGCTTTCCGGGTGCTCACCGATCCTGCGGAGACGGGTGCCGTGACAATCAGTTTGCCGGAGGATGTTCAAGCTGAGGCGTGGGATTGGCCTGAAGAATTTTTTGAACCACGAATCTGGCATATGCGCCGACCGGTCCCCGAACCTGAATTGGTGAGTAAGGCCGTGCAACTGCTGAAATCGGCAAAGCGCCCGCTGATCATTTCAGGCGGAGGAACCATCTACTCGGAAGCGAGCGGTGAGCTGGGACGTTTGGTTGAAGCGTTTGGTATTCCGATCGTGGAAACTCAGGCTGGCAAGGGAGTTTTGGCCTGGAACCATCCTTTCAATGCCGGACCGGTCGGCTCGAACGGAGCTACTAGCGCCAACTCGCTTGCGCGCAAGGCCGATCTGATCATCGCCGTCGGGACACGCTTAAGCGATTTTACCACCGCTTCGAAATCGGCTTTCCAAAACCCGGAGGTAGAGTTTGTCGGTGTTAATGTGGTCCCGATGGATGCCGGCAAGCTGGCGGCATTGCCCGTGGTAGCCGATGCCAAGCGAGCTTTGCCCCTGCTGGCAACCGCCCTGAGCGATGCCGGCTATGGGGGGAGCGAGGTCACGTATCGCGAAGAAATAAGGAGCCTCAAGGCTGATTGGGATGCCAAGGTTACGGAGCTCAGAGCTCCGGGACAGGGCGCCCTTTCGGAACTGGCGACGATCGGGTTAGTCAATGAGACCGTGGGAGGGAAGGCGACGGTGGTTTGCGCAGCCGGCGGAATGCCGGGCGAGCTGGTACGACTCTGGCGACCTGAAGATCCAAAGGCCTACCATATGGAATACGGATTTTCATGCATGGGTTATGAAATAGCCGGAGGACTTGGGGTACGACTTGCCGAACGGGAGCGCGAAGTCGTGGTAATGGTAGGAGACGGCTCCTACCTGATGATGAATTCCGAGATAGTCACCGCAGTGGGTGAAGGAGTTCAATTAACTATTGTCCTTGTGGACAACCATGGCTACCAATGCATTCTTGGATTGCAGCGTGCGGTGGGGGTTTCGGATTTCGGGAACGAACTTCGTTTTCGCGACCGCAAGAGCGATCAACTAACTGGCGACTATATTCCTGTTGACTTTGTGAAGCACGCCGAGTCGATGGGGGCGCATGCCATCTATGCCCAAACGGCAAAGGAAGTTACCGCAGCGGTTCAGAAAGCCCGAGAAACTGCGGGAGTCACCGTCGTGGTCGTGCCGGTTGATCCGGAAAAACGGATGCCAGGCTTGGGAACCTGGTGGGACGTTCCGGTGGCAGAGGTCAGTGCGGAGGAAAAGACTCAAAGGACGCGTGAGAAGTACGAAGAAGCCATCCGTTCGCAGCGGCCTGTTTTTGCATGAAGATAGCGACAGCACCCGTCAATTGGAATAATAACGATGTGCGGGACAACCATTATGCGGATCGTTGCTAACAAAACATAACTATGAGTAGTGAGAAAGACTATATCGAACTGGAGATGTTGGCTCGCAAAGGGAGATGGCTTGCTATCAGTACGGTCGCCGGAAGCGGAGCCGGTCATGTCGGTGGACCGTTTTCGGCGATGGATATTCTGGTGGCGCTCTATTTTCGCGTGATGAAAATCGACCCGAAAGAGCCCCGGATGCCAGACCGGGATCGATTTATTCTTTCCAAGGGACATTCTTCGATCGGGCAATATTGCGTCATGGCGCTCCGAGGATTTTTGCCGATCGAGGAACTCAAAACGTTTGATAAGGGAGGATCGCGATTGCAGGGACATCCGGATGTCACAAGATTGCCGGGCCTGGAAACATCGACGGGGTCTTTGGGTCAGGGATTATCCGTTGGCCTTGGAATTGCCTTGGGAGCGCGGCTGAGAGGCGAAAAATTCCATACTTTTGTGATGATCGGTGACGGAGAGTTACAGGAAGGGATGATCTGGGAGGCGCTTCATATCGCGCCTCGATATAAGCTTGGGAATCTGACGGCTATTCTCGACTGGAACGGACTGCAGCAGTTTGGGTGGGTGCTTGCAATCAACGAAACGCATCGCGGTGATCGGCGCGACCCCTGGTCGGGTATCGATTTGCGGGGCATATTCGAGAAACTAGGTTGGCGTTGTATTGAAATAAATGGGCACGATTTCGCTCAGATTGTTCCCGCGCTTGAAGCGGCAAAAGCCTCAGGGGAATCTGATCAGCCAACGATGGTTATTGCGCATACAGTAAAGGGGAAAGGCGTTCACTTTACGGAAGGGAAACATGAATGGCACTCCAAGGTGGCGACGAGGGATGAACTAAAGGTTGTCGCACAGGAACTCGGAATTGAGGAGGCAATGGCGTGAAAGCATTGAGAGACGTGTTTGGCGATACGCTTGTTGATTTGGGCAAGACGAACCCAAACGTCGTGGTTTTGGACGCAGATTTGGCTAATTCAACGAAGGCAGACAAATTCGCCGTTGCGCATCCGGACCGGTTTCTGGAGATGGGAATTGCAGAACAGAATTTTGTAGGCGTTGCGGTTGGATTGGCTTCTCTGGGATTTATTCCCTGGTTGTCTTCGTTTACCGTGTTTTTTACGCATCGTGCGATCGATCCTATTCGTATGTTGGTTGCGCAAACCCACGCCAACGTTAAAATCGGGGCAGCCTATGCTGGACTCATGACCGGGCTGACAGGCAAGACGCACCAAGACGTGCAGGATATCGCGATTATGCGCGCAATGCCTGAGATGACGGTTCTTGCGCCGGCTGACGCAGCCGAAGGGGAAGCTTTGATCCGCTGGTCAACGGAGTACGATGGGCCGGTCTATCTGCGCTTGGCCCGCGACGCTGTCCCGGACCTGTTCGACAAAAAATACCGCTTCACTCTGGGAAAGACAATTATGCTTAGAGCCGGGACGGATGTGCTCATGATTTCGACAGGACCCCAAACCGTGCGATGCGTAGAAGCCGCGGACTTGTTGGCAAAGGAAAGGATATCTGCGGGAGTTTTGCATGTTCCTTCGATTAAGCCTGTCAACAAAGAGGAGATTGTTAGCGCAGCCGAAAAAGTAAAGCTAGTCGTAACAGTCGAGGAGCATACGATTTACGGCGGGTTAGGTGGATTAGTAGCCGAAGTGCTCTCTGAAGCTTTACCGAGAAAGGTTGTCAGATTTGGAATCGAGGATCGGTGGGGTGAATCGGCGCCAAACGATTACTTGCTCGAACGGTTTCAGATGTCAGCTCCACGGTTGAGTGAACGCATTCAGAAGCTGGCTGGATGAGGGCCATGACGCTTGTCGCAAAACGCGGCTCGCCGCGGCCAAGGCCGGGTATCTGGTTAGCCTGATCTTCTCTGGAGTTTCGGCGAAATTGCAGAGTGGCGTAATGCAACATTGCTCATAGTCCCCAACGGTGTTCGGTGTTGGTAGGGCCGGATCTCCGAGCCGGCCGGTTCATGGCTTGCACCGTCACCCTCCTCGGGCGGCTCGGAGATCCGCCCCTACCACATTTCCGTGCACGTATGCGCTCGCTAAACACACACACAAGGACGGACGAGCCCTGCCCATCATGGGCCAGCGAAACGTCACCGGCCTCGCTAGAGAGAGGACTCCGTCGCGCTAGTGTGCGTTCTTCAGTTTGCGGTAATGTCGGATGAGCGCGTTTGTCGAGCTGTCATGCTTCAGATCGGGATCTTTGGAGTCGTCTAGTTCCGGAATGATTCGTGCGGCCAGAACTTTGCCAAGCTCCACTCCCCATTGATCGAAGGAGTCGATGTCCCAGATTACGCCCTGGGTAAAGACGCTGTGTTCATAGAGCGCAACCAGTTTGCCAAGAATCTCCGGCGTGAGCCGTTCCGCAAGAATCGTGTTCAATGGCCGGTTGCCCTCGAAGGTTCGATGGGGAACCAACCAATCGGGAGTTCCCTCCTTTTTTACCTCTTCGGCAGTTTTACCGAAGGCTAGCGCCTCGGCCTGGGCAAATACGTTGGACATCAGAAGATCGTGATGATTTCCAAGGGGATTCAGGGATTGGCAAAAGCCAATGAAATCGCATGGCACCAATTTTGTTCCCTGATGAATGAGCTGATAGAATGAGTGCTGGCCATTTGTGCCGGGTTCGCCCCAATAGATCTGTCCGGTCTCGTAATCGACGGTCTTGCCCTCAAGGTTGACGTGCTTCCCGTTGCTTTCCATCGTCAGTTGCTGAAGATAGGCTGGGAATCGTTTCAAATATTGATCGTAGGGCAGAATAGCAACCGTTTGCGCATTGAAGAAATCGTTGTACCAGACCGCCAGCAAGCCCAGTAGCACCGGCAGGTTGCGCTCGAACGGCGCATGGCGGAAATGTTCATCCATGGCATGAAAACCGGCCAGGAGCGCGCGGAAGTTTTCTGGTCCGATCGCAAGCATCGTCGACAATCCGATTGCGGAATCCATCGAATACCTACCGCCAACCCAGTCCCAGAAACCGAACATGTTAGCGGTATCGATCCCGAACTTCGAAACTTCGGCGCCGTTGGTCGAAAGGGCAACGAAATGCTTCGCGATCGCCTCTTCATCATGCAAAGCCGCCAGCGCCCACTGACGCGCGGTTTGGGCGTTGGTCATTGTTTCAAGCGTGGTGAATGTCTTGGAGGCGACGATGAAAAGGGTCTCATCAGCGGCAAGATCGCGGGTCGCCTCAGCGAAATCGGTTCCATCAACATTAGAGACAAAGCGAAATGTCAAATCGCGCCGGCTATAATGTCGCAATGCTTCGTAGGCCATCACCGGACCCAAATCAGAACCGCCAATGCCGATATTAACAACGTTGCGGATTGCTTTTCCCGTATAACCCTTCCATTCGCCATTTCTGACTCGGTCGGAAAAGTCGGACATCCGATCCAGCACCTCATGAACCTTGGGCACCACATCGTCGCCGTCAACGACGATCGATTGATCCCGCGTGGCGCGGAGAGCCACATGCAGAACCGCCCGCTTTTCAGTAATGTTGATTTTCTCACCTCGAAACATGGCATCGATGCGGTCGCGGAGGTCGGCGCTCATCGCAAGATCGAGCAATAAGCGGAGGGTTTCCTCCGTGATACGGTTCTTTGAGTAGTCGAGATAAAGACCGACCTCTTCCAAAGTGAACCGTTCGCTGCGCTTCGGGTCGTCTGCGAAAAGCTGTCGAAGCGAGGCGCCTTTAATGGTTTCATAGTGCTTCAAAAGCGCCTGCCATTCGTGACGCTGAGTCAAGGGGGTCGTGCTCATTTTGATTCGTTGTCTTTTATTCGGAATTCTCGGGCGGCTGCTCAGCCACGGCCGCCTAATTGAGCTTGCCACTCCGGCATTCAATAGTCGGCGGAACCATCAAGATTCCTTTCACAAATCTAGGTAGAACGCCGCGGGATCTGGCACAAGCGATTATTTCAAACCTTCTTATAGATAACGCATGAGTTAATGCCTCCAAAGCCGAACGCATTGCTCATGACATGGGTCAGAACCTTTTCGCGAGGCTCGTTAGGAACCACATCCAAATCGCAAGCCGGATCCGGATACTGATAATTGAGGGTGGGCGGTATCACTCCTTCGCGAATGGCCAAGGCGCAAATCACGCCTTCTATTGCGGCGCTTGCACCCAGCGGGTGTCCGTAATAAGCCTTTGTTCCGCTAACCGGCAGCTGGCTGGCCCGCGTGCCGAAAACCTTTCGGATGCAGAACGCTTCATTTGCATCATTCAATTGCGTGGAACTGGCGTGAGCGTTGATGTAATCCACCTGGTCGACGCTGAGCCGCGCATAATCGAGCGCATCGCGCATTGCGCGAATACACGACTCACCGGTGGGCAGGGGCGTCGTCATGTGGAAGGCGTCATTATTGAGGCTGTAGCCGATGACTTCGGCGTAAATCTCGGCGTTACGGGCTTTCGCATGTTCATACTCTTCAAGAACAAGGCTGGCGGCTCCTTCGCCCATGACGAATCCGTCGCGCTTGAGGTCGAAGGGCCGGCAGGCCACAGCAGGGTGGGCGCGACTCATCGTTCGGATGAAAGCGAAGGCCCCGAACGTCAGTGGACTTAAGGGGGCCTCCGCCGAACCTGCGATCATGACATCCGCCCAGCCATCACGGATGTATCGCAGGGCCTCTCCAATGGCCACATTTCCGCTTGCGCAGCTATTGGAGTTCGTAGTGCCTACGCCTCGAAAGCCGAACTCGATTGCGATATTTGAATGGGCCGATCCGCCAAAGACTTGCAAAGCCAAGGTTTTTTGATGGACTGATTTGGGGCCTCCTTCCACAAACGCCTTGTGTTGCATCTCAGCATTCGACACTCCTCCGAGCGCCGTCCCGAAACTGACACCGACACGATGAAGGGGTTTGTCAGGCGAATATTCCAGACCACTGTCTTCTAAAGCGAGCTTGACTGAGCCGACGGAAAATTGGGCGTACCGGTCAAGCCTTCTGAGCCGATGCGCTGGGAAAAACTTCTCCGGATGCCAATCGACAATTTCGGCCGCATTGGTTGATCTGAAAATCGAGGCATCAAACTTCGAAACAGTCGCAATCCCGGATTTCTTGCTTTTGATCGCGTCCCAGAACTCGCGTTTTCCGATTCCGATGGGCGTGATGGGGCCGACGCCGGTGATCACTGCTCGTCTCATCGTTTTTCCACGTATGCTTTCATGTGTCTCAGCGTCTGCGTGGCGATAGGATTGATGAATGCGCCCCCAATGATCAGCTCCGCCAGGGGAGCTAGAGAAGGAATCCGGAAAGCGAGATCATGAACAATTTCTACTTTGACGCCCGACGGCAACGTTTGAAATCGCCACATCACCTTCATCCCCTTGGTCCACGCTTTCAGGTGCCTGAAACGAATCTGACGATGCTCCCGGTCGATGATTTGTTCTGAGGTCCATGCAATCGGAATAAATCCTCGTTTTGCGGCCATCTTTACCACGTTGCGGACGGGATTCTTCTCGTAGTAACGAATGTACCGATAGTGGGGAAGAAAGGTCGGCCAGCGCTCCAGATCCGCTGCGGCCTCAAAAATAGCCCCCTCCGGGGCATTCATAACTATCGAGTTTGTTCGATGCATGCCACTGCTTTTGAGACGTAATGAAGATAACACTCTGCAGATAAGACTTTTATTGATTCCAGCTGGTAAAACCGGCTGGCGGAGAGAAACGGTCCTTGATGTCCGGTTAGCCCGGGAGCCTCAGCGCCCCCAAAGAGCAACGGAGCGACTGTCAAAAAAAGCTCATCAATAGCGTCGATTTCTGCGAGCGACCTGGCGAGACCGGGACCCCCTTCGCAAACCAATGTTCGGACGCCGTGCTTCAGATAAAGGTCCTCCAGGACGTCCGGAAGGTGC
>Ga0306925_10004468_pt1 | contig 12643 bp, 12 predicted proteins | sample flu12Cox44000176_FD_203755 | JGI IMG/M metagenome (GOLD analysis project Ga0306925, IMG submission 203755) | Lab enrichment of tropical soil microbial communities from Luquillo Experimental Forest, Puerto Rico - flux8day.12C.oxic.44.000.176 (v2)... | ecosystem: Environmental > Terrestrial >...
CCGCGGGCCGGTGCCGCACGACCTCCCGGCGGACGGAACGCCAGCGGAGGACGAGGAGCACTTCGTCCCGCCCGCCCCGCCGCCGCTGCCCAAGCTGGACCCGGTGGCCAAGGGCGCCTGGGCGGCATTGTTCGGCGGGCCGGGCTACCTGATGGTGGCCACCGCGGTCGGCTGGTCGGTGTCGGGACTGGCCGCGTTCTGCGCCGTCGCCGCGTTCGTGGCCGGGTTCGCCATCCTCGTGCTGCGCATGCACGAGCCCGACCCGGGGGGTCCGGACGACGGCGACGACGGCGCCGTCGTCTAGGGGTCCTGCGAGCCAGGGTCCTGTGAGCCAAAGGGCGCCGCCGCCGACTGGACTGTGTTTGTCCCCGCGGACCCACCCCAGGCCCGACGAAGGAGCGACGAGGGAAGGAGGCGGGTCAAGAGGCGCCCGGAGGCGAGCGGGAAAACGGAGCGCCGGAGGCCAGTGGGGGAAGACGAAGCGAGCGGGGAGGACACAGCCCGCCGGGCCAGGTCGGCCGCGCCGACGATGCCCGCGTTCTCGCCGAGCTGCGCGCCCCTGATCTCCGCGAACGGCCGGTGACCGCGGCCGGTCAGGGCGCGTTCGAAGGATGTGCGGGCCGGCTCGAGCAGCAGCTCGCCCGCCTCGGACACGCCGCCGCCGATCACGAAGCAGGCCGGATCGAGCACCGCGGCCAGGTCGGCCAGGCCCTGGCCGAGCCAGCCGCCCACGGTCTGGAAGCAGCGCAGTGCGGCCGGGTCGCCTTCGGTCGCGGCCTGCGTGATCTCCGGGCCGGAAATGCCCTCGGGTACTCCCCCGCCCAGCTGAAGCAGCCTCATCGCACCCTTCGGGCTACGCCGGGCAAACTCGCGTGCCTCGGCGACCAAGGCGTTGCCACTGGAATACTGCTCCCAGCAGCCCCGGTTCCCGCAGCCGCACAGCCGGCCGTCGGGAACCACCCGGACGTGTCCGGGCTCCCCGGCGATGCCCCAGCGGCCGCGGTACAGCTCGCCGCCGATGATGATCGCGGCCCCGATCCCGGTGCCGACCGCCACCAGCATCACGTCGCGATAGCCGCGGGCGGCGCCGAACCGCGCCTCGGCCCAGGCCGAGGCGTTCGCGTCGTTCTCGACCACCACCGGGCGGCCCAGCCGCTCCTCGACCCGCTGCTTGAGCGGCTCGTCGCGCCAGGCCAGGTTCGGCGCGAACAGCATGGTGGCACGCGCGCTATCGACGAACCCGGCGGCTCCGAGGCCGATGGCGGCGATCTGGCGGCCGTCGAGCAGTTCGGTCACCACGTCGGCAATCGCTTGCTCGGTCAGCAGAGGGCTGGCGGCGGGGGTCGACCGCTTCAGCCTCGCGATGATCTGGCCGTGTTCGTCGACCACCCCCGCTGCGACCTTGGTACCACCGACGTCGACGCCGATGGCCAAGGTCAAGGGGTCGGCTCAGTGGTCTCGGGGGGGCGTTGAGGGTCGGCGGGGCCTTGAGTGTCAGCGGGGCCTGAAGTCTCGGCGAGGCGTGGAGCCTCGGCGGGGCCTTGAGCCTCGGCGGGGCCTTGAGCCTCGGTGGCGCTTTGCGTCTCGGCGGGGCGCGGAGGCTCGGCGGGGCGCGGAGGCTCGGCGGGGCGTGGAGGCTCGGCGGGGCGTTGAACGCCGGTCCGTTCGGCAGATCGATTTTGATCTTGGGTTTTCATCATCTGCTCGAAGGCGGAAAACGCGTCCTGGGCCATGGACGCCAGGGCTCCGCTGACGTCGGCCACGCTGGACATCAGGCCGGGACCGGACGTGCGGTAAGCGCGAGCCGCCTGGCAGATCGGGCACCACTGGCATTCCGGCGACTCCTCGGGCGGCGGCTCGTTGGTCGCCGTGTCCCACACGTCGCCACGGTCACGTCGCTCCTGGCCGACCGTCCTGCGGACCTGGTCGGCGACCTGGTGGGCCATGCTGCGCGCGCCGGCACGCATCAGCCAGCGCTGAAAATCGGCGATGGGGTCGTTGCCCCGGCGGGCCTGACTGCCGCCGCCTGACTGGCCGTTGTTTCTGGACTGACCGCCGGTGTTCGGCTGGTCATTGGTTCTGGGCTGACCATTGCCGTCAGGCTGGCCCTCATCCCGGGATTCCGACACCTAATGCCTCCTACCTACGATGGTACCGCTACCACTGCAGGACAAAGGGCGCGCCAGTGGCGCGGAAGTGTCCCACGTTCAGGCATTCGGTAACGCCGATCCTGGTCCTGCGGGCCAGCGGTTGATGCACGTGCCCGAAGATCGAGTACCTAGGCCGGGTGGCCCTAATCGTCTCCAGCAGGGCCACGCTGCCCTTCTCCAGGCGCCTGGCCACGGTGTCGTACAGCAGCTCGGGAACGGCGGGCGGGATGTGCGTGCACAGCACGTCGACCTCGCCGACCGCCTCGAGCTTGGCCCGGAACTCCTCGTCGGTCATCTCGTTCGGTGTCCGGTACGCCGATTTGAGCCCGCCGCCAACGAAACCGAACCGCCATCCGTCCAGGTCGACTGTGCCGCCGTCGAGGACGTGATGGCCAGGTTTGGCGTATCTCTCCCACATCCGGGGGACATCCACGTTGCCGTAGGTCAGGTAGGCGGGCTCCGGGAGGGCGCCGAACAGTTCGGCGTACTGCCTGGCGATCGCCGTCTCGAACAGGACGGCCCGGCTCTCGCTCTTTTGCGCCAGCAAGCGGGCCGACAGCTCCCTGGCCTCGTCGAACCTTCCGGCGGTACGCAGTTCGACATAGACCTGGGCCGCCTCGGCCCCGAACAGGTCGGCGAAGATGCCCTGCCCGTAGTCGGCGTAGTCGAGGAACAGCAGCAGGTCGCCCAGGCAGATCACGGCGTCAGCCCCGCGGCCCGCGGAGGCCAGCGCGTCCGCCCGCCCGTGCACGTCGCTCACCACGTGAACTCGCATGCCACCACGGTAAGGCCCGCCGGAATCCCGGTGACCCCGGGCGTGATGGCTCGCGGAAACGGCCGGCTTGCGCTTTAAGCTGGCCTATGAGCGTAATTCAGTACCGACCCTGAACGGAGGTGCCATGCGCGAGTACAGCATTCCGGCCCTGGCGGAGATCCCGGCCAGCGCGAATCTCGCCAAGGCCGTCTTCCGCCGGGCAGCCGAGCAGCCGGAGGCGGTGATGCTGCGCCGACCGGGACCCGCCGGCATGCCCGGGGAGTGGGCGGACGTGACCGCCCGCCAGTTCCGGGACGAGGTCACCGCGCTGGCCAAGGGCCTGATCGCGGCCGGTATCGAACCTGGGGACCGGGTCGCGCTGATGTCGCATACCCGGTATGAGTGGACGCTGATCGACTACGCGATCTGGACGGCGGGCGCGACCGTCGTGCCGGTCTACGAGACATCCTCAGCCGAACAAGCCGAATGGATCCTCAGTAACTCCGGCGCGCGGGCCTGCTTCGTCGAGACGGCCACCTTCGAGCAGGTCATCGACGGCTTCCGGGACCGGGTACCGGCGCTGGAGCACCTCTGGCGGATCGAGCCGGGTTCCGAGGCTGCGCTGGAGTCCCTGACCGAGGCCGGCGCCGCAGTGGAGGACCAGGTGGTGGCCGCCCGGGCCGCCGCAGCCAAGGCGTCCGACCTGGCCACCGTCATCTACACCTCGGGCACCACCGGAAGGCCCAAGGGCTGCGACCTCACCCACCAGAACCTGCTGGCCGCCGTGCGTAACGCGTTCCTCGGCCCGCTGGTGGACTTCACCGCGACGGACGACGCAAGCACGCTGCTGTTCCTCCCGCTCGCGCACGTCTTCGCCCGGGTCATCGAGGTGGGCTGCATCGACGCCGGGGTGGTACTCGGGCACTGCGGGGATATCAGCGCGCTGCTGCCCGCCCTGGCCGCCTTCCGGCCCACGTTCATCCTCGCGGTGCCCCGGGTGTTCGAGAAGGTGTACAACAGCGCCGAGCAGAAGGCGGTCAGCGACAAGAGGGGGGCTATCTTCGGCCGCGCCGCCCGGACCGCGATCGCCTACAGCCAGGCGCTCGACACGCCGGGCGGTCCCGGGTTCTTCCTGCGGGCCCAGCATGCGCTGTTCGACCGGCTGGTCTACGCGAAGCTGCGGGCCGCGCTCGGCGGCCGGACCGAGTACGCCGTCTCCGGCGGCGCCGCGCTCACGGAGCGGCTGTGTCATTTCTTCCGGGGCGTGGGCGTCACCGTGCTGGAGGGGTACGGGCTGACCGAGACCACGGCCGCCGCCACCGTCAACCGGCCGGACCGGAACAAGATCGGGACAGTAGGCCAGCCACTGCCGGGGGTCGGAATCACGATCGCCGAAGACGGCGAGATCCTGATCAAGGGCGGGATCGTCTTCCCTGGCTACTGGGACAACGAAGACGCGACCCGGGAGACCTTCACCGAGGACTGGTTCCGCACCGGCGACATCGGCCAGCTTGACGACGAGGGCTTCCTGTCCATCACCGGGCGGAAGAAGGAGCTCATCGTCACGGCCGGCGGCAAGAACGTCGCGCCCGCGGTGCTCGAGGACCGGCTGCGCAGCCACGGGCTGATCAGCCACACGATGGTCGTCGGGGACGGCAAGCCGTACGTCGCCGCGCTGATCACGCTGGACTCCGATGCGCTCGGGCCGTGGAAGGCCGCGCACGGCAAGCCGGCTGACGCGACGGTGGCGTCGCTGCGTGATGACCCGGATCTGGTCGCGGACGTACAGGCCGCGGTAGACGACGCCAACCAAGCGGTGTCCCGGGCCGAGTCGATCAGGCGCTTCCGCATCCTAGACGGAGACTTCACGGTCGAAAGCGGCCAGCTCAGCGCCAAGCTGGGTATCCGCAGGAGCGTGCTGGCCAAGGACTTCGCCGCGGACATCGACGTGCTGTACTCGTGAGGGTGCTGACCGAGGGCTAGCCGACCGGGCGGCCGGCAACGTTTGCCCCGGTCCTTCGGGGCTGATGCGGTTGTGGACGGATGTCTGATTCGTCGACAATGCACGGGCCACGGTCCTTGATATGAACGACGCCCACGCTGTTTCCGATCGGGCAATCTGTCCTGCAGCGACGAAGGAACGGGGATATCGAGGGGGCCGAGGTGCCTGGCTGCTGGCCTTCCGGATGCAGTTCGGTCAGTCTCCTCCGGGCACATGTGGCTGCTAAAATGCCGGATTACCATCACCCGGGAGGCCTGCGAGGGGTTGGGGGCGGTCGGCGTGAGAGTCGGCATTATCGGGGGATCGATTGCCGGATGCGCGACAGCGGCGCTCCTTCATCGGGCCGGCCACGACGTCATCGTCTTCGAGCGGTCCGAGTCCGATCTGGTGAGCCGGGGTGCGGGTATCGGTACGCTGACGACGGTGTGGCAGGACATGATGGCGCGCGGTCTGGTCGACGGGACCGTCCCTACCGTCTGGACCGACTACTCCCGGTATGTCACCCGTGGATCCGGGACCGGGCAGCAGCGATGGCTCGGCGACGTCCCTTTCAGCGGGACGGGGTGCAACTGGGCCCATCTGTGCCAGGGCCTTCGGCGGGGCGTCCCTGACGAGCTGTACCGCGGTGCCTCGGCCGTCGAGCTGATCGAAGCGGGGCCTCACGGCACGACGCTGCATCTTTTCCGGGGCGGCTCATGGGACTTTGACCTCGTCGTCTGTGCTGACGGGTATCGCTCGATGGGACGCAGGCTTATTGACCCCGATGCCACGCTTCGTTACCGGGGGATGGTGCTGTGGCGCGGGCTCCTCCCGGAGAGCGACCTCCGCACCGATCCCCTCGACGGCTGCGCTATTCAGCGAGTCGGATACCAGGGGGGGCACGGGGTCGTGTACTACATCCCCGGGTCCGAGCGGAGCGCCGAACCGGGAAAACGCCTTCTCATGTGGGGCTACTACCTCCAGGTTCCGGAGGACGCCCTGTCCTCGGTGCTGGTCGATGATCACGAGCGGCAGCAGTCCAGCTCCGTGCCGTTCGGGAAAGTGCATCCGCAGGTCAAGGCAGGCTTCGAGTCCCGCCTTGCGGACCTGCTGCCCCCGGTGCTGTTCGAGCTGGTGCAGCAGAGCAGCAACTCCTCGATCCAGGCCATTTACTCCGTGGCGACCCGCAGCTACGCCCGCGATCGCCTGTGCCTGGTCGGCGACGCCGGTGCGGTATTCCCGCCGTTCACCGGCAGCGGCGTCCTGAAGGCGATGACCAATGCCACCTCACTGGCAGACGCCCTCGCCGACACCACGGCCGTTGATGATGCCCTGCAGCGATGGAGTGAGGCCCAGCTCCAGGTCGCTGCTCAGGTCATGCCGATGGCTGAACGCATCGAACGGAGACTTGTGTTCGATATGCCAGACCTCGCCACCATGCCACCCGCCGCGACCAACGACTGGATGTCAGCGGCCCATCCCGGATACGTGGTCACGCTCCCCGACGTGTGACCGGGAGATGGGAGACGCAAAGTCCTTCACCGCTTCATCCCGGTAGACGGGGTGACGCAGAACGCTCCCTCTCGCGCTATACCTCGGGCGGACAGCGCTTCGGCGGGCACGCCGGATCCGGCGCTCGGCGCGCTGTTCCGCCTCCCCAGCAGAGAACAATCCGGCGGTGTAACGTTGCCGGTCGCGCCACTAGATACGCGACCTGTGATGAGGCGTCATGCAGCTCGGGTCGATGAGAGTGCGGTCACCGCAGCGCGTACAGCTCCAGCACTCGGAGCACACCAACGAGGTGGTGCAGGTCATGCCACGCGGCCTCAGGCACCGTCTCGTCCTCCTGAATGGTCAGCATGTCGTCGCTGAGCTGGCCCGCCGACAGCGACGACGGCCGGGGTTGCTGGCTCATGTCGAACGCCGCATCCACCGGCAGATCCCAGTAGTAGTCCTGCTCGATGACCACCTCGCGGCCGAGCCTCTGCTCGGTGGCGGTCAAGACCCGGGTCAGTGCAGAACGGAGGTCGTCGATGCGGAGAACAAGCGGGTCTGCCATGGCCGAAGTGTGTCAGACGGCAGCTCACACGCAGTAGCCGCTTTCGTGGCCTGCGCCAGCAGCTCGTGCACGACAAGCCTTCCAGCAGCCTGCCGTGTGGCAAGACCAGAACCTAGTGCCGCATCAGTCAACGTTCGCCCTGTAGACGGCGGCGCGCCGGGCTGAATCGGTGCGCCGTCGGCGTGACCGCGTCAGACTGGCGGGCATGGCCGAGCGGGTGCAGGTTCGCGAGATCGATGATGACCAGGGGCAGCGGCTGCTGCGGATCGTGCGGAGAGGCACCAGGTCGGTGGTGACCTGGAGACGTGCCCAGATGATCCTGCTGTCCGCGCAGGGCATGGCCCCGGGAAAGATCGCGGAGGTGACGTTCACCAGCCCGGACCGGGTCCGGGAGGTCATCCATAACTTCAACGACGACGGGTTCGCCTCGCTGTACCCGAAGTACTCCGGCGGCCGGCCCCGGACCTTCACCCTGCCCGAGCGCCGGGAGATCAAGAAGATCGCGAGGTCGAAGCCCGCCGAGCACTGGCTCCCGTTCAGTATCTGGAGCCTGGCCAAGCTGGCGGACTTCCTGGTGGCCGGGGGGGTGGTCGACGACATCTCCCACGAGGGCCTGCGGGTCCTGCTCCGGGACGAAGGCGTCTCGTTTCAAGCCGTGAAGACCTGGAAGAAGTCGAACGACCCGGACTACGCGGCGAAGAAGGCCAGGGTGGAGCACCTGTACGCGATCGCCGACGGCGAGGTGGCCCCCGAGCCGGGCGAGCCGGAGGTCATCTGGTGCATGGACCTATGCCGATGCTGGAACTATGCCGAGGCTTGTGCAGCGTGACGCGAACACGCCTGGTCCTGGGCTTGGGAATCCAGGGTGCCGGGCCGGCGGGTCGGCATAGTTACAGGCTTTCCAGGAAGGCCAGTAGCGGGTCCGCGGGGCGGTAACGTCCCGGCGGTATGGATGTGGGGGTGGTGAGGTCGAGGGCTCGCTGCTTGATGGCCATGTCGGCGTGCAGGTAGGCGCTGGTGGAGCGGATGTCGGCGTGGCCGAGCCAGAGCGCGATGACGGCGGTGTCGACGCCGGCGTGCAGCAGCGTCATGGCGCAACTGTGCCGGAGGATGTGGGGGTGCAGCTTGTCCGGCCGGATCGACGGGCAGCGCAGCGCGGCGTCGGCAGCGTGCTGGCGGACAAGGCGCTGGACGGCGACGGCGCTGAGGCGCCGTCCGGTGCGGGTGGGGAACAGCGGCTGGCCGGGCCGTCCGGCGCGTTCGGTCATCCAGACGCGCAGCACCGCCTGGGTGGGTGTGGTGAGCGGGACGGCCCGGTGTTTGCGGCCCTTGCCCAGGCAGCGGACGCTAGCGCCGACGCCGAGGGTGACGTCGCCGCAGGTGAGCCCGGTCAGCTCGGAGACGCGCAGCCCGGTTTGCGCTGCTACCAGCAAGAGCGCCCGGTCGCGGCGGCCTTCCCATCGGGACAGGTCGCACGCGGCGAGCAGGGCGTCGATCTCGGGCTCGGTGAGGAAGGAGATGAGCTGCTTGCCGAACCGTTTGGCGGGGATGGCCAGGACCTGCTGGATGAGCGCGGCGTGTTCGGGATGGCGCAGTGCCGCGTAGGTGAACAGCGACCGGATCGCGGTCAGCCTCAGGTTGCGGGTCCTGGTGTTGTTGTGCCGGCCGGTTTCGAGGTGCTGGAGGAACGCGGTGATCAGCTTGGCGTCGAGGTCGGCCCAGTCCAGGGCGTTGGGTGGCTTGCCGGTTCGCTGCTGGGCGAAGGCCAGCAGCAGCTTGAGCGAATCACGGTAGGAGGCGATGGTGGCAGGGCTGACGCGGCGCTGGCTGATCAGCCGCTCGGTGAAGAAGCCCTGCAGGGTGGGGGCGATCGAGGTCATCGGCTTGCCCCCTCCTGCGATCGCTCGAGCTGGCTGGCGGCCAGGGCCAGCAGCTCCGGTGCCGCCGACAGGTACCAGTAGGTCGAGCGCGGGTCACGATGCCCTAGATAGGTCGACAGGATCGGCAGCCGGGCTTCCACGTCGTCCCCGGCCTGATACCAGCTGAGCAGGGTGCGGACCGCGAAGGTGTGGCGCAGGTCGTGGATGCGCGGCCGGTAATCGGCGCCGGCCCCGACTCCCGCGCGGTCGCGCAGCCGCCGGAACACCTGCCCGACGCAGGCGTAGATCAGCCGGGTGCCGGCCGTGGAGATGAAGAAGCTCGCCGTCGCGGTCTGCGGGCAGAGCCGGCCGCGGGTCCGAACGTAACGGCCGAGCATGGTGAGGGTGGAGTCCAGGACGGGCACCATGCGGGTCTTGCCGAACTTCGATTCCCGGATCGTCAGCACGGCGTCGGCCCAGTCGATGTCGGCGCGGTCGAGCCGGATCGCTTCCCCGACCCGCATGCCGGTGACCGCCAGCAGCCCGATCAGCGTCTCATGCGTGGCCGCGGGCATCGGCGTCAGCTGCCGGGCCTGGGCCAGCAGCGCCTCGATGTCGCCGGGGCTGTAGATGAACGGCGGCCGCCAGCGGCGGCGGCCGGCGATCAGCCCGGGCGGCGGCACCTCGGTGCGGGCATCGATGCCGGCCAGGTAGCGGGCGAAGCCGCGGGCGATGGTCATCCGGCGCGGCGCGATGCTGGTGGCCGGGCCGACGTCAGGCCCTTGCGCCCAGGCCAGTGCCGCGGCCACGGTGACGGTGGGCAGGCCCTCGGCCTCCAAGAACGCCACCAGCCGGGGCAGCGCACGGTGGTATTCGGCCAGGTCGTGGCCCAGGCTGTTCCGCAGCCGCAGGTAGTCGCGGGCCGCGTCGGCCAGGGCGCTCATCGCGCCGCTCCCGGCCAGGGCTGGGCAACCGTGCGCAGGACGGCGAAGTCCACCTTGGCGTAGATGGCGGTGGTGGCCAGATCGCGATGCCGCAGCACCTGGCTCACCTCGACGATCGTGGCTCCCCGGCGCAGCAGCTGCGTCGCCAGCGTATGGCGCAGCCGGTGGGCGCCGATGCGGGGCAGCCCGGCACGGTCGCAGGCCCGGTGGGTGACATCGCTGACCAGGCCCGGCGGGATCGCCCGCATCGGCGCCCTGGCGGCCAGGAACACCTGCCGCAGCGGCGTGGCCGGGCGCGCCTGCGACAGGTAGGCGGCCAGCGCCTCGCCCACGTCGCACGGCAACGGCATCCCGTCCTGGCGGCAGGCCTTGCCGCGCAGCGTGATCTGCCCGGCGCGCCAGTCAATGTCGCCGAGCTCCAGGCGAGCGACCTCGGCCGACCTGAGGCCCAGGCGCGCCACCAGCATCAAGATCGCGTAGTCGCGGATCCCGACCGGGTCCTGGCGGTCACAGCTATCCAGCAACCGCTGCACGTCACCGGCGGGAATCCCCTTCGGCACGCCAGTGTCGCGCCAGCCCGCAACCGGCGGCACGGCGGCAGCCATCGGCCGTGCCGTCAGGCCCTGCAGATACAGGAATCGCAGCAACGACCGCAGCTCGCCCACGCGGCCCTTGACCGAGCCGACGCTGAGCCGCTCGCTTTCAGCCAGCAGGAAGGCGATAACATCTGCGCCGGACAGACCGTCCACCCCGCGCCCGGTCAGACGCTGGCCCAGAAACAAGCGCGCAAGCTTCACATAACGCACGACCGTGGCCTCGGCCAGTCCCCGGTCGGTCACCAGCCACCGGCGATAACGCTCAGCCAGCACCTCGACCGGTGTCCCTGACGAACAGTGCCCGCCGAGGACGCCCAGGCCTTCCAGGTACTCCAGCAGCCTGTCCAGGCCATGAGCACCGGGAACGCACCGCATTCCCGCTGCCCGCCGCGCATCACGGAACTCCGTGACCGCCGCCCGGTCCAGGTCACCAGCGCCAAGACCGCGGGCGTCCATCCAGCGGCCCAGGCCGCCCGCCATCGCCAGCATGTTGACGATCGTGCCCGGGGTATAGCCCCGCCCCGCCAGCCAGGCCCGGTATCCCTCGATGAAGGGTCCCATCCCGCCCGGCTTGTGCCGCCGTCCGGTCATGACCGGCCTCCATTCCCGGAGCACCCTGCTCCGACAACAGAAGCGTCGGCCCGCTTACGGGACTATGCCGACCCGCCGGCCCGGCACCCTGGATTCCCAAGCCCAGGACCAGGCGTGTTCGCGTCACCCGGCACGAACCTCGGCATAGTTCCAGCATCGGCATAGGTCGATTTATGCCGAGCTCGGCATAAATGGACGAGTTCGGGCCGCTGAACCTCCAGCCCCGCCCCGGCAGGCAGTGGGCGGGCCGGGGCGGGAAGCACAAGGACCCCGGCCGCGAGCCACGGCCGCGGATGCGGGCCACCTATCACCGCAACGACGGGGTCCGGCACCTGCTCGCCGCCTACAACCTGCGCGAGGACATGCTCTACGGGCACGTCAAGGCCCGCAAGACCCGGGTCCATTTCCTGGAGTTCTGCCGCTACCTGCGGTCCCTTCACCCGTGGCATGTCCGGATAGCGATCATCTGCGACAACTTCTCCCCGCACCTGAGCACGAAGAAGGACAGCCGGGTCGGCGACTGGGCCGAAGCGAGCAACGTCGAGATCGCCTATACCCCGACGAACAGTTCCTGGCTCAACCGCATCGAGGCCCAGTTCACCGCCCTGCGCTACTTCGCCCTGAACGGCACCGACCACCGCACCCACAAAGAGCAGGCCAGCATGATCCGCCGCTACATCATCTGGCGCAACCAGCACGCCTACGACGAGCGCCTGCAGCGAATCGTGGCCAAGGCCAACGTCGCCTGAACTATAGGCGGGGTGCGGTGACGATGTCGTGTCCGGAGCAGGACGATCCGCTGCTCCGCTGGAGTGCTGCGGGTCAGGGCTGGTTGCCTGCGAGAGCGATTGCGCGCGTCTCGGGAACTCCCAGCATCAGCAGGCTCGTGATCGTCGCTGCCCGGGCGCCGAGGGTCCCGTTCGACTGGTCGCTGTCGGCGATGGCGAACACGGCGCCGTAGGCAACCTTGCTCAGGATGGCCGCCGGCAGGTGCCGTGCGAACACGTCGCTGTCCTGGCCCCGTTTTACGAGGTCGGCGAGGAGCTCGTCGACTGGCCCGAGCAGGGAGTGGATCGCCTGGCCGTACTCGCCACGGCGCAGCGCCAGCAGCACTCGGTACCGGTGCGCGACCGGCCAGACGCAGGCGATGAACTCGGCCCACTTCGCGTCCGCTTCCGCGCCGGAGGCGTTGACGTCGGCGAGCACGGCCGTCATCTCGGCGACGGCCCGTTCCGTGAGTGTCCGAACCAGGTCGAGGCGCGAGGGGAAATGGCCGTAGACGGTGCGACGGACGACGCCGGCAGCGGAGGCGATGTCGCCCATTCCTGCGTCGGGGTTCTCTCCCAGCACATCGAGGGCGACGTCGAGGATGCGATCGCGTGTCTCGTTCATCGAGCGCACACGGGAGGACTCGGCGGGCACGGCATCAGTGTTGCACACTGGTGTGCAATGAATCACGTTGCACACCAGTGTGCAACGAATTAGGCTGCACACCAGTGTGCAATGGAGAGTTGCGCTCTGACTCGAAGCTCAGGAGAAGAAGGCTATGACCGCACCGACGCCGCCGGCCTCGGCCCTCGTCCGCCCGTTCACCGTCTCGATCCCGGATTCGGAGATCGACGACCTGAAGCAGCGACTGGCCAGAACTCGATGGCCGGATCCGGAAACGGTGGGCGACTGGTCGCAAGGGGTTCGCGTAGAGAACGCCA
>Ga0306925_10004469_pt1 | contig 12642 bp, 17 predicted proteins | sample flu12Cox44000176_FD_203755 | JGI IMG/M metagenome (GOLD analysis project Ga0306925, IMG submission 203755) | Lab enrichment of tropical soil microbial communities from Luquillo Experimental Forest, Puerto Rico - flux8day.12C.oxic.44.000.176 (v2)... | ecosystem: Environmental > Terrestrial >...
CAAATCCTCGAAGCCGATGACCCTGCTCATCTTATATCCGGTTTTTGCGGCTCGATCGAGGATTTCACGTACGTGCTCGTCAGGATTGAATGGTTGTCCTTTGACGATTCCGATCGAGGCAAGCATCCCAAGCCAATCGGAATCGGCAAGGTTTGGGCCTTCGCCGTCAACCAACAACTTCAGTTAGTCGAAAGCATTGGCATCACTTCGGGGTAGCATATTTGCCGGTACTCCCGAAGCCTCAGGAAATTTCATCGGTTCTGCAGTGTCCTTCTTTCCTAGCGGATAAGTCCTACGCATCGAGCTCATCGTCAACAACACTGCCGAGCTGCGATGCGGCAAAGGGATCGATAAACTCCCCGGCATCTTGGAGCGCTCCCAGCAAATGATCGTCGAGTTTTTAGCTGTGGTGCAGGCGGCCCATTTGAGCTTCTTACCCGCAGAGCAACCCGACTCTTTGGCGATGCCGACCTACAGGGGCCAACAACGCTTGGCCGGAGTCGACATCGCCAAATGCTCTCTACGGCTTGAAACCCCGCTCTTCTCGACCAACATGTTGGTCTTAATTGGTCGACAGCAGAGCGCAGAGCGCCCAAAGGTCGGAAATGGATTTTCGGTGGCGTCAGCTTGTAGGTGAGCGTCCCCGCCAACGCCCCAAACCCCGAACCCCGAACCCCGAACCCCGAACCCCGAACCCCAAACCCCAAACCCGCTTTCAGGCTAGCCCCTTGGTGGCAGCTCCTCCGGTACCACGAGCAAGTTCACTAATTCGGTTCCTCGAATCACAGTTAAGGTGGATTCGATCCCGATCTCGGCCCCAACCAGAGCGCGATGAAGATCGTCAATGCTGTATATGGGCGAACCTTTAAATGCGACAATGATGTCGCCTTCGGCCAGGCCAGCCCGCCGGCCGGGTCCGTCCTCTTCGGTACCGGCTACCAGGATGCCCTGGTTTTTTGGTCGCTTGTGATACCGAACCAATCTGGGATGAATCGTGATGTTCTGTCCCGCCAGACCAAGGTAACTTCTCCGGATTTTTCCGTCCCGAATCAGTAGTCCCGCGACCAATTGCGCCGTGTTGGCGGCAATCGCAAAGCAAAGCCCCTGCGCAGGCAAAATTACCGCTGTATTCACACCGATCACTGCGCCGGAGGAGTCTACGAGAGGGCCCCCGGAATTGCCCGGATTGAGGGCCGCGTCCGTCTGGATAATGTCGTCCATCAAGCGCCCGGATTGGGCTCTCATCGACCTGCCGAGTGCGCTGACCACACCTGCGGTTACAGTTTGTTGAAAGCCGTAGGGGCTTCCGATTGCGATGGCGATTTGCCCGACGCAAAGTTTGTTCGAATCGGTGAAGGTAAGGAAAGGAAGGCGCGCCGAGTCGATGCGAAGGACAGCAAGATCGGTTTCTGGATCTTCTCCCACCAGAGTTGCGTTGAAGGATTGCGCGTCTGGCAGGTGTGCCTCGATTGATTTTGCGTCGTGGACGACATGGCTGTTTGTCAGGATAAACCCGTCCGGGGCGATAATGAATCCGCTGCCTCCGCCTTCGCCTCGTCTGCCTGCGGGGGAACCTTTAACTTGAATATTGACGACAGCCGGAGAGACAGCTGCGGCGGCGCTGCTGACAGTCTTTGAGTAAGCGTCCAGTAATTGGCCGTCATTTGGCGGCGTGCCAACGGAAGGAGAGTTAGCGGGTGCGTTTTCGACAAAGGTTTGAACCCAAGTCGGATCAAGATCGTAAAGCATAGCGGATTTCCTCCGAAAAAATCAGAGAGATAAGAGTAAAGGTAACCAGTTTAGTTACAAATCAAGCAGAACTTTCAAGCTCCCGCACTTCACGGAGCACGTCCGCCAGCGTCATCTTGTCCAGTTCCCGTTCAAGCGCTTTTCCGGCGCGGTCCGCGACCTGCATCATGACTTTGTTGATATTTTTCCCAACCGGACATTTCCTGGAGGGGCGATTAGGATGCGACCCGAAAATCTGACCTTTCTCCACGGCGCTGCGAATCTCGCGAAGTGTGACTCGCTCCGGGTTGCGCCGCAAAAGCGAACCTCCGTGGGGACCGCGCAAAGTGGAAACGAGGCCGGCGTCCTGGAGTTCTAGCAGTATCCGCCTGATGACCACCGGATTCGTATTAACTGTTTCTGCGAGGCGGGACGAAGGGTAACAATGCTCTCGCTCCAATCCCAGAACTGCCATCACGTGAACCGCGAAGGCGAACCGGCAATTTTGCATAGCAAAAATGTAACAAACGCAATTACCTTTTCCAGTTGAAAAAGTGGTCAGTGAAGACGATTCAAAATAGTGATCGCCCGCAAATTAATGGAAGAAAAAGTTCAATGGGGTGTATTGGGTGCTGCAAATATCGCCCTGAAAAAGGTGATACCCGCGATGCAACGAAGCGAATCATGTCAGGTGATCGCAATTGCTTCCAGGGACGTCAAAAAGGCTCGGTTAGCCGCTGAACAACTCGGCATTCGCAAAGCTTATGGAACGTACGAAGAGCTTTTGGCCGATCCGGAGGTTGAGGTCGTTTACAATCCGCTACCGAACCACCTCCATGTTCCCTGGACAATCAAGGCCGCTGAGGCTGGAAAACATGTCTTGTGCGAGAAACCCATTGCCATGAATGCAGCCGAAGCCGGGAAGCTTCTGGAAGTCCGAAATCGCACTGGCTCGAAGATCGAAGAGGCGTTTATGGTTCGAACACATCCTCAATGGATTAAAGTTCTCGAACTGATAAAAGAGGGCCGGATTGGTACGGTGCGTTCTATCTCAGGGGCGTTCAGCTACAACAATCAAGACCCCAAGAATATTCGTAATATCGCGGATTTCGGCGGCGGCGCCTTGATGGATATTGGGTGTTATCTGGTTTACGTTTCGCGCCTTATTTTTGCTCAGGAGCCGCTTCGCGTTTTCGGTGTCACCGTGGAAGATCCCGAGATCCGAACAGACGTTGTGACATCGGGCGTCCTCGATTTTCCTACGGGTCAATCGGTGTTTACATGTAGCACTCAGGTCGTAGCATACCAACGGGTTCAGATTTTCGGCACTGCAGGGCGCATCGAGGTTGAGATTCCGTTCAATGCGCCGCCTGACGCGCCTTGCCGAATCTTTGTGGATTCCGGAACCGATCTTTCCGGACGAGCCGCTGAAATCGTCGAGTTTCCGGTGTGCAACCAATATGCGATTCAGGGAGACCTGTTTTCGAAAAGTGTTCGCGAGGGCACGCGGCTGCCGGTGCCGCTTGAGGACTCGGTACAAAACATGGCAGTCATTGACGCCGTTTTCCGCTCTGGTAAATCGGGCAGGTGGGAGCAGCCGCAGGCTGGGTAGCCTGCGCCAGCGAGAACAAAATTGCCGTTATCATTTGCATAAACGGCTAACGTTGAGAAATCCTGTGGTCTTGATGAGCATAGCGCCAGGGGAGTTTTGACACGCCGAAGGCGTAGATCCAGGGTTCCGCTTCGCTTTACCCCGGGGCTGGTACGCCTGCGGCGTGTTCCCGAGGTCTCACCTCCTGAAAAGCCTAAATTGCAGAGTGTTTTTACGCTAAACAGAAACGGTCGAACTCGAGAGAGATGATTTACTCAATCCCCCTTGGGGGCGCTGGGACTGGGTGACCCCGTCGATTTCGGAGAAGGCGAAATCCTGGGCGAGAGTTCGGGCGACGGAGAAGAGCTTGGTGAGGCCGAAGCGGGAGAACTTCCCTGAGGTTGCGGGGACGGGGTCGGCTTGGCCAACAGATCTTCCCATTCAAACAGTTCGCCGGCAAAGCCACCCATGTCGGTCAGAAGAGCTGCACATCGGTCGTGCAACTTCTTGAGGTCAGGAGGACCGGCAGGAGAATCCGCGGAGCCCGGAAAGACTATGTAGGTGATGTTCAAATCACTCGCGGGCCGAATATATGCAGTTGAATGCGGATCCAGTTGCGTGCAAATGCGCAAAGAAGCCTCTCCTATTTTGTACGAGGGCCCAACGTCGCCAAGTATCGCCGGGTATAGTTTTCCCCGGTTCATTACGACTACGTAGTCGCCGAGCTTGGGCAGAAACGGATGATTCGGCTGACGCAGCATGAATCCGGGTAGAACCACATACGGATCAATCTTCGCGATCAGAAAACTGTATTTTTTCAGGTCGCTTAATTCTCGCTGCGTCTGTTCAAGCTGTTCCTTGAGAATCTTCTTTCTGTCCGCAGAAGTTGCTTTCGCATCGTACTCCGCTTGCAATTGCTTGAGTTTCTCCTCTTTTTCAGGAGCGAATTGGCTCGGTTTAGTCGTTTTTTTGAGCCACCGATAACTTGTAAATGGCTGAAAATTTGTGAAAGAACCGTCGACTTCCGTGTAGCGGTCGGCATCGGAGCCGTCCGCATTCACGTCCATGTCGCTCTGGATTAGAAGAGCCTTCCTGTTTGTCTTTGCGTCTGTAAGTTCAAGAATGGTGTTACAATCAAAAAAATTGTGCCTGGAAACGACCTGATCCAGATGCCCTAGAGCCCGATTGACTGCATCGACCTTCAATTGATACAGCCCATAGTAAAAATTTGATACTTTTGCCTTCGGAAAATCTGCCTTGATTCCGGGAAGCGTGGAAGCGAGAAGGGGATCGGCGAGAGCAACGTCCTCCAGAGATTGCGCTGCTTTTGGCACGCGAATCTTTATCTCGAGGTCGAGCGTATATGCGTCCGGCGTTTTGCGTCCGATCAGGGCCGAATCTCCTTCAACCGTCGTTACCTTGGAATGAAGCTCCAATCCATCGAACAACCTTGCACTCTCCATTCGAGAGTACGGAATGAATGTTTCGGGCAAAGGAGTCGGAGTCGGGGTTGGGCTCGGCGTTGGCGTTGCGGAAGGGGATGCCGTAGGAATGACGAGAGGCGCCGGTCCAGGGCATCCGCTTAAAAGCAATGCCAGAGCCGCAACAGCCCAGACTGGAATAGAATCCTTGGAAAGCAAAACCACCCTAATGAGTAATGTGCGGGTACAGGAAAAAAACTAGAGTCATCTGTAACCAGTTTTGCTTTTGCTCCTCACTTACGCCTCGCTCCAGAGCCTTTCAAGCCAACGGTATGCCTCATACCTATGCCTTGGAGAACCAGGCAATCGCCGTCAACAGAATACAGATCCCGCTCAAGACAATCATGGGAATTGCCGGCATCGGCTTTTTCTTCGCGGCATACGTCCGGCCGAAGTGGATCAGTAATAGAACGGAAACAAGTAAAGCTAAAATGAATGACGGTCCCCCTCGGGGCAACAAACCGGCGATGATAAGAAGCCCTCCGCTCACCCCTCCGGCAATCAACGACGCTTTGCTCTTTACGCGGGCGTAACCAAGGGCTCCACCGACAATTGAAACCAGTCCGAACAGGAGATAGAAGGGCTGTGTGAGCATAAGGCGAACTCAGACCATGCCGGAGATCTCATAATCCATGGGATGCGATGCGTTCGACGGCATCCTTTTTCGTGCGACGTGCGCGTTCAAAAACATGCGTTTCACAAACATTGGCAGAAATGCCACTGCGCTCATCACCAGATTCAGAGCTGTTCCCGGAATAATCCTCGCGCGATCTCGTGCGACGGCGTCCAGCGCCAGCCGAACGACATCCTGTACCGAAACGGTAAAGTAGTCGGGCAATGGGGTTACATACACGTCTCCCTCCCTTGTCGCCACATCTCCAAACTCTGTTGCCACAGGCCCGGGGCAGAGCGTGGTAACCGAGATGTTGGAATTTCGCAGTTCTGCGCGCAACGCCTCGCTAAAACTCGTCACGTAAGCCTTCGTAGCCGCGTAAACGGCCAAATTCGGCACCGGCAGCAGGCTTGCGGTGGAGCTCACGTTCAAAATCGCTCCACAACCGGATTTTTGCATGCTTGGCAGGATCCGGTAGACCAAATAAGTGAGGGCCTGGATGTTCACCTGGAGCATCGACTCGACGCGCTCCCATTTGCTACCAGCGAACGAGCCGCGATCCCCCAATCCAGCATTATTTACGAGAAGATCGACAGCCAATCCGCTCTCATCGAGCCAATCACAAAATCTATTGAGTTCAGCCTGATCGCTTAAATCAAGCTGGCGGCAATACACTTCCAGCTCAGGATTTATGACCTTAAGCTCCAATTCCAAAGCCTCGAGGCGATCATTCCGTCGCGCCACCAGGATCATGGTGCCTACAACGGGGGTCAATTGCCGCGCGAATTCCCGCCCGATCCCTGCCGAAGCCCCCGTGATTAGTGCTGTGCATTCAGCAAAATAGCTGAGACTCATTTCCCTTCCTAAGCTCGATCGGTTAAAGAGTCAACGCACTGCATCTGGTTCCTGGTGGCGGCTTGTGTGCCAATCAAACACAAGCTAATGTAGCTGGTTTATGCAGCTCCGCTTGGAGAACATGGCCGTGATCGGCCAGGAACTAGCCATCCGATGGGCGGATGGAGTCGAAAGCTATCTTCCTTTGGAATTTCTCAGGCGCAACTGTCCCTGCGCCCTCTGTGCCGGCGAGAAGGATATTCTAGGGAATGTCTATCGGGGCGAATTGAAGCTGACGCCGAAGAGTTTCCAGCTGAAGCGTTGCACAAGCGTCGGTGGATACGGAATTCAGCCCGAATGGATGGACGGCCACGATTCGGGGATTTTCTCTTTCAGCTATCTGAGGTCGTTAGAGCCAAACCTCCCATGATCTTGCGTTTGAGATCGCTCCTCTTGGTCAGCGCGTTTGTGTTGTCCGCTGTTGCTGCCATCGTAACCCATTATTGGCGGGAACGTTTTGAGGCGGAGTTCGACCCCCGGCCGCTGTTCAGCGTGATTTCCTCGCAATTTCAGGCGTGGCGCACCGACGATTTCGGCTCCGCGTATGATCAGGCTTCCAGAGGTGCGCAGGCGCATTTCAGTTTGATTCAGTACGTCACCAGGATTCGAACTGAGTACGGGCGTATCTCAAGCTGGAAAAAGCTCGAATTCGGGCGGACTTCCCTCGAGAACCAGCGCGCGATTGTAGAGGTCTATTTCTTGAGCAGCCGCGATCAGGTTACCCCCGCCCGCTTTACTCTGGTACAGGAAGGCGCGACCTGGCGGATTGAAAATTTCGAAATATTCGAAACTTGGCCGGAGAGTCGACGCCTGGCCGGTTCCAGCGTTTAGCCAGCCTTCTCGCCAAATCGAAGTAAGCTAACTGGAGGCTGTTGCGAAAGGGTTTTCCCCAAGGGAACGAAGCCGTAAAAGAAGTTAGCCTAACCGGCTGTTGTATTTCACCGCGAAGCGGTTAGAGATCAATAGCCCAGGCCTGAAGGCACCCTGCGGGCTAGGCTATGCTGACGTCACGCCTTCGGCGCTAAAAAATGTCCAAACTCCAGGGCCCGGGCGAGGACGCCCGCGCCACAATGTGGGACGGGCGACCTCGCCCGTCAGATTGTCGAAAAGGCTTGGAAATTGGCCAAACTCCAGGGGAACGGCCTCCCTGCCGTCCCAAAAGCGCTAACTTAAGCAGTGCAGCGCTCACAAACGCGCTACGAGTAGGCGAACCGTCTCGGTTTGCGTGGTTTTCAAGCGCGCAAAGCATGGACCACTAGCCGGAGTTTCGCTACTGGAGCAGATTTCGCCATTCTTTCAGGTTTTTCGGCCCGGAAAGCCGCATAAATAAAGGAAGGTGATTCCAAAAGAGCGCGTAGTGAAAACCGACTCTCTTCAGGGCAAAAAAAGTAATCTCTAGGATCGGCGGGCATCATGCTTTTGCGAAGTGCAAACTTATCGAAAGACGCAAAGAGCCCTCTGTTCATAGGGAAGAGCAATCTCTTGAGAGTTTGACTCAGAAACTCAAAGCAATCATCGCACGGAGGCCACGGTGGTTAAGAATTGAATCTAAAAGAGAAAGCATTTTCTGCCTGGAGATGCCGCGGCACGGCCTCACGGACCAAAAACCGTTATCAAGGCATAATTTAATTTAAAAGCCAAAACTGCATTGTTCTCCACCGTGACCACCGTGCCCTTCGTGCGATGCCCCTCTTCTTCGCTGGTCGATTGTGGAACTCGCTGGGACCCTGTCATCTAAGACCCCTTTGCAGTGAAGACCTTTTGATACCGGTCTTGGATTTATGCGCCTTGGCGGACTGTCAACTGGCCCAGTAGCGAAAGAACGGCGAAGGACGGTGAACGAGGCTAATTGGCTCCGACCGGCGCTGCGGGAAGCGCATCCGCAGGGGCAAGGCGCAGCTCTAGATTTCGTGTGATGGCAGAAGCGATTCCGGCGCGGGAATGGTCGAACTTTAATATGTACTTCTGGCCTTTGGTTTGAAGATTCAACTCTACACAAAGCAGCCTTTGTTCAAGCGTAACCCTGTCGACCTCAATCATTTTCGACCCGTCGCCGAAAAGGGATTTCGTGACGAAATAAACTTTGTTGAGATCCTCGTTTGTAGCGATCAGGTATCCGAAGCGGTTCGGTGCAAGATTTTTACCCTTCCCGGAAACGCAGGGCGCAGCCCATGAAACAGTGCTTTCTCGCCCGGTTAGACACCGGAAACTGGTTTCGAATCGGGCAGGGAATTGGTCGGGCAATTTGGTATCGACCTCGGCCGTCGACAATCGGTTAAGCTTGCGCGCTATCATCCAGAGATGAACGGAGATCGAGCGCCAGATCTTAGGCAGGAGGTAGAAGGTAATCGCAAAGACGACGACGCAAATCGAGAAAACGACTACAGGGTAATGCCAAAGCAACGTGACCGCTCCCAGCACCAAAATGTTTTCGCCGGTGCTGACGGCTATATTCGAAAAGGGTTCAGGTGAACTGTTCACCACAAGTCGAGTACTGGCTTTCAAGCTGTGCGACGCGAAACTCATCGCTCCCCCCAGCAACGCAACGACAACTTCGAATACCGGATTCGTTGATCCGAGGGCTCGCACTGCCAGAAATGCGCCCCCGAGCGGGCGAATTACCGTGTGAACGGCGTCCCAAACCGAATCGACCCAAGGGATCTTGTCCGCGAAGAACTCAAGCACAAAAAGAATCCCCGAAACAACAAGGATGATCGGATCTCCAAGGACCGAAAGCGATGCAAATTGCGGCGCAAGGTGAACCCACCCGAGATGGATCGAGAGTCCCGTCGCAAATACGGTCAGATAAAGGCTGTAACCCGAAAGCGCCGCTAGGCCCAGAGCCACGGATAAAGTCTGGAGCACTTCCATAATCAGGATCAATAGACCCGCGACGTGTTCCAGGCAATCAAAGATAGAGTCTTCCTTGCAACTGGCGGTTTGCAAGCGAACAATTCAGGAGAATGAACGGATATGTGAAAATCGTGGTCGGGCTAATCGTTGTTGCGGCACCAGGATTGTTTCTCAGCGGGTGTACACCTAATATGGATATTCCAAGTGCGTCTGATAACGCCGTACCATCCACTCTGAATGCCGAAGTTCCAAAGGGACCGGACGATGTTTCGAAGAGACCGGAAAGTGGTGAGGGCGATTTTGCGCAGCATTAAGGTCGTGGCAAGCAGGAATTACCTTGTGAAGGAGCCTTGCGATTTTGTTTTGGGTACTGAACAGTGCCGGAGCCCTTTCAAGAGCTGAATTATGCCAAAGTACTTGACGACGGTTTCTTACACTCCCGAGGGAATTCAAGGTTTGATGAAGGAAGGCGGAACGGCGCGCCGAGCGCACGTGGAAAAGATGTTGAAGAGCCTTGGGGGGCGCCTTGAGGCGTTTTATTTCGCCTTTGGGGAGAATGATGCCTACGTAATTAGCGAAGGGCCAGACCATGTCACCGCTGCAGCCATATCCCTCGCTGTGACGACCGGTGCGGTGCGGACGAAGACGACTGTTCTCCTCACGCCTGAGGAGATGGATCAGGCCACGCGAACCCGAGTTAAATATCGGCCTCCGGGCGGGAAGCGCCACTCCACGGATACAGGGACCTGACACGGAGCGACAGAAGGTTCTCAAGCCGAGGGACGCTGAGTGGCAAGGCTCCGCCCAAGAGGCGAGCCCTCGTAGTGGTGAGATTGGTTGAAACTCAGGCCCCAAGATCGCCCAGCACCCATAAGAAGGCGGCGAGCACCATCAAGCCGACCAAACGGGAATCGAGAGCTTTTTTCCCCTCCAAAGATGCGGGTTCGGAAAAGATTTCACATGAACTTTTTCGACTCAGAGCCATTTCGCCTTTCCGCAATGCCCTGAACGGTCCCAAACGGGCGTTCTTTGCTTTCCAGCTCTCCAGGAATTCGCGGTGAAAGTTATTGATTTGTAATGAGTTAGACCTCAAACTCGATCGGGACCGGTAGGGTCGCATCCAGCACTAGTTTCCAGAGGCACCGGAAGGATGGATTCGATGTTATTCAGCAGAAACTAGTGCTCGATCGGCGCCTACGCCACCCCATCATAGCGCTATCTTGTGGTGCAAAAAAATGTGTGCACGCCGGCGAAAAAAACCAAGTTGCTTCCACAAGTCACAGAGCTGCAGGTATTTGTGAGCGCTGGTTAGGCAGTGCCGCCCCGGGCAGTACGAAGTCGCGTGCGCCTGGGCGGTTTGTTCGAACGAATGGCATGTAGTAGTGCCAGACAACCGAGGACGTTCAATGAAGTCTTAACATTTTTGGCGGTCGAAGTCATATATTGAATTTCGGCGAAATGCGCCTGGAGTTTAGTCGGGAAATAGGATGCTGGATTTCTCGGGTGCTGGGAGTGGGTTCTCTTAACCATTGTAAAACGGGCGTCCCCGCCCGTTCGTGGAGTTTGGCCAATTTTTTAGCGCCGAAGGCGTGACCTTACGATAGCCTAGCCCGCAGGGTCCCGCAGGGCTAGGAACCGTGTGATAGGACAAAGCAGCGCTGAAAGCGCGCCTCAAGGCGGATTATATTTTCCACATCAAGCCACGGATCGAGGATCTTTTGCAAATTGGTCATCCTGCTGTCGCGCTTTCAGCGCTAGGCCTTCTTTTTGCGTTTACCTAGGGCTGCGCTACGGGCCGAAACCGGCCTTCGCTTGCCCTAGGCTATTTTGATATCGCGCCTTAGGCGCTGAACCCTGAAAGACGAGGCTATAAATGGCCAATTTCCGGAGCCGTTTTTCGGCAATCTGACGGGCGAGATCGCCCGCTCCACATTTAACCCCGAACCGGCGGCCGCCAGTTCGGCATTTCGCTCGGATGCGGTTTAACTTGGTTTAGCTTCGGTTTTCCAGCCCGTTTGCAGCTCTGGTTTTACGGATTGAGTCCGCTTTCCGCACCACCTCGTCTCGCATGTGGGCTAGCCCGGCTGTTATCTGGTCATATTCCGATCGGTGCTTCTCGCGAGGGGTTAGCGCATTGGAATGCGATTTGTCCCAAGCCAGGACCGCATCGATTGTTTTGGCGAGCTGAGGAATATCTCCGAAAGCGTATTCGTTAAGTGGTCTGCCAATTTCCTCCGACAAGGAGGCAAATAGGGCCGGATCACCACTTGGATCCAGTTTGTCCTTGTTCACCAGGAGATAAAATCGATAGCGCAGTTGCCCCTCATAGAACCAGAAAACCGCCTCATCCTTTTTTCCCGCCGCGAAAAGTTTCCCTGCCAGGATGTAGAAATAGGAAGGGTGTTTATTCTCGATACCGTTCCTAAGCTCTTCGATAGACAAGGTCGCCGGATTCTCAGCCGAAGCATCGAGGACCCAAAAAAGAACCATTCCTGTGATGAATACAGATCGCATTATGAGCAAGAAATTCTGATCCGCATCGGTTTCCAAGCGGAATTATTACCCAGTTGGATAATCGTTTAGCGAAGGAAGGTGCTTTCTACACATTCGCTGCGTGTTAAAATCTCCTCGTCGACCTGTTTCGATGATGGCAAAGACGCTTGCTTCCAAGCGCCGAAGGCGCGCCCGGATGATAGAAGCCTAGGCTGGGATGGAGCGAAGCGGAACCCCAGGAATCGGCCACACCGTTGCGGCCAATCCTCCCGGGAACCGACGATGCGCCTCGGAGAGGCGCTCCGCGAATAGGCCGGCGCTTCGTACGTGTTTAGCGTAAAAAAACACTCTGCAATAAGGCAACTTCAGGAGCTCACTTCTGAGGGGCACGCCGAAGGCGTGGTAGACCTCAGATAATCCCAGGGTGAGCGAAGCGGAACCCTGGGTCTTGAATGTTAATATGCGACCCGCTCTATCAGAGCGGCAGAGGGTAGCGAGCGCGTGTCCTCGAATCTTGGGCCGCAACACCCTGTCTTACCCAGTTTAGATCCAGTTTTCCTCCGGAGCCGCTTCCTGAGCGGCTCTATAGCGCGAAAATCTCACCCCGCGCCTGCGGGGTGAGATTTTCGCGCTATTGCCGTTTGAGCGCCTCCAATTCTTCCAGCGTCCGCGGCCACTCCGATCCGAACAGCCGGGATAGACTGCGATCGGCGAGAACGATTCCACCCGTCTGGCATCGGGCGCAGTAGTTTGTCTCGTTATCGGCATAGCGAATCCGCAGAACCTTTTCGCCACATCGCGGGCACGAGTGACCGTACCGCCCATGGACAGCCATACCCTTGTGAAATGCGGTAACGTTCTCGGGGAAATCCCCACCGGCTTCGGTTTGCAGGTGGTCCGTCCAGTGTTCAAGCGTCTGCCGCGCAGCAACGAACAAGCGCTCCCACTCCTCGGGTTTGAGTTTGTGTGTCAGCGTAATCGGCGACAAC
>Ga0306925_10004473_pt1 | contig 12637 bp, 11 predicted proteins | sample flu12Cox44000176_FD_203755 | JGI IMG/M metagenome (GOLD analysis project Ga0306925, IMG submission 203755) | Lab enrichment of tropical soil microbial communities from Luquillo Experimental Forest, Puerto Rico - flux8day.12C.oxic.44.000.176 (v2)... | ecosystem: Environmental > Terrestrial >...
CGACCTTTTCCATCGCCTCGGCGATGGTCTCGCCGATCGACTCATCGGCATTGGCCGAGATCGTGCCGACCTGGGCAATCGCCTTGGAGTCCTTGCAGGGCTTGGAGAGCTTCTTCAGCTCATCGACGGCGGCGATGACCCCCTTGTCGATGCCGCGCTTGAGGTCCATCGGGTTACGGCCCGAGGAGACGGCCTTCAGGCCCTCGCGCATGATCGCCTGAGCGAGCACCGTGGCGGTCGTGGTGCCATCACCGGCCTCGTCAGAGGTGTTGGAAGCGACTTCCTTCACCATCTGCGCGCCCATGTTCTCGAACTTGTCCTTGAGCTCGATCTCTTTCGCGACCGACACTCCGTCCTTGGTCACCGTGGGGGCACCGAAGCTCTTCTCGAGCACGGCGTTGCGGCCCTTGGGACCGAGGGTTGCCTTGACGGCGTTGGCGAGGACGTTGACGCCCTTGAACATGCGCTGGCGTGCGTCATCGCTGAAACGAACTTCTTTGGCTGGCATTGTCGTGATCCTCGCTTACTTGCCTTCAATCACGGCCATGACGTCTTCTTCGCGCATGACCACGAGCTCTTCGCCGTCGACCTTCACTTCCGTCCCGCTGTACTTGCCGAACAGGATCTTGTCGCCGACCTTCACATCGAGAGGCCGAACCTGACCGTCTTCGAGAATTTTTCCTTTGCCGACCGCGACGATCTTTCCCTGCACCGGCTTCTCGGCCGCGGTATCGGGAATCACGATGCCACCCGGAGAGGTGCGTTCCTCTTCCAGGCGCTTCACGATGACGCGGTCATGAAGAGGACGAATCTTCATGGTGAACGCTCCTTAAGACATTGATGGTTTTGATGAAATACCTGCCCGTGGCGGGCTTTGTTAGCACTCACCCCTGGCGGCTGCTAATGATAGGGAGGGAAAGCTTAAATTCAAGCCGGGGAGGCATTTTTTAAGCCCCGGCAAGTCCCGCCGGGGTGTAATCGGCTTCCTCAGGACCTCGAGGAACGGCCACGCGTGCGCTGCCTCGTAGTTCCTGCCCTTAATCCTCGGTCTGCGCTATAAGGGCGTACTTGGACCGCTATTCCGCCATGCCGCTACCCTTTAAGAGACATATTCTGGCCGGGCTGCTTCTGATGCTGAGCGCCGCGCTGCAGGCCCAGACTTCACCGGCCCAGCCCGCCCCCAAGGGCTCCGGGGTCGATGCGTTGCTGAGCTCGTCCCGCAGCACCAGCGGAGACGACTTCCTGCCACCTGACCAGGCCTTCCGCTTCGACGCGCTGGCCGAAGGCAGCGACCGCGTGCGCCTGAACTGGGAGATCGCCGAGGGCTATTACCTCTATCGGGCGCGTATCAAGGTAAAGACCTCGAGCACGAGCGCGCAGCTGGGAACGCCGCAGTTTCCAGCCGGACAGGTGAAGACGGATGAGTACTTCGGCAAGCAGGAGGTCTATCACCACGAGCTCCGCGTCTCGATCCCGGTCGCCCGTTCCTCCGCCGGGCAGCTCGATCTGCCGCTCGAAGTTACCTATCAGGGCTGCGCCGATGCCGGACTGTGCTACCCACCGCAGACCAAGACACTGGTCGTGCGGCTTGCGGGGAGCGCAGCGGCGGACACAGCCACCCGTGGCGGGGCCAGTGGTTCCGAGGGTATCGGCGCGGGTACCGCGGCACCCCGCGGGGCTTTTCTCTCACAGGAGTGGTTCAGCAGTGCGCTCCGCGGCAACCTGCTGATCGCGCTCGCCTGTTTCTACCTCGGTGGATTGGTGCTGTCGTTGACGCCCTGTGTGCTTCCGATGGTGCCGATACTTTCGGGGATCATCGTCGGCAGCGGCAGGCACATCACCGGCACGCGATCCTTCGCGCTGTCCGTGAGTTACGTGCTCGGTATGGCGCTCACCTATGCCATCGCCGGAGTCGCGAGCGCCGCGGCGGGCAAAGAAGTACAGGCGATGTTTCAGCAGTGGTGGGTGATCGCGCTCTTCGCGGGCGTGTTCCTCGCACTGGCACTCTCGATGTTCGGGGTATTTACGCTACAGATGCCGGCCACCTTCCAGTCACGCCTCGCGGAACTGAGCAACCGGCAGTCGGCCGGGACATTCGGCGGAGTCGCGCTCATGGGTGCGCTCTCTGCGCTCATCGTGACTACCTGTGTGGCTCCGGTCCTGGTCGGCGCACTGCTCGTCATCAGTCAGACCGGGGCGGTCGCACGCGGCGGGGCAGCGCTCTTCGCCGCCGGCATCGGTATGGGCACCCCACTCCTCGTGATGGGTGCGTCCGCCGGCAGGCTGTTGCCGAAACCTGGACTGTGGATGGACCTGGTGAAGAGGTTTTTCGGCGTACTGATGCTCGCGGTTGCAGTCTGGATGCTCGCACGCATCGTGCCGGGTCGCGTGGCGCTCGCACTGTGGTCGGTGCCGGCGCTGATTCTTGCCTGGCTGCTGTGGAGCGGAATCCGCGAACGCTCGGCGCTGGTGTTGGGGTTGCGGGTGGCGGGCGTTGCGGCGGCGGTCTACGGTCTGACACTGGCGGCGGGCTCTGCCCTCGGGGGGACTGATCCGCTCTCCCCTATCCCCGGAGCCGCGAAGGTGGTACCGACGCTCACCTTCCGCGAGATCCACTCCGTAGCCGATCTGGACCGTGAGGTCACGCAGGCGCAGTCGCAAGGCCGCAGCGTGCTCGTGGACTTCTCTGCCGACTGGTGCACCTCGTGCAAAGAGATGGAACGTTACACGTTCACCGACCCGACCGTTCAGGCGGCACTGAGCCAGACTGTCCTGCTGAGGGCGAACGTCACCCAGAATGACGCCGACGACCAGGCGCTGCTACGGCACTTCGGTATCTTCGGGCCCCCGACCATTGCCTTTTACGGGACCGACGGGCGCGAGCGCGCAGCGTACCGCGTGGTCGGGTACATGAACGCCGAGGCTTTCGTGGCTCGCACTCGCGAGGCACTGCACCCGCCTTCGTGACAGGCCCGGACCCCCGGGCACACTTGGTTGGCCCGTTCGCGGTGGCTGCGGTGCTCCTGGCCTCAGGCCTGGTGGGATTTCTCAGTTATCGCTTCCTTCGACCCCACGCCGCGACCCCTGGTCCCGCGGCTCTGGCGCGAGCCGTGCCACCGACTGTAGAAAGCGAGCCCGCTGTGGAGCCCGCTCCGGAGGCTTCTGCGCCCGCCACCGCGAAGGTGCCCGACCGGCTACCCGACGTACAGCTCCCGGGCACCGATGGCAAAGTCCATCGCCTCGCGGACTGGAAGGGCAAGCCACTGGCGGTGAATTTCTGGGCGACCTGGTGCGATCCCTGCCGGCGGGAGATTCCGCTTCTGAAGGAGCTTCGCCGTGAACATGCAAAAGATTGCCTCGAAATTGTCGGGATCGCCATCGATTATGCTGATAAGGTGACCAAATACGCTTCAGCCCACGGAATTGGCTATCCGTTGCTCCTCGGAGATGAGGGTGGGCTGACGGCCGCCGCGGCCTTTGGCATGGAGGCCGTACTCCCCTTCACCGTCTTTGCGGACCGCGAGGGACGGGTGGTCACGATTAAGGTGGGGGAGCTCCATCGGGATGAGGCAGAGCTGATCCTGGCACGCCTTCGGGACGTGGAAACCGGGCGGCTCTCCCTTTCTGCCGCCCAGGTTCAGATCTCCGCAGGGGTTCGGCAAATGCGGGAGGCGCGCGCCGGGCGGGAATAGCCGACTTGGCGCAAATCCTGCACGTTCTTTGCAAATCCCAACAAGAAGTACCCGAATGGCTGCGGATTAGGTTACATTCGCGGCCGGTCGCTTAGCGCAAACGTCCAACGAAGAACTCCTAAGGGTCATGGCCCGAGTGCTGTTATTGAACGGCCCGAACCTCAACCTGCTCGGGACCCGGGAACCGGCTATCTACGGGACGGACACCCTGCAGTCGATCGAGCAGCGTGCGGCGAGTGTCGCACGTGAGAGCGGGCATGATCTGATCAGTTTTCAGAGCAACGCCGAGCACGAGCTCATCGAGCGCATCCAGCGTGCGCGCGCCGAAGGTGTGGCTTTTCTCATCGTCAATCCCGCCGCCTTCACGCACACGAGCGTTGCGCTGCGGGATGCGATCGTCGCAACCGGACTGCCGTTCATCGAGGTGCATCTGTCAAATCCGCACGCCCGCGAGGCGTTCCGGCGGCAGTCATATTTCTCCGACGTGGCAGTGGGCGTGATCAGCGGCCTCGGCGCCTTCGGCTACGAGGCAGCGGTACGCGCCGCAGCTTTGCACCTCGTACACAAGCCCTGACATCGCGGGTGCGGTGCCTGGGTCATCGATTCTCTTGGGGGGCAGTCCTCGCATGGACATTCGAAAAATCAAGAAACTGATCGAGCTGCTGGAAGAGTCCGGCATAGCGGAAATTGAGATCAAGGAAGGCGAGGAGGCAGTGCGCATCAGCCGCATGCCCGTCGGTGTGAGCGCGACACATCCGCCTCAGCTGACGCATCTGGGTGCCATGTCCCCGAGTGCGGTTGCCACGGCACCTGCAGCGGGCGCGCAAGTGGCGGCGGCCGAGAGCGCCGCGCAGAAGCCCAAACCCAGCGAGCACGTGATCACCGCGCCGATGGTGGGCACCTTCTATGCCTCACCCTCCCCCGGCGCGAAGGCCTTCGTCGAGATTGGCGATGAGATCAAGGTCGGTCAGGTCCTGTGCATCATCGAGGCAATGAAAATGATGAACCAGATCGAGGCCGACAAGGCGGGGCGTCTTGCTTCCGTCATGGCACGCAACGGCGACCCGGTGGAATTCGGCCAGCCGCTGTTCGTCGTCGAATAGACCGGCATGATCGAGAAGATCGTCATCGCCAACCGTGGCGAGATCGCGCTGCGGATTCTGCGCGCCTGCCGGGAGCTCGGCATCAAGACCGTGGCCGTCCATTCGACGGCCGACTACAGTCTGAAGCACGTGCTGCTGGCGGACGAGTCGGTGTGCATCGGGCCACCGCCCTCCTCCCAGAGCTACCTCAACATGCCGGCGATCATCTCGGCGGCGGAGGTCACCGACTCGGTCGCCATCCATCCTGGCTACGGGTTCCTGTCCGAGAACGCCGACTTTGCCGAGCGCGTCGAGAACAGCGGCTTCGTGTTCATCGGCCCGCGTGCGGAGACGATCCGCATCATGGGTGACAAGGTGTCCGCGATCCGGGTGATGAAAGGGCACAGCGTGCCCTGTGTACCGGGCTCGGACGGTCCACTCGGAGATGACGCGGACGAGAATCTGCGCATCGCGCGCGACGTCGGCTATCCGGTAATCATCAAGGCTTCCGGCGGCGGTGGCGGCCGTGGCATGCGCGTAGTGCACACCGAGGCTTCGCTGCTCAACGCCATCGGTATCACGCGCGCCGAAGCACGCGCTGCTTTCGGCAACGATCAGGTGTACATGGAGAAATTCCTGGAGAAGCCGAGGCACATCGAGTTCCAGGTACTGGCAGATGGGCAAGGCAACGTCATCCACCTCGGCGAGCGCGACTGCTCGATGCAGCGGCGGCATCAGAAAGTCATCGAGGAGGCCCCGGCACCGGGTATTTCCCTGCGCCAGCGCCGACTCATGGGCGAGCGCTGCGTCGAAGCCTGCCGCGCGGTCGGCTACCGCAGCGCCGGCACCATGGAATTTCTCTACCAGGATGGAGAGTTCTACTTCATCGAGATGAACACCCGTATCCAGGTCGAGCATCCGGTCACCGAGCTCGTTACCGGCATCGATCTCGTGAAGGCCCAGCTGCTGATCGCGAGCGGAGAGCGGCTGCCGTACACGCAAAGCGACGTGCAGATCCGAGGCCACGCCATCGAGTGCCGCATCAACGCCGAGGATCCCAAGACCTTCATGCCTTCGCCAGGTCCCATCCGCCTTTGGCATGCACCCGGCGGCCCGGGCATAAGGGTCGACAGCCACGTTTATTCCGGCTACAACGTGCCGCCCTACTACGACTCGCTGATCGGCAAGCTCATCGCACATGGCGATACACGCGACACGGCGATCGGCCGCATGAAGAATGCACTCGCGGAAATGGTCATCGAGGGCATCAAGACCAATGTGCCGCTGCACCAGGAGATCTTCAACCACGCGGCATTCCAGAAGGGCGGCACCGACATCCACTACCTGGAGCGCCGCCTCGGTCTGCGTTGAGCGGCGCGCGCTGCAGGCGGCTGCTGGAGTGTTGTGTCGCTAACTCCATTCTGCGAGCTGTCGTTCGACCTCGCAGCCCTCGATCCGCAGGCCGCGGAAGATGCCGCTTTCGACTGCGGCGCAATCTCGATCACCCTGGTCGATGCGGGTGACAACCCGCTGCTCGAGCCAGCCCCCGGGGAAACGCCGCTCTGGCCCGCCACAAGGGTCAAGTGTCTGTTTGCGCATGCAGCGATTGCGCCAGCCACCCCTGCGGCACTGACATGGGCGCTCGCCGCCAAGCTCGGGATTGATGCCTCGCTGATCGAGGTGCAGCCGGTCGCCGACCGCGTGTGGGAGCGTGAATGGCTGAAGGACTTCCACGCGCTGCGTTTCGGCCAGCGTCTGTGGATCTGCCCACATCACGAGCGGGTCGCAGCTCCCGATGCGGCCGTCGTGATGCTCGATCCGGGCCTCGCTTTCGGGACCGGCACTCACGCCAGTACGGCGCTGTGCCTCACCTGGCTCGATGCGCATCCGCCGGGCGATGCGCGTGTGATCGACTACGGCTGCGGCTCCGGCGTGCTGGGCATCGCCGCCGCTCGGCTCGGCGCTGCAGAAGTGCACGCCTTCGACATCGACCCGCAGGCGCTCATCGCCGCGCGCGACAACGCCTGCGCCAATGACCTCCAGGCGCGGCTGCAAGTCCACGCGAGTGCCACGATGCTCCCCGCAGGCAGCGACCTGCTGCTCGCGAATATTCTTGCCGCACCGCTGTGCGCGCTCGTGTCCTGCTTTGCCGCGCTCGTCCGACCGGGCGGACAGGTGGTGCTGGCGGGCCTGATGGAGCGTGAGGCGGCGGAGGTGACAGCTGCTTACGCCCCGTGTTTTGATGTGGCCCGGTTTGCCGAACGCGACGGCTGGGTTTGCCTCGCCGGTCGGCGCCGTGACAGCTGACCAGACTTCGCGGCCATGTTCACAGTCTGTCCAAAGTGTGCCCTCACCCTGGTGGTGACTGCCGCGGATTTGCGTGTCGCCCAGGGCTATGTCCGCTGTGGACGCTGCTCCAGTGTGTTCAATGCGCTGGCGCGCCTCAGCGATGAACGCCAGCTTGCCGCCGCCGGCGCCCAACCGCCGGCTCAGTCGACTCCGGAGGGCGCGGAGCCGCCGCCCGCTGCGGATCTCTCCCCGCTGGAAGAAGCTCTGCTGCAGCCGGAAGAGATGGGAGAGCCGGACGCGGCGGAGGAGCCGATTCCCGAGGGTGCGCTGGAATTCAACCCCGAGACGACCGATGTCGGGGCAGTGTTCGTCCAGCCGCCGCCGAACCCGCAATGGACCGCTGCCACCGGATCGTTCAAAGCCATGCGGGCGGCCACCCAGGAGTCCAAGCCGGAAGTCCCGCAAGCGCGATCGGACGAGCCGAGTGGATCTCAAGTCGACGTCGAGATCGATGCCGCGTTTCTTGCCGAGATGCTGCAGGAGTCGACGCCCGAGCCCGAGCCTCAACGCGCCGAGCCTCAACGCGCCGAATCTCAACAGGCGGAACCGCAAGCAGGCGAGCCCCAACCAGCCCCGCCATCGACCCAACGCCCCGCTCAGCCAGTGGGTGCGTCCGCGGCCGCTCCGCCAGCAGCGCGGGCTTCGCGCGCCGCCGCGACGGAACCAAAGAAGCCTCCCGGTGCTCCGCGCCGCGCGCCGGCCCCTGCCGCCACGAGCTCTCGAGATGGCACACGACACGCGTCAGCTCGCACGCGGCCTCCCGCGGGGGCGAGCGTTCGGCCCCGCTCGAAAGCCGCGCATGAACATGCGCCCCGAGCGCACGCAGGGCGCACGGCCGAGCCAGCCGAACAGGTGCCTTCAGCCTCGCTCGACATCTCAGCCGAAGCAACCGCAGTCGCAATGGCTCGCCGGGTCTACCAAGTTCCGCTGGCGCGGCTCGGTCCCGGCGCCTGGGGTGCTCTCGCCGCACTCGCGCTGCTCGTGCTGTTGGCACAGATCGTGAATCACTATCGCGACGAGCTCGCCGTCAACCCACGCTTCAGCCGCCCGCTGACCGCGCTCTACGGCTCGCTCGGTGTGCAGCTCGTGCCGCACTGGGACCTGCGCGCCTACGATGTGCGGCAGCTTGGCGCATCCGCAGATCCGGCGGGAACCGGGCTCATCACCGTGCGCGCGAGCATCAAGAACGCAGGGCGCCAGGCCCAGCCCCTGCCGATGCTGCGGGTCACTCTGCAGGATCGTTTCGGAAATCGCATTGCGGCGCGCGATGTCGCACCGCGCTTTTATGTGCCGCGCACCATGCCCGACTCGTCCTACCTTGCCGGTGGGCAGCGCATCGATGCGGAGATGGGCTTCATCGATCCTGGTGCCAACGCGGTGGGATTCGAGATCGACGCCTGCCTGCCCGCCAGCGGCGGCGGCGTAACGTGCGCCAACGATCTGGCCGCTCGCTGAGACCGCGTGCGAATCGGACCCTACGTCCTGGCAGCGCGTGCTTTACTGGCACCGATGGCCGGTGTCACCGATCGGCCGTTTCGCGTCCTGTGCCGCAGCTTCGGCGCCGCGCTCGCGCCCTCGGAGATGATCACCTCAGACCAGCGGCTGTGGCATACGCGTAAATCACGCCAGCGCATGAACCACGACGGCGAGCCCGAGCCACGCGTGGTGCAGCTCACCGGCGCCGACCCCGCCGCACTCGCTGAGGCGGCACGTGCCAACGTGGCGCTCGGCGCCCAGATCATTGATCTGAACATGGGATGTCCGGCGAAGAAGGTCTGCGGCCGCGCGTGCGGCTCCGCACTGCTCACCGATGAGCCTCTGGTCGCACGCATTCTCGAAGCGGTGGTGCGCGCGGTGGATGTGCCGGTGACGCTCAAGATCCGCACCGGTTGGGACCGCGAGCACCGCAACGGCGCGAACATTGCATGCATTGCCGAGAGCTGTGGAATCGCAGCGCTCGCCGTCCACGGGCGCACGCGTGCGGATCTGTTCGAGGGAACGGCGGAGTACCACACCATCCGCGACATCAAGTCGCGCGTACGCATGCCGGTATTCGCCAATGGCGATATCGATACGCCGCAAAAAGCGCGCGAGGTACTTGATTTCACCGGCGCGGACGGAGTAATGATCGGCCGCGCGAGCCATGGAGCCCCCTGGATGTTTCGCGCTGTCAACGCCTATCTGCACAGCGGAATTGCCAAGCGAACGCTTCTGCGCACCGAGCTGCGTGATATCATTCTTGGACATCTCGACGCGCTCTACTCGTTCTACGGAGAGGAGAGCGGTGTCCGGATCGCGCGCAAACATCTCGGCTGGTATTGCGAGCAGTTGCTGGGGAGCCCGGCCCAGGTGCGCCGGGATTTGATGGGGGCTGCGGACACGGCGGCACAGTTCGCACACGCAGTTAAGCATTTCGACGATTGGGCGAGCCAGGCCGCGGCGTGGGCCTGAGGTAGATTCTTGCTGGGGGAGTCGCAGAGATGACCGCGAAAAAAAAGCCTCGTGCCCGTGAAGCCATTGTTGCCAAGGTGCACGGACGTGAGCTGCCGCTGCGCACCCACGCCGAGCGTGCGCTCAGCGAGTATTTCACCAGCCTGAACGGCCACCGGCCGGCGCATCTCTACGATCTCGTTCTGCGCGAAGTCGAAGAGCCGTTGTTCCGTGTGGTGCTCGACTACGCCGAAGGTAACCAGAGCCGCGCCGCCGGTATTCTCGGCATCAACCGCGGCACGCTGCGCAAGAAGCTGAAGCAGCTCGGCCTCGGCGGCTCCTGAACACTTGCCCGGTGCGCCCGGGCTGCGCACTCTGCGAGGGATGAGTCCGATGCCGCTGCCGGTGCGCCGTGCGTTGCTTTCCGTCTCCGACAAGACCGGCGTGCTCGAGCTCGCGCGCGCGCTTAGTGCGCGCGGCATCGAGATCCTCTCCACCGGCGGAACGGCTGCGCTGCTCACGGCGCACGGCGTGCCGGTGCGCGAGGTCGCCGCTTACACCGGCTTCCCCGAGATCATGGACGGGCGGGTGAAGACGCTGCACCCGAAAATCCATGGCGGACTGCTCGGCCGGCGCGGCGTCGATGAACCGGTCATGACGCAGCACGGCATTGAGCCCATAGACCTGCTCATCGTGAACCTGTACCCCTTCGCCGCCACCGTCGCACGAGCGGGCTGCAGCTACGAGGAGGCCATCGAGAACATCGACATCGGGGGACCCGCGATGCTGCGTGCCGCAGCCAAGAACCACGCATCGGTGCTGGTCGTAGTCGACCCGCACGACTACCCGCTGCTGTTGCAGGAGCTCGCCGCCCATGCCGGGGGGAGCGCCGCCGCCACGCGCGCGCGCTTCGCCGCCAAGGCCTTCGCCCACACTGCCAGTTACGACACCATGGTGGCGGCATACCTCGCAGCGCAGCATGCCTCCGCTGCCGGTCTCTTTCCCGATCCGTTAGCGCTGATCTGCGACAAGGTTCAGGATCTGCGCTACGGCGAGAATCCTCACCAGTCCGCCGCCTTCTACCGCGAGGCGCGCGCCGCGGGCGCGAGCGTCGCGACGGCAAAAGTGCTGCAGGGCAAGGACCTCTCATTCAACAACATCGCCGATGCTGACACCGCGATCGAGTGCGTGCGCCAGTTCCCGGCCCCGGCCTGCGTCATCGTCAAGCACGCGAATCCGTGTGGTGCGGCGGTGGCGGCCGATGCGCTCGCTGCCTACGAGGCAGCGTACCGCACCGATCCGACATCGGCGTTCGGCGGCATCATTGCCTTCAACAGGGAACTCGACGCCGCGACTGCGAACGTGATCACCGAGCGCCAGTTCATCGAGGTGCTGGCCGTACCGGCGTTGCAGCCGGATGCCGCACGGGTTCTCGCCGGCAAACCCAACGTGCGGGTTCTCCTCCTCGGGGATCTCACCAGCGCCGCCGGCGGCGAGGCGGAATTCCGCAGCGTCACCGGTGGCCTGCTCGTGCAGTCGCGCGATCGAGGCGAGGCGCCACGGGATGCGTGGACGGTGCCGACCCGGCGCCAGCCGACGGCAGCGGAGCTCGCCGATCTGGACTTCGCCTGGCGCGTCTGCCGCTTCGTCAAGTCGAACGCCATTGTGTTCGCGCGCGCCGGCGCAACTATCGGGGTGGGAGCGGGACAGATGAGCCGTGTCTACTCGACGCGCATCGCCGCCATGAAGGCCACCGACGAGAAGCTCGCGCTCGCAGATGCCGTGATGGCCTCCGACGCCTTTCTGCCATTCCGTGACAATCTCGACGTTGCCGCCGGGTATGGCATCCGCGCCGTCATTCAACCCGGCGGCAGCAAGCGCGACGCGGATGTGATCGCCGCAGCGGATGAGCATGGGATGGCGATGGTGTTTACCGGCATGCGTCATTTCCGGCACTAGGTGCAGTTGTCCCCATGAAGGTCCTGATCGTCGGCGGTGGCGGACGCGAGCATGCCCTTGCCTGGAAGTGTGCCGCCGCTGCGCGGGTCAGCGAGGTGTTGGTGGCGCCCGGCAACGCCGGCACGGCGGCAGAACCCCGGGTGCGCAACGTCGGGGTCGCCGCCGAGGACACCGCCGCCCTCGTGCAGCTCGCCGGCGCCGAGCGCGTCGATCTCACCATCGTCGGTCCCGAGGCGCCGCTCGTTGCCGGAATCGTCGATGCCTTCGTCGCCGCGGGGCTCAGCTGCTTCGGGCCGCGCCGCGAGGCCGCCAGGCTCGAGGGCTCGAAAGCCTTCGCCAAGGAGTTCCTGCGCCGGCACGGCATTCCGACCGCGCGCTCTTGCACCTTCACGCGCGAACACTTCGATGAGGCCTGGGTGCGCAGCCAGCGCGCGCCGCTCGTGGTGAAGGCGAGCGGTCTTGCAGCCGGCAAGGGCGTGGTGATCGCTGCCACGACCGAAGAGGCGCTGGCCGCGGCACAGGCCATGTTCGCCGGGCAGTTCGCCGAGGCTGGCCGCGAGGTGGTCATCGAGGAGTTTCTCGAGGGCGAAGAAGCCAGCTTCATCGTCATGGCCGATGGCCGCCACATCCTGCCGCTTGCGACCTCGCAGGACCACAAACGTCTCAACGATGGCGATCGCGGACCCAACACCGGCGGCATGGGTGCTTACTCCCCTGCCCCGGTGGTCACGCCGGCGCTGCACACCCGCATCATGCGCGAGATCATCGAGCCCGCCATCAGCGGGCTGGCGGCCGAAGGTATGCCCTACACCGGCTTCCTCTATGCGGGACTGATGATCGCGCCCGATGGCACACCGAACGTGCTCGAGTTCAACTGCCGGCTCGGTGATCCCGAGACACAGCCGCTGCTCATGCGCCTGCAGTCGGACCTGAGCGCGTTGTGCGAGGCAGCGCTCGCCGGACGGCTGGACACGGTGAGCGCCCAATGGGATCCGCGCGCCGCGCTTGGGGTCGTCATGGCCGCAGCGGGCTATCCCGACAGCGTGCGACGCGGCGACAACGTCGAAGGGCTGGAGCGTGCCGCACGGCTCCCCGGGAAGATCTTTCATGCCGGCACGCGTCTCG
>Ga0306925_10004478_pt1 | contig 12630 bp, 6 predicted proteins | sample flu12Cox44000176_FD_203755 | JGI IMG/M metagenome (GOLD analysis project Ga0306925, IMG submission 203755) | Lab enrichment of tropical soil microbial communities from Luquillo Experimental Forest, Puerto Rico - flux8day.12C.oxic.44.000.176 (v2)... | ecosystem: Environmental > Terrestrial > Soil...
AGATTGAGCCGCCGAGGGACGCGACGAACGAGAACACGGCGTTTTCGTGGCGGCCATCCGCGGCGGCCGCGGGGACGATGTTGACGTGCACGTTACCGTCGGCGACGTGGCCGTAGGTGACGACCTTGGCCCCCGGGTCAACGTCAGCCACAATGTCGGCAACGGAGGATGCCAGGCGCACCCACTGCCCGGCCGGCACGGAGACGTCGAGCTTGATCGGGATGCCGAGGAACCCGGCTGCCTCGGGGTGACGTTCCCGGTACGCCCACAGGCGGGCCCGGTCGGCCGTTGACTCGCCGACCGCGGTAGGGCGGTCGCCGAAGACGGGTGCCAGGTCGTCGAGCGCGGCTGTGCCGCTCGCCTCAAGCAGCAGGTAGTTCTCAGCGGGTACTGGCAGCGGCGCTGTGAGTCCGGCGTGCTCTGCGAGGATGCCGAGACCGGCCTGGGTGAAGAATTCGGCTGACATCAGGCTCGGGACATCCCTGACCGCCTGACGGGCCAGGTTGTGGAGCTCTTCCAGGCTCGCGAGGCCGACGATAGCGGTCACCAGGCTTCGCGGCCGGGACACCAGCTGCAGCCTCGCCCGGGTGATAACCGCCAGCGTGCCTTCGGAGCCGGCCAGAAGAGACGGGTAGTCGTAGCCGGTATTGTCTTTGACCAGGCCAGCCATGTGTGACACGACGGTGCCGTCGGCCAGGACGGCTTCGATGCCGCGCAGCTGAGCGCGCATCGGCCCGTAGCGCAGGACCCGCAGGCCCCCGGCGTTGGTGGCTATTGCGCCGCCGACGGTCGCGCTGTCCCGGCTGGCGATGAGGATCCCCAGGTCCAGGCTCGGATGCGCGTCCGCGACCTGCTGGAGGGTGACGCCGGCCCCGGCAGTGACCTGGGCCGCTTCGGCATCGACCGGGCCGAGCTGACCCAGGCGGGCGAGGCTGAGGACGATTTCGCCGTGCAGGGGAACGCCGCCGCCGACAAGGCCGGTGTTCCCCCCTTGGGGAACGACGGGTACCCCCGCCTGACTGCACAGCGCAAGGACGGCGGCGACCTCGGCGGTGTCGCGGGGGCGCACCACCGCGGGGGTATGCCCCTGGAAGCGCCGGGTCCAGTCAACGGCGAAACCGGCGGCCGCCTCGCCGGTCAGCACATGCGGCGCGCCCACCACCGCGGCGATGGACCGCACCATCGCGTCCGGCAGTACGGTTTTCGTCGGTCTACTCCGCATCCGGTCTGGTCCCGGTCTCGCCGAGCGCGTGCAGGTCCGCGGCCAGGTTGCTGGCGGAGCGCAGGGTGTCGGGGTGGTCGTCGCCAAGGAGTCGGCGACGGCGGTCTAGCGTGTCCTGGTCCAGGCTGCGGGCGGCCTGCACCTCACCCAGGTCGCGCAGGTCGGCGGCCAGCTGGGTAGCAGAGCGGAGGGTGTCGGGGTGGTCGTGGCCCAGGATCCGGCGGCGGCGGTCTAGGGTGTCCTGGTCCAGGCTGCGGGCGGCCTGCACCTCACCCAGGTCGCGCAGGTCCAGGGCCAGGCTGTTCGCGGTGCGCAGGGTGTCGGGGTGGTCCTCACCCCGGACCCGGCGCTGGCGGTCCAGCGTGTCCTGGTTCAGGTCGCGGGCGGCCTGCACCTCGCCCAGGTCGTGCAGGATGGCCGCCAGGTACTGCGCCGTGCGCAAGGTGTCTGGGTGGTTCTCACCTCGCACCCGGCGCTTGGTGTCCAAGCTGTCCTGTGCCAGGTCGCGGGCGGGCCGCAGCTCGCCGAGAAGACGCAGGTCGTTAACGAGGTGGTTGACCGAAACCAGGGTATTGGGATGGTTCTCGCCCAAGACCTGGCGCTGGCGGTCCAGGGTGTCCCGATCCAGGTCGCGGGCTTCGGCGTAGCGGCCCATTGCCTGAAGCGCCCATCCGAGGTACCGCGCGACCTCAAGCGTGTGTTCGTGGTCCTCGCCGAGCCGGTCGCGCCACTGCTGGTGCATCTCCCTGGCGCGGTTATAGGCGGTGCTGATATCGCCGCTCGCCAACAGGTACCAGCACCCATCGCAAACCAGCTGGCGCATGCCAGGATCATCGGCGGCGTCCCGGCCGGCAGCCAGCAGGTGGGGCATCAGCCGCGCCCACCGGCGCCAGGTGGCGGGATCATCCGGGTCGCCGGGGTCGCTGGCGACCAGCATCGCCGCCGCCCGGGCCCGGGTGGCGGCGGTCTCGTCGAGGGGCAGATGGGCACGGATGACGGCCTGCGTGAGGCGGTGCATCAGCAGGCCGTGCTGGTCCAGGCGGGCCAGCGCCTGCTGCCGGATCCGGGCCAGCACCTGCCGCAGCGCCACCAGGTCCCTGGCCTTCTGCCCCAGCGGCTCGGGCAGCTGCTCAGCCGCCTTGGTGAACCATTCTGCGGGTACCGGCTCGGGGCCAGGAACGCGCAGATCCCGGCAGCTTGCGCGGCAGCCAGGTCATCGGCTTCCAGCCAGTCGAAGGCCAGCTGGGTCACCGCTGTCAACGACCGCGGGTACGCGGCGGACTGGCCAAGGTCCAGGATCTGCGCGGCACGAGTAGCTAGCAGGTGCACGTATTCCCCGGCGGGCGTGCCGGTGCTTGCCATGTATCCCGCCGCCTGCGCCAGCGCCAGCGGCAGATCCCCCGCTGCCGCCGCCACCTGGCTCGCGTCAGCGTCGGCCAGTCCGGGAACCCGGCCCACCAGCACTGCAACCGACTCGGCCCGGGCCAGCACGTCAACCTCCACCGGCACCGCGACCTCGGCCCAGTCCTGCCCCCGGGACGTGATCAGCACATGCCCTGCCCCGCCCGGCAGCATCGTTGCCACATCACGCGGCCCGGCGGCGTTGTCGAACACCAGCAGCCACCGCTCCCGTTGCCGCAGCTCGCCCAGCACTACACGGATCGCCGCGTCCAGCCCGGCACCGGGCACCGCGCAGCTCAGCTCCTGCCCCAGCTGCGCCAGCTGCGCGCCGATCAGCCCCGGCTCCTCCGTGTTGACCCACCACACCAGGTCATAGTCCGCGGCGAACCGGTGCGCATACTCGATCGCCAGCTGTGTCTTCCCGACCCCGCCCATGCCGTGCAGCGCGTGCACCACCGCCCGGTCCCCCAGCGAGAATGCCTCCCGCACAGCCACCAGCAGTCGATCACGCCCGATGAATCCGGGATTGCGGGCCGGGACATTCCACACCCGCGGTATCGTCCCCGGCAACCGCGGACCGGGCCCCTCCAGCCGCCGGCGGCCATCCGGCGGCTCTCCGCCCGGGAACTCCGGTTCGCGGTCCGGGCGGCGTGCCCCCGCCAAGGCCTCCAGCAGCACCCGCCGGGCCTGTTCCCGGTCCAGCCCGAACACATCGCACGCAAACAGCGGGCGTAGCACCGGTGGCACCTTCTCGTCCGGCACCCGCTCCACCCGCACTGGCATCAGCCGGCCCTCCGGCGCGCCGGGAACGTGGATCAGGGACGCCGACCACTCCTCAGTCGTGTACCGCTCCCGCTCGAAATACGCCGCCGAGAACAACGCCACCACCCGGCTCGCCCGCCCTAGCGCGTCGTTCATCTTGGTGACGAAGTTCTGCCCGGCCGCCCAGTCCCACACATCCAGCTCAACGCTGTACCCGGCCTCGGTTAGCTGCCAGGCCACCCACTCCGCCCACGCGCGATCCGCACCGGCATGACTGACAAAGAAGTCAGTCCGATCCCCATCCATGCACCCAGCATTCCCCGCCAAGTCCCGCGGATCCCTCACCTGACGGGAGGCTGGCTGGCCTTGGGGCGGAGACCACGGTCCGTTCGGGATAAAACGGGGCGTGCACCGGCGCGGGACGGGCGGCCGCGGGCGGGCCCGCGCCGGTGCGGGAGGGTGTTCCGCCGGCTTCTAGCCGGGGTCTTTCGTGATCAGCGGAGGGAGCATGCTGAGCTCGGGGGCGCCGGGGCGGGGGGCCGCTGGCCGGCTGAGGCGGGATGGCCACCAGTTCCAGCGGCCGAGCAGGACGACGGCGGACGGGACGAGCAGGGTGCGCACCAGGAACGTGTCCATCAGGACGCCGATCGCCACCCCGGTGCCCACGTCGATCACCATCGTGCCGCCCGAGCCCCGGCCGCCCACGATCGCGAACACCGCGAAGGTCCCGGCGAGGACCAGGCCCGCCGAGGTGACGGTGGTGCCGGTCAGGGTGAGGGCGCGGGTGACGGCGGCCCGCAGCGGCAGGCCGCGGGTTTCCTCCCTGATCCTGGTCATCACCAGGATGTTGTAGTCCTCGCCGAGCGCCAGCAGGAACAAGAACATCAGCAGCGGCAGGATGAACACCACGCCGCTGGCGCCGCGGACGTCGATGAAGATCAGCGTCGCGGCGCCGAGCGCGGCGAAGTACGACAGGACCACCGAGGCGATGAGGTACCACGGCGCGACCAGGCTGCGCAGCACCAGGCCGAGCAGCAGCCCGATCACCACGATGGCCAGCGGGATGACCCGGCCCAGGTCGCTGCCCGCCAGCGCGCTGGTGTCGTAGAGGGCGGGCGCCTGCCCGGCGGCACCCCAGGCACCGGCGGCGAGCGTGCCCGCGACCTGGGCCGTCAGGGCGCGGACGGCGGGGACGGCGGTCATCGCCGCGGTGCTGCCCGGGTCGCCGGCCGCGAGCCCGACGGCGAACTGGACGGTTCGCCCGTCCGGGCTGATGTAGTTCCCGGCGGCCTTGTAGGCGGCATACAGCGCCGGCGTGACGCCGGACCCGGCCGGCGGCAGCGGGCTCGCCAGCGCCGCGGGCGGGCCGAGGGAGCGGTAGAGCTGGGTGAACTCGCGCGGCGTGATCGCCGCTCCGGCCGGGTCAAGCGGGCCCGTCACGCCGCGGAGCAGCCGGCTGGCGGTGAGCCGCTCCGTCGCCGCGCCGAGCGCGGCGGCCTCGGCCGGCCGCCACGCCGGGGCGGCGAGCGTGAACACGAGGCTGGTGGGGTTCGCGGCGGCCTGCGGGAAGTACGCCGCGAGGAGCGCGTCGCCGGACGCGGAGTCACTGCCAGCCGGGGCCGGCTGGCCACCGAAACCGCCTGCCCGGTAGTTCGCCGACGCCGCCGCGAGGGCGCCGAACACGACGATCCCGATGGTCAGCACGGCCGCCGGCCGGCGCACGATCCGGGCGGCGAGCCTGCCCCACGCGCCCCCGCCCGCCGGAACACCTTCTCCCCCGTCGCCCAGCCCCCCGGCGTCCCCGCCTCTTGCTGTTATCACCGAGGGCCAGAACGCCGCACGGCCGGTGATGGCCAGCAGCGCGGGCAGCAGCGTGAGTCCAGCGAGCAGCATCACGCCGATCCCGATCATCAGGGGCGCGGCCATGTCACGGTAGAGCGGGAAGGTCGCGGCGAGCAGCGACGCCAGCGCGGCCAGGACGGTGCCGGCCGAGAACGTGACCGACTCGCCGACGCGGGCGAGCGCGGCCACCACGGCCTGCTTAGGCTCGCGTCCCCGGCGGAGTTCCTCGCGGGTGCGGAAGACCAGGAACAGCCCGTAGTCGGTGCCCGCGCCGAGCACGAGCACGATCAGCAGGATCTGGGCCATCGACGAGACTTGCATGCCCTGCCTGGCCGCGAGGCCGACCGCGCCGGACGCGATGGTGACGGCAAGGAACGCCGGCGCGAGCGTGATCAGCGGCGCCAGGAGCGAGCGGAAGATGACGACGAGCAGGACGATGATGAGGAGGGCCGCGATGTTCAGCACCCCGTTGGCGGTGGACCCGCCCTTCGCGCTGGTGTCCACCTGAGCCGCCAGGTCGCCGGCCAGGTGGGCCCGCAGGCCCACCGGCAGGCCCGCGGCGGCGATCTTCGCCCGGATCGCGCCGATCAGAGTGGCCGCCTGGCCGGACATCATGCCGCCGCTCACCTGGACCTCCGCCAGCAGCAGCCCGGCCCGCCCGCTGGGTGACGTGCCCAGGTCAAGGACCCGGCTGACGCCGGGGACGGTGGACAGCCCGGTTCGCAGCGCCGACAGGGCCTGGACGTCGGCGGCGGTGAGCGGCCGGCCCGGCCGGACGGCGATCACCGGCACGGGCTGCATGTCGGCCGCGCCGAACGGCGCCGCCAGCCTGGCCGCCTGGACGCTCGGCGCGCTGGCGGGAAGAAAGGCCTGATTGCTGCCCTGTACGTAGTTATTCAGGTTCGGCGCGGCCATGGCGGCGAACGCGGCGGCGGCCCACACCGCGACCACGAGCCAGCGCATGCGCACGGAAAATCCGCCGATGGCGGTGAAGACACTGGTCATGGCTGTTGACTATGGCCAGCCCCGGTTGTCTTCGTCATCCGCCAGCCGCGGGATTCTCCGCCTACCGCGGCCGCGGTAGGCGCAGGCCCCGCGCGGCCGGCCGGTACCGCGACGGGATGATGCGGCCCGGCCTGCCCTGCGCTTACCGTGATGACATGCACACATGGGACCGGGTGCGGCGGGCCGCGCGGCGGCATCCGCACGCGCTGGACGCCGGCGTGGCCGCCGGCTTGTGCGCGTTCACGCTGCTGACCACGGCGCTGGGACCGCAGGGGCTGCGCGGCCAGCTGAACGCGGGCGCCGTCGCGGCGGCCGCGGCCGGGTTCGGAGCGCTGGTGGCGCGCCGCCGCTGGCCGCTGGCCGTCCTGGTGGTAACCATCACCGCCGGGGAGCTGTTCTTCATGCTGTCCGGCGCCCGGGACGGGGTGCTGCTCGCCCCGCTGGTCGCCCTGTACACCGTGGCGGATTCGCCGGGCCGCCGGAGCAGGTCGCTGGCGTTCGGCGGTGTGGCGGTGGTGGCGCTGGCGGCGTTCCACATGCTGATGCGGCACTCGGGGGCGATGGGCCCGGAGAACCTTGCGCTGATCGCGCTCGGCGCCCTCGCCGTCGCGGCCGGGGACGCGGCGCGCAGCCGGAAGGCCTACATCGCGGAGGTGGAGGAGCGTGCCCGGCGCGCCGAGCGCGACCGGGACGCCGAAGCGCGCCGCCAGGTGACCGAAGAGCGGGTGCGGATCGCCCGTGACCTGCACGATGTCGTCGGCCACCAGCTCGCCCTCATCAACGTGCAGGCCGGGGTCGCCGATCAGCTGCTCACCAGCCGGCCCGACCAGGCGCGTGAGGCGCTGGCCCATGTCCGGAAGGCGACCCGCGCCGCGCTCGGGGACCTGACGGCGACCGTCGGCCTGCTGCGCCAGCCCGGCGATCCGGCGGTGCCGGTCGAGCCGGTGGCCAGCATGGCGGGGCTCGAGGAGCTTGTCGGGTCGTTCCGCAGCACGGGGCTGCGGATCCTGTACGCGGTGGACGGCATGGTCTGCCCGCTGCCCCCGGCTACCGACCTGACCGCCTACCGGGTGATCCAGGAGTCGCTGACCAACGTACGCAAGCACGCGGGGACCGCGGCCACCACGATCCGGGTCAGCTACCAGCCGCGGGCCCTGTGCCTCGAGGTCGAGAACGACGGACGCCGCGAGACGGCGGGCGCCCCCGGGGCGGGCGGCCCGGCCGCGGGGCACGGGATCACGGGGATGCGGGAGCGGGTCACGGCCGCCGGCGGTCACCTGGAAGCCGGACCGCAGCCCGGCGGCGGCTTCCGGGTCAGCGCCGTCCTGCCGCTGCCCGCGCCAGTGCCGGTGGCCGGGCCTGGCCCCGGGCCGGTGGGCGGGCCCGGGCCGGTGGGCGGGCCCGCGGCGGTGGCCGGGGTCGCCGCCTCCGCTGGGGCGCAAGCATGACCATCCGGGTGCTGCTGGCCGACGATCAGGTCCTCCTGCGAGCGGGGCTGCGGGTCCTCATCGACTCCGCGCCCGATCTGGAGGTCGCCGGCGAGGCGTCCACCGGGCAGGAGGCGATCAAGCTCGCCCGCGAGACCCGCGCCGACGTGGTGCTGATGGACATCCGCATGCCCGGTACCGACGGACTGACCGCCACCCGGATGATCACGGAGGACCAGGACCTGGCCGTTGTGCGGGTCCTGGTCCTCACCACCTTCGAGATCGACGACTACGTGTTCGAAGCGCTGCGCGCGGGCGCTAGCGGGTTCCTCGGGAAGGGCGCCGAGCCCGCCGAGCTGCTCACCGCGATCAGGACCGTCGCCCGCGGTGACAGCCTGCTTTCCCCGGCGGCCACCAAAAGCCTGATCGCCCGTTTCCTCGCCACCCACGACGACGAGGAGCGCCCTGCCGCCGAAGCGCTCAGCGCCCTGACCGAACGCGAACGGGAAATCCTCGCGCTGGTGGCGGCGGGACTGTCCAACGACGAGATCGCCGGCCGCCTCGTGGTCAGCCCCGCTACCGTCAAGACCCACGTCAACCGCGCGATGGCCAAGCTCGGCGCCCACGACAGGGCGCAGCTGGTGATCGCCGCCTACCAGGCCGGGCTGGTGCGCCCGGACGACACGCGGCGGCGGCCGGCGCCCTGACCGGCGGGACGAGCCGGCCCCCTTCACCCCGCGCGGGGGAGGAAATAGCGCCCTGCGGGCGGAACAGTGACAGTGACGGGATGGTCGCCGCCGAGGGTGAGGTGAGCCGATGAGCCCTTCGGACCTGGCGATCGTGGCGGCGCTGATATTCGCCTGGGCGACGGTGTCGGCGCGGCTGGAGCGGTGGGACGTGACCGCCCCGATCACGTTCGTTCTCGCGGGCCTGGTGCTCACGCACGGCCCGCTCGCCCCTCTGAGCGTCGTCCCGCCCCCCGAGCTGGTGAAGGCGCTCGCGGAGGCCACCCTGGTGCTCGTGCTGTTCACCGATGCCTCCCGAGTCGGGCTGCGCGACCTGCGGACGGACCTGGCGCCGTGCCTGCGCCTGCTCACGATCGGGCTGCCGCTGACAATCGCGCTGGGCACGCTGCTGGCGCTCGCCCTGGTCGGCAAGGCAGGCATCTGGCTCGCCCTGCTGGTGGGAGCCGCCCTGGCACCCACGGACGCGGCCCTCGGCTCCGCGATGATGGACAACCCGGCGGTTCCGGCCAGAATCCGGCGGATAATCAACGTGGAGAGCGGGCTCAACGACGGCATCGCCACGCCGTTCGTGACGGTAGCGCTGGCCGGAGTGATATCCGGCGGGCACGCCGCGGGGCACGGCGCGGCCAAGGCGCTCGCCGAGCTGGCACTCGGCGTGCTCATCGGCGTGGCCGTCGGCGGTGCCGGCAGCTTCCTGGTCAAGACGGCGCGCAGCCGCGGCTGGGTGGCCGGCAGCTTCGCGGGCTCGGCGGTGCTCGCGCTGGCCGTGTGCGCCTATGCCAGCGCGCTCGCCCTGCACGGCAACGGCTTCATCGCCGCGTTCACCGGCGGCATCGCGTACGGCGCGGTCGCCGGGAAGCGGGACGAGCAGCTCATCCCGTTCGTCGAGGAAACCTCGGCGCTGTTGTCGCTCATGGTCTGGCTCGCTTTCGGCGCCGTCGCCATCGTGCCGGCGTTCAAGGACCTGTCCTGGGAGATCGTCCTGTACGCCGTGCTCAGCCTCACGGTGATCCGGATGGTGCCGGTGGCGATCGCGCTGGCGGGCGCGCGGCTCGGCCGGACGACCACCGCGTTCATCGGATGGTTCGGTCCGCGCGGCCTCGCGTCCGTGGTGTTCGCCCTGCTGGCCTTGGAAGAGGCCGGCCCCGCCGCGGAATCCGCTGTCGCGGTCATCTCCGTCACGGTGCTGCTCAGCGTGCTCGCGCACGGGGCTAGCGCCGACCCGCTCGCGCGCCGCTATGGCCCGGCGATGGCGCGAGCACTCGACGCCACAGGTTCCCCGGCCATCGCCCCGATGGCCGAGCGCAGGCTCATCCGCGCGCATCATCGCAGGTTACAGGCTTGCGGGCCTGCTCTGGCACGTCAGGCCTGTGCTGGCACTAGGTGCTCTGGCCGCCGGGCTAAAGTCACAGAGATCAGGCCGGAATGCCGCGCATTGTCCGTGTCGGCCCCTCCACCCGCAAGGGCCTGACAGCGGAGGGCCAGGCCAAAGGCCAGGCCCGGAACGCGTGCGGCAAACCTCTTTATTGCCGGCACGCGGAGCCAGGCTCAGCGAGGCGGCACCCAACCGGGAGCCACCGGCTTCCGCCAGGTCGCCTCCGCCATCGGCTGCATACCTGACACCAGCCCGAGTTGGTTCAAGAGCATGCTGTTAGCGCGTTGGTCTGCCCCTGATGCCACCTGATCCCATGGCCTTCAGTAGGCCAGCCTGTAGACTGGCGCCAACGGCCACAACTTCTTCGGGTTCGAGGCCCTTGATCGGCTCCTTGCCGTTGGTCAATTCCTTGACCATGGCCACGACGGCGGGCATTCGGGTTGCGCCGCCGACGAGTACCACGTGATCGATGCTGCCAGGCAGCACTTCGGCGCTGGCGATCACTTGCTTGACCGCCTCCTCGCATCGGTCGAGCAGGTCGGAGGTTATCCTCTGGAATTCGGCTCGGGTCAGCTTGGCATTCAGGTGCAGCGGACGACCCTTCTTGTTGTGACTGATGTAGGGCGCTTCGATATCCGTCTCGGTGGCGTCCGACAACTTGATCTTGGCCGTCTCTGCAGCCTCGCGCAACCGCTGCAACGCCATCTTGTCCTTGGATAGGTCGACTCCGTAACTGTTCTTGAAATCATGCACCAGCAAGTCGACGATTCGCTGGTCCCAATCGTTGCCACCAAGTTGATGGTCGCCGCTCGCAGCCTCGACCTGGACTACGCCATGGCCAGCAGTTAGCATTGACACATCGAAGGTGCCCCCTAGATCGAAGACCAAGATAGTGTTCAGGTCCCCTCTCTCCAGGCGATACGCGAGCGCGGCGGTGGCCGGCTTGTCGAGGATCCACAGCACGTTGAATCCGGCAATTTGTCCGGCCTCACTGGTAGCCTGCCGCTGTGCGTCGTTAAAGTACGCTGGAACGGTGATTACTGCGTCGGTGAGCGTCTTGCCCGAGTAGGCTTCTCCGTCTTTTTTCAGTTTCTGCAGGATGAAAGCGCTGATCTGCTGGGCGGTGAAAATCTCGTCGTCGATCGCCACTGTCCAGTCAGTACCCATGTGCTGGTTGACTGACCGGATCGTCCGGTCGATGTTCGTGACCGCCTGTCGCTTTGGGATCTCACCGATGAGCACTTCTCCGTTCTTGGCGAAGCCGACCACGGACGGTGTGGTCCGTGATCCCTCAGCGTTCGGTATCACATTCGGCTTGCCATCTTCGATGATGGCGGTGACGGAGTTAATCATCCCCAGGTCTATCCCTACCGCGCCATTCGCCCTGCGATTCCACCAATAGCTTCCCTCATGAGCAAGTACATTCAGCGCGTGATCTGAGTAATTATGCACGAGGTTAGGCTGGGGCGGCGCGAATGCGCGGTTGCGAGCCAGGTTGTTGCGGACAGGCGCTGATCCGCTCGGAGCCACGGCGGCGGCGGCTGGAGCCAGGATCCGCTCGATCGCAGTGACCAGGCGCCCGACGTCGCGGCGGAAGTCGGGATCTCGGCGGATAGGCATAGCGTTTCTGTAGGCCAGCCCGCTCAGCGCCTCAGGCAGCGTTTCAGGTACGGGCATCGACGCCGCGTCGATGAGCACCGGCACGATGACCTTCTGCTGACGCAACGCCTCGAGCAACTCGATACGCACAAAATCACGCTGGTTACTCAACCGGCCAGCATCGAAGCCGGGTCCGATCATCAAGACAACCACGTCTGCCTCTTGCATCTCAGCGGCAATTACCTCCCGGAAATCGCGTCCAGGCGGGATCGAGTCGACGTCGAAGAACACGTTCTGCTCACCGAAGGCCACTGCCAACTGATCGCGCAGGCGGCCGGATGCGTGCGGGCTGTCGTCACGCCGATACGACAAGAAAACTTTCGGCGCCATGGCATGGGTTCCGCCCGCGGGCTGGCGTTCGCGCTGCAGCCCGCTGGCGATCCGCTGCTCAGTCTGCCGCCGCAGCTCCATCAGCGCCTCATGCAATCGCGTCTCCAGCCGGTCGGGCGAGTCCACCCGTTGCACGATCACCCCGGCGGCATCCCGGACCCGGGCCCGGAACGCGGTCTGCCGTTCCTCGTACCGAGGGTCGGACAGGGCGCTGCGGGGCAATGGCAGCACCGCGTCCTCATCGAGCACGAACACCAGCCGCGGCAGGCCCAGCTCGGTCGCGGCATGGAACTCCAGCTCGGTATACGACAGCCCCGGCTCATCCCTAACCGGCGACCCGTAACGGAACCCGATAATGCCGACATAGACATTGGCGTGCTGCACCTGCTGACGGCAATAAGCGGCCGGCCGGTCCTCTCGGGCGGTGAAGTAGGCCATATCCAGGACCGCTTCCCCGGCCCGGCTCACCGCCCGCTCCGCGGCGGCCACAAACGACCCCTCGGGCGGGTACTGCCGCAGCTCGGAGGTGTGGCTCAAAAAAACCCGCAGCGCCCCCCTATCCATGCGCATTACGCTACCGCGCTGCAACGCCATGACAAGAGGCTCAAGATGCCCCGGTAGCAGACTTATCCGGCATGACAGCACCGGCGACCGCGACGGCGGCCTCTGACCCGGCTGGCAGGCGGCAGTCTCATTCCTAGTCTCATACATCCACGTACACCAGGGTCCATCGACGTGTACTGGCGCTCGCTGAGCAGGCAAGCAGACCACCATGGCCGCTCCTGCACAGTGGTGATCCGTAATCCTGAAAAGCGGAAGGTCGTCAGTTCGATCCTGTCCCTGACCACAAAGCCTCTCTGG
>Ga0306925_10004482_pt1 | contig 12627 bp, 10 predicted proteins | sample flu12Cox44000176_FD_203755 | JGI IMG/M metagenome (GOLD analysis project Ga0306925, IMG submission 203755) | Lab enrichment of tropical soil microbial communities from Luquillo Experimental Forest, Puerto Rico - flux8day.12C.oxic.44.000.176 (v2)... | ecosystem: Environmental > Terrestrial >...
GTCGTCGAAGTCGATCCGGAAGATGTCGTTGGCCTCGGGCTCGGCCGACCCGGAAAGCCCGTACGCCAGTTCAGCCCGCTCGGCATGCACGGGCACCCGTCCCGCGAAGTGCTTCCGGAGGCTGGTTCTTGGCTGTACCGGAATAGCTGGGCCGAGGGTCTAGGCTGCCGCCTTCGCGGCGCGCTCGCTGAGGAGTTCGGCTTCGCGGCGCTCGAGCAGCTTCAACCAGATTTCGCTGCGCGTGGGGAAGGGGGGAACGGCCTGCCATAGCAGCTCGACCGGCGTCTTGCTGACGATCGCTATCGTGGCCGCCTGCAGCCAGTCCGCGACCTCGGTGCCGGTGAAGGTGGCGCCGACGATCACGCCGCGTCGCTCATCCACGACGATCCGCGCGGTCCCCGGCGTGCCGTTCCCGTGAAACGCTGCGCCCGCGGTGCCCGCGCTTGGCACGTCATAGGCGCGGGCGTCCACGCCCCGGCCCGAAGCCGCCTGCAACGTCAGCCCGACGGCGGCGACCTGCGGGTCGGTAAAGATCACCCGGGGCGCGGCGGCGTCATCGCCGCTGATTGCGGCGGCGTGCCCGTCGAGGATCTCCGACAGCACGTGCGCCTGGTATTTGCCCATGTGGGTCAACAGCGAGCGCCCGTTGACGTCGCCGATCGCATATAGCCATGGCAGGCCGGGAACGGCGAGCCGGTCGTCGACCTCCATCGCCGCGCCGGGCTGTAGGCCGACGGTTTCCAGGCCCAGGTCCTGCGTCCGCGGCCGGCGGCCGGCGGCGACCAGGATCTCCTCGCCCCGGACCTGCTGCCTGTCACTGAGGGTCACGGTGACGGCCTGGCCGTCCCGGTGGACCGCCGCTGCGCGCACGCCGGTCCGCACGTCGACCCCGCGACTGGTCAGCGCCTGCTGCAGTTCCTCCCCGGCGAAGGACTCCTCCCGGGGCAGCAGGCGCTCGTCGGCCTCGATCACGGTGACCTGCGAGCCCAGCGTGGCGTACGCCTGGGCCATCTCGACCCCGACCACCCCGCCGCCGAGGACCAGCAGCCGCCGGGGGATCGTGCTGGCGGTGGTGGCCTCCCGGTTGGTCCACGGGCGTGCTTCGGCCAGGCCTGGGATCGGCGGCAGGACCGCGGCGCTGCCGGTGGCGATCACCACAGCCCGGCGGGCCACGAGCAGGTCCTCGCCGGCGCGCACCCGCCGCTCGCCGTCCAGCCGGCCGTGGCCGCGGATCAGCGTGACACCGCGGTCCTCCAGCCACGGAACCTGCCCGGCATCATCCAGGCCACCGATGATCTGATCGCGGCGGGCCAGGACCGCGTCCACATCGAGCTCGCCGGTGACGGCCTGCGCGGCGCCGGGCACCCTGTGTGTCTCAGCCAGCGCCTGGGCGGGGCGCAGCAGCGCCTTGGACGGCATGCAGGCGTAGTAGGAGCACTCGCCCCCGACAAGTTCGGACTCCACGATGGCCACGTCGTAGCCCTTGTCGGCCAGCCGCCCGGCGAGTACCTCACCAGCGGGCCCGGCTCCGATCGCGATCACATCGAACGTGGTGGCGTTTAGCAACGTCTTCTCCTCTGCTCCTGCGAGTACTTCTGCGACATTGGTGACGTGGCGGCGGCCTGCTCTTTCAGCGGAAGGGCTGGATGAGTGGGCGGGCCCGGGGCTGGGGCCCGCCCACTCCGGCACTTCGGGCTACCGCGGGGGGAACTGGGAGTGGGGGACGGGTGGGGCGAGGTTGGCGGTGGGGGGGTGGTTGATGAAGCCGATCACCGCACAGTCGATGTCGACCCCGGCCGAGCCGTAGGGGGCGGGCCGGCCGGTGGCCGGGTTGATCCCGGTCAGCAGGTCGGGCCGGGTGGCGGCCAGGTCGAAGACCACGTTCTCGTCGATCTGGCGCGTGTTGAGCCCTGCCTGGACCGCCTTGGGTGTCCAGAGGCCGAGCTGGGCGTCCCATAGCGGGCTGTAGGCCTGGGCGTGGCGGGGGTCTGTCAGGGTGGGGAAGTCACCGAAGACGTTGAGCAGGTCCCCGCCGTGACGCAGCGCGTTGATCAGTGCGGTGTTGCTGGCGGCAGCGTCCTCGGCGGCGTGCCCGTCCTTGATCAGGTGCACGAACCCTTGCGCGTTCGGATTGCCGGCGCCGGTCTGGCCGTTGATGAAGCCGAACAGCCGCTCGCGGGCCGAGCCGAGGAAGTCATCGCCACCGTTGAAGGAGGCGTTGTTCAGCGCAGGCACGTAGGTGGATCGCTCCAGGACCGCGGTTAGCGGCTGCCCGGCGTCGGTGCTGATGTAGACGATGGGCTGGCCGGCGTCGAAACCTTTCACGAACAGCAGGTCGGCCCAGGACTCGGCGAACTGTCCGGGCTTTGACTTGCCTGCGATGTGGATGCCCAGTACGCGGTCACCGGTGTTGGTGTGGTGCACCACATCGAACGGGCCGTTACCGGTGGCCACGATGGGCGCGTCATAAACGACATTGGAGCCGGCGATCCGGATAAACGGGCTGTACCCGGGGCCGGCTACCGCACCGGGGGCGAACTTGGCCAGCGGGAACCCAGTGGGCCCGGGATGGGCGATCCGGGTGGGGCTGAAGTCAGGTGCGCCGGCGAAGTGCACCACCGCGGGCCCGAACGGGTTCTGGGCCGGCGTCGGCGAGCTCAGGGTCACCGTCTGCACCGCTGCTGGGTCGCTGATCGCGATGTTGGCCAGCTTGGGTGCGTAGTTCACGCCCAGGTCGTGTGCCAGCCCGGCATCGGAGGCATCCAGCAGCACAAACCACACTCTCTGCCCGTGTGCGGTACCCGGGTACAGGGGCAGCCGCACCGTCTCCTTGCTCAGGTTCACCTGGATGGCGCTCTCCAAGGTCAGGTGATCGCGGGGCAGCAGCCCCGACGTCGGCCCCAGGCCCCCGGCCCGGGATGGCGTGGTGTTCTGCGCCGCGAATGCCCCAGTGGCGAGTACTGCCGAGGCGGCGGCCACTACCGCCGCGGCGGCCGCCAGCCACCACCAGCGTGTCAAGATCTTCATCTGTTGTCCTTTTTCCTCCGGCAGGGCCGGAAACCCGGGCGGCGGCCAGCCGGCGGCCGCGCTGTTTCGGTCACATGTGCTTGGTGGCAGCGATGGCGCCAGGTCTTACCCCGGTCCCGGCGCGCAGATGAAGGCGGCATGAGCCTGTGCCCTTGGCGATACGCAGTCCAGACGGGCACATGATGGCCTGGGCGGCCAGAACAAATCCGTTACCTCAGGACCAGCAGGCTTGCGGCCAAGGCGCGGGAAGTGTGCACCCGGTCGGGCGTTTATCTAGGCCCGGCGCACACAGGAGAGTTGGCCATCGCGCTCGCGCGGGCCGGGAAGGGGGATGGGCCTAACGGGCGGCCAGCGGGGGGACATAGTACTTCGCCGGATTGCGGTGCGGCGGTCTCATCCACCCCCGGAATCCGGCGGCACCGTGGCCGCGTAGCCACCCCACGATGCTGCACCGCGCGAGCGCGACGCGACGGGCGCGCAAGCTCCGTGACCCGGGTCACCGGGATCGCCGCTGTCGTCGGGCTGCCCCGGTAAGAACCCGGCAGCGGCGGGCGCCAACACAAGTGCGCCAGCTCCCTGGCACCCGCCCTGGCCTTGCCGGGAAACCGGCAGGTAACCGTGGGTACCAGTAGCTGCTGAGCCGCATCGCGTACCAGCCGCCCGGACAATTCACCTCGCTGATATCAGGAGACCCACATGTCCCATCATTTCGACACGCCTACCGCCATCGCCGACGGGCGCATAAACCTGTGTGACTTCTACGTTTTTCCCGCGGCGCCCGGCAGCACCGCGTTCATCCTCACCGTCAACCCCGACGCCGGGCGATCATCGTCGAGGACATTCCGCCCAGACGCGCTCTATGAGTTCGTCGTGGCCAGTGATGGCGGTATAGATGAGGACGTTGCCTTCCGGGTCCGTTTCGGTGATCCAGATGGCAGGGGACGTCAGCACGTGCAGGTCCTTCGCGCCGAGGGCACCTCCGCCCGGCGCGGCAGCGATGGCACCGTGCTCGGCGAAGGGGAGACCGGCGCGGTGTTCCCCCTCGGCGCAGGCGGCATCGCATGGGCGGGCCCGGCCGCGGATCCTTTCACCGCCGACGGTGCCGCCCTGGCTGTTTTCATGCAAGGCGTGGCTGAAGGTGATTACCGGCCGGAGGCCTTCACTGCCTCCCCGGCAAACATCTTCGCTGGCCGAGACGTCACAGCGATCGCCCTGCAGCTCCCCGACGCTGCGCTCGGCGGGGCCCGGGTCGCGACGTGGGCCCGGATCAGCCTCGTCGGCCACGCCCCGCAGCTGCCGGTGAGCCGGATCGGCCAGGCCATGCTGCGGCCCCTTTTCTTCTCTCCCGCGGACGCTGAATCGGAGACCCTCAACGCGGGGGCACCGAAGACGGATCGAGAGGTACACGGCCAGCGCGTCGGCCGCATCGCCAGCACGGTTGCCCGTCTGGCCGGGCTCCCCGACCCCACCGCACACGCGGAGAAGGTGGTGGCAGCGTTCCTTCCCGACGTCGTCCGCTACCAGCCAGGCGTTCCCGCGGTGTTCGAGCCCGGCGTGGGCAACGGGCGGGCCCTGAGCGATGACAGCTTCGACATCGCCGTTGAGGTCCTGGCCGGGTCCCGGCTTGGCAACGCCTCGACCCCCCGCCCCGCCACCCCGGAATTCCCCTATCTGTCCGCGCCCCAGCCAGCAGACCTGCCTGCGCTGGCCGACTTGTTCGGCTTGCGCGGCCAGCACCCCGGCCAGGAGGTCATCAACCGGTAGCCACGTCCATGAGCCGGCGAGCCGCGCCGACCTCACCTGACGGCGCGGCGCCTGCCGATGTGTGGCTCAGCCTGCCTAGCAGCAGCCTTGGCAACCCTGGGCCTGCTGCTGGGACGGGTGGCCGCCGGTGCCCGCGAAACGAAAGGAATGCTGATCCGCCATCACTCCGTGGATATCGTCGACGGCGGCCGCTGATCTATAAATCGGCGCTAAACCTGTTGGGCCCATCCGCTTGGTTTCTCCAGGTTCTGGGATGGAATGGCGGACGGAGAACGCAGCGCATGAACACCCGCGCTCGGACGCGAAGGTCGTGCTGTTCCTCTTCACGGATCGTTCGCATGCGCGGCGTTCATTCAGCGGGCCACAGCTCCCACAGGCAGCCCGCCGGCAGGCAGGCGACCCGGGCCTGGCCCATGCCAACCAGGCGGGGGTTGCGCGCTCCAGCCAGCCGTGGCACATGACGCTCAGCTGGTGGTCATGCCAGCAGTTATGGGCATGACGACACCGCGCGTGAAGAACCACTCGGTCATCTGAACCGCTTCACCAGGTGGATTTGGTCGTGCCCGCGCGGGTAGCCCGGCGTGCGGCCGCATTCGGTATAGCCGAAGCGGGCATAAAAGCCAGGTGCCTGAAAGGAGTGGGTACTCAGGGCCACCCGATCGCAGCCACGGCGCTGCATTTCCTGCTCCGCCGCGACTAGCAGTTGGGTGCCCAGGCCAGACCCACGGTCACCCGGCCGTACCCACAGAAACTCGATGTAGCCACATCCGCCCCACGTCCACCCCGACAAACCCCCTCGAAGATCACCGCCGTTTCCACGAACGGCAATGTCCAGCAGCCGACCGTCGGCATGACCAGTCGCTGCGACGTTGAAGGCGTAAATCTCTTCGTCGAGGCGCTCCCGCAGGCCGTCGTCGACATCACTCACCATCAGCGCAGCCTCATCCATCTTCATCTGCTGATCGTTCCCTTCGGCAGAGTCAGAACTCCCGCGCGCGGCCAGTAGTTGCCGCGCGCCCATGTGCCGTTGGCGACATGGCGGCGGAAGGTCTTACCCCCGGTCTCGGCACAAAGACGACAGCCACAATGAGTCTGCGCACCTTGAAGACAGCTAGCGGTAGCCCTGCCCCGCAGCATCAGTTCGACAGACACCCGACAGTGCGTGACGGCAGCGTGACCGGAGGCGCCACTGGTAAGAGCTACAGACCGCACCGATGCCTGCCAGACATGAGCAAGGAAACCCACACGAGAAGGTCGGCCTCCTCACCCGTCGACTTCCTCCAACACCGGTTGCGCATGCTTACCTACTCGCTGGCCGGCAGGGGCCGGTTCTCCTCCTCAGCCAAGGCGGTCCGGTTCACCGGGCTGGACATCACCGTGCACTCCTCCGACCGCAAAGGCCTGCCGGGGCGGCTGTCCCGGCGGGGACCGCCGATGCTGCGCTGGGCGGCGTATGAAGCCGGCAAACCCACGCCCGCACGTCGGCTCCCGACCACGGCTACTACGCCACGGTCAAGGACCGCAAGAACCGCAAGCGCGCCTCGCCAGGCCTATCCGATGAGCGCTCCCTCCCGTGCCACGACGCGTCCCGCCTTGACGACGAGATCGCGGACCGGGTGGGTTACGACCGCCTCGGCCGGCGTGCTCGCGCTGACGACTACGATGTCGGCCCGCGCGCCGGGCTCGAGGCCGTAGGCCTTCAGGCCGAGCGCGCGCGCTCCTCCGTAGGTAGCCGCCTCCAGCGCCAGCTCGATCTCCTCATCGCGCCGGAAGGTACTGCGGTAGGCGAGATGCATGGCCCTTTCCAGCATGTCGCCGCTCCCGAACGGGCTCCACAGGTCGCGGATGCCGTCGTGGCCGCAGGCGATGGTGACTCCGGCGGCCCGCAGCATGGCGATGGGCGGGACCGGGAAGTTGTATGCGGCGGCGGTGACGAGGCTGACCCCGGCATCGGCCAGTTGCCGCCCGAGCCGGTCCTGGGTGGCCTGGTCGGCCTGCGCCAGGCCATACGCGTGGCTGACCGCGACCCGGCCGCCGAGTCCGGTCGCCTTGGCTCTTTCGATGATCAGCTCGAGTTGCCAGGTACCGAGCGATCCGCCGTCGTGCAGGTGGATGTCGATTCCGGCGCCGTGCTTTTCCGCCAGCGCGAACACGATGTCCAGATGCCGTACCGGATCGCGATCGGCTCCGGCCGGGTCGATTCCGCCGATCACCTCGACGCCGTTCCTGAGAGCCTCATCGAGCAGTTCGGCAGTACCTGTGTCGGCGAGTACGCCGTATTGCGGGAAGGCCACCTGCTCGATGGTGACCCGGCCGCCGAGGTGCTCCCGGGCTGCCCACACAGCCTGCACCCCGGCCAGCCCGTGGTCGGTGACCACGTCGGTGTGCGTGCGGACGTGGGTGGTGCCCGATGCCACCATCCGCTCCAGCAGCGCGGTCATATGCTTCACGTTCGGCAGCCCCAGCTCGGCACGCCGGTGGCGTTCCTCGGCGATCCGGTCCGCCAGCGCCGGCCCTGCCGAGTGCGGCACCCAGCGTCCCCCGAACAACGTCTTGTCGATGTGGCAGTGCGCGTCGATGAGGCCGGGCAGCAGCAGACGGCCAGGCACGTCCACCACCTCGGCAGCCGGATCTGCCCGCAGATCCGGCCCGATCCGCTCGATGACCCCTTCGCGGATCATGACGTCGGCCGGGGCGGCCGCGCCCCACGGGCGGCCACCGCGCAACAACAGATCAGGCATGGACTCTCCCAATCAGATGGTGATATCCGCCACAGCCGATCCTAGAGTCGCCCGTTGCACGCCGGGCAGGCCCGCATGGCGCGGGATTGTCGGCGACGCGCCATCGCCCGGGCGAATACCCTGCCGCAATCCCATCGCGCCCGACCTGGCGCGCGCCATGCGGCTAGATCCGGACATTGGTAGTCAGCATGCTCTGCGCTGAACCGCCTTGTCGTGTCTGGTCCCGGTGGCGAGTATGGCGGAATGGCTGACGTCACGGTGCGGCGTGTTGATTTCGGTTACTTCATACGGCCAGCGGAGGAGACCGGGATGGGGGTGCCCAGGGTCGAGCCCTGCCTGGGCTACGCGGTCGGCCACCCCAAGGGAATGATCTTGTTCGACACGGGCATGGGCTCACACCCCGAGGTTGACGCGCACTACCGCCCCCACAGGGTGGGGCTGGGCGAGGCGCTGGCGGCGATCGGGATACAGATCTCTGACCTCAGGCTTGCCGCGAACTGCCACCTGCACTTCGATCACTGCGGCGGCAACCCGCTGCTGGGCCAGATCCCGGTCTTTGTCCAGGACATCGAACTCGGCACCGCCCGCCAGGCACCCGATTACACACTCCCCGAACTCATCGAAGGCAGCCGGTTCGAACCAGTGACAGGCCAGGTTGAGATGCTGTCCGGGGTCTTTCTGGTGCCGACACCAGGTCACACCGACGGCCACCAGTCACTGGTCGTCCGCCGGTCCGATGGCGCGGTGATCGTGGCGGGGCAAAGCCACGACACGGCTACGCAATACGCCGCCGACCAATTGGCGTGGCAGGCCTATCGTGATGCGCACGATCAGCCTCTGCCCGACATCCCGGACTGGATGGACGCCCTACAGCAACTCAATCCCCGGATCGTCTACTTCGCCCACGACCGCTCCGTCTGGACCCCCTGACGGACCCACTTGCGGCCCGCGATCACCGGCATATTCCGGCTGAGCGGACACGCTCACATCGGCTACTTGTGCGGGCGTGGGCCTTCCCGATCGCGCATCGTTGAACTGGCTCTTGGTGATTGGTTCGGGCCAGCGAGGCATCAGGTTGGCGTCGCCGTCCTCTCGTGGCGGCTTGATGCCGCTGGACGGTGCTGGCGGGGATTCGGCCGCGGTCGCTCAGATCAGTCTCGTAGCCGGTGCCACCGATCCGAGCCGAACCGTCACATCCACCGGTCCGCCGTCGAGATCCTCTTCGAGGACGACGGTTATCTTCGCCGCCATCGTGGCCTCCATGCCGGCGATTGGCTACCCGCACGGTACCGATTACCTGTCCTGCCGTGATCAACTCAGCGCCCCCGCCGCCGCCCACGTCTGCTGATCCTGGGGAGCCAAATGGGGAGCCAACACCGGCAGGCGTCAGGCCACACCAGGCGACAGCCAACCACGGCTTCCGCAGCTAGATCGCTTGTCAGACAACACTCAGCCACGTGCAGCAACCTCACAGATGCGCCTGAAAAGCGGAAGGCCGGGCGGTTCGACCCCGCCCCTGACCACCACGTCTGACCAGTGTAAACGTCCCGTCCATGATCGTGGCCGGGGAGTTTCTGAGTCGGGCGGTCTCAGTTTTGGTCCAGCAGAAGTGGGCTGTGGCCGCGGCGGCGCGGAATCCGGGGACCGCTGGGGGAACAACCGCCCAGGCTTGGAGCAGCTCAGCTCAGCGCCGAACTGGGTGCCAGCGCGCTGACCGTCGGCGTCGCGGCGCCCAGTCCACCTCCGGAGGCGGACGTATGATGTTCTGGCCGCGCGGTTGAGGGGACCGGTGGGTTTTCTGACCGGTGTGGTTGGCGTCGATCTGGATGAGGGGCCTGGATCTGGTGGCCACGCGGACGCTCATGTTCTTGTTCGCCGGCATCGGTGTTCCGGCCGCAATGGTGCCGCGGGCGGGGGCCGGTTATTGCCGGCCGGCCGGGGCGGACCTGGCCCGATATGGCCGGTAACCCGGGGCTGCTGACCAACCTGCCGGCTCAGGTGTCGAGCTTCATCGGCCGGGAGGCCGAGCTGGCCGCGGTGCGCGCCCTGGTGGGCGGCTCACGGCTGGTCACGCTCACTGGTGCGGGCGGGGCGGGCAAGACCCGGCTGGGTCTGCAGGTGGCGGCCGGGCTGGCCGACGGCGCCGGGGACGGGGTGTGGTTCGCCGACCTGGCCCCGCTAGCCGACCCGGACCTGGTCGCGGTGACCGTGGCCGATGCGCTGGGCGTGCGCCAGGAGCCGGGCCGCCCGGTGCTGGACACGGTGGAGGCGGCGGTGGGTGGGCGGAGCCTGCTGGTACTGCTGGACAACTGCGAGCACGTGATCGGGGCGTGCGCCAAGCTGGCCGACGCGCTGCTGCGGGGGTGCCCGAATCTGGTGCTGCTGGCCACCAGCCGCGAGCCGCTGGGCATCGGCGGGGAACGGGTGTACCGGGTGCCCTCGATGGGCATTCCGGCCGACGACGCTGACGCCGGGGAGATCCGGGCCAGCGAGGCGGTGCGGCTGCTGGAGGACCGCGCTGCCGCGCAGGGGGTGCCGCTGGCCTGGGACGAGCCGGCCGCCGCGGTGGCGGGGCGGATCTGCCGGCGGCTGGATGGCATCCCGCTGGCAATCGAGCTGGCCGCGGCCCGGCTGCGGGTGATGCCAGCGGCTGAGCTGGAGGCCCGGCTGGATCAGCGGTTCTCGCTGCTAACCGGCGGGTCGCGGGCGGCGTTGCCGCGGCAGCAAACGCTGCGGGCCATGGTGGACTGGTCCTGGGAGCTTTTGGCCGGCGCGGAGCGGGCGGTGCTGGCCCGCCTGTCGGTGTTCGCCGGGGGGTTCGGCCTGGCCGCGGCCGAGGCGGTCGCCGCGGGCCCGGCCGCGCCCGCCGCCGAGGTGGCCGGGCTACTGGGTGCGCTGGTGGACAAGAGCCTGGTTCAATTCGGCGATACCGGGACCGGCCCGGGCCGGTACCGGCTGCTGGACACCGTCCGGCAGTACGCAGCCGGGCAGCTGGACGCGCAGGGCCCCGCGGCCGCCGATGCCGCCCGGATCGACCACCGCGACCACTATCTAGCCCTGGCCGAAGCGGCCGCCCCGCACCTCGTGGGGTCCGATCAGGCCGCCTGGCTGGACCGCCTGGATGCCGAGCTGGGCGATCTGCGGGCCGCGATCACCATCAGCCTCACCCAGGCCGATCCCGTGCCTGGCTTGCGGCTGGTCGCCTCGCTGCGCGTGTACTGGCAGGTACGCGGGCATGCCGCCGAAGGAGCCCATGCCCTGCGAACGCTTTTGGACGCTCCCGCCGCCCAGCAGGCGACGCTGCCGCGTGCCCGGGCGCTGGCCGCGGCGGCCAACCTCCTCGTGCAGACGGACGGTTACGGGACGGCTGGAGACTACTGCGCGGAGGCGCTGGCCATTGCCCGCGCTGCCAGTGATGATTACCTGGTCGCCGATCTGCTGCAAATATGTGCCTGGCCCCTGCTGCGTCAGGGACAACCCGGCGCCGCGCTGCCGTCTATCGAGTCAGGCCTGGGCCTGGCCCGCCGTCTTGCGGAGCCCCACCTGACCGGCCGCCTGCTTTCCGCCCGGTCCTTCGCCCTGAACGTCGGGGGGAACCCTGCGGGCGCGGCCCGCGATGCGGCCGAATCCCTGCGGCTCTATCGCCAGGCCGGTGACCAGATCCTGGTGGGGGCGACGCTGGGCAACCTCGGCAACTACGAGCTGTCGACGGGCGACCTGGACGCTGCGCGCCGCCACCTGGCCGAATCGGTCGACATCGCCCGTGCGCTCAAGGCCCGCGACGGCATGCCCTACTGGACTTTCAACCTCGGCCTGGCCGAGTACCTCAGCGGCTCGACGGAGGCGGCCGGGGCATTGTTCGCGGAAACACTCGACCTGGCCAGGCGCATGGGGATAAAGGGGATGATGGCCTACGCGCTGACCGGCTTGGCCATGGCTGGCCACGGCGAGGCTGGCCCGGGTTGGTCCGCCCGGCTGCACGGCACAGCCGACCAGGCCCTGGCGGACCTGGGTGAAACCCTCGAGCCGCTGGAGAGTCGGCTCGCCGATCTGGACCGCCAGCGGCTGCGCGTCGAGATGGGCGCCGATGCCTTCGAGGCCGAATACGCCGCGGGCCGCATTCTCGACCTGGCGCGCGCGGCTCACCAGGCCCTGCGAGAACTAGAGGCGGGCCGCAAGGCGCCACGCGCGGGTGCGCGGGGGAACGAACCGGACACCACCGTATCGGGTGCGGCCGTTGGGGCGCTGACGCCTCGCGAGCTCGATGTGCTCAGGCTCGTCGCGCAGGGACTGAGCAACCCGGACATCGCTCAGCGGCTTGTGCTGAGCGAGCACACCGTCCACCGGCACCTGGCCAACATCCTCCGCAAGCTCGATCTCTCCTCTCGCGCCGCAGCCGCGGCTTGGGGTACGCGCGCCGGCCTCATCTGACCCCGGGCTTGTGGCCCGGTTCCTTTGACCCTGGCCTCGGGCGCGTGCCGGTGACGAGGAGGCGGAAGGGCTGGCGCATGGCTGGCTCCTGAGGATCGGAGGAGAGGTGCCTCACCCGATAGCTGCCAGAACCCCGGAGGGCGGCGGGACCGTCAACCAGGTTGACCGGCCCGCCGCCCGTAGGCACGATCCGAAGCGGTGAGGCACCCACGCTGCTGTAGGGGCGCCAGGGTGAGAGCGGCTAACCGTCCAGCAGCGTGGCCAGTTCCGTGCCGGCCTGGGCGTCGGTGGTCCACTGGTCGGCGTTGATTCCTGCGGTGGGGTCCCAGTAGACGTGGTGCACGTTGCCGTCGCGGCCCACGTAGAACACGTGCTGCTGGCCTCCGTCCAGCAGCGCGGCCAGTTCCGTGCCGGCCTGGCCGTCGTGGGTCCACTGGTCGGCGTTGATTCCCGCGGTGGGGTCCCAGTAGACGTGGTACACGTTGCCGTCGGCGCCCACGTAGAACACGTGCTGCTGGCCTCCGTCCAGCAGCGTGGCCAGGTTCGAGACGGCCTGGGCGTCGGTGGTCCACTGGTCGGCGTTGATTCCTGCGGTGGGGTCCCAGTAGACGTGGTGCACGTTGCCGTCGCGGCCCACGTAGAACACGTGCTGCTGGCCTCCGTC
>Ga0306925_10004485_pt1 | contig 12622 bp, 15 predicted proteins | sample flu12Cox44000176_FD_203755 | JGI IMG/M metagenome (GOLD analysis project Ga0306925, IMG submission 203755) | Lab enrichment of tropical soil microbial communities from Luquillo Experimental Forest, Puerto Rico - flux8day.12C.oxic.44.000.176 (v2)... | ecosystem: Environmental > Terrestrial >...
CGAGCGGTCATTGACAATGTACCTCCGGCGCGAGTTTAGATCCGCAATGATCGCTTCCACATCATATCGGCGATCTTGAAATCTTTAAGAGTTGCCTTGAATAAGAAGATCATCTCGTCGAATGCCTGATCATCGATATCCAAATGTTCATGTGCTTCGCGTAGCACGGCGCTGCTATAGCTTGTTGGACCACCCATCACGGTGGAGATAAATTTGGCCTGATGCTCGACCAATCGCTGCATATCGGAGTTCGCAAAGAAAGGTGCCAGGCGGGTGGAAGCGAGCACGCGGTCATAAAAGCTCAGGACGAATCGCGTAACGAATGCCAGGCCGCCGTATCGTTCGAACATCGTGTTCGGCGTCAGCATACTGGTCGACTTCGCTAGGTGCCCCGCAAGAGGAAAAGCGCCTTAGCTCATATCATGAGCAATAGCCATCCTCAATTGCAAGACCTGCGGGAGCATCCCGCGGCCCCATATGCTCGTTACAGATGCAGGGCAGGCCCAAAAGCGGATCGATGCTGGGTTAGACTCGGTACCCCGGGGCCTTGAGGACACGGCTCTGCTCAAGCAACGAGTGCCTATATGAGTTCAGCGTCTAATTGGTTGGTCTCGCTTACTCGAACGCCTGGAGCAACCGATCGACAGTATTGGCAGATGCTCGGCGCTCGAACTCACGCATGAAGGTTTCCCGCGTCGGTAGGTAATAGCCGTCGCGTGGCCAACGCTCGCCAACCTCAGGCGGTTTCTCGAACGTCGCCGCCTTTGTAAGATAGCCGCCATAGGCAGCAGCAAAGCCCGATCGCAGCGCAGCTATGATCTGCAACGCTTCCTCGATCGTCACCTTGTCCTTCGGATAGGACCAGGTTGTCGCTCCCATGATATCCTTCAACTTCCAGTCGGTCTTGGGACTGTTGGGATGCCCGTTGTGGCAACTGACACAGCCCGGGGCAACCGCGACGTCGGCAAACATCGCTGTGTATCTCCCGATGTCTGTCGCATTGAAGAACTCTGGAGTGCCGGTCGCGCGGACCCGCTTAAAACGTTCGGCCTGCTCGCCGGTAAACAAGTTCGATTGAGCGATCGGGTAGTCGGATCCGAGAAAGAGACCGAGCGGGACCCGCGTTTTTTGGAGGGCCGTTGCTGATTCGCGCAGGAACAGCGCCGGAAGCGGGCCGGCGGCGACAGCAGGATCCCGCCATTTCTCGTCAAACCTCAGACCTGCTTTCATGCCAGCGCTGACGATCTCCGCTGTCCAGAGCGTGCGCATAGTAGCGTTTTCAGCAGCGAGGATCCGGAACACTTTTTCGACAGGTACACTGCGTTCCGAGGTTCGGCTATCGACCAAAGGTTCAGGACGCGTGGCGAACAAGTAGATCGCCGCGACCGCCAAAATTCCGCTCCACAGCGCAGTCTTGCGGACAACGCCTTTCGGATTCTGCGGAGTTGGTGCCAGCATCATTGAGCTCCTCGTTTCGTTGGGTATTTCATGTCCCGGCCATAGGGTGACGGTCCGCCAGCGAGATAGTCGATAATCGTGGAGGTCGGATACGCAGCGTCAACACGCGTCTGTATTACGCGGTTGTGATTACCATGGAAATCATGACAGCCGAGGCAACTGGTCCATTCCTTTCGCGCGACCAGTTCGCGATGTGAAACGTCGAGCGGGTCGCGCTTGACTTCGAGATTCTGATGGCACGTTGCGCAGGCCGTGAGAATCATAGTGACCCGTACGCCTTTGTGCTCGCGATGGCAGGACGCGCAGGATTCTGCGCCGAGCTCGGCGCGCGCCTCGGAAAATCTCGGCTCAAGGAATCGATGCACCGGGTGGGAATCCTGGTCGCGGGCGTGACAACCGGTGCATTGCTCGTTACCGACGGGGACGTGGCCGAATGCGGCGTCGGTGGCACGCAACCCGAGCCAGAATTGAACTTTGGCTTGGAGTTGCTCGCGCATGGTTCCGGGCGCATCCTTGTGGCAGTCGGCGCAGGCAAGCGCGTCATGTCCCGTATTGGGCGGACCTTTGGCATGGAAACGCGCGGCTTGCGGTACCACCACGATGGCTGCGATGGTCGCCGAGGCGACGACACCACCCAGCACATAGGCAACGACCTTGATCGACCGCTCGCTTGGAGGATCGGGAGCAGGTGGTGACATTTTTCAATACCACAGCGAGGTGAAGCCGTGCGTGACAGCGAAACCAGAACCTGCACATGACAGAGCGATATGGCCACTCAAAATCACGCGCCGTATACTCTCCCACTGCGGCGATCTTGGATAGGCACCCAGGAGTGCGCCAGTGGCGAGGCTCCCGAGAAAGCTCAGACACACAGCCATGCTCAACCCGTAACCAAGATGCGTGCTGTGCAACCACATCATCCCAAGAACTGCGGGCCCGATCGCGATATGAAGGCCGTAAGCTCGTGCCGACTTCGCTGCGCCATTACGCAAACGCAGGTAGGCGAGGCGCCATTGCAGCATCAGCAGGACGAGAAGGCCAGTACCCGTCAGTGCGCTATATGCCGCCGTCGCCTGGAGCCGATCGAACAGCGGCCACTTGATGCCGAGCAGCGCTTGGACGACAAATGCCGCTATGGCGATCAGCAGTCCATAGCCCGCCAGCCTGCGTTGCTGAGGCGTCATCACGGCCGTAGCTGGGGGCTCGGCAGGTATCGCGTCGCTGAAGGCATGAAAAGACTCAATGTGAACATACTGAGGCGCGATCCCGTGCTGGCGAAGCAGTCGCTCCGCGTCAGCTTGGAACAGCTTTGAACCACAGATCAGCCAGTCGCAGTCGGGAAGCTCGGCCGAGAGCCTCGCAAGATCGGCCCCCCGGAAGCGCCCCTCCTCGCGGGTGATTCTGGTATGGCACGTGATGGTCGGGTGCTGAGACGCGAGCTGGCTCAGTTCCTCGGCACAAACCATCTCGCTGCGGGTCGACACCGAATAGTCGACGTGCACCCGGCGTCTGGCACGGCTGGCGGCCGCTGAGCGACAGATGCCAAGGGCCGGGGTGATACCGATGCCGCCAACTAGGCAGACCAGTGGGCGTGGTTCATGCAGTTCAAAGAAGCACGTCCCGGACGGCGGCAGGATTGCGACAGCGCTTCCTGGGCCCATATTGTCGAATAGCCAATTCGACATGATGCCGTGCGGCTCGCGTTGCACCGTGATCTCATAATAGCGGCGCTCGGTCACCGACGAGGTGAGCGTGTAAGGTCGCTGCACGTCAACACCGCCGATAGTCGCTCGGACAATAAGGCGTTGCCCCGGTTGAATCTGACCGACGCCGTGATAAGACGGCACCTCGAAACGAAACGATTTCACCCGGGGGGCGCGATCGATCACTTCGAGGCAGTACACCGTTTGCCATAGCGTTTCGGCGGTAAGCTCCGCGAGCCGCGGCAAGCAGCCGCCGCATGTCGTCCCCGCCCCTGTGCGCATCGAGAGCGCCTGCACCGTATGGCAACCGACTTCCATTGCATTGATCAGGGCACTACGCTCGACTCGCATGCATTCGCAGACGATTGGATCCTTGGTCGACACTGACCGCGGCGATTCCATCCGGACCATCGGTTCGGTGGAACGCATTGATGTGGAGATCCGCTCAAACTTATCTCCATCCTCGTTTTCTAAGCGTTGGTTAGCTTGATCTAATGGGCGCAATGAAATGGGCGTGACGGCTGAGGGCGCAGAATAGGGACCGGCCGTCACGGGCGTATGAACGACAGCAATTGTCATTTCGGTCTTCCTAATATCCACGATGGTTTTTGCTCCGCTGAGTCGTCAGCTGGAGCGTGGGCGAAAGCGTTTGTTTGACCGTGGAATTTGCGGCTGGAAATCGTGGGAAAATCCGACCGAACAGGGGTTCGACCTGATCGGCATAGAAACTGACTCAACCGCAAACTCGACGGTGCTCCGAGTGGGCAGACGGTGCACGCCAGTGCGCGCAGGCGCGATGTTGCCATCAAGCAGGGCACGCGGCTCCGCTAGGACTATTCCCGCGATAGCAGCATGATCCCTCGCCGGACGACGTATCCGCTGCCCGCTGAGGACGCAGATCAGTGTGAGTGTGATTTTCCAGCAACCAGCACCGCGGCTGGCAAAGATTGCGGGCAGTCGAGCGAATATCATCAAAATGACGACGTTTCGCTTCCTAACGCCACCGTACCAGCCACCGGCAAATGGGAAGTAAAATGCGGCGCTGACGGATACACGGCTCAGCGCGTCCTCCCACGGTGGCCGCTCGTCGAGCAGATCGGGGTCACATCCTGCGTTGCCGCGATCGGCGTTCTAGCGGTTGGCAAGGGGCGGCTTGTCGCTGCTGGTAGCGCTCCAGCTAGAGTATCAACGTTGTCGCTGGTGCGCCTTTACATCTACTGTTGACGCACGACTCGCGCTGGTGATTCGGATTGCCCTCTCCTTCTTCGGCTGGACGACTGTTCGCATTATATCGTCACCATTCGGAAACCCGGCTTCGTCGCTCAAATTGTCTGACAGCGCGCCGGGCGGGGATAGGCTGCGTAATCTCGCACTTTGCACGGAGATATTGCCCGATGACTGCTCGAACCTCGCTCAATAATCCGTTGCCTCACCTCGAAGGCGAGGCGTGGGGCGTCGATCGGCTTGCTCCCAGCCGGTGTTTGTGCGACCACCAGATCGGTTGCGATTAAACGATTGGCCTCAAAGGGGACCGGGATCATCCATCGTCTAATTATATAGTCTAGTTGGTCTGCAGGACGGAGCCAACGTTCGGCCAGGGCGGACAAGGGGCCCTTGTCGACGGCCATGCCCCCTCGAGGCACCATTTTGACCTCAGCGTTTCTTCTGTGGTCGTCCTGCTCGGACATGGGGTTTGGCGCGGGCGTCTCGACCAGAGCAATTGTCATTTCGGTTTTCCGTTTATCAATGAAGATTTTTGCTCCACTCGGTCGTCGGCTGGAGCGTGAGCGAAAGCGTTTGTTTGACCGTGGAATTTTCGATTGAAAACCGTGGAAACTGGCCGAAAGCGGCCCCCTAATCGGCCTTCTATCGGCCGGTAAATTTGCCCCTGGACACTGAGGTAAAAAAGTTGTCCGTCGCAGAAAGCGGGGCTTTTCCATAACCTCTAAGCTCCGATTCTGAGGGCTCGGGGTCGCGCGCGCGCCGGCGGGGGCGGGCGGTGCGCTCTATGGCTTGAGCCATGGGCAGGATCGGCCCAAGCCGAATTTATGTAGCAATATCAATGGCAGATGGCGGAAGACCTCCGCCACTCGCCCAGATAGGACGGTGTCGCTGATGCCGTCGCCCGCCATTACAACCAACCGGCAGAGGCGGCCTCGAAGGGGCAGGAATCAGCGCCGCCGATCACCGACGACTACGCGATCACGCCCCGCCTTTTTTCGATCCCGGCCGGGAGGGGGCGTTGGGGTTCGCTTGTCCTGAGACATTGTCAACTTTTATGGGAGGTCGATGCAACGGCCATGCCGAAAATGATATGACCGCATAAGAGAATGGAATTGGGGCTTTATGGCATCCTCATGATACCGCCGTGTAACCGTCAGCTTAACGACGTGGTCCAGAGGGAGAGCACAGTGGGCTGGGCCGCCTAAGTTCGACCCGTCTCCAATCTTTGAAGTTCAATCCAGCAGCGGCAGCCCAATCGCACCCTGTCAAAACTATCTTGGAAGGGCCCTGACATGAATGAGTACGTGTTTGAAGTGATGCTCCGCGCTGTCGTGCGTGTCCGTGCGTCGGACGAAGGCGTTGCGCGGGAGGTCGTCCCATCAGTGCTCGGTGCGCCGGGTAGCGTCGAGATTAACTTGGCAAATGAGAACAATGCCTGGCTAGGCCAGCGCGCCACCGTAACCAAGGTCGATTTCATGCATAAAACGGGCCCTAGACTGCTTAAGGACGACGTCGCTCGGCCGCAAACTGGCTCGCCGCAGGCTAAGACCAGTACAGGGGCAGAGCGGAGGGTTGCGGCCGCGCGACTCCCGTAATCCGAGAACCAGCCAACCCTTAACCCTTAACCAACTTTCCCGTGTGATGACACATACACAGGGGGCAGCTAGCGTTTACTACGGTTGGATGGCTGGTTGGCCATGCGGGAATATGAATTTCAGGTGACGATAGTTGCTGCCGTGCGTGTGCGAGCCGAAAACGAGAGTCAAGCGCGTGAGGCTGTCGCTTCCTCGTCCGCCACCGCCTCGCCAAGCACCGATGAGATTAGGCATTGCCGTCGACACAGAACACTAATGGCGCAGAAAAGCCGCGAGATGGCCCTGCGCGTGGATCGGTGCCCTTGACCGGCTATGAATAGCGCAAGCCTCGCCGAACCGGAGGGCGCAACCGGCGATCAAACAAGTCGTGGGCCGCGCTGACTCACCTGTTCAAGTCTTCCGCTTCCCGCACCTCATCCGCGGTCCGGCCCAAAAATCCCGCAATTTCCACTAACGACATCCCGTGCCGAAGCGAGTGCTCCAAAAAGAATAGGTCTGCCCTCGCCCACGGCTTACCCACCTGACTCAGCCCCACCCTTACTCAGCGCATTTTTTGTGCTGTTTGATCGAGAGAGCTTGTTCATAAACCACCCCTCGGTATCGCTCCATCGGTTGAAAACAGGACCGAAGCGAAGGAACTGAGGATCGACGCGCGCAATCCCCATACCCCCCTAACCCTCTACAAGCTCCCGTGCAACCAGCGATAGCCTTCCGTGCAACCCGCCATAACCTTCCATGCCATAACCTCCCGTGCGACCCGCCATAACCTCCCGTGCAACCAGGCAAATTAATCTTCCGTCCCATGACCTCCCGTGCAACCCGCCATAACCTTCCGTGCAACCCAATCGGCATTTCAACCCCCAGCCCGCCCCCGCGCTCGACGAGAAAAACTTGGCCGCAGGGCCCCTGGGACTAGGTCAGGAGTTGATCCAACCAATGGGCGGTATGAACGTAACGCCTCTCTGATCCGACCAAGACGGAAAGGAGGGTCGTTGGTGCCCAAAAAACCCAGGTCAGACGCGATTCTGGAGTGCTATCGCCGTGCTGCCGAGGCCCGGCGGATGGCCGAGCGTGCTACCGATCGGGTTGAGAAGGAAGATTTTCTCGCAATCGAACAACGCTGGTTGTCCCTGGCCCGCAGCTATGAGGCCGAAACGGTCAGGGCGGCGCCCCGCAGGGCTCCGCGATCCGGGCGCAAACAGCGAGGTCGTGGCTGAAACGGGCGGCGATCAAACAAGTCGTGGGCCGCGCCTCGGTTGCGCCCGAGTCACTTGGCGATCAAACAAGTCGTGGGCCGCGCCCCGGTTGCGCCCGAGTCACTTGTTCAACTTTCTCCCGCACCTCATCCGCGGTCCGGCCCAAAAATCCCGCAATTTCCGCTAACGACATCCCGCGCTGAAGCGAGTCCTCCAAAAATAATAGGTCTGCCTTCGCCCACGGCTCGCCCATGTTCGCCCCGTTGGGAGATCGAGAGATCTCGTTCATAAATCTTGGCATCCCTACCGTCGGTTGAAAGCAGGTTGAAGGAACTAAGGATCGACGCCGCGTACAGCGCACCTAGTTTCCCATAACCTTTCGTGCAATCCCTCCATAACCTCCCGTGCAACCCTGCCCCGCGTCAGTTGAGGGGCAAGGCGGGGTCACGCTCGGCTGCTCGTGCCCGTGCGATCGCGCGCTCGCGGTAGAGCTCGGCCAAGGCGGCCTCGGCCTGCTGGCGGGCCAGCGTTGCGGCGCGGAGTTCGTCTAGGGCGGCTCGCGTCGCGTTGAGTTCGCGGCGTAGATCGGCGAGCTCGCACAAATGCTTGAAATGCATGTCGTGCAAGTCTCGGAGCGGTGCCGGCAGTATCCCAAGCGCAGCGCGCGTAAAAAAAGCCGGGGGCGCCACCGCTTGTAGCTGTGTGCAAAAACCCCCTCGAAATCGGCTGACGCAAGTCCGCTAGTCCGGGCATTCTCATGCAAACTATAGCCCGTTCGATGGCGATACAGGGCCGATGGGGGGCCGATACATGCCACATGCACCCCCGATTGTAGGCCGATACGGAAAGCGCCCGCACAGCCGAATGCGACGCCTCCAGCTTCGGACGGTGCACGACCTAATCAGTTCACCACGCGCGTTTGCCGGTCGAGCCGCCCCAAAAGAACGACTCGTCGACTCCGCCGGCGTGCCCGCGCCACGGCTCAGCGGGGCGCCCGCCGCCCATCACGCGATACTCGATTGACCTGTCGGCGTTCACACGCTGCCGCTGCGCCTCGGTTTCAGCGCTGGACTTGGCGACCGGCGGGCCACCTCAGCCTCGGCCCAGCGGGCACGGGCAATGGCCCGCGTAAAAAAAAGCCGCGGGCGCCACCGCTTGTAGCTGTGTGCAAAAACCCCCTCGAAATCGGCTGACGCAAGTCCGCTAATCCGGGCATTCTCATGCAACCATCCTGTGGTGGCATCGATGCGGATTTAGGGCTTACTGGCGCTGGAAATCTCGAGCTCGGCCAGGCCCAGGACCGCCCATCGCAGACCTGGAGGACATTCCTGCGCAATCACGCGGAGGCCATTGCGGCAATTTGATTTCTGCGTGGTTCCAACGCTAACCTTCGAGCGTCTGTTTGCCTTTGTTGTTCTGGGCCATGCCTCCACATAAGCGAACTCATTCACTTGCTCAGGAGCCCGCCATTGATCATCTGGGGCAAGAACTCGGTGAAAGGAATCGACAATGGCGTGAGCCTCTACCAGCGAATACCGGACGCTCAGCTGCATGTCTTCGACAAGGCCAATCACTTCGTGTGGCTTGATCAATGGCGTGACTTCAACAGCCTGGCGACGTGGTATCTCGCGAAAAGCTAGGTCCAGCTGACCATCAAGGGGATAGCCGCAGGGCTGTGCAACAGCGGCTAGCTTCCTCCTGCGGGCGCTTGCCGCCGGTTTTTATCGCTGCCGAGCGGATGTTTTGATAGATCGAAGGACTAAAAGCACGGCGGCTATGTGAATATGAACACTCAGAGGCGCGAACATTTAGTCAGATTCTATTCGATCCTTGATGAACTCCAAGACGCCATTGGGAGCGCGCATAAGCTTGCGGATTGCTCCGGTCGCATGAAATGGCCTGGACGTGGCGTGTACTTCTTTCATGAGTCCGGTGAGTACCGCAGCGACACGGGCGGAGGCCCGCGAATCGTCCGCGTTGGAACGCACGCGCTGAAGGCAGGGTCCGGCACCAAACTCTGGACCCGCCTGTCGCAGCACAAAGGGCAGCCCAGCACCAGCGGTGGCAATCACAGAGGCTCGATCTTTAGGCTCGTCGTTGGCGCGGCGCTGATCCGGCGCGACGGGCTGAAATTCCCGACATGGGGGAACGGCAACACGGCCGAAAGGGCAGTGCGGGACGGCGAACTTGCGTTGGAGCGCGAAGTTAGCAGCGTCATCGGCAACATGTCCTTTCTGTGGGTGGCGATTGAGGATGAGGCTGGGCCGGAGAGCCGGCGTGGCTACATCGAACGAAACGCGATTGCCCTCCTGAGCAACTACAACAAACCGACTCTCGATCCACCCTCGCAGAACTGGCTCGGCCATCGGTCCGACAGAGAGCGCGTCAGAAAATCGGGTCTGTGGAATCAGAACCATGTCGAGGAACCCTATGACCCTGCTTTTCTCGACAGTCTCGATCAGTTGGTTTCACAGGCGAAGCGTGCAGCATGATCGTGATCATTCAGTGTGCCGCCCGCAAACGGGGCGATGCCGGACATCTTGTTACGGACGCCGGCAAACCTGTTGATGTCGTCGCCCATCCGCAAGCGGCTCCCGCGGATGTTTCGCGGATATACGCGCGTCCAGATGATCCCCCCGACCATGGCGTATCATGGAGACAGGTTTTGCTCGATTACAAAAAGCTTGATCGCGCGTTCTCTGGCAGCGCGCACGTCGCGCGAAGGTTCCTCCCACGCCATTGCGACCGCAATCTTGCTGTCGTCCGCTTCCCCATTAGCAGAGGCTTGACATCATCAATCGATTGATTGATTATCAATCAACTGGTTGATTATGCCATGGTTGCCAAACCCGCCCACCTGCACCTCGTCGGCGGTGCCGCGCACGACGGCGAGGACGCGCTCGATCAAGTGTTCGCGGCGCTCGCCGATCCAGTACGCCGCTCCATCCTGAGCCGTCTCGACGGCCAGGAGCTCCTGGTGTCGCAGATCGCGCAGCATTTCGACATCTCGCTGCAGGCGGTGTCGAAGCACATCCAGGTGCTGGTACGCGCCGGGCTGGTGGCGCAGGAGCGGACCGGCCGCATCAGCCGCTGTAGCCTGACGGCGGGGCCGATCTTCGACGCCGCGGCCTGGCTCAACCGCTACAGCAAGTATTGGCAGGCGCAGTTCGACCTGCTGACTGCCACCCTAGGGGACATCGACCGGCGCGGACGCGCGAAGGCTCGCGGCAAACGGACCACCAGCCGGCGCAGGGGAAGGCCAACGAGCGGCGCATGACTGACAACGTGGATGGAGGTGAAAGATGGAAAGCCACAGGATCGTTTCGCGCGAGCAATGGATCGCGGCGCGCATGGCGCTTCTCGCCAAGGAGAAGGAGTTCACGCGGACGCGTGACCGGCTGAGCCAGGAGCGGCGCGATCTGCCGTGGGTGCGCGTCGACAAGCCGTACGTGTTCGACGGGCCGAACGGCAAGGTCACGCTCGGCGACCTGTTCGCCGGGCGCTCGCAGCTAATCGTCTACCATTTCATGTTCGCGCCCGACTGGGAGGAGGGGTGCAAGAGCTGCTCGTTCTGGGCCGACAATTTTGAGCGCGGCGTCGTGCACCTCGCCGCGCGCGATGTCACCCTGGTAGCGGTCTCGCGCGCGCCGCTGAGCAAGCTCGAGGCCTTCAAGCGGCGCATGGGATGGACGTTCACATGGGTGTCGTCGACCGGCAACGATTTCAACTTCGACTATCAGGTCTCGTTCACGCCGCAGGATCTGGCGCGGGAGACCACCTACAACTACCACACGGCAAAGCGTTCGATGGCTGAGCTGCCGGGCATCAGCGTGTTCTACCAGGACGCAGCCGGTACCGTGTTCCACACCTATTCGTGCTACGCGCGCGGCCTCGACATGATGAACGCTACCTATCACTACCTCGATCTCGTGCCGAAGGGACGGGACGAGTCCGGGCCGCACAAGATGGCCTGGGTGCACTACCGCGATAGCTACGGCGGCTGATGCGAACCATGACATGGAGCAGTCATTCTGATGCGATTCCTTTCCCCCTCACCCCGGCGCGCAAGAGCGCGCCGCCCCTCGGGGCCGAGTTCTCGGCTTCGTCAAGTGCCCAACCGGATACGAGCCCGGCCATGACGCCGTGGACAGGCTCGCGCCAAAGAAAACCTTCGTATGAGGAGTGAAGCCATGAGCTACAAACACACCGCAGAAAGACTCGCCGACTATCGCCGCCAGATCCGCGAGCTGCGCCAGAAGATGCGCGACGTGCAGGCGGCGGTCGAGCCCGAACCCGTGAAGGACTACACGTTCCGGCGCGCGGGCGGCGGGAGCGTGCGGCTCTCCGAGCTGTTCGGCGACAAGGCCGATCTGTTCGTCATCCACAACATGGGCCAGAGCTGTCCCTATTGCACGTTGTGGGCGGACGGGTTCAACGGCGCCTATGCGCACCTGAGCAACCGTGCCGCGTTCGTCGTCTCCTCGCCCGATACACCAGACAAGCAGCGGAAGTTCGCGGAAAGCCGGCATTGGACGTTTCCCATGGTGTCGCACGAGGGCAGCACGTTTGCCGAGGACATGGGCTACCGCCAGGACGGCGGCTGGATGCCGGGAGTCTCCGTGTTCCGGCGCCAGAATGGGGGGATCGTGCGGGCGTCCGACGCGCCGTTCTCGCCCGGCGACGATTTCTGCAGCGTCTGGCACTTCTTCGATCTCATTCCCGAAGGCGCCGCCGGCTGGCAGCCGAACTACAAGTACGCCTGAGACCGCGGCATCCGGTCAGCGCGCACTCGAAGATGGTCGGCTCTTGCACCGAGCGTCAATGGGCTGATGCAAACCCGAGACGATCCGTTGGTCAGCCATAGCCTGCCGCGCTTGGGTTGCTTATGGGGAACCTTCAGAGCGTCGCGCCTGTGCGGCGCTACCGAGATAGTGCCGTATTCGCAACCGGTCACATCGAAACGATCAAGCTGACGCTTAGGCGCACCCAATAACCCTGCCGATCACCGCGCCTGCCCGATCGGGTACATTATCGCCGGTCCAGGCGACATGCCGGTCGGGACGCACAACGACGAGTCTCGACTCATACGCCCTGCGCCCATTCCGATAGGTGTCACGTACAACTTTCAGAGGCACGCTCAGCGATTTTGCCGCTTGTTCAAACGTGAGGATGGCTCGATCCTCGACGTCGAAGGCGAGCAAGCCGAATCCCATGTCAAGCTCTTCGAACACGTTCCGCCCGGAGGACAGCAGCTGTGGCGGGAGGTGATGACCGGCTCTAGCCTTGAACGTGTGTGTGCCGTGAGCGCTGCATTTGCCATGCGATGGGCCGAAGATTATCGAAGAGCCCTCATAATGAGGCAGACCGGCACGCACTTGCGGCAATGTATTGGCCGCCGGATCAATCATCATGTCGACATGTCCGGCAATGAGGTCCTGCATGGCCG
>Ga0306925_10004486_pt1 | contig 12622 bp, 14 predicted proteins | sample flu12Cox44000176_FD_203755 | JGI IMG/M metagenome (GOLD analysis project Ga0306925, IMG submission 203755) | Lab enrichment of tropical soil microbial communities from Luquillo Experimental Forest, Puerto Rico - flux8day.12C.oxic.44.000.176 (v2)... | ecosystem: Environmental > Terrestrial >...
TCTCCACTGAGTGCGCGTTAGCCCAACTTGAGCAGTTGAGCGGTGGTTTTTCAAATTTGCGGGAGATGGTGCGAGTCGGATCAAGGGCTTGGCCGGCTTAAGAGGGTGATTTGGGTCTGTAGTGACGACCTAGGCTATTTTCATTTGGTCGCAGAGGTGTTCTGAGGGCGCATGTACTTGCGCCACACGATTCGCAAAAAGGACGGAAAGGTTCACCGCTATTGGTGCCTGGTGCGCAGCGTGCGCGTCGGACGACGCGTCATTCAACAGACTGTGGCACACCTAGGCGAGCTTGATGATCAGGGTCAAATTCAGGCGCGGGCACTTGCGCATAAGTTGATTGGTAGCCCCGAGCAAGCGCCACTGTTCTCCGATGGCAGCGAACATCTGACAGTTCCGGTGCGCCTCAAAGGCATTCGCCTCGAACGCTCGCGTCAGTTCGGCGATGTGTATCTGGCTTTGGCTCTGTGGCGCGGCACGGGTCTGGCACAGCTGTGTAATGAGCTACTACCGGCGGGCAAGGAGCGCGTCGCCTGGGAGAAGATCGCCGCGATCCTAGTGGCGGCGCGACTGTGCGAACCCGCAAGCGAACTGCACATCGCGGAGGACTGGTATCGGCGCACGGCGCTCTGTGATCTGTTGCAGGTGGGTGAAGAGGAGATCAACAAGGACCGTCTCTATCGTGGACTCGATTGTCTGCTTAAGCACAAGGTGGCCATTGAAGCGCATTTGTCCAGGCGGGTGGGCGAGCTGTTTGCGGTCCAGAACGAGGTGCTGCTTTACGATGTCACGAGCACTTACTTCGAAGGTGAGGCGGAAGCGAACCAGCTGGCACAGCGCGGCTACTCGCGCGATCACCGCCCCGATTGCAAGCAGGTACTCATCGCTCTGATTGTGACGTTTGACGGCTTCCCTCTAGGTTACGAGGTATTCGCTGGGAACACCCACGACTCGCAAACGCTGCAAACGATCGTGACCACCATGGAAGCCCGGCATGGGACGGTTGGACGCGTGTGGATCGCCGATCGTGGCATGGCCAGCAGAGAGAACTTGTCATGGCTGCGCCAGACCGGCCGGCGTTACATCATTGGCGCTCCGAAGTCTGAGCTCAAGAAGTTTGCTGAGGCTCTTGCCGACACAGCTGGTTGGCGCGAGGTGCGCGAGGGTGTTGAGGTGAAGCTGACGCGCTGCCCGGACACGAGCGAGACTGTGGTGTTGTGCCGTTCAGCCGAGCGGCGCGGCAAAGAACAGGCCATGCATGACAAGTTCAGCAAACGGATCGAAGCCGCCCTGAAGCGCTTGGCGGGACGCATTGCCCGCTCCAAGCGGCGTCTCGATCGCGAAGAGGTGAACCGACAGATCGGCCGCATCCTGCAACAGAACCAGCGTGCCGCTCAGCGCTTCAAAGTGCGCTTGCCTGAGGATAGTGCCCCGGCCGGTTTCCGCCTCGAGGTTCAGGTCAATACGTCGTTCGACGATTGGGCCGCGCTTTCCGAGGGCGCCTATCTCCTGCGTTCCAACGTCAGCGACTGGAAGGATGAACAGCTCTGGAAGGCTTACATTCAGCTCACCCAAGCCGAGGCGGCCTTTCGTATCCAGAAGGATCAGCTCAAGGTGCGCCCTGTGTGGCACCAGCGCAGCGACCGCGTCGAGGCCCACATCTTCGTCTGCTTCCTGGCCTTCGTGCTGTGGAAGACACTGGAGATGTGGCAGAGCCGCGCCGGGCTCGGCAACTCACCGCGCACTATTCTTGAAGAGCTCGCACGCATCCAGTCCCATGACGTCGTGTTGCCGACCGCCACCCTCGGTCAAGTCCGGCTGCGCTGCGTGACCCAACCAGACGTCGCCCAGGCCGCACTCATCGACCGCCTCGGCATTGCTCTACCAAAGCGCATGCGCCTCGCCGAACATGAACTGCCGGCTGTCGCCGTGAGCGCCTGAGCTCCAATCCTCAGATCAAATGTAGTGACGACTTTTCGGCTAAGGCCTTGATATGTCTCGAGCCGGTGGGCGATTCTGCTCAAGTTGGGCTAGTGCTCGATGTCCTCCACGCGAGCAATGAACGCGACTTCGCTGAGGCCTTCGCAGTGTTGAGTAAACTGCGTGCAGACGCGCTCGTGATCGGCAACGCTGTCAAGGTCATGTGCATCGCCACACTACCCAAGCCAAGGTGCAGCCGTCATTGCGCGGCCGGGCGTCCCGCAACCGCGTCTTGGGCTGTGTCGGCCTCTTCGGTGGGCCTGGATTGAGGTTGACTGCGCCCGAGCCACGTCAGCAGTCGCTCGAAATACAGATAAATTACGGGCGTTGTATACAGGGTTAGCCACTGCGAAACGATCAGGCCGCCGACGATGGCGATGCCGAGCGGCTGCCGCAATTCCGAGCCCGCTCCCTGGCCAAAAGCGATCGGTAAGCTGCCAAATAAGGCGGCGAAGGTTGTCATCATTATCGGCCGGAAGCGCAGAAGACAAGCTTCATGAACCGCATCGCGCGCACTTTTGCCTTCGCGCCGCTGCGACTCCAGCGCGAAATCTATCATCATAATGGCGTTCTTCTTGACGATGCCGATCAGCAGGATCATACCGACGATAGCAATCACCGACAGGTCGTAATGGAGCAACCAGAGCATGAGGAGAGCACCGACCCCGGCTGCGGGGAGGGTGGAGAGGATCGTGATCGGATGGATATAGCTCTCGTACAAAACGCCCAGTACGATGTACACGACGAGAATTGCGGCGGCAATGAGCAGCGGCATTGAGGAGAGCGATGCCTGGAAGGCCTGTGCCGTACCTTGGAACGAACCGCTCAGCGTGGGTGGTGCGCCGAGCCGGGCAGCCACATTCTGGATAGCATCGACCGCTTGGCCGAGGGAGGCTCCCGGCGCCAAATTGAACGACAACGTTACGGCAGGGAAAATACCTTGGTGGCTCACGGTCAGCGGTTCGATCTTCGAGGTGTAATGGGCAATTGCGCTCAATGGCACCTGAGCGCCGCTTGGCGCGGCGATATAGATCTTCGATAGTGCCGCTGGATCTTTCTGGAATTGCGGGTGGACCTCGAGGACGACCTTATATTGGTTGGTCGCCTTGTAGATCGTTGCCACTTGGCGCTGACCAAAGGCGTCGTTGAGGGTCTGATCGATCAGCGACGCCGAGAGGCCGAGCCGTGACGCTGCAGTGCGGTCGACCTCGATCGCAATATGCGGGGCCGCGGTCTGCTGGTCGGAGGTAACGTCATGCAGCTCCGGTATCTTCTTCATTTCGCGCTCAAGGATGAACGCCCAGCGGCTGAGTTCGTCCAAGTCAGTGTCCGTCAGCGTGTACTGGTACTGGGTGCGGGAGAGGCGGCCACCAACCGTGATATTCTGAGGTATTTGCATGAAGAATTGCGCGCCTTGCACCGACAGCACATTGTGACGTAGGCGCTGCACGATCTGCTCAGCAGTGGCGGTGCGCTCGCGATAGGGCTTCAGCTGGAAGAACACGCGCGCGGTATTCTCGCCCGGATTGTAGGTATAAGCGCCACCCAGCGAGAAAACGCCAGCGACGTCGGGATCGCGACGCACGATATCCACGATCTCGTGCGCGACCATTGCTGTCGAACGGAAGGAAGAATCCTGGCGCGTGACAACTTCGCCGAACACAAAGCCTGTGTCTTGCTGCGGAAAAAACCCTTTGGGGATGGCGACGTAAAGATAACCGGTCGCGCCGAGAAGTGCGAAAGTCGAGATCAAGGCGAGGAACTGATGGCGAAAGACGAACTCGAGCCCGCGATTATAAGCGCGCAACATGGCATTAAAGGCGCCCTCGCAAAACTGGTTGAAGCGCCCCGTTGGATGGAGACCTTGCTTTTGCAAGAACCGAGAGCACATCACCGGTGTCAGTGTGAGAGAAACGAGGGCCGAGGCGACGACCGCTACGGACACGGTGATTGCGAATTCTCGGAATAGCCGGCCGATGATGCCGCCCATGAAGAACAAAGGAATGAACACTGCGATCAGCGAGAAGGTGATCGAGATGATCGTGAACCCGATCTGCCCCGCCCCCTTGAGCGCAGCATCGAAGGGCCGCATTCCCTGTTCGATGTAGCGAACGATGTTCTCGATCATCACGATCGCATCGTCGACAACAAAACCAACCGAAATCGTCAATCCCAAGAGTGAGATGTTATCGAGGCTGAAGCCGCAGATATACAGCACGCCAAATGTGGCGAGCAGCGACAGCGGGACCGCCACACTCGGGATGACCGTTGCCCAGAGCGTACGTAAAAAGAGAAAGATGACGAGGATCACCAAGCCGATCGTCAACATCATAGTAAATTGCACGTCGTGCACGGCCTCGCGCGTCGTCTCCGAGCGATCGGCCACCAATTCGACATGGATGGAGGGCGGGATCGATAGCTGCAGCTGTGGCATCAGCGCCTTGATGCGATCGACGAGAGCTAGAGTATTGGCACCCGGCGCTTTGTTGATGGCGATGCCTTCGGCCGGCAAGTTGTTGAACCATGCGCCGATGCGCGTGTTTTGCACCGAATTGATGACCTCAGCGACATCCTTCAAGTGCACGGGGGCGCCATTGCGGTAGGCGACGATGACCTCACGGTAGGCGGCCGCGTCCAACAACTGGTCGTTGGTGTCGATCGTTTGCACTTGGTGCGTGCCCTCGATCTGTCCGGTCGGCTGGTTGACGGTCGCCGATGTGATCGCGTTGCGCACATCTTCGAGACCAATGCCTCGCCCCGCGAGCGCCGAAGGGTTGACCTGAACGCGAGCAGCGTAGGGCTTTTGGCCGAATATGAAGACCTGGCCGACACCCTCTACGGTCGATAGTCGCTGGGCCAACGTGGTGTTGGCATAGTCGTCCAAGCGGTAGGGCGGCACAGCGTCGGAATAAACGGCATAGATTAGAACCGAGAAGTCCGCCGGATTGACTTTCCTATAAGTTGGGGGGCTGGGCAGGTCCTTCGGCAGCACGCCGCTCGCCGCGTTGATGGCGGTCTGTACGTCTCCAGCGGCACCATCGATGTTACGCGACAGGGCGAATTGCAGCGTAATTGTCGTTGTCCCGACGCCGCTAAGTGAGGTCATCTGGTCGAGGTTGGGAATCGTGGTGAATTGCTGTTCGAGTGGCGTAGCAATCGCAGAAGCCATCTTTTGGGGGCTTGCCCCGGGGTAGCTGGCGGTCACAGTTATTGTCGGGAAATCGACATTGGGCAGCGGGGCCACTGGCAGCAAACCGTAGGCTGCAATGCCAAACACGAAAAGGCCCGCCATCAAGAGCGAGGTCGCGATGGGGCGGCGGATAAAGGGTTCGGAGATGCTCACCGGCTCTGTGCGCCATCTGTGCTGGAGGCGGAATCCCCCGGCGGCACCGCACTGACAAGCGCGCCTTCGGTCAAGCGGTACTGGCCCTTGACAACGACGCGCTCGCCCGGCGCGAGCCCCTCCGTCACCACTGCGATTTCGTCTTGGATTGCCGCGACTTTAACGGACTTGCGATGCACCTTATCGCTGGGATCAAGGACGTAGACGGCGTAGCCGTCCGGCCCTTCCTGAAGCGCTTGCGATGGCACCGTCGGCACCGAGCGGCGAACGCTGAGGGTCACACGCACGTTGATAAATTCGCCGGGCCACAACCGCTCATCCTCATTCGCGAACTGCGCCTTTAGGTGAATCGTCCCGGTAGCTGCATCGATCGAATTGTCGATCAGAGTGAGCTCACCACGGGCGAGCGCGTGGGTATCGTCGCCCGAAAAGGCCTCGATGGAGAGCGGCACTTTCTTTTGTTCCGCCTGGACCTGGTCGAGATTTTCCTGCGGCAAGGTGAAGCTCACGAAAATAGGCCGCACCTGCATGATCTTGACGAGTGCTGTCCCATCGCTCGCGCGCACGAGATTGCCAGTATCGACCAGGCGTGCGCCCAGGCGGCCTGTAATCGGCGCGCGGATTTGAGTATAGTCAAGGTTCAGTTGGGCCGTGTCGATCTGCGCTTGATCCCCATCTATCGCGGCCTTGAACTGCGCGACGAGCGCCTTCTGCTGGTCGTAGCTTTGCGGCGTCCGAACACCCTTCGCCACGAGCGTCGAATAGCGATCGAGGTCCAACTGCGCGCTCTCCAGTTGGGCCTTGTCTTTGTTCTGGGCGGCGTACGCCTGCGCGAGCGCGGCCTGGTATGGCGCAGGATCAATCCGAAACAGAACCGCTCCGGCCGTCACCTCCTGACCTTCGGTGAAGTCCACTCCGACGATAGGGCCGTCGACGCGGCTTTTCACCGTGACCATGTTGAACGCCTGAACGGTGCCGATCCCATGCAAGAAGATGGGGACATCCTCAGCGGTGACCAAACCGACACTGACCGGAATTGCCGGCACAGAGCCCGAGCTTCTGGCCGTGGCGGCCCTCTCCGCGGGGTCCAGGATTAGCCAGATCCCCAACCCGCCCGCGATGAGTGCAGCCCCCGCGCCAAGGGCCGTAAGACGCCCTTTCACGCAGCCGCCTCCCTTAATGCAAGTGCCAAGCAACCAAGGACCATGGCTATGTCATACCGTATTCGTCTGGTGCAAGGGCCAAACGCTGAGCGGACCGCTATGGGCGCTCATCGCAGAGTTCCCGTCCTCCCATCGATCACCTGCACGAGGTGAGCAGATGGACCAGGATACCACGAACACGCACGGGAGCGCCCAGCCGCCAGATCACTACGAAATATGCCCATGAAGCCGAATGCGATGCACCACTCCTATCCGCGTTGTCGCGTTTCAGCCGTGGAGGCAAGTTCAAAATCGATTTCTAATGCTGATCGACCCTGATCGCGAGCCCGTTGCTGGCGGGTCCGAGGACGCCTATCGCAGCGTGCCGCCCTTGAGCGAACCAACCCTCCGCAACCGCCTGCCCAAGGGCGAGGGCTCTACGAGATGGCTACCGCATGCAGATCCACAAGTCTGGTCGCACCGTCAAGCTTTACACGCGGAACGGCGCGGACAGACCGCTTTCCGCACCTGGCCGCTGCATTCCCATCGCTGCCTGGGTCCGCCATCATCGACGCCGAGCTCGTGCACCCCGAGCAGGATTACCGAAACTTCCGGTACCGCCGAGTTGCTCGCCATCAACGGCTTCTCCAGTTAGTAGTGATAATTTATCGCTGGCTGAAGCCATGAATGAACGTTGTTCAGATTGGCAAGGAGCAAGCCATAGGGCCGGCTCTCGGGGATCAGGCAAGGGCCTTTGCTCGGGCCGCTTTCGCTGCCAACAGTCGACGCGCCTATGCCGCGCAGTGGCGGCTGTGGCTGGCGCATTACGAGGCGTCTGGGCTGCCGAGCCACTCGCTGCCCCGGAGGTCGTTGCTGACTGGATCGCGACGCGGGCGGTCAGCGGCAAGTACGGCCACGGCGGACAATCCGTCGCCGCCTTGCGCATGGCCATCGCCGCGATCCGGGCGGCGCACGCCGCCGCTGACCAGCCCTTTCATAGCCGCCACCGCGCAATCACGCTGGTCATGCGCGGCATCGCCCGCGAGAAGGCCGAGCTGCCGGCCCAGGCAGCCCCGCTGCAAGCCAAGCTCATTGTGGAGATCCTGGCCGAACTGGGCGACAGCCCGCTCGAGCGGCGCGCGACGCAGCCGTCCTGGCGCTCGGCTATTGCTTTTCGCGTCGACGCTCCGAGCTGGCCGGCCTCGATTATGCCGAGCTTGGTGGCGGTGATGGCGTCCTCAAGATCGCAGCCGAGAGCCTCGAGGTACATCTTGCGCGCTCGAAGCGCGCCAATCCGGGCGATCCCGAAACTTTTGTTGTGCCCAGGGAAAAGAACTCGGCGGCAGTGGATGCTGTCGACCGCTGGCTGAGCCTCGCAAATGTTCGGGCGGGCGAGCCGGTGCTGCGTCGCGTGCACAAGTACTGATGGTCTGCACGTCGGGCCCTGCCGGGGACCACGTCATCATCGTATCGGCGGGGACGCAAGGAGTGACGGCAGCCAAGAACGCCACCGAGACGATCCCCATCGTCATGATTGGCGTTCGCGATCCTGCTGTCACCGGGCTCATCGCGAGCCTCGCGCGCCCGGGCGGGAACGTCACAGGGGTGTCCGGCTACGCCGGCCTGGAAATCGTCGCCAAACAACTGGAGCTGCTCAAGGAGACCGTCCCCAAGCTCCGCCGTGTGGCCATCCTCTCGAACCCGACCAATGCGTACCATCAGCTCGCGATAAGAGAAATGAACGCCCCGGCCCGGTCGCTGGGAGTGCAGCTTCAACTCCTGGAGGCTCGAGGTCCGAACGAGTTCGACGGCGCATTCGCGGCGATGACCAAAGAGCGCGTGGGAGCCCTCCTCGTACTGTCAGATGCGATGCTCAACTCCCACCGAACACGGCTCGCAGACCTCGCAGCCAGGAGCCGCCTGCCGGCAGCATACGGCGTCAGGGAGAGTGTGGAGGCCGGGGGTCTCATGTCCTACGGGCCGAGCTTTCTCGAACTCTTCCGGCGCAGCGCCGCGTACGTGGACAAGATCCTGAAGGGCGCCAAGCCCGCCGACCTACCCGTCGAGCAGCCGACGAAGTTCGAGCTGGTGATCAATCTCAAGGCCGCTAAAGCGCTTGGTCTCGAAGTGCCGCCTTTCCTCATCGCACAGGCTGATGAGCTGATTGAGTGAGTTCCACGCCTTCTGTTCACGCAGCTTGTTGCGCATGCTCAGGGCCGTTGTTGGCACGCTTTCACCCTCAACGGCGGCGCAGCAACCGTGGCAGCTATGGGTGGGTAGAGCAGACCCTAAATGGAACGGTGTTGAAGGACTGGACCTGAGACCCGTTCCGGAACTCCCAATCGCAACGCAGCAATCGCCAGAGCGCATTACAGAAGATCATCTGATAGGTTGGGTTCATCATGCCGAGCCTAATGGACTGCGGTCGAGCGTGCCCCACTTGGTCCGATCGGCGATGGCTTTGGCCACCTCGACGCAAGAGCACTCCTTTAGGACATACTTCAACTTTCAGCTCTTCACCGTCGTCAGGAGGCCCCATGTTCCCCATTACCGAGCACGTCACCAAATCGCCCCGCCACACCACCTTCTATCTCGCCTGCGGCCCGGCCAGCGGCCCGCCGATCATCTTCGTGCACGGCTGGCCGGAGTTGTCGCTGAGCTGGCGCCATCAGTTGCCGTGCTTTTCTGCGCTGGGCTTCCGAGCCATCGCGCCGGATATGCGCGGCTATGGCCGCTCGAGCGTGCCTAGCCGGCACGAGGACTATGCCCTCGAGCTGATCGTCGCTGATATGCTCGAGCTTGCCGATTCAATCGGCACGCAGAAAGCGGTCTGGGTCGGCCACGACTGGGGCAGCCCGGTGGTGTGGAACCTCGCCGCCCATCATCCCGAGCGCTGCCACGGCGTTGCTAACCTGTGCGTGCCCTACCTCCCCGGCGGCGTCTCGCCTGAGCAGCGCGAAACGCTTATCGACCGCACTATCTACCCGGCCGACAAGTACCCGGCCGGGCAGTGGGAGTATCAGCTGTTCTACGTCGAGAACTTCACCAAGGCACAGCGCGAGTTCGAAGCCGACATCGAGAGCACGGTGAAGTGGCTATTCCGCAAGGGCAATCCCGAGGGCAAGGGCAAGCCCTCGCGCACGGCGGAGGTGCGCCGCCAGGGCGGCTGGTTCGGCCAGCTCGGCAAGGCCCCGTCGCTGCCGCGCGATGCGGACGTGATCACGGAGAAGGATCTTTCGGCCTACGTCGCGGCGCTGACGCGCAACGGCTTCTTCGGCCCCGACTCCTGGTACATGAACCGCGCGCTCAACAACGACTATGCCAAACACGGCAAGAGCGGCGGGCGCATTGCCATGCCGGTGCTCTTCCTCCACGGCGAGTACGACTACACCTGCGAGACCGTCACCTCGCGTTTCGCTGAGCCGATGCGTGCCCACTGCTCCGACCTCACCGAGGTGGTTGTGAAGAGCGGCCACCGGATAGCGCAGGAGAAGCCGGCAGACGTCAATGCGGCGCTCGTGGCATGGCTGGCGAGGAAGCTACCGGGGGTGTGGCCTACGCAGGCGAAGAGCTGAAACTCTAAAGCAGAAAGCCGAAATCACCAGGCGCGCGGCGTTCACGCCCACTGGCACACTGGCGCGGCCGGACGTTGATCCTGACGACCTCATCGAGGGCGACGCGATCCTCGCGGGGTCGTGCTCTACGACAAGGTCTGTCGCGAGGATATCCTGCTCCACGCCTACAAGCTCGCCCGCGCCAACGCGGGCGCTCCGGGTGTGGACGGGGTCACCTTCGCTCAAATCGAGGAGCGGGGCCTGGAGGGGTGGCTGGCGGGCTTGCGCGAGGAATTGGTCTCGAAGAGATGATCGAGTAGGCTTGCGCTTTGCTGCAAGTGCTCAGGTCTCGAATTGGCACAGGGCGGGCACCTTCGGCGCCGCAGCGATCGCGGCAGCTATAGGAGGGTATAACTGCCATGTAACGGCACAGTTGATGGCCGACTGCCCAGTTTGTCGAGGTTGATGAAGGAAGACTTGCACCAGTACCATTTCTCCGCGAGGCGCGTTGCGGTGAGCTAGCAGCCATTGAGCGCGCAATTGAGGCTATGAAGCCGTCCGCTGGCCCACCGGCAAGGTCGCCGGTGGCAAGGGTGAGGCGGAGCCATCGAGCGGAATGATCCGCCGTGCACATGCTCTTCAAAGAGACCCGCAGAAGCCCCGTTCGCAGGCCGACAGGTTGTTGCTTCGTGAATAGAAGCAGACCGGCGCTAGGTGGCGCTGCAGAAGCCGAGTATGACCCTGATCCGGCGTGCGCATTCTGGTACGGCAGAGATTGGTTTACCGGGAAGCTTGTGAAGTGACGCGCCGCACCTGTGAAGGGCTCCGTATGATCGGCTTCTACCAAATCAACCTACTAGATATCCTTGTGGGGTTGGGTCTCGCGTGGGTAGTACGATGGCGTTGGCCTTGGGCGCCAATTGCCGGCATCGCCAGCGCGTTCGCATTCAATGGCATTCACGATTGGATCAGCTACGGTGACGCGCTTCGCCACCGTGAACAATTGATTGTCGACGCATTGGCATTCAGTGGGTGGACTATAATCTTCTGCTTACTTCGACCTTATTTAGCTATGCTGAGACGCGGCAACTTCTGAGGTGCTCCCCCGCCGGCTTGCCCAGAACATCGTAGCCCCTGTATCCGTCGAGACGTTCAAGAGCTATGCGACAAGGCAGAGAAAAGCTAGTTTCCGATCCGACTCGGCCGAATCCTTCACTCTAAGTGGTTGCCAACCAGGCGGGCCCGCAGGTTCGCGAGTCTCGAGGGCGACACAATGCAGCGGTAATGGGGCATGATCGCGAGCTTAGGTCTTCGAGAATGACATCACCACATGTCTACGACAAAGCGAAGTACCACGTCGAAACAGTCGAAGCGCACGGGCTACCGGAAGAGCACGCTAGTAATCACACAGTCTTCTTCCTTCGGTGGCTCATCGAACATGATCTGACGTCCAAATCGTTCGTAGAAGAGATGGGAGGCGATTTTGAGCAGTACCGAGCGGGCAAGAAGAGTATTCACGATCTGTATAATGATTGGTGGGACTGTTGCCTCGTAGACGACATGTTGTCGGAAGAGGGCAATGGGTTTGCAATGGAGTATTTCGATTTTGAGAATGGCAAATATCTCAACGACTATACGGGACTTCTGCAAGGCACGCTGCCGTCAGAGTACCACATCCGATACACCGAGGAGAATTATGCGCGGATGAAGGAAGTGATTTATCAGCGATATATTGAATGGAAATCGCACTCGTAGGAGCCACGGTCATCTTTCATGGCGCCACCGAGATTGACCAAATAAAATCCGCCAAAGCGCTCGGGCCCGCTCTGCAAGCCGGTTTCCAAAGGCACGTGACTGATGGATTACGGGGACCGCATAGCGTAACGAAAGCTTAGCGATAAATTCCTGCTCGCTACCGAATAACGCATCAGCGCCGATCACGACCCCTCCGAGCCGAGATGCAGCGAGTTTCTCAAATATTGTTTTGTAGGGGCCGGGGGGTTGATGAGCTACGGCACGAAGTTTGATGCATGGGGCGGGATTCTACGTCGGTCGCATTCTCAAGGGTGAAAAGCCGGCCGACTTGCGTTGGCTCGATTGCTCTGGTAGTCAACCCGAAAAATGCGAACGTCAAACTTGAAATCGGGGAAGTGGAAAAAGCCGCTCGCGTTCTCGATGTACCAATACAGGTGATGGAAGCGACAAACGCCACGGAGGGGGCTACTTGGTGCAAAAATTCGAGCCTCTTGGCCGCCAACTCCCGGTTCAATACGGTCACTCCCGTAATGTTCGCATCGGGCCGTTGCAAGTTGGTCACCAATCCGACCTCGACCGGATCGATGCCAATTAAGAAGACAATAGGAATTGTTGACGTCGCTGCCTTTGCTGCCAATGCCGCGGAGCTGTTTGGGGCCGTGGCAATCACGGTCACTTCCTGATGAACTAAGTCGGCAGCCAATGTCGGCAGTCGATCATAATTTCCCTCCGCCCATCTATACTCGACTGCCACATTGCTGTTTTCGATGCCCGTTCAGCAGGCCACAAAGGTCGAGCTCTACATAAATCTCAAGACGGCAAAAACCCTAGGGCTTACCGTACCAGCG
>Ga0306925_10004487_pt1 | contig 12621 bp, 12 predicted proteins | sample flu12Cox44000176_FD_203755 | JGI IMG/M metagenome (GOLD analysis project Ga0306925, IMG submission 203755) | Lab enrichment of tropical soil microbial communities from Luquillo Experimental Forest, Puerto Rico - flux8day.12C.oxic.44.000.176 (v2)... | ecosystem: Environmental > Terrestrial >...
GGTCAAGGCGGCTCCGGCGGCACCGGCGGCACCGGCGGCACGGATGCCGTTGCCGGCGCCGGCGCCGGCGGCACCGGCGGTGCCGGCGGCACCGGCGGGCTCGCCGTCACCCTCGGTCACGCTGGCAACGGCGGCACGGGCGGCTTGGGCGGCTTGGGTGGTACCAGTGCGATCGCGACAGATACCGGCGGCACCGGCGGCAACGGCGGCACCGGTGGCACCGGCGGTACCCCTCTCATCCTCAACCAGGGCGGCACGGGGGGCACCGGCGGCAACGGCGGCACCGGCGGCACCGGCACCGGCGGGAACGGCGGCACAGGCGGCACCGGGAGCGCCGGCAGCGCTGGCACCGGCTCTAACGGCGGCACCGGCGGCAACGGCGGCACCGGCGGCACCGGCGGCCCCTAGCCGAACACCGGCTACACCACCGCGGCCGCCGCCTCCAACGCTTCGGCGAAGATGGTCAGCTCGTCGGACGTGGTGTCCAGGTGCGGTGAAATCCGCAGCACCGGCGCGGTCAACTCCAGGGGCGCGCGCTCCACTCCGGCGTAGGTGGTCAGTATCCGACGTTCGGCGAGCAGCCATGTTCGCACCGCTTGGAGATCTGCACCGTCGACCGGGGCCAGGGTGGTGATCGCGCTCGGCTCTTCGACCTCTTCGACCAGGGCCCACCCGGGCACATCGGCCAGCGCCGTGCGGCTCATGGCTCCCACCTCGGCCAGGCGGGCGCGCACAAGCTCCGGCCCGTACGCCAGATGCTCACCGAGGGCCACCGAAAACCCCACGCGCGCGGCGACATTGGCTTCGCCGAATTCCAGTTGCCTGGCCACCGACAGCGACGGTACCGCCAGCCGCGGACGCAACCGCTCCATCAGGTCGCGGCGTACCGCGAGGAAGCCCACCCCGCGCGGTCCTGCGATCCATTTGCGCGACGAGGCATAAGTCACGTCGGCACCCACGGCACAGTCCACCTGGCCCAGCGCCTGGGCGGCGTCTACGACCAGAGGGAGCCCCAACTCGCGGCAGAGCTTCGCGATCATCGCCAGCGGCTGCACCACACCGCTGTGGCTGGCAACGGCGGTCAGGTGGACGAAATCGGGTGGGTCGGCGTCCAACGCAAACGCTGCATCATCAAGCGCGACGCGGCCATCTTCCAGGGTCGGCAACAGCTGGCGGTCGAATCCGTGGGCAGCCATCATGGCCAGGTTGGGACCGTATTCGCCGGGCAGGCAGGCTAGCCTCCTTCGGTCCGCCGGTCCCGCCTGCCAGCCGCCAAGCAACAGATCCAACGCGTTCAGCGAACCCGTGGTGAACACCACCTCGGCGTCGGGCATGCCCGTCAGCGCAGCGAACGCCACACGCCCGGCGTCCAGCACGGGCGTGGCGGCCTCGGCCGCGACATACCCACCGACCTCGGCCTCGTTGCGCGCGTGCCAGGCGGTGGCGTCGAGCACCGCGAAACTCTGGCGGGAGCACGCCGCGCTGTCCAGGTGCAGCCCGGCCACCGGCGGGCGGGCCGCCCGCCATCGGTCGGCCAGTGAATCGCTGTCGGTCACTTCACGGCCAACGACAGGCCGAAGTCGCCCGCACTATCGGTCCACCACCGAATGCGACGCAAGCCGGCGCCGGCCAATTCGGCATTCACGCCGTCGGGGCGGAACTTGCACGACACTTCGGTGAGCATTTCCTCGCCGGCCGCGAAGTCCACGGTCAGCTCGAGCGCACCGACCCGCACCCGCTGAAAACTGTTGGCTCGCAGCCACATTTCGATGCGCTCCTCTTCGGTGTTCCACCGGGCCACATGTTGGTAGGCGTCGACGTCGAAATCGGCCTCGAGTTCCCGGTTGATCACCGCGAGCACGTTGCGATTGAACCGGGCCGTCACGCCGGCGGCGTCGTCATACGCGCGCACCAGCCGTCCGGCGTCCTTGACCAGGTCGGTGCCCAGCAGCAGGCTGTCCCCCGGTCGCATCACCGCCGCCAGCGTCGCGAGGAACTCCGCGCGCGGCTCGGGTGTGAGATTGCCGATCGTCGACCCCAGGAACACGAACAGCCGCCGCCCGCCGGCGGGAATCTCGGTCAGGTGTTCCTCGAAATCCCCACAGACAGCCTTGATTTCAACGCCTGGGTATTCGCGCTGGATGGCGGCCGCGGTCGCCGACAGCATGCCGGCGTCGACATCGAACGGCACGAATCCGCGCAGCGACCCGCGGTCGCGCAGTGCGTTCAACAGCTGTCGGGTCTTCTCCGACGTCCCGGCGCCCAGTTCGACCAGGGTGTCGGCTTCGCTGGCGGATGCGACTTCGCCCGATCGGGCGCGCAGGATCTCGGCCTCGGCGCGGGTCGGGTAGTACTCGGGCAACCGGGTGATCTGGTCGAACAGATCGCTGCCGACGGAATCATAAAACCATTTGGGCGGCAACGACTTCGGCGTCTGCTGTAGGCCGTCGAACACGTCGCGACGCAACGCGTGATACGCCGAGTCGGCGGCGAGGTGGTTGGACAGCGTCAGCGTCATCGAGATCCTTTCGGGCGATCCAGCGGGGTCATCGTGACACCCTCCGCGGTGACCTCAACCAGGTGCCGGTCCGGCACGTCCTCCCAGTCGGGCGCATCGTCATAGGGCTCGCTGGCCAGCACCACACCGTCGTGGCGGCGCAGGATGGACAGCGTGTCGCCCCAGGCGCTGGCCAGCAGTCGAGAGCCATTGGCGGCCAAGATATTCAGCCGAGCGAGCGGATCGGCCATTCCAACCTCGGCGATGGTGTCTCCCAGCGCGTCGAGTCCACGCTCGAAAACAACGGCCGCGAGTATCGCGCTGTCGCAGACTGATTCGGCCGACGATGCCAGTGGCAGCACGGTGCGGTCGACCACACCGTTGTGCGACAACAGCCAGTGGCCATCGGTGAACGGCGCGGTGGCGCTGACTTCGATCGGCATGCCTACGGTCGCCGAGCGCACGGCGGCCACCACGCAGTGGCTGTGCAGCGCCGGGGCAACGGAGTCGAACGACGTGTCCCCCCAAAGCGGCGCCGCGCTACGCCAACGCCGCGCCACCTCGCCTTCCAAAGAGCGATCGAAAAAGCCGACGCCCCAACCGTCGGCGTTCATCAGGCCGTGCTTCTGGCGGCGCGGAGCGTAGGACTGCACGCGCAGCCCGCACGGCGGATCCAGTACCAGCGACGAGACGGTCACGTCGGCGCCGAGCCATCCCAGATGACGACACATCAGTCGCCCACATCCCACGCCAACCGGACACCGGAGAAGATCTGACGACGGTACGGATGGTCCCAGTTGCGGAAACTGGGCCGCAGAATGGCGGCCTCCACGGCCCACGAGCCACCCCGCAGCACCCGGTAGTCGCCGTCGAAAAACGGTTGTGAGTAGCGCTCGTAGATCATCGGGACGAAACCCGGCCAGGGGCGCAGCGGCGAGGTGGTCCATTCCCAGACGTCGCCCAACATCTGTTGCGCGCCATACGCCGAAGCGCCGGCGGGGTAGGCGCCAACCGGTGCCGGACGCAGCGCGGAGCCCCCCAGGTTTGCCAGGGCATCCGATGGGGCTTCCGCCCCCCACGGATAGCGGCGCCGGCTGTTGGTCGCCGGATCCCAGGCGCAGGCCTTCTCCCATTCCATCTCGGTGGGCAGCCGCGCACCGGCCCAGGCCGCATAGGCCTCGGCCTCGAAGTAGGTGACATGCTGTACCGGCTCGTCGGCGGGAATCTCTTCGATGTAGCCGAACCGGGTGCGCGTTCGCGCGTCGGAACTCCAGAACTGCGGCGCGGTCAGGCCCGCGCTCTGGCAGTGTTGCCAGCCGCGGTCCGACCACCACCGCGACTGGTGGTAGCCGCCGTCGTCGATGAACTGCTGCCATTCGCCATTGGTGACCGGAACCCGGCCGATCCGGAACGCGGGCAGGTCAACGACGTGAGCGGGGCGTTCGTTGTCGAGCGAGTACGGTTCGCTCGACGCGTCCACGCCCAGGAGGAACGGGCCGCCGGGAACCGGCACCGACGTGCCGGCCACCCCCTGCCGGCCCGTGGGCGGGGCGGAAATCTCACGCAACAGCGGCGCGCCGGCGCGCAGGTTCAATGCCTGCAGCATGGTTTCGTCGTGCTGGTTTTCGTGGCTGACCACCATCCCGTACACGAAGGCCGCCCGGTCACCGGCGGGGTCGTCCGGGAGGGCATCCAGGGCGTCGAGCGCCGCGGACCGCACGGTCCGGCAATAGGAACGCGCCCGGTCGGGGGACAACAGCGGTAGGTCGACGCGACTGGCCCGCGAGTGTTCGAAGGCGTCGTAGAGGCCCTCGACCGCCGGCGGCAACATCCCGGGCCGACCCGGGTCGCCGCCCCGCAACAGCCAGAGCTCTTCCTGCTGACCGATGTGCGCCAGATCCCATACCAGCGGGCTCATCAACGGGTCGTACCGCCGGCATAGTTCGGCGTCGTCGAAATCGACCAGCCGCAACGTCCGCGTTCGGGCGCGCGCCAAATCGTCGGCAATCCCCTGCCTGGAAGTCACGACCCCCCTTGCGAGCATCGCGCGGCCTCGGAGACTGTAGCCGCGATGCCGTGAGCGATCACTTCGTCGGAAAAGTCGTCCCCGGGACACCGGCCCTGCTCGACACTGCGGACCAACCGCTGCATCGCGTCGGCGAGCCCCGGCGGTGCCTTGTCGGCGGCGACGGCCACACACTTGTTGGCCGCCTTATACAGCCGCCGGTCACCCAGGCCGACCCGGGCCGCGGTGTCCCAGGCGGTGCCCACCGGTTCGACGGCCTCCGCCGCGATGTCGGCGGCGACCGGATCGTCGAGCAGCGCCACCAGCGTGAACACCACGGCCGGCCAAAAGGCGTCCGGCACGGAGTCGAGGTAGCGGATTTCCAGCCACTGCCTCGGGCGTACCGGCGGGAACAGTGTGGTCAGGTGATATTCCAGGTCGGCGATGGTCGGCCGTCGATCGCCGAGCAACACCCGGCCGTCCACCCAGTCGGCAAAGGGCACCCAATGGGTGACCGCCACGGCGTCGTCCGGGTTGTGCACCATCATCACCGGGGCCTTGAGCGCATACCGCGCCCAATCGGTCCCGGGGTCGTCGCCGCTGGCACCCAGTATGGGCCCGCAACGCGCCGAGTCCATCTGGCCCCACACCCGCTGCCGGCTGGAGACCCAACCGGTGAACTCGCCGACCAGCATTGGCGAGTTGGCGGCGATCGCGATCATCGTCGGCCCCAGCGCGTGTGCCAGCCGCACCCGCGCCGCCCAGCCGTCCTGCGGCCCGGCGTCCAGATTGACCTGAATCGATGCGGTGGACGTCATCATCGCCGCGCCCGCCGGCCCGGAGCTGCTGGCGGCGAAGAACTGTTCCATGGCGCGATAACGCCCGCCCGGATTGATGCGCTTGGGCGGCCGCAGCGGATCCGCCCCGAGGAAGACCAGACCCAGCCCGGCCTCGGCGAAGGCCGACCGCAGCACGACCTGGTCGCGATGCATCGCCTCGATGGCCGCCACTGCGCCGTCGGAGGGTGGGCCGGACAGTTCGACGGCCCCGCCCGGTTCCACGGTGACCTTGCTCCCGCACGGCAGAGCGGGGAGCATCTCGAGGACCGTGCTGATCTCGTCCCAGTTCGGCCTGCGGTACGGGTCGGCCGGGTCGTGGCAATGCCCTTCGACCTCCAGACCGACGGACCCGAGCGGGGCATCGACCAGGCAGCCGGCGGCGATGTATTCCGCGGCCGACGTGGAGTCGGCCATTTCCGCTTGCGCGGCGCCGATGGCGGCGAACGTCATATCACGATCCCTCCGGGCCCGGGCACGAGTCGCACTACTCCATCTTGCAGATCGGTCCCGACATATTTCGTGCCGCCGCTACTGACCCAGCGCGTTCTGCATTGCCCCGGCCAGGACGTTGACCGCGGGGCCCGCGTTGCCAGACTGGCAGACTTTGGCCTGCAGCAAAACGTTTTCGCGCAGCCTGGTTTGATCGAAGCACCGGCGGTCGGTCCCCGCTTCCTGCTTGGTCCAGTTCGCATCGGTACCGGTGGCCGGGCCGCCGTCGAACGACCACACCTGCGTGATCCCGTTGTCCAGGTGCATCGCGGTGGTCTGCCCCGAGCAACCGACGGTCCGGTCCACGACCCGATGGAAAGCCCGGCTCGCGGCGTCGTAGGTCGCGAATACCCCGACCGCCTGCTTGACGTAATGCGTCTCGTCGTTGGCCGAAGTCTGCGTGGTGGCTCCGCTGAACGACGCCAGATCCGGGTCGTCGTACACCTCGGGCAACCCGATGTCCGCCCAGTTGTTGCACACCGGGACATCGACCGAATAGCCCTGGAACGGCTGCGTGAATATCGACTCCCAGCCCATTGGCCCGCCGACGATGTTGCCGACCGACCCTTTGCCGAGGACCGCGTAGTTCACCACCCCGGGCTCCGACGGGTGGGCGGCGGCAACGGGGATGCTCCACGCGCCGCCGATGGCCACGCCGAGGGTCACCACCGCGGCAGAGATCCGCATCGTCAGATCCAATTCGACGGGCTAGACCTTGGCCGAGACGTCGACGTCGACATTGCCCCGGGTGGCTTTGGAATACGGGCACACCTGGTGGGCCTGGTGCACCAGGTCGTCCGCCACGCTTTGCTGCAGGCCCGGCAGGTGGCCGACGATCTTGCCGGTGAGCCCGAATCCGCCCGCCGAGTCCTTGCCGAACCCGATCTGCACGGTCACGTTGGTGGCGTCGTCGAGCGTGACCTTCGACTTGCCGGCCACCAGGCGCAGCGCCCCGAGGAAGCATGCGGCGTAACCGGCGGAGAACAGCTGCTCGGGATTGGTGCCCTCGCCGTTGCCGCCCATCGCCTTCGGCGGCCGGGTCTCGAGGTCGATGCGGCCATCGTCAGACTTCACGTGGCCGTCGCGGCCGCCGCCGGTGGCGGTGGATTCCGTGGTGTAAACGACTTCAATGGTCATGGTTTTCGATCATGCCAGGGAGGCCGCTCTCCGGGGAACGTCGGGTTGTTGGGCCGAATGGCTCAAATCGCCCAACAACTCGACGTTGGACCCTGGGCTACGGGCGCGGGGTTCCCGGAGTGTTCTGGGCCGGCGCCGGCTCACTGGTCGTCGGCAACTGGCTGGGGCCACCCGGGCCACCCGGGCCACCCGGGCCGAAGCCCGGCGCACCCGGTCCGCCCGGGCCGAAGCCCGGCGTCGGACCGTACGGGGGAGCCATCCCAGGGCCATACGGCCCGGGGTTCTGCCACCGTCCGCCGTCCGGACCCCAGGGTCCGCCTGGCTTGAACATCATGCCGTGGTGATGGCGGTAATAGCAGTGTCCGCCAATGCCCACGACCATGGCGCCGGCGAAGAAGACGGTGGCGAGGATGAAAACGATCCCGGCGACGATCACTACCCATGCTGCGGCCACGTAGATCCTGGGGGGCTTGACTGGCTCGTACGCCGGCGGCGGTGGCGGCGGAGCTACGGCGGTGGACTTTGGGGGCGTTGGGGGTTCAGGTGTGTCGCTCATGCCTTGAATACTGCCCCGGTCCCTAACCGCGATAACAGGTTCCGGCGACAAAAGTTGCTGTGAATTACGCCTGACGGCGGGTGCCCGGAATTTGGCGCAGCCCGGCGCTCGGGCGAGCGCCGGGCCACTAGTTGTTAGTTGATGGCCCGCGGGGTCCTCCTACCACCCCGTGGGCACGTTGTCTTTGGGTTCCCCCCCGCTTGCCTACGGCGTGCGGGACGGAGCGACCGACGACGGAATCTGGCTGGGTCCGGGGGCGCTGGGTGCCACGGACGCGGGCCCACCGCCCTGGACTGCGCCGGGGCCACCCGGGCCACCAGGACCACCTGGGCCGCCGAAGCGGTGCGGATGCATCATCATCGCGTGATGCTTGTGGTGGTGGCCGCCGTGGTGGCCGCCGCGGTGGCCGAGGATGAAGCCGGAGAAGAAGACGACCGCAATGATGAACACGATCCCGGCGATGGTCGCGACCCAGGCCGCGAGTTTAAAGACCCAGGGGGTCCGGTGTGACGCCGCCTCAGTCGCGACGGGCGCCGGCGCAGTTGCGGTCGAGGACCGCGTGGTTGTGGTGTCTGATGTATCACTCATGAGACACATGATGCGTGGGTCAACAATAGTTGCAGCTATGCGCTACTTATGTAGCAGCTGTGAGCTCAAACCCCGCCTTACCTGGCCAGATCCTCCGGCTTGAACGGGTTGACGGCGAATTGAATCACCCGGTAGGGGGCGCGGGCACGCGGATCGATGTTGTTCCACTGGCTGACGAATATCCGGAGCTCATCAAGGGTGGAACCGGGCGAGATGTACCCGCCATACGGCTGTGCGAGCCGATTGTCGTAGGGAGGCGGCAGGCTTTCGGCCGGATCGGGCCACTCGTCGTGTTGCACCACGGTCGTCACCGGCGCGGCGCCCAGCGAGGTCGGGTCGTCGGCCACCCGGACCTCCATGTTGCCCGTGCTGGCGTTGAAATAGGACAGCACCGCCTTGCCGTCGATCTGCCTGATGCACATCTCCCCCACCTGGTCAGGCCACAGCGGCGTCGGCGGCTTGTTCCACCCGCCGTTAGGTCCGGACGCCCAGCCCTGCCACCGGGACCGATCGATGAACGTTTGCGGCGTGGCCCGGTACAGCAGCACGGGATCCCGGCGGGTGAAACTGTTGGCCACGATGTACACCCAGCCGCCCTGCGAATCGGGCGTGGGGATCGGGTCGTAGTACCCGCTGATCTGCGACTGCCCCCCGCCCTGATAGGAAGCGTCGCGCCGCGACCCCGCGACGGTCTGCCAGCTGCCACGCACCGGGTCGGCCATCACGAACCGCGAGTTCTGGGGCTCGAGGTTTTTGGTCGTCGTAACCATCAGGTAGTTGCGCCGGTTGACCTGCACCACCCCCGCGGGCAGCTGGGAGCTCCCGGGCGGCGTGGGATCGGCCAGCAGCGGTTTGCCGATCCCGGTGACGCCGGTGTAGCGCACCCCGGCGGGGTCGTCGACCGACGCGGTGTCGACGTGCAGCGCGACCGGCGAATACCAGCCACCGAACCCGACGCCCTGGCCGGCGAAACTGTCACCGCAGACCTGCAGCAACTCGGTGGGGAACTCGATGAAATCGCACAGGTCGGTCGCGCCGATGCCGTAGTCGCGCGTGGGGGTTCCGGTGCCGGCCGTCGGCCCGATCCGAACCACCTGACCGGGCGCCAGCGGCCCCAGGATGGGCTCGGGGGTCGGCGCGGGCGGATCGGCACGCGCGGCGTCAATCCAAAAGCATTGCGACACAAGCACAGACACAGCAAGCAGGGAGCACCGCGCGACCAGGCGTGTGTGGGCGGAGCTCACCCGCGGATCACAATGCCCGGTGTATTTCAGAGACCAGCAGCTCGGCGATCTGGATGGTATTCAGCGCCGCCCCCTTGCGCAGGTTGTCGCCGGAGACGAACAGCGCCAGGCCGCGCCCGTCGGGCACCCCGGGGTCATGCCGGATCCGGCCGACCAGCGATTCGTCAACACCGGCGGCCGCGAGTGGCGTCGGCACATCCACCACCTTGACACCCGGTGCGCCGTCGAGCAGTTCACGGGCCCGCTCGGGCGACAACGGCCGCGCGAATTCGGCGTTGATCGACAGCGAGTGCCCGGTGAACACCGGGACCCGCACACAGGTACCACTGACCATCAGGTCTGGGATGCCGAGGATCTTGCGGCTCTCGAAGCGCAGCTTCTGGTCCTCGTCGGTCTCGCCGGAGTCGTCGTCGACCAGCGATCCGGCCAGCGGCACCACGTTGAACGCGATCGGCGCGACGTAGGTCTTCGGTGCCGGGAAGTCACCCGCGCCGCCGTCGTACACCAACTGCTCCGCGTCGGCGACGACCGCGCGCGCCTGCTCGGCCAGCTCGGCCACCCCGGCCAGCCCGCTGCCGGACACCGCCTGATACGTCGAGGCCACCATGCGCACCAGCTGGGCTTCGTCGTGCAGCACCTTGAGCACCGGCATCGCGGCCATGGTCGTGCAGTTCGGGTTGGCGATGATGCCCTTCTTGAGAGACCGGGACCCGGCGGCGACATCTCTGGCGAAGTTCACCTCGGACACCACCAACGGCACGTCCGGGTCCTTGCGCCAGGCCGACGAGTTATCGATCACGGTGACTCCGGCGGCCGCGAACCGCGGCGCCTGCACCCGCGACATGGTCTTGCCGGCCGAGAACAACGCGATGTCCAGGCCGCTCGGGTCCGCGGTCTCGGCGTCTTCGACCTCGATCTCCTGCCCGCGAAAGGCCAGCTTGCGGCCGTGCGAGCGGGCCGACGCGAAGAACCTGACGGTGGTCGCCGGGAAGTCACGCTCGTCGAGCAATGCCCGCATCACCTGACCCACCTGACCGGTGGCGCCAACTACCCCAAGCGCAACCATCTACCGCCCCGTCCCCGCATACACCGTCGCCGTCTCCTCGCCGCCGAGCCCGAACGCCTCGTGCAACGCCACGACCGCCTTGTCTAGTTCGGTGTCGCGGCACAGCACCGAGATGCGGATCTCGGACGTGGAGATCAGCTCGATGTTGACGCCCACGGCAGCCAGCGCCTCACAGAAGGTCGCGGTGACCCCGGGATGGCTGCGCATGCCCGCCCCGACCAGCGACACCTTGCCGATGTGGTCGTCGTAGAGCAGCTGGGTGAACCCGATCTCGTCCTTCAGCGAGTCGAGCTTTTCCACCGCGGTGGGTCCACTGTCACGCGAGCAGGTGAAAGTGATGTCGGTCTTGCCGTCCTCGACCTTGGAGACGTTCTGCAACACCATGTCGATGTTCACGTCGGCGTCGGCGACGGCCCGGAAGACCTTGGCCGCATATCCCGGAATGTCGGGAATCCCGACGATGGTCACCTTGGCCTCGCTGCGGTCGTGTGCGACTCCGGTCAGGATGGGGTCTTCCATGGGGGTGTCCTCTATCGATCCGACGACGACGGTGCCCGGTTTGTCCGTGTACGACGACCGGACGTGCACCGGAATGTTGTAGCGGCGAGCGTATTCGACGCAGCGCAGCATCAAGACTTTGGCGCCGCAGGCCGCCATCTCGAGCATCTCCTCGAAGGTCACCGTGTCCAGCCTGCGGGCGTTGTGCACGATCCTCGGGTCCGCGCTGAAGATGCCGTCGACGTCGGTGTAGATCTCGCAGACGTCGGCGCCGAGCGCCGCGGCCAGGGCGACGGCGGTGGTGTCCGAGCCACCGCGGCCCAGCGTGGTGACGTCCCGGGTGTCCTGGCTGACGCCCTGGAATCCGGCGACCAGCACGATCCGCCCTTCGTCGAGCGCGGCTTGCAGCCGGCCCGGCGTGACGTTGATGATTTTCGCGTTGCCGTGAGTGCCGGTGGTGATCACGCCGGCTTGCGATCCGGTGAACGACCGGGCCTGCGCGCCGAGCGATTCGATTGCCATGGCCACCAACGCGTTGGAGATGCGCTCGCCGGCGGTCAGCAGCATGTCGAGTTCCCGGGGCGGCGGCGCGGGGGCCACCTGCTGGGCCAGGTCCATCAGGTCATCGGTGGTGTCGCCCATCGCAGAAACTACGACCACCACGTCATTTCCTTGCTTCTTGGTCGCGACTATGCGCTGCGCAACGCGGCGGATCCGGTCGGCGTCGGCCACCGAGGATCCGCCGTACTTCTGCACGACGAGCGCCACTGTTTTCTTTCGGTCCAGAGGGTGTGGGTCCACAACAGAATACGTGTGACGGTTCCTCGTGCTTGCCCTGCTCGGACGCGCGGCCGCCTACCCCATTTGACGGGCCGACACGGTCACAGCTTGGCCAGTTCGAGCATAAGGGCCTTGAGGTCGCGGGCATTTCCGTTCAGTTGAGGTTGGCAATGACCGGTGGTTGCTTGGGCACCGATCTGTCAGTCCGGGTCGATCACGCGGTGAGCCCTGCCGCGGAGACGACCGCCCAGAGCACTTCGGGGTGGCGGATGTCGCTGTGCGCACCGCTGAACGGGGATTGGTTGGCGCAGATGACAGCGTTTGCGTCCAGGTCGTAGAAGGCACCGGGCTGAAAGTCGTACGGCTTTCCCTGCGGCTGCATCACGACAGCGGCCGGAGTGGGGGTCTGCTGGTACCCGTCGTGACCCATTGCGCCCCAACGGAATACCAGATCGGTGGCGGATTCGCTGTCCTGGCCCGCGAGCATACTGGCCATCGGGTACCACCACCCGACCGCTCTGTCGGCGCTGCTGAAGGTGGCCAACAGCGGCCCATCGACCCGGGCGCCGTCGCCGGCCAGCCCGCCCGATCGGGAAGAATCGAATAGCAGCGACGAGGCGAACGTGAAGTGGGAGAATGCGCCCTGGATCAGGGCGAGCGATTTGACCGGGCTGGCCGCGCCCGTCTGGTTGTCGCGCAGACCCGCCAGCGAGTACGAGACCAGCCGAGCGCCGAAACTGTGGCCCATCAGGTGGATTCGCGGTGCGCCCCCGGGGCCGCTGAGGCCGGCCAGCAGCGGACCCAGGCCATGCTGGCCCACCACACCTGCCCGATTCTTCATCTCGTAGTAGCTCAGCGTGCGAAGAACTTCCCGCGCCCCGCTCCACAGCCCGGCGAACGGATTGCCGATGCCCTGCGCGCC